>JACCDG011619329.1_pt1 | contig 38145 bp, 64 predicted proteins | sample 7442471 | NCBI WGS metagenome assembly JACCDG01 (sample SAMN15323444, study PRJNA562643) | freshwater metagenome | isolation source: river surface water | place: USA:Blue River Watershed | collected 2017-08-17 | reverse complement strand
CGCTCCCGCGCTCTCCGGCTTCCTTGCCTCCGGCTTTTGCCGTAGGTAGCGCCGCATAGGAGTGAGTCTGCACGAGGTTAGAGATCCACTCTCCTACGTCCATATCGTTCCGCGGGTTAACCTTGCTTGGTAACGGCTTCCCGTCCTGGCCTCGCACGATGATCTTTCCATCCACGTGATCGAGGTCCTTTTGTGCAAGCATCCGCACGATGTCTAGAGCCTCTGGGCGAAAATGCTTCGAGGCTTCCGCCACGGCCTTATCTACTACGCGTAGCTCCTTTAGTTCGCTTAGCGCCTTGTTTAGTGCCTGCTCTTTCTCGGTGAGTGTGGCGCCGTATCTCTTATCTAGCTCGGCCCTTACTCTGCCCTCGTATTCCTCGAGTTTTTTAGGATCTGCCTTTACGCTCTCGCGCCGAAGGATCTCTACCTCTTCTTTGTGTGCCCTTGCGGCTTCTGGATCTATTCCTGCAAATTTCTTTTCGAAGTCGGCGACTCTCGCTTCGAATTGCTGTGCCCTAGAGAGCACCTTTTCAAACTCTGCTTTGCTTACTGTTTCGGATGTTTTGCCGTCGTCGGTCACAGTCGGATCCCTTTTCGTACGTTGCTGATGATCTCTCGGATCTGTTTCTCCGAGAGGGCGAAAAACTTTCGAACCTTTTTGCGGCCTGTGCCGTAGTCGCCCTCATTGTGCTTGCGGGCGATCTCGGCGTTGCTTTCCCCATCGGGCCTACCTGAGATAAAGAAAATGACTCCTGCTAGGCCGTTCGCTATGGCTTCCACGCGGGATGTCATCGATCGAAGCATCGTGCCGGTAACCGTTAGGTTTACCTCTGTCGAGTAGCCGCGCTGCTCCCTCTCTGCCTTGTAGAGAGGCGAGTAGGGTTTGAAGGGGTTGTTTTCTACGTCTAGCCCCGCCTGTGTTCTGGCGTCGATCTCTCCGCGCGCTATCTCTATCTCTTGCGCTAGAATTTTTCCCGAGTCGTCTTTTAGCTTCCTTGCCTTGCCTGCAATGTCGGGAAGCCGAACCTTTACGCTACTTGCCACGCACCGGCGCCAGTCTATGCCGGCAGTTGTAACCGCCGAGGTATATAGAGGCCGGGAGGCCTTGCCCGTTGTCCCACATAGAAATTTCTTCTGTCGTGAAAACCTTGCCTACTCGCTCGAGGCAAAATTCTCTGGTCTTAGAGTCGTTGGTCTTAGAGTCGTTCGGGCCTACGTATAAAAAATGATCGAGGCCGAGATCTTGCGCCTTGTACAAGTTGACGCTCCGAGAGAACCCCGCTAGCGCGGTGTTTAGCTCGGTTTCGAGCTGTGAGGAGAACCTAGATCCGAAAGCGTCGTCGAACTGGTTTAAGTCCGGCACCTCTCCCGCCATTACTGCGGTTAGTAAGGTGCGTTTAGCGTCGCCCGTGTAGTCGCCTAGTAGCCTCATTACCCTTTCGGTATCGAAGTCAACTAGGGTCGTTATGATGTCGCTATCAACATCTGTGAAAATATCGTCCCGGCCAGAGACTTGAGAGAGTGCTTCTCTGATGTGCCTGAGCTCATCGCCGTAAATTTGTTGGAGGTCGTTTGCGAACTCTCCGAGTCCCGCGCCGACTAGCGCCTGGTCAAGTCGCCCGAGGAGTTGTAGTGCCTCTGTCACGGTGCCCTCTCCCCGCTCGAGAGCCTGCGCGGCCTTTAGGATAGCGTTGTCGGCGAAGTTTTTTAGGCTCTCACCGAACCTGCTGATCTGTATTTCCGACGCCCTGATCTGCTTGGTTGCCCGCTGCTGTTCTCCTGCCACCTATCACGCCCTGTAAAAGTTTAGCCCGGTCTATTTGCGCTTCCTGTGGTGATCTTACTTCGGGCGCCGTGTCTATCGCTGCTATCAGATCGGCGTTTTCTTCTGAGTTAGGAAATAGCTTTTGAACAAGCTTTTTAACTAGCTCCTTGGGGATCTTCGGGTAGTTGCCGAACTCCTGCCGCATAGACTGGTAGATCGTTAAGATCTGTTCTACTCCGAGCTCGGAGATCTCGCGGTTGAAATAAACTTTGCCCGGCGCTTCCCCGGCTAGAAGTCCGAAGTGCTCTAGAGCCTTATTAGCGGCGTTCTCTAGGTCCTCTATTGTTGCCTCTACTAGTTGCGTAGTGTTGATCCGCTCGGCTTGCGCGGCCTCTGCGCTCGGCGCTTCTTTGCTATCGCTTGGAAGCGTTCGCAATTGGTTTAGGCCTATCTTGAAACACGATAGGAGCGCGCCATCTACCGCGCGATCGAGTGCTGACGTGTCTACCGCATCTATTGCGAACGCGTCGCCCCCTTCAGGTAGTAGGGAAACAATATACTCGGTCAGTGCCTTGTGATACGCGGTATCGGTTACGCCCTTAACGAAGATCTTCTGGTATCCCTGATAGTAGTTTACGTTGTCTAGTCCCGATCTTAGGTTGTAGTGCCTTAGCACCTCGCCGACTACATCTTTCAACCAACTCTCGTCCTCGAGTAGGGAGATCGGCACCTCGTCAATTGCTACGATGCGCGGCTGCTCTGCTAACTCAAAACGGCTATCTTCGCCGTTTATCTCGGCATCTACCGAAAGGCCGATCGAGGCGTCCTCTATAAGGCGCCTATACTTTTCGATCTGGTAGCCGTTCGGAGTTCTCGATCTCACTACCGAGTAAAGGTAGGTTTTTGGCATTTCCGTTAGGTTCTGGCGCGTGCCTACAAGCTTATAGATCTGCCGAACTGCGTTGATCTCCCCCATTCGCTTCGGGTCGCTCTGCTCAATACTCCAGTCGACTAGATCGAGAGGTTCTATGATCTCGAGAAAAGGCCTGATCCCTTTCTCTTTCTGTTCGGCTAGAGACTGAACCTCCTCGCCGAATGAGTCTGCCAAGACCGCTACTTTCCCATATGCAAGGTAGGTAGCGGTTACTCGGTCGCGCAAGAACCTGTTTAGAGAGCGCCGCTCTCCGTCGATATTTCGAGAAGCTAGCTTGATCGTCGATCCCTCTGCCGCCTCTAAGGTTGGAGGCTTAGCAAAGAAATAGGACAACCACAGACTAACAAGGATCTCTGGAATATTTAGAAAGCTAGTACGCTGCTCCCTGTCCTTTCTTAACTGCGCCGAAGCCGGATCGGCTGTCTTAGCCTCTAGCGCGTGCGGGAATAGAAATTGTGGTCCCTTAAGCTCCCTCTCGTCGCCCCTGTATAGCGTGCGCCACTTTCTCCAGTTCTCTTTCTGGACTCTGTAGTGTGGATGTTCGTAAAATGTCGGCATTTTTAAAGCTGTCTATTAAGGCCTTTCGGCATTTCTCTGCTGGGTCGTTCTAGGTCTAGCCCCTTCGTTTCGTCCCAAAGGTAATATCCCCACGCGTCGGCCCAGTGTGACCAGTCCTCGCCCGAAGGCTTTGCCAGGTCCCATGTGCCATCTTTTAGGGCTGTCTGAGTTAGGGATCTGATCGTTGCTCTACAGTGTGCGGCAACTACGGCCATTCGATACGCAAAAAGTGCGTTCATACGCTCGAGCCTGCTTTGTATTCGCGGGTTCGATCTCGAGGCTCTCACCGAGACTTCTCGGTATTTAGAGCCGAGGTACTGCTTGATCTGGTCGTATCCGCAATTGCTCGAGAGCACCGAGCCGGCATAGCCTGACGCGTCGCCGTAGATGTAGATCGGCGTCTCACTAAATTCGGCGGGCGGAAAAGCCGCGATAAACTCGGCACAGGCTTCTAGCAAGCCTCGAGACTTGCCCGAGCTCTCCGCTAGCGCTACGTGCCTGATCTGGCGCTCTTGGCCTCGCCTGTCTTCTACCTGTTTTTGGGAGGCTACCCAGGCTATGGGCGTTTTGTTGAAGTCAAAGCACAGGGCGATAGGTAGCGCCTTATTTGCGCTCAAGCCTAGGGAGATGTTCCGGGACTCTCTAAACTCCCAGTATGCGTTTCCTCGAGCAAAATTTACGAATAGGCCCCGAAGATAGCTCTCAAGCTTCTGCGGGTCGTATGCGTAAGTCCTCTCTAGCTTGGCAACGTAGCCGGGTGGTAGGTGATCGTTATCCTCGGTCTTAAGGATAACGCGCCTATAGTTGCGCTCGTCGTCGACACCTTCCGGGAAATTGGCTTCCTTTTCCCACCAATTAAAACCTTCGGGGGTGCCCTCTCCGAGGTACTGTAGGCGGTTAGACTTAGGGCACCTTAGCCGCGCTTGTGACTTCTCGAAGGCCGCTCTGGGCCATAGTCCGAGCTCTGTGCCGCTGATGTGCGACACCGAAGGCCCTACCATGCGCTCCCATTGAACGGCGCTTTTAAAGTCTATTTGCTGCCATGTGCGCGGGAATTCTATTCGAGGGCGCCCGGATCTAACGATCTGGAAGTCTCGCCCCTCGGTTAGCTTAAACTCGTTAGTTAAAACCTCTGAGAACGTCGGGATCAGCGTATCTTGAACCTGTCCGTAGGTAGGCGCCACCGACCAGGAAAACCGGCTTTGGTCGTTTATTGTGCATAGCACATAGTGCCAGAATGCAAGGCCGTAGGTCCCGCCGGCTCCTAAACCTTTAGTTACCCACGTTACGCGCTCGGGCGTGTCGTCCTCGAGTAGATCAAACACCCACTCGGGCGCCGTCACTACCCTACTTTCCATGAGTTAAGCCGATGTTTTTGCTTGTGGAACGATAGCAAGGTCCGGTTTTGGTTTTCTCTCAGCCCGCTGGAGAACCACTGTAACAGGCTTTACTCTCTCCGGGTCGGTTAGAGCCTCGGCGCGTATCTTTTCGCGCCTTACGCCTTCGTCATAGAGATCTGGGTTTAGGCTCTTGAGCCTGAAAATTAGTGCTGTTGTGTCGTGCTTGAAGCGCGTTTTTAGGTGCCTTAAGCACTCCTCTTCAAGCTCCTCGAACACGCAAGCCTCTCGCTCGCGGAACTCTGGATCGTCGCGCCACCTTGAGAGGGTTTCTCTGGTTAGACCTATTGCCTTTAGTGTCGGCCCGCTCTTCCCCTCTTTGGTTAGTAGGACTCTTAGATACTCGGCCTGGTTTTCTACTATCGTTATGCGTTTTTTGGGGTAGGTCCTCTTTTTGGGTTCCGTTGTCATTGCTGCAAGGCCTCAAAGCCTAGGATCTCTCGCTTCGAGATAGCCCCTAAAAACTAACTCTTGCTCGAGATCGTCGTTTATCTCTCTTAGGGCCGAGTATACCCAAGAGGTTGAAGCGCCTAGCTTTTCAGCAATATCCTCGGCGGCTAGATGGTTTTGTCGGTTGCCTATGTTACGCAGGATCCAAGCTGCCCGGCGGTGCCGGTCTTGGTGCTTGAGAGAGCGCCTAACGGCGAATAGTACGCCGGCCCACAGGTCCCGAGGCGATCGGCCCGAAAAGTCTTCGAAAGTCGGCCTCGGCCCGCGGTCGGGCTCTAGTAGGTAAACGCTCTTAGATCGTGCCGGGTTGTTTTCGTTTAAGAATGAGAGCGCGTGCCCTAGTGAGTTGAACGGGTAGGATCCGGCCATAGATCACACTCTTTCCAGTTTAAACGCTAAAGCAATTTAGTTTTCAGTCAATAGCTATTTTTTTACTCTGCCTACGCTGATCCGTCCTATCCTTTGCCGCTGCCATACATTGGCTTTTGAGTCTGGCGAGTTGCCTAGCTCTACGTGGTGCCTAACCTCATCCACTAGCCTTTTCGCCGCTGCCCCTGAGATAACTTCTGCGCACCATGAAAAAGAATACTCCTCCTCGGTTTCTGACCTGATCCAGTCTACTGCCCTAATGTGCGCCCATTTCTCTGCTTTTGGGTTGCAAGCGTCGAGAAGCGCCCGCGCTACTACCGCGGCCCATAACCGCACTTCAGGCGGCGAGTCGGCGCCCTCTGATAGGTAGCTGTTTAGATCCACGGTCGGCAGTGCTGATCGGCTCATCCTCTCCCCCTATTCTGATCTCTGTACGATCATAGATGCAGGTAGCCGAGACTTCGTACACCGCGCCGTCATAGGCAAAATAGTGGTAGCCGAGAGAAACGGCGCACCGAAAGATCTCTTCTAGTGGCGCGTCGTTACGCGGCCTGAGTATCTCGGCCAGAGTCACCATAAAACATATCCTCCGTGATAATTTCCGTTCTGGGCGCCCATACCTTAGCTTTTGCGCGCTTGCCTGACTTGAGGAGCTTTGTTTTTTTGCTCCAAGTTATTAGCCATATATGGCCCCCGGCCTTTAGCCATCTTAATGCCTTTTTGTTGGCTAGGATCTTGTCTCTTCTCTTCGAATGGTGATCTCTTGATGTTGCTTGCACCGCGACAAAGCCGCCGGGATCATGCGGGTAAGCAATGCAAAGTAAGTCTGCGAACTCAAAGAGATCGAAGCGCCGTTTTATTAACGCGTTATATTTCTCGACGATCGCGACTTCCCATCCGACCCCCTCGAGAAGCTGCTTAGTCATTGAAGTTGGGGAGCTCATAGGCTCCTTTTGAAAGGTGCGCGATAGGTTGTTCTAACGGGACATTTAAGGTTCAGCACCCCACAACCTTGTGTTAAAAACCTAGAGGATCCTTCCTCTAAAGCGTAAGAACCTGTAAGGGCACTCCCTGAAGCAACATCGCGCATGGTTATTGTGCTCCTGTTTTTGGCTCACTCAAGAGCACCCCCGCTCTAAGGATCCTAGCACCTAGAGGTGAAGGCCATCCGATCTCCCTTGGCTTCATGCTTCTTCCTCTTGTTTCCCATAAAAAACGCTTACTGGTCTTTCGGTCCAGAAGTTCGGTGAGTACTCATATTCGGCGGCGCGCTCTTGTTTGTCACAGTGCCGACACTTCCTAATAAGGCTGATGGCTATCGAGTTCTCGAAAGCTTTTTGCTCTCGCCTTACTTCATGATCCCAGTCGTGCCATAGGACAAAGCAGAGAAGTTTTTTCATAGTCCCTGCTCCTCTAGAAACTCCTCAAATGTTTGCCCAAAGTTACTACGACAGCTCCATATCTCTAATGTGAGTTTAAGTAGCTCCCGGCGCTCGGCGGGGCTCATGAGTATTTCCATCTGGTGCCCATCTGCCGCTGGCTCATCCAACATGTAGCACTTTGGCTTCTCTATCGTATCGAGGTATGGCCAAACCTCAGTCCCTATCTCGCTTAGCTTCTTCATAACCCGTTCTCATCTAAAAACTTATTGCAAGAGCCCTCGGTCGAGAACCTTGCCTCCATTGCCGCAAACAAAACCGCCTCAACTCCAGCGCGAAAGCAACGCTCGGCGAACTCCCGGCGCTCGGCGGGGGTGAGAACGTGGACCTGATGCGCATAGGTATCGTGCCCTTGCTTCCACGCAAAAAGAGCGCCGAAGAACTCTTCGGGGTCTGGGCTCTCGACGAAAGACCTTGTCCCATACATAGCTTGTCCTATCTCGCTAAGCTTCTTCATTTGCTATCTTAACCAATTTACGTTCTGCAATTTCTTGAATATGTTCATGTAGCGCATAAGTCGTGTAGTCTGCCTTGCGGTCTTTCCTGTCTCGTGAGCAAACTCTCACGCCAAAGTCTATAGACTCACTATCTATCTGCATGTCGTATTCTTTTAAAAGCGCTCTTAACTTAACAAAGAACTCTGCGTGTTTCTCATCCATTCCCATCCTCCTTGACTAGTTCAAACTTAAAGCAGCAGTCCCAGAATGCTCGCTTCGACTCTCGCCAAGGCTCTTTAAGGCACTTGTACTCTATTTGCTCTGTAGTGATGTTGTATCTAAACAAGTGTTCACCTCCATGCTTCTCTGCCGTTTTGTATAACGGCTCTAGGGCTTTTACGATCCTGCCATCAAGCATGTAACTAAGTGCTGTTGTTCTGCTTAAAATAGGGCAGTCGTGCCCGGCTGGGCCATACTCATCACCATAGATCGCATTCTTGCACTTCTCGCACGTGCCTACTTTTCTTAAGCTCATTTGTACCTCGCAAGCCAAGAAGCAAACATCTTCTTCCCCATTAACAAAACGTATCCGTCAGCCGCGCATAGCGTGCCTGTAACGTCTTCAATAACTGGAAGACCATCAACCGTATTTAAACTTTGCGCTCTCATCCGATCCGCTACTTCTTTAATGGGCTCGATGTATAGAGCGTGTTTTAACGCGTCCTTGTCGCAGGCTACTGGCGTAACGCTCCTCTTCCCAGCTTCAAGGCCCGCTTTGTATGCGCTTACGGTGTTCTCTCGCGTCTGTTCTCGCTCTAAGAATGGCGCTAATGACAGGTCTAGATCTTCCATACTCACTCCCCCTCCGGCGCGGGCGGGAGCGCCGCTACCAACATATAGTGTGTAAACTCGTCGTCGTTAAGATCATAGAACTCGTCCCGATAGACCACCTCACAAGTCCCGTCGTCATGGTTCCTACCCTCACAACATTCTAGGTAAGTAAAGTCGCCGCTCCCGTATGCTACCAACATCCTTTCACCGAACTCGGGTGGCCGTTCACTCTTTCTTATCCACTCAGGGTTTGCCCGCGCCCATGCGACGCCTTGAAGCACGCCCCTTACAGCAGCCCAATAAATATGCCGATCTTCTATGGGTAAATTTTCAACATCTTCGTCGGTTATGCATTGGTTATTAATATCTAGGTTCGCGCTCTCTTTGCGTACCCACTCTTCCGCCGCCTTCCGGGCCTTGTCGTCGCTCATTTCTCTACCTCATCCAAAAACACAAGCTTAACGGGACGGATGCGCCAGCCGTCGGCGATGCTCAAATGGTCTGAAACCATCTTCCCATATAGCAACATATCAAGCTGGTTCTTTGCAATTCGCTTATGAGTAGACAGCACCCTATCTTTAACCCCATGCACAGGATGCCACGCCACCCACCCATCCGGCTTGCTCTTGTCGTCTTGCTCGCTCATGGCTTCGGCTCCTCGTCTTCAGTTCTATAAAAGTCTTCATAATGCTTATCTGCCGCATCGATCACAATGCGCGCCTCGTACATAATTTTAGAAAGTAAATTCCCCGTTATGTGGGAATAAACTTTAGGCACTTGCTGCATCACATAATGAAAGTCCGAAAGCTCTTTTTTTACTTGCTCTAAATTCAAACTACCGTCTGCTTTTGTGCAGATCGGAGCCCAAAATTCGCTCCACACCTCATCGGCTGTTTCCTTTTGCTCCATAAACTTATCTACAAATTTCTGGATCATAACTTCGGCTCCTCGTTTAAAATAGATATTCGGCGAGTCTCTATAACGCTAAAATGCTCAAGCTTGAAAGGAAGACAAGTGAATTTATATGTTTTTTGCTCGGCCCCATATGCATCGAACATAATTTGGATGCATTGATCTTCAGTCGCGCCAATGGAGCAATGGTATTTCTCGCTGCACAATTCAAATAACTCTTTAAAAAACTCTCGGTGCTCTGGCTTCATCTCTTCCCTTCCACGATCCCGTGATCGGTCCAGTTCGGGTATCCCTTTAAGCTCATGATCGCTTCCCAGTGGTTAAACGCTATTTTCTCGAGCTCTGTTACCCGCTTTTGTAGCGCCCTAATATTTCTCAATGTCGCATCATGTGGTTTGCGTTTCTTAGGCTTCTTACTCTTCATTTGTTCCCTTCCTTCTTTGCAGGCGCCCACACTCCGATCTGGTTCTCCTCAAAATATTTAAGTAGGGGCTCTACTCGCTCCTCTAGTTGCACAAAACGCACGAAGAAGCTCGAGCTATAACGTTGCTCAATTCTATTCGTCTCGTTGAGCCATTCCGCATACTGCTCAAGCGCCTTAACGCGTTTCTTCAGCGCGTTGATGTTGCGGCCAGTTGCGTCTTGTGGGTTACGCTTCTTTTGTTTCTTTCGCTTTTCCATTAGTTACTCCCCTTCGCATGATCGTTATAGCTTCACTGCAATAAGTAATAGTAGGAAGTTAATTCCTAGGCCTGAAAAGCAAAGGAAAAGTAAGAGCTGGTAAATTAGCTTTTCGTCGTTCATGTTTTCAGTCTCAGTTGCTCCCCGTCGCGGGATCGTTTAGGTTGTTGCAAAGTTCCCTAGCTAGCCGCGTTGCAGTTCGCTGGATCTCTCTTTCGGCCTGCTCTTCATTTATCAACATAGCGTCGAATGTTACCTCTATTTTTGCCGCGATCTGTTGCTTGTCTTCGCCCAGGTAAACGTTGCTCTCTAGCTTCCTCACTAGGCTCATGGGAGCTCCCCCCCGCCGCCTGGGTTCCCGTCGCCTGGAATTCCTGCGGGAGCCATCCACTCTAGGATCTGGCGGATCCTCTTGAGCTCCCGGCACTCGCATGACTCGCACGGCTGATGTTTTTCCGCGCTTGCAAGTCCTATACCGGCCAGGCCGAGCACGGCGAACACAACAAAAAAAGCTATCTCGATCTTATTCACTAACTTAGCCTCCAATAGTTACCATTTCTAAAAATTAAAACTGCGGAAGGAAAAGGCGCCGAGTTTTTCGAGCCTCCAAACTTTAGGCGGCCCGCAAGATATCGCACCTCGGGCCGTGCTCGAGTTGCCATAAAAAACCACTTTGTATCAGTCCTAACTGGAACTAGCATAACAACTACTCGCGCCCCGCCCTCTGTCGTTGTTTCCGTTATTGCCTTTTCTACCCAAGCGCCGATCGTTCTCCCATACGGCGGGTTCAGCCATGTGCGCCGGCCTTCCCATGGGATGCTCAGCCCGTTGTCGTCTTTCGTGTAATACACGTCGCACTTCGCATTTTTTGGAGAGGCCGCGGCGTCAAGATCAAACTTGAACTCATCGTTGAGCTGATCGAAAAGATCCTGTGGCGTGCTCCACTCTGCCGATGCGCTCGAGAATAAAGCTTTCCTACCCTTCACCACTCTATCTCCTAAACGTTCCAGTAAATGAACAAGCTCGAACCTCGTCGACCGTCTTCACAACAAAGCCTAGATCCGGCGTGTTTCCTGCGAACTGAAGCGCCGCGCTGTGCATGATATTTGGGCGCCCGTCGTAATGTCCGGCGCCGAGCGTATGCGCCACCTCGTGCGCTGTAAGTATTCCCGCCATGATCTTCCTATCCTCTCCAGTAACCTTGTGCCCTGTCGCCGCCGCCCACGCTATGCGCCTTGATATGTGCCGCCCACAGTCGCGCCGAGCGACTCCGCCTAGCCACCTCTCCCCGCCGCCGCGCATCGGCGCTGAAACGATCAAAGTAGGCCCATATCTAAAGCGCTTTAGGTCTAGCCCTACCTTCTCGTAGCAAGCGAACTGCGAAGGGAAGCGATCCCGCTCTCTCTGGCTCTCGCACGGGTCGGCCCGTAGCGGGAGAACCTTGATCGCCTTCACTGCTATTCCCCTCGCCCAAAAGTGCGCCTCGGCTCTTGCTATAACCTCGGCTAGCTCTGCGCGGTCGAGCGCCCCTTCGCCTGGAAGGGTTACCACTCTAAGTTGCTGAGCCTGTGCCGATGTTGTCAGTAGTAATGCTACTAGTAGGCGCTTGATCACGCGTCGCCCCCTTGCCTAATTACCTTAAGCTCTACTAGTGCAATTACGGCGACTCTAAGAGCGTTTAGCGCTAGCGTTGCGCCGTCCATGGCTGCCAAGTAGAGATCTTGCGCCGGTTGGTTGCGTAGGTACTTCTCTTCGATCTCGCTCTCGATCGCCTTAGCGCTTGCCTCTAGTATTCTTAGCGCCTCTTTGTCTGTCACTTGTCCCATTGTAAGATCTCCTGAAGTTCTTTAAGGAACTCGAGCTGTTTTTCAGTCCAATTGTGCCCGGTGTCGTTCTCGTCAATTTCGCGGAAAAGCTTCTGTTTAGCTTCCCAGGTCGCTAGCGCCATCTCTTGCCACGATGCCGCTTCCCTGAATTCCTCGCGCTCTGCTGGCATCTCGAAAGTGAATTTTATTGTTGCGGTCGCCATTCGTTCTCCTTTTCGGTTTGTTCGAGCATGTGGCATACAAGGCCCGCCCACTCGTCACATATCTCTGCATCTGGCCTAAAATTAACCCAGCGCTCTCGGCCCTCGGCTATTCGGTAACCGACCATAAAGGCCCAGCGCATACACGAAACAAGCTTAGTATGGAGAGGCTTCCCCGCTGTAAACTTGAACATCTCTCGCACCGCTTGGGTTAGTTCTTCCCCCTTGAGGTATCCCATTTTACCTATCTCCTTTTAGTTCTTCTGCTAACCTCACTTGGAACTCTTCTTTGACATATTCTAGAAAGGCCTGAGTCGATCGGATCCACATGTTGCGCTCTTCAATGTTGCAATGGTTCGGCGGGCCTCTAAGTAGGCGCCTCTCAGTGTCCTTCCACACGCACGCAAGGTACTCCGAGTTTATTTCCTGCTTTGTTGTTTGCTTCATTTTCCCCCGTCGAATTCGAAGATCCTCTCTGCGTACTCGCGCGCGATAGCATCGGAGATGAGCACGCCCCGGCTTGTTTTCGTGTCGTTACCTACGTTTCTGCACCCTGGCACTACCTGTAAGCTTGCCTTTTTAACGATCCGCTGGAGGCACCGTTTGCCGAATACGAAAAGTCTCGTGAAGTCGCCGATCCCGTAGAGCCAACATTGATCCTCTTGGTAGATCCCCGATGGCACGAGATCCGGCCTAGAGGGATGCGATCTCTCGTGAGTCTCTATGTAAAGGTTTCCCGATGCCGCATACTTCCTATCAAGCTTCACCTCGAGTCCGAGCATGTTCTCGGCTTTCCTCTGGTACTCTTTCGAGCTGTAGGGCTGAAGCACTATCCCGCGGCGGTGTAGCTGCTCTAGAACAAAGTCCTGGTAGGTAAGGCCCACCTCGAGCCTCTCCCCGTACACGTCGCGCGCGTAGTCGAAAAGTTTGTCTCCTATGCTCATCCTAGGTACTCCTTTTCGTGGCACTCGCGCATTTTTCCAAGCGTTGCGTACTCTGCTAGGTGCCTCTCCTGTGCCGGCATCCAGGTGTACGCGCGCCCCTTCGGATGCTCTCGCCACACCTTCACTAGTCCGAGTTTCCAGTTTGCCCGCTCGCTGGCTTTTCTCTCCTCGAAGTCCATCTCGAGGTAAAAACCTTTCCCTGGTTGCCCGCCGATCGTTGTCTCTCGTGTGACTATTTTCATTTAACCCCCCGCTATGGTTGGTTTTCTAAGTGCCGGTGAAATTGGAGCTGGTAGGCCGTTAGGCCCGGCGCGCGCCCTCACTGCGCGCGTTTTGCTGGTCATGTCCTCGGCGACTTGCTTGCGCGCTTCGGTGAGAGCCCATGACATCTCCGCTGTGGCTTTTTTCACGCGCTTTTCTGGTTTTTTTATCCAGTGCTCGCGAATAAGCTTCGCGGCGCGCTTGATCAAAACTTCGCCCGAGGTTGCGCGGTATTGGTCGTACTCGATCTCTGATAAGTACCCGGCGGGTAAGTTGTTTTCGGGATCTGCTGGAAATAGTTCGATGTGTTTCGGCGGCGTTTTTGCCTCTACCGAAACATCCTCAAGCTCTGGCGGCTCCTCGGCGGGCGGTACCGGCTCAGGCGCGGCGGCAGCGGTCGGCGGCGCACCCTCCCCCGCACCCCCTCCTTTTAAAAAACTAATATTAGAGGAGAGGAGAGGAGAGTAAGATGCTAGGCTCTCGCTAGCATCCGTATCTCTGCTAGACTCTGCTAGCGCTCTCGCTTTCGCTGCTCCGCCTAAAGCTCCCGCCGCTGCCTTGTTATGCCTTGCTTGCTCAAAAGGCTCTTGCCACTCAAAAACCTGATGTGAATAAACACTGTGAGAGTCTTCGGCGCGAACTAAAAGCCCGATCTCAAATAAAGGCTTTAGGTTATAGCCTTTAGCCTCTGCCCATATGCCTAGTTCTATTGCCTCTATGTAATATCCTGGCGAGTTTCTAAGAAGCATAAAGGCTTCTAAGACTATCCCCACATAGTGCGCCCCGTGCTTAGTCGTTAGCGCTAGCATCCGAGGGGAGGAGAGAAATGTGGTTGGCACAGGTAAGAAGGGCGTTCGAGGCTTGCTCGATGCGGTAGTAGCTTGTAATTTGAAAGAGTCGATCGACATCGCAGTTCCTTTGCGGTGTCCGATCTGCCGGTTCCGGGGCTCGCTAAAGCCGCCGGAAGTTTAACGACTGATCGGGCTGTAAAAGGCTCGATCGGTCGTTTTTAGTATCCGCTCTAGAAACCAGATCATAGAAAACTGGTTAACTAGGAGAAGATATATAAACCGACTCTATCGAGCGTGTCTAAAAGTATTCCTGCTTTTAGATCCTGACAAGATAAAAAATAGCTAAAACCGAAAATAATTTCTTACTACCCCTACTCACCCCTATAAGCCTCGAGAACGTCCTCGGCTGCTGAGTTCGTAAGCTGTAACCGCACCCTAAATTTAACGCCGTATGTTTCTGATAGGATCCGCTTTAGATCCTCCCTGGCAAAACTCAAATAAGCCCAGTCCTTAGACTTAGATACTTGGAGCCATACCTTGCCAAGTGTAGCCGCTTTTACAGTACACCTATCTAAACAGTCGGCTAGCCGCTGATCCTGGGCTGAGATGTGCAAGCACATTTCCTCCCAGGACAGCGGCGTTGCCCCGGCTCTAACTGCTGCTTTAAAGTCCCTTAAGGTAGTTAGGTGCTCCCTGAGAGACTTGATCGCAGTTGATACGAACTCGAGAAAAGACAAGCTTAGATCTAAGCCTTGAATAAAGCTCTCTAGGCTGATCCTCTTTTCTGGGTTGTTCCGCATATCGTTCTTATCGGAGATAGCTCGGGATAGTTGCCTAGAAAGGGATATCGTCGTCCTCGAACGGCACCGCCTGTTGTAAGGCTTTCCCGCCGCTAGGCTGCTTAGCTGCCTGTGGCGTAGCCTTCGGCGCGGCGCCGCCCTCGGCGCTCTGAGCGCGCTTTGAGTTGTAGTAGTCGCCCGCCCACTCTAGACCCTTGTGCGCTATCTCCGTGAGGCCGGCTAGGTCCTGCGCGCTTAGATACTTGGTATCTTTCCACTCTCCGGTGTTTTTGTCCTTGTACCTCTTGGAGAGCGAGAAAGAGATCTTTCCGTCGTCGCTGATCCAGCAGGCTAGCTCTAGCCCTAAACTCGCGGCGCTCTTGATGCTGAACGGTTTATTACTCATTTTCCGTGTCCTCCTGTCCTTCTATTCGTTTTCTTTCCCTCGCCTTAGCGTTGTTTTTAGCCTTAGCGCCCCCTGGCTTGATCTGTAAGTTGTAATTTTTCTTAAGCTCGAACCCTGGGATCTTTAAGTCTCTGTTTTTCTTAACTGCGGCTTTTAGGAGCTCGAGGCTCGGCTTAGGATCTGAAACTTTGCAGTACTCGAGAGGGATAGCCTCGGGATCGGTGATCTCCCCCTTTTCCGAGGTTCTCCAGGAAACCGAAATTATGTCATTTACTAGCTCGGTCCCGGCGGGTACTAGCGCTGAAATGGCCATTTTTGCCCTAGAGCACCGGGACTCTATAAACCTAAGCTCTGACTCGTAAGCCTCCATGTATGGCGCAAAGAACCCCATAAGCGCCGCTTGTTTAGCCTCCCAGTAAAGTACTCGCTTCCCCAGTTCAACGATCGCAAGCTCCTTTTGAATATGGGCGTCGGATAGCATCCGCGGGAGGTCCGCGGGCTCGGCCCTGTCTTCCTCAAGAGCCGCGATCGCGTGCCTCTCGTCGCCGCTCGGGCTTAGTAGGTGCTCTAATATAGATATTTCTTTGTTTTCTTCTTTCATAAGCTCCTTAGCGCCCCGTATATCGCAACGGGGCCACCGCGAACCTGGAGGGTTTATCTTTTCCGTGTCGGCGGCGCGTAGTCGGCACTCTCCTCTATGGTCGGGGAACTCCAGGCTACCCCCCTCCCTAGGAAAATGACGTTCCAGCCGATCAGCACAAAAAAACCGCCGGCTAGAATTAGGTTGTAGGCAAGCCAATAAAAGATGCGCTCGCCCGTTACGAAAGCTTTAATACACTGGAATACGCTCATGATCCGCTCGCCTCCAATGTTCCACAGTCCGACCACATGCACTTGAGAGGCTTCGCGCGCGACTTGGTTACCTGCGTTTCTTGCCGCTCCTCTACCGCGTAAAGCCCGACTTTCCCCCCGAGCTCTAAGCCTGACATTGAGCATCCCGACGAATACGCGGCCACGAGTAGCCAAAACGGGATCGAAATTAGTGTTGCAGCTCTCATATATAACCTTCTCCATGTTTATTGTTCACTTCTCCGCGGCTTCCTGCCGCATCGTGCGCCGAACTTGTCGGCGCACTGTGCGCTAGGCGGCTTGCGGTTGGAGCGTTACTTCGTACGCGTCGAGCTTTGGCACTCGCGCCGGCATCTCCCAGTATCCAGTGTCCTCGATCCAATTTCCGCCCTTGCTTGCTAGCCAATTCTTGAGGGCGTCCGCCTCGGCTTCTGTCTTGCCCTCGAGCGCTCGCGCTAGGTCGTAGTAGCGGCGCGGGTCGTGCTGTGGTGCCGGTGTGTTTGTTATTGGCAGCACTGGCCTAGTCTCGATAGCTTGAGCTTCTGCCGCGGCGCCGGACTCGAGCCATTTTCGCGCGGCGCCTCCAACGTCTACGCCGGGCTTCTGCCAAGCCTTGCCGTCAAATGCCTTACACCTGGTTTTCTCTATGTAGAAATTATGATCGAGATCCATAGTCGCCACTATGTCGAACTCGTACTCGCTCCCCGGTCTCATTATTGGAGCCATCCCTACTTTCTTCGGTGCCTGCTTTCCCTTGTCGTTCTCGCCTAGGACGTACTCAGTCTTTGATCTCATAGTCGCCACTATGTGGATCCCGGCGCTTACTACTGTGTCAATTAGCTTCTGATACTTCGGCGTGATCTTACTCCATGCCGTGTAGCTGTTTTTGCTGCGCGCCGCCTCCATCTCGTGCATTTCAAGAAACGCCTCCCATGCGTGCGAGAGTGAGTCGATAACAATAGCCGCGTAGCCTAGCGCCTCGGCTTGTTTAATTGCTCCGATGTATGTTTCGTACTCGCGATCTGGGAGATCTAGGTGATCGTAGCCCCCAGGGATCTCCTCTGCATATAGAGTGCCCGAGGATCTCTCTGAGTCTATTAGCGCGATCTTTCCGTCTGGGCCTGCTAGCCCGCGCGCAAGTAATAGCCCCGTGTAGGTTTTGCCCGATCCGCTAGGTCCCTGAAGTGCGATCTTGCCTTTCTTCTGCCTACGCTCTGCTTTTTTAAATACTAATTCCATTTTTCATCTCCTCTAGGTTAAAGATCCGCTACTACTAAACGGGGCGCCTTGCTCCCCTCCCCTGCTGTTCTGTCGCGCGAGAGCCGCGCTAAAACTTCCGTGAAGTCTGTGACGCAAGCCCGGCAAAAAACTGCGCCATCCACCGGGCTCTGGTATGCCTCCCAGCTTGATACACATTTCTCACAGATAGCCCGCCCGCACCCTTCGCAGGCGATAACCTCATCCTCTCGCCCGAGTCCTCGATCGCAGTGTCCGCAAAAGCCCTTGCACATATTAGCCCCCAGTGTTTTTTAAAAGTTAAATAGAGTATGGCCGCGTCCAGTCCGCTGCTTCTGCGGCGTCGTCGGCGTGTGCGTTGGTGATGTTCCACATCACGGTTACAGGCCTATCTTCTGCATCTATACATGCCGCCTGATATGTCCTCCCGTCGTCAGAAATAAAAGCCTCTTGCCTGGCCTTCAGCACCCTATCTCCTACCCAAAACGAGATCCCCGCCTGGATCTTGCTCGGTACTTTTACCCAGGCCTGGATCTCTTCGTTTAGGCGATAGCCTACGGGCGTTCCTTCCTCTGCACTAAAAAAAGCCCTAACTACTCCCTCGAGATCTACCACTGGGTAGTAAGTGCCAATTTCTAGATCCCTGACTTCTGAGAGTTGCTTGCCTATTAGCTCGCTTAGGTTTTGGTTTGCTTTGTTCATTTTTCTATCCTCCAGTTTGTGTATCAATATAGTTGATACACTTTAGTTAACGTGCGCATAATACACCTACGGCATTCTGATGCAATAACTTTAGTTGATGCACTTTATTTTATTATGTCGGCGCAAAAAAAGGCGGGCTATGAGATCGGGCATGAAATTAGCCGGTAAGATAAGAAAAAAGCTTGGCATTACCAGCATTTACGGTTTTTGGAAGCTTTTAACTGAGGAAGGCGCCGACATAACGCGGAACGGCGTCGAGAAGCTTGAAACCACGGTTCAGGGGGGAAGCTACTCTACTATGTGCGTTTTGCGCCGCGTCTCGGGGATGAGTTGGGAGGAGTTCGGAAGGGAGCTCGACGCCGAGTTTTTGCCTAAAAAGAAGTGAGGCAGTATGAAAGAGTTTGCGCGGGTAGCCCGCATTTTCTTGATCGTTGCGGGATGTTGGGGCGTTGCGTTCTTTCTATATATCGTGATGAGCATTGCGATCGAGCAAGATAAAAACGCGCGTAGCGGAGTCGTTCCTACTCCTCGCCCTACTCCGAAGGGTTGCGGAACTGCTGAGACTGTTCTCCGCTCGGTAGGCGCCTCGCCTCGAAAAAATTGGAGGGAAGTTCAGTTCCTCTCTCGAGACTGGAACTCGATACCGTTCGACACTAAAAAATATTTAGTCACTCAGATCGCTGAGTGCTTGGCTCCGTCGCCGTCGACTACGATCTTGGACGCCATGACCGGAAAAGAGCTTGCTAGCTACTCCCCATTGTGGGGCGTAAAGATCAATAACTAGCGCCCTGACTCCCTGACTTCCATTATTAGATCTTCCTCTAACACAGAGGAGTCGCTTAGCGTGATCAGAAATTTAATGTGGTAGTCCTTTCCATCGGTGCCGCCCGTTACTCTCTGAGTCGCCCGCGTGCTTGTGGTTGTCGCTGAGCCGCTTAGGACGGGATCTGCCTTTGCCCCGGTTTCTACTTCATATGCCGATACCACTGCCGAGCTGATAGTTACGCTATCAGGCAATGCGCCAGGCGCTGAGAAGTCGAACGCGACCGGGTAGTTTTCGCCAGGTTGCTTGGAAAATACAAAGCTCATTTCAGCCCCTTTGATGAAATAAAAGACTCTCGTACTTTTAGGTAAAAAACTAAGGGGCATCATGGCTTTAGCCTCCTCACGCGCCGCAAGCCGCCGAGCGTATGGGATCGCGCTCTTTGGCGCGGCCATGCTCCCGCAAATAAATACTCCTGCAAGTTTACAAGTTTGATATTGCGAAGTATTGCCGCATCTAGATAGCCGTTTATGTGATCCACAGATGTGAACGAGGCACTTTCTGTTGCTGCTATCTCGTGTCCCTGCGCTACAAGTATTGCGCGATCTTGTGCAGCGACTGGCGAGAGTAACCGCGCATCTAACCACGCTAGAGCCTCGGCGGCAGGGCTGCCGCCTGAGGCCGTCGTGTTGGTCACGGACTCGCCGCGAAAGTTTGCATAGTCGATCGTGTTTATGTTGTTAACTGGAGATGTAGCAGAAAGTCTTATCGCTAAAAGCCTCTGCATCATTTCATCGGAAATATCGGCGTCGTCTGAAGAAAAGCGCTGTCCTTGTGGGGCGATAAAGAAAGTGTTGTCGTAATTGTTGCACCTTAAGATCTGGTTGCAGATATCAATAAATTTTAAACCTACTGCTTTCACCATGGTTCCGAGCGCGTTTGCGTTCCATAAGTGAGAGCAACCCCACCATCCATCACGCCGAAGCATCCTTAACCACTCCCATGAGAGCTGGTTAGTGACACCCGAAGATCCCACTATAATTGCTATAAATGGCTTTATGTCACGATGTGCGAAGCAGTCCCGCCATGCTGCTGTCATCGAGAGGAGCGAGTCGTCAAAGCCGAAAGCAAAGTGTCTACCGCTTGGAAAGTTTGTCCTTAAGCGCACCTGCCGAAAGGGTTCGATCTTTATACTTTTTGAGTGAGGCACACCGCCTATAACCGCCGCCACCGTCGCAGATCCTTCGGCAATCCTGGTGGCAGGTATGCCGAAAATATAGCTTCCGGGCGCTACTTCTATCCAGTTAGAAACCGAATATACAGTTGGACCAACTCTGAAGTCGCTAGCCTGATATCCGTAATAAAAAGGGGTTGAGGTTGCCGGCAAGTTATCTCCTGTGCCTCCAGAGAAGGGCACAGAGGTTCCGGAAACTGTGCCGATCGTCGTGTTTCTGCGACTCTTTAGCAGGCCGTTTTCTACCCAGTAAAATGTCTGGTTTGTTGCGCTCGACGTCACCCCATGCCCGCTTTCTAGCGTAGCAGTTCCCGCAGTGTCACTTGTTCTAGTTGTTAGGGTACCGACTTTTACTGCCGCGTTTAGTGCTGGGTAACAAGTAGATCCACAATGCACCTGTCGAGCGCCTGCCGATCCGCGCTGCCAAAACACCTGCCCGATCGGCATATCTGCGCTTGGCCCATCTGATCCCTTTATAAAGTAACCGTCATAGGAACTATCGGCCACGTTGAAAGTGTTGTTATCCACCAACGTATGCTCAAAAGACACCGCGTCGGTTGCTCCCGTTGTATCTGTCCTAATACCGAACGCCTTAGATAATATTATTGGAGAGGCTCCCGCCCCGTTAAGATCAATAGTAAGGGCGCTAGGAGTTTGGCCCGGCGTTGCTCCGTCTATGCGAACTACTGCCGGACATTGGTCAAAGTACCGCACGCCCGCGCTCTCATGGATGAGAGATAGATCCTCATGCGGGAAGTCGTCCCACATTTCAAATTCATGGATCGCAAAAGCACCATTCAAATTTGTGCCGGTAGAAACATAACCGAGCCACACCTCGGCAATTGCGTGATCTTCGTTATCAAGGTTTTGGCGCATCGGGGCCCTCTGCGCAACATGCCCTGTTATTGCCGCATAGCCATCATTCGCCCCCGCCGCGCTCGCCTGCTTCCATACGCCCCAAAAGGTGCATAGCGTGCCTCGGTCATAGCCTACCCCAGAAGAAAACGGGAAAAATGCGGTAGTAGCATCGCGGACAGTTAAGCTCCTCTGCCCTGCCGTTAACCCCTGAAATTCGTAATAGATAGTCCCTCCCCCGGCATTTCTAAACGAAAGTATTCTAGCGTTCGAGTTCGGAACTATGCCTCGCAACCATTCGCACGATAAACGGAAGACTATTTTTGTGGGCGTCGAGGGGAGTGTGTACTTGTAATGCTGACCGCCGCCGCTCCCGGTCCCAGTTCCCGAAAACTTAGCATAAGTCTGGTTTATGCCTGACTTGCTCTCTTCTACTAATGCGACTCCCGATCCTGTCGTAACGGTTTCCCACTCGAGAAAATGATGAGAAGGGATCCTGGTGGATCCGCTAGAAAGCCCTAGTCTCTGTGCCATTAGATAACCTTAATTTCTATAGCTGAATTAGAGGTTGTGCCGGTTCCCGCAAGTGCCGTTTCTATTCCGACTAAAATTTCGTCGCACCCGAGGCAGTCGAACGCATGTAGATCAAAGTCTGCGGTAGTGTATTTATAAGTTCCGTCTTCTGTGTCAGTTGCTGCTGGTGTGAGTGCTATGCTCAAATTTCCCGCTCTATTCTTCAGTAATTGCCAAGGTTGCGATCCGGTGCGTCCAAAAACCTTAACTACTGGGGCAGTTATAGAGGTTAGGCCGTCGTCATATCTGAGCCTTAGCAAAATATGAGATCCTGCGCCTAGCCGCACAAAACGTGCGGAAGTCGCCGCCGTTATTTGTGTTTCTGGGTTCGTTATTGTAGCTGCGTCTAGCGCTGCTGGCCCGCCGTCTGTAATTAATGTTTGCCATTGTGTAGTCAAAGAAGCCGGTAGGCTGTGCCCTGTGCTTGGTAACTTTGTGGATGTAATATCTGCTGCAAGTGCCATTTGTTGCCCTTATCTTGTAAACTTGTTTTCTTTAGCCTGTGCGTGCATGTCGCCGATCACGCGCGTGATAGCTCCCGCCACAATAGTAAAATACGCTATTCCCTCGCTCACTAAAGGGTTGCCAGGAAAAGCCGATCGCGCCGCCTCGAGCAATGCGCCAATAAGTAGGAGCACATTTCCGATCAGTCGCTTGTTGCCGTTAAGCCAATTAAGAACTGGCACGCGCTCGAATACAAAAGAGATCACGGCCTCAATTAGAATTTTCATTTTTCTAAGCTCCTTAAAAAAGTATTTAGTTCAGTAATATCCGAAGGAAGAACCCTAAGATCCCGGCTCCGAGGGTCAGTAAACCCCCGTCCTCTTTCAAGCCCTTGGACGGCTCCCCACCAGATCCAAGTTCTACAGTTATTTCTTCGCGCTCTTCTGATGAAAGAACGCATTTCGGGTAAGAATACGTAAGGCTCGATCGGTCGGTTGCTACCGAGATCGATGTCGATCCCGTCGTTACTGTAAGAGCATCGGCCTTGCTTTGTTGTGCTACGCTTCCACCTTGGCCTAAAGCCGTGCAGCTCGATAAAGCTAGCGCCGAGAAAAGTAAAAGGCTCTTCATTTTCCCCCACTGGGTTCCTGTATATTTCCCACGTTTCCGGTACTGTTTTTTTTAGAGCGTGGACTAGGACTCTAAATGCTTTGTTTGTGTAGTTGTCCTCTAGCCCTGTGCTTAGCTCTATCGAGGTTGAGGCAGTTGCTCTCTCTCCTACCCAAGCCACGATCCGGGCGGCTTCTCTTGTAATTGTTCTGAGTGTGTTTCGGTTGCGTCGCTCTAGCGCTTTGTTCTGCTCCTCTACCGACTGACGCGGGAGGAGTTCGTATCCTGATAGTCTTTTATTTCGCCGGCCTGGCCCATTCTGAAAGTGTATTGCCAACGTGTGCGGCCTCTCCCGGAAGCGCCAGAGAAAGCGCTTCACGCATTTATCTTGAGAGGGAGGCGCAAAGGTGCGCCAAAGTACTGCTAGTCTTGGCTCCTTTATTCCGTCGAATACTTTTAGGAGTTCGCCGCATTGCGTATCTGAGAGAGTCGAGCACGCAAAGCACGAAACGCCTACGCTATCGGCGCGCCCGTTGGTGCTTATGATCAGTAGCGCGCTAAGTAGCGCTAGAGATCTTAAGGTGAAATGTCTCAGTGTAGTCTATGGTCTTTAAAAAATAACCGAACCCGATCCTTGAATTTAGAATTGCTTGCTTTCCGTCCACTATTGCAAAGTTGTTGCCTATCAAAATGCACCCGTTCGAGTCTTTTGTAGAGTTTCCGACGTGGAATAAGATCCCATCTCGATCTTTTACGTTCGCAACAATATAGGTGTCGTCGATCTTAGTTCCGCCTGTAGTTGTGCGGTTTCTAACGCGTTCGCATAAATATAGGCCTTCTGGGATACAAGAGATCTTCCTCTCGTTATCCCTCCAAGGGAGCTCGAGCGTTACCGCTATCGCCTTTTCGTTCCAGAGGAAAAAGCCTGTGGTAGCCTCTTTTGTATAGTGTCTAATTATTTGGGCGGTGTGCATTGTCCCCCATGGGCTGAGCGTGGAAGCCGCTAGTGCTAGCCGACACCGATACCGCCGCTATCTTAACTAAAAGCACTAGGCAGAAAATGCCGAGAACTCCCACGGAGAAAATGTAGGCCGTAAGGGGAACTTGTTTTTTCCCTGCCACGGCGTCTATCAAGGTGCCTCGAGTCTCTCTTAGCTCCTCGGCTACTGTCTCAAAGCCGCTTTTTAAGATCTGCTCGAGGCCGTCGATCCGCTGCTCGTGCCTCTCCATTAACTTAGTTACAAGAGGGTTTGCGCCCTTGTCTTCCCCGTTGCTGTAGCCGCTCATTTTTCTTCCTTCGCCTGGCGCACCGCCTCGGCTATGATGTCGGCGAATTCGATAAGGCGCGCGGCTCTTCGGTCGGCCTCTTGTTTCTCTTGTGTGCTTTGTTGCGGGTTATGGTTTTGGATAACCGCTAGAATAGTCGCTTGCTCCTGTTCGTTGAAGTCGCCCTCGATCGCTACTTCAAACCCTAGGTACTGTACCGAGCCGCCTACGGTTAAGGTTCTAGGCTCGGCTATGGTTTTGATCGTTGCGGCTTTCGGCATGGCCGCTGCAATTTCTTGCTTAAGCTGCTCTATGTCCACTTTCTTGTCGTGTGCGATCAGTGTTTGCATATCGGCTCCTATGCCGCCCTGTAGACAAAGTTTGCTGAAACCGCGGCGCTGCCCGCGACATAGTTTCCGGTATTGGTTCGGTAAAAAGTCGCGGTTGTTGAGGCGCTAGATATCGAAACGTATCCGGCCTCGCCCGCTCCGTTGGTAAAGATGCGCGCGCCCGCTACCTGATCAAATGTGGTAGTAGCTGAAGTTACCGGCATCGGCACTGTGATCCCTGTGTTCACCGTTCCGCCGATCGTGCCGTCTATTCTTAGGGAAACGAAGACGAGCTTTCCTATCTGGATGTAGTTTGCGAACTGAATTGTAGTGGTTGTAAATGTCATCGAACCTGTGGCGCCTAGCGGGGAGGGCGTCCAGGTAGTCCAGGCCGCGGGATGCCCTGCGACAAAGATCCCCTCTATGAGGTTCGCTATATCTGGCCCGGTGAATGTTTTAGATCGTAATGTGTCCGCGTATGCCATAAGTTCCCTAGGTTGGATCGTAGGGATGGTAAGCCCCTATAAGCCGGCCTCGGTATTTAATTCTAAAGCCGTCGTCGTCGATCTCTATTTTCTTGCCTAAAATTTGCACTCTGTGGCGCTCTGCTCTAACTGCAATAATTCCGCCGAATAGCGTTGAGAGCTCGCCATTATAGCTAGGCGCCTGCGCGTCTGGGTTAGCTCCGAAATAAGCCGGGAGCGCCGTAGAAACGATCTCAACCACGGAAGCCACCGGGAGATCGGTCACTCCTTGTATGTAAGGACATGACCACTCGATCTCTATGTCGGGGCGGTCGTAGTTGCGGATCAAGTAGTTGCCGATAGATCGCGCCGACGTTTCCCCGTATAAAAACCGAGCTTCTTGCTTTCTATTTCGGTTTCTTCCGTATGTCGCTATAGAGTCCGCGGAGATCTCCGAGTACTCATGATCGCCATCTGGAGATCCCGCCGTCCTAAATTTAAAAGAGACTTTGTAGCCGCCGTTTTTCTGGTTAGACTGCCGCGCTGAGTTTGCAATAATTAAGGCGGGCTCTACCGATAGCTCTACGTCGTTTATAACGGTTTCTTTCCCCTCGCATCGATAGCTTTCTACTCTGCTGTTTTCGTCGTTAAACACGAACGCGGTCGGGTAGCTAGTACCCCAGGCCCAGAGGGCAAGGCCGTTAGAGATCGGCACATATTTGATCCCGTGCTCTTCGCAGATAGCTTCGATCACGTCGTCTGCCGTAGCATCCCCGCCGAATTGCCCGTTAATAATTCTACGATATCTCGAGCTCGATCCTAGAGCCGCGTCTAGTTCAGCACTCCAGTTCGATAGGTATCCGCCGCTAGGGTCTACCCAGTCGGCGCCGTCGAACGTTCTCGATAGTAGGCGGATCGCATGATCTGGGCGCTGTATCTGCACGCCGGCTCCCGCGCCTACGCCGCTGCTCGTCGCATCTAGGATCCCGTCGGTACATATCACGATATCTAGATCGCTTAGATCTGGGTTTTCAGCGTGCGCCGGCGGCGTTAGTGGCTCTAGTTGTAAATACCATGCGGTGAAGCCGGCCTGGTTAGCGTCTATTCCTGTGGCGCCCGATCCGTCGCTCGCGCTTCCCTCTGATAGCCCACATAAAAGATAGTCGGCTAGGGCCACCGTTCCGCTCGCCGCGGCCCATTCGTTATTGCTGCCCCGCTGTGCTGCAATAGTAAGAGAGCTTGCGGCGCCCGAAGGAACAAAGTCTGATCCTGGGACATAAGAGCTTAGTTGGATAGAGTACCACGTTTCGACCCCGCTGTTGTATGGTACTACTACGGGCGTCTCGAAACGGCACTCCACCCAGAAGTCAGAAGCTCCTGAAAGGGCGCTATGGTAAACGCTCTTCTCTACTGTCGCCTCGGCCACTACCTCGTCACCAGGAAAAACGCTCCCTGAGCTCTTAGACTGATAGCAACGGAATTTAATTTGTCCGCCGGGAGTAACGGCGACTCCAAGTCCGTTAAAGCTCATACGAAAACCAATAATGATCCCCGAAAAGCCGTAGTGTTTGACCGCATACTCGGCGGTGCCTGGTGCGGTAATTGTAATAGTGCCGAGCGTTGCGTTCGGCTCCCAAGTTGAGCTTGATCCGCCTGTGTCTATCGGCTCATAGCCCCGATCGCTGTTCTGGATCCATATGTGCGGCTCGTTCGTCGGCGGATAGCTAGCATCGAATAGCGTAGGGTAGGTGAACGACTTTGCTCGTGCTGGATCTCCCATCCCGGCGGCGTAGTAGTATCTCACGTTAGGCGCTTCAACCGTGCCCGAGGAGTAGGCCTGCACTTGAGCGCCTAAAGTGGATCCGTTCAGTTCGGATCCTGAAAAAACTATTTGAAGGTTTTTACCTAGCGCCGATGGCTCGTCTGTATAATACGAGTCTAGAGGGAGGCTCATAGACTTGCGCTCTATTGTGGCGCCTTCAGTCTCGAGGGTTAATAGCTCCTCTTCTCCGTCGATCTCTTTGCTCCAATTGGTGATCTTGCCACTCCAAACTGTCTCCCCGCCGCTTAGCATTTGTGAGGCAGTAGGCGCCGCGCCCGATGGATCCACGGCTAACACTCGTACTGCGCAAGGCCGTTCGACTATCTCCCAGCGTTGCAGGATATCGACAAAGCGCCGATCCTGTCCGATCGTTCCTGGGTTATCTACTAGGACGATCACGCCGTTGGCTTTGTTCGGAATTCCCGAGGGCGATAGCTGAACCTCAAGCCCTGATATTTCTTTGAGCGTGGCGAATAGCGGCCTGGACGTGCTTTCTACTATAGGCCTGTTGCAGAAGCTCCAAATTTGCGTTGAGCTCGTGCCTCTCTCCTTCAGTGTGATATCTACGATCACATAATGGTTGCGCGCCTGGGCTGTCATGGGAGAGCTTCCTCCCAGGTTGTGACGAGCTCTACATTATCGTATGAGGTTTGCTTTACCGTGTAATTTGTTAGGTATACCGGCGCGATCTGGTCGTTTTGTAGTACCGGATGGTACCCGTCGACCGTCGCTAGAAAGAAAACGGTTTCCTCTGACTTCTCCGCGATCTTCTCTATAAAGCTTCTTGCGGCGGCTCCGGTTATCCCGCGCCACGTCAGATCGTATTTAAGGCGGCGCCTCTTCTGTTGTGTCCTGTCACTTATGGCTTCGGTTGTCCTTCCGTATACGGGATCTCTCCCTAGGTCTAAGAAGCTCCCTAGGAACTGCTTAGAGTGCCTGAACCTCGATGCGCGGCTCGCTGATAAAACTACCCACGTTTTTGCTAACGCCGTCGAGCTAAATTGGACCATGAAATGTTTAGCCCTACGCCCTGAGAGCGCGCCGACCGATAGCGCCTGAGATACTGGCGGCGCGGTAATATGTTTGTCGGTCATGTACGTTACTAGAGAAGCTAAGTTAGGAGCGCTTAGAGCATTGCAGATCACAACTTCCGAGATGTCGATCGCGCTGAAGAAACTAGAAGATCCGGCGCCTCGGTATGCTCCTAGGGAAAACGTGTCGCTTGTTAATGTGCCGACGTTCATTCCCGTGCCGGTTATCGCTAGGGATCCATTCACGTAAAGATCCGCGGTGGTTCCCTGGAAGTCCCACACTATAGCCTCGTAAGCCGTCGTAGCGGTCCCGCCCGTTCTCGCTACGGCCACGCCCGCATCGTCGGATCTGTTGAGGCGCTTCACTCCCGATCCGTTAGTTGGTGAGTATAGTGCGTTAGGGTTAGGCAGGGTTTCGTTTCCGAAGCCGGCGGCGAACTGCAAGCCCGTGGTATTAGTCACCTTAGCTGCCATCGCAAGAACGAAAGGAGTATCGCTGCCCGAGTAGAGAGCCCCTAGCGCCGCGCCTGAGCGTAGAATATTAGCGGTCCCGTTAAACCTGATCGCCTGGTTCCCGTTGTAGTCGCTCGAGTTGGTTAGCCACGTCGGGCGCTCGGCGCCTGCTCCTGTGAGGTGGTAGCCGTTCCCGCTTTGATCTGCCCAGGTGCTAACAAAGTTTGAAGAGTCCTTTGTTATCCCCTCCCCAGCTCTATAAAGCGCCTTACACGTAATATCTTTAGGCAAGCTAGGCTTCTCTGTTGACCTGATGAGGCGAACCCAACAGGCGCCATCGTCTACGGCGTAGCGCGCATTTAAAAGGGCAAGGTATGAGATAGCCGAGGAGTCGCCGATCTCGTAACAAAATTCGGCCTCCCTGGTCACTTGAGTATCAGCACAAAAGCCCGGCTCGAGCTGGCCCGACGTTAGGAAGTCGTCGAGGTTGTCCGCCGTAGTCGTAAGCCCAGAAGTAAGGGCGGTAGCACGGTAAGGTATATCGGGATAGCCGATCACTAGGTTTGTCGCCACTACCCTACGATCTCCTCGAATTCCGCCGTAATTGTGTTGTAATTGCTCTTTTGGGAGCTGTTATCGGTTCTGGCTTCCTTGAGCTTGCAGTGCACTAGCCGCTCGTTATTTAATATATGGTGGTTCGCCGTCGTGTAGAGAAAGAACCTGTCGCGCGTTGCACCCTCTGCCACGTGGTCGAAAAAGGCCTGGGTATTCGCGTCGGTAATGCGCTCCCATTCGAATTGAAAACGGTAAACGTACTCTGTGGATACGTTGCGATCATAGCCGCCGCCTGTGTTTCTTGCGACGGCTTTTGCGAGAGGTACCCTTTCAAACTGGTAAGCCGGTTCTCTCCCTAGGTCTAGTCCGTTGCCTAGGTAAATTTTACCCATCTTTACATCTAACGCTCCTGGTGGTGATGTAAACTCTACCGCGTAGTACCTGGCCGGCGTGCTCATTGCTCCAAAAGCGATATAGTCCTCTCCCCTTGGCCCTACCTTAGACACCGCCGATGGGGAGCTTATGGTGATAGCGTTCAGCGCCCCATAGCCGGCATTAATTGCCGTGTTGCTGTTAAAGGCTCCGACATCTGTAAAGCCCGTATATGTCCCGGCGTGACTTAGGATCATATGATCGGCGGTCGCTGTATTCCCTAGGCCCAGATCAACGGCATAGGTCAAAGTTCCCGCGGTTGAAAGATAAGCTCTAGATGCGCGCTCTCCGTTGAATACGTCGGCCCACTTGGTCCCAAAGCGCTCGGTTCCATATAGGATCCGCTCTTCTACCCCGTTCGTGAAAATGCTAGGGTAGGAGATCTTTAGCGTCATGCGTTCGGCTGTGTTGTGTTTCCGCGTGCAGGTTTTTTGCCCTTCTGGCGCGTTCGCCCGGCGACTATGTTCAGTAGTTCTTCTAGCTTGGGGCTCGCGTCGAGTCCGATCTTCACTTTAATTTCTGGGCTCTCTCGGATCTTATGTAGATCGTCCAAGAGTTTCTTAATTTCGTTCCCTGTCTCTTGGAACGGTAACCCGAACTCCTTCGCCTTCGCGATAATGCGGATCGCGGTTTCGTCGTTTGCGTTAGCAAGTTGATCGAGTGAGGTCACTCCAGCGTCGGCGATAGCTCTTAGAAGCTGAGAGATCCGATCGTCGCCTACCCCTTGCGCTCTTAGTTGGTTCTCGAGGTCTAATAGCGACTGCCCCCCGAGCTTGAGAGCCTCCCCTGCGATATCCTTCAGTGCGTCAAGAGATACGGCGCCGCCCGAGGTGCCCGCTTTTAGAAGGTTATCTAGAGCCTCGCGCGCGGTGTTTCCGACGCCGCCTAGGCCTTGCTCGTATTTCTGGAGCTGCTTAAATGCTTCCTCGGCGGATAGCTTGCCCGCGGCGAAGGCTTCCACAATTGGTTTTTTAAGGTCCTCGAGGGAGATGCCCGCCGCGTTAGCCGCTAGGATCAGCTTGTTTAGATCGTCGCCTACGGTCTTAGAGAAGTTAACTAGTTCTTTGTTGAAGGTTCTAAAGCCCTTTTCGCCCACCTTCCCGAAGTTCTCGACCGCCTCGGTAAGCTTTTGGAGCTGCCGCCACTGCTCGGCGGTTATTTTTCCGCCCTTCTTGAGAATGTCGGCTAGCTTAGACTCGAGATCGGCGCGCGCCTTCGTTAGCGCTGTATACTTCGAGACAAGATCGTTAACTACTTTCTGGACCTGAGCGCGCGAGAGTTCGCCGCTCTTTAGACCGTCTAAGGCTAGCTTATATTCGTCGGTTGCTTGCACCGCTGCTAGGGTAGCTTTTGCCGCTTCTTTTGCCTCGTCGACTCTATTACCCCCGCCGGTGCTCTTAGGCTTAGGCAGTAGCCCCGCGAAGGCTTCGCCTGTCACAAAATTTGTGCCGCCCTTCAAGAGCTCCTGAATATTTGAGAGCACCGCTAGAAGCGTTTCTTGAGAAGCTTTCGCCAGGTCTTGCAGGTTGTTAAGGCCTGCAAGCTTCATCGCCTGCAAGAGTTGGTTTACTTGATCCGCCGCAAAACCGTATTGGTTGATGAGTAAGTTCGCTAACTGGTCAAACGTAGTAGCACCTGCCTCGAGCGCCTCTACTGCTAGCGCCTTGAGAGCCTCGAAGGAGCTCGCACCGCCCTTCCCTGCTAGCGCCTGAAACTGTTTAAAGGCTTCGTCGACCGCTCCGATCGCGGTAGGGATACCATCGGAAAAAATAAGGCCTATTTGCCTGAGAAGTACTAGAAGCTCGTTAGCAGAAATAGCGCCTTGCAAGAACGCTTTATAAAGGAGCCCTCGCACGTCCTCGGCATCTTTACCTAGCGACTGAAAAAGTGCTTTTAAGTTTAGGATGTTCGGCCCTAGGTTGCCTAGTAGCACGTCGAACAAGCCGCCGCGCAATTTGTCCGCGTCTATTCCTAGCTCTTGGGCGAATTGTTCTAGCGCTATCGCTGCAGTGTTAAAGGCCCCGGCAACCTGCTCGCCTAAAGTATTCTTTAGCGCGGCTAGCTTCTCTTCGTATTCTTCTACTTCTGTCCCTCGAGCCTCAAAATTAAGATCCTTAAGCTTTTGTGCAAAGTCGCCAAAAGGATCCACGATCTGAACTGGGTTTTTTTGAAACTCATCTATTAACGCTGCGTCAAAGGCTTTTTTTGCCTTTTTGGCTGCGTTCTTAGACTCGCGGCCTACTACGGAGCCTATAAGTCCACCGATCGCGCCACCTATTGCGGCTCCGAGCGCCGTTCCAATTGCTGGAATAATGCTACCTACTATACCACCTACGATCGCGCCGATCGCCGTGCCAATAGACTGTGCGCGTTGTAGTTTTGTCGAGTCGGCGCCGGATAGAGCGTCGAAGGCGAGATCGAGGCCCACTGAGGCAACGTCGCTTAGAATGCTTCCAAAAACCTCGGCTGACTGCTTTTGTTGAGCCGTTGCTCCGTCTTTAAAGAAGACTTTTTTTAGTAGTTGTGCTAATGGAGATCCGCCCTCGGTAGATGCTTTGTCTAGGCCAGAAGTGAAGGCCTCGTTTATTTGCCTCGCTATCTCGTTCGGATCAATTCCCGCATCTAGCGCCTTTTGAATTTCTTCGCTAAAGAATTTCCCATACTGGCCCGTCGTGATGCTTCCATCGTTCAGGGCCTTAAAGAGGTCCTGAAATTGCCGAGTTTGCTTCTGAATACCCTCGAAGCTAGTTAGCTCCTTGTTTGCCTTGTAAAGGGCGACCATGGCTTCACCGGTCGCGTCGTACTTGTCCTTCACGTCTTTAGCGGCTGCGCCGCTTTCCTGCATCGCCTTTCTTACGGCCTTAAGAGTCTCCTCGAAGCGCTTTGCTGCTTCCGCTGCAAAGTCGGTTTTTGCGGTGAATTGTGCTCCGCCTGAACCCCTCCCAAGAATTCCGCCGCCACCGAAAAGGTTTGCTAATTCGTTTTGCTTTGCCGCATCGGTTCGCGATCCGTATTCTTGCAGTAGTCCGAGCGTTCCTGCTACTGGAGAGGCGGCGCTTAAAAACGCTTTTAAGTATGTATTAAAATTCTGTGTGCTGGTCGCTGCCTTCTCTACTTTCTCGGCTATTGTCTCAAATACCCCAGCGACTTCGCTGCCTACTTTCTCGATCCCTAACAAAACGGCTGTAAGTTGGGTTGATCTTCCGAGTAGTGTTTTTAGGTTGTCTGCGGAGTTCTGAAGCGCTACCCCCCAGCGCTGTACTATGTCGCCGTTAACTATAGTGTTGACGCCGAGCTCTTGCGTTTTTTTCGCAACGGCATCAATTAGAATATTTCTCTCTACTAGCTTCCGGGCGTCCTCCCCTAGCTTGTCTGAGGTAGTGCCTAGGGCGTCGGCGAATTTCTTGATCTCTGCGTTGTAATTTCGGATCCCAAGTTCCGCGGCTACGCCCTCCACTCGCCCGCGCGCGAACGCGTCGGAAAGCCTTTGAAGCCCCGCCGCCGCATCGCCGCCGGTAGAGCCTGCAATGGCGTCGGCGGCCTTGGCGAATGTTTCGAGCTCTTCCGGTTTAAGCCCGGCGATCAGGCCGTCGTTAGCTATCTTTAAAAGGTTGAAGTTTGAGATCGTGCCGTCCGTAGCGTCTCGAAGCTTTCCCAGAAGTACTTCTGAGGTAGTGCCAGCGGAGATGGTTAAACGGTCGAAAGCGTCCTCGGCTTGAGCAATTGCAGCGCCGTCGGCTATTAGCGCAAACGCGCTTTGTGCGGCGTTCCCTAGATCTACTAGGGCGGATCTCACGTTGAAGTATGACGAGGCAATGCCGCCTAGCGCTCGAGAAACTGCGCCTAACGCCCCCGTCGATCTCTGGGCCGCCTCGTTAAACTTGTCTTGCTCTTTCCCGGCTCGCTCGGCCTCATCTCCGTACTCGGAGATCTTTTCCCCCATCTGGTCAAGAACGCGCACCGCCCCCGCATTGTCTACTTCAATGCGGATCTTAATGTCGTTCTCTGAGCCGAATGCCATTTACTCTATCTTCGCCCCACTAAAGACACGTCGCCGGTGGTCCCCGATGGCTTGTTCCAGGTCGCCTTGAATATTTCTAAGACTAGCTGATCGCACTTCTGGCGAAGGTTCAGCACTTCCATAACTAGCAGTGTGTTGATCTGAATGAGGTCGTCGTAATTGCGCGCGAATTGCGCGGCGGTAAGCTTGTAGCAGTCCGCCTTTATCGCCTCTAGCCGTTCCATTGCGGCGCCGTCTGTCATTGTCGGCCCTTCGCTAGGCATAAGGCCGCCTAGCGCATGCACCGTCTCTATTGCCTCGTTTTCTAGCTTCTTTTCTTCTAGCACCCTAGAAGCCTCTTGCCCCTTCGAGGAGTTAGCGCCGAGGAGCCCGAGTACGTCGTTAGCTTTGATCCACTGGCATCCGGTGCCTTCTTGTTTCTCCACTGTGCGTATAACTCCTCTATTTTTAGGTGTTCTTGTGGCTCGTCATACAAGCCTAGGCGCTCGTGCATACGCCTTAATACCTCTAGATCTTCCGTGTAGTAGTAGATGTTTTTCGAAGCCATGTAGTCACTGATCCAGAATTCTATTTCTAGATCGGTCGCAAGATCCTCAATTGGACAAGTGCCTGAAAAGCACGCTGGCGCCACGTTAGCGGCGGGATCGTTGTACAGTTCGAAGCACTTGTTACAATTAAGGTTTGGCTCGCGTACTAGTAACCACTCTAAGCGCTGGCGGACTCTGGAGAGGCCGCGATCGGTTTTTTTTCAATGCCCATCGCCTCCACGCTGCCCTGGTGGTAGGCAGTGATAAGAGCTCCGAGCACTGAGATCGGGAGCTCCCCGATCCCCTCTGCTCCTAGCTGCGCGCCGTCCTCGTCTACGAGTCCGGTCACGCTCTGACAACGGGAGATAATAGCCTGCAAAAGCTCCCCCTCGCCCGCTGACTTAACCGCGGGATCCTCGCTGCTGAGCTTAGCCATTGAGGCCTGATCCTTGTATAGGTCGTTAAGTCTCGGAGTCTTAAACTTGAAGACTACCGGCGACTCTCCTTCCTTCGCTAGCTCTACAGTGAATGAGGTTTTAACTTTCATTTCGGCCCTATCTCCTATTCGTTAAATTACAAGGTAACGGGATGCTCTATCGTTCGTGATCTCAATAAAGGGATAAATATCAGGCATCCCGGTCGGTGCTGCCGTCGCCACAAGAGCGCGGAAAACTACCACATGCTCATTAACCGCCGGCGTGCTCAAGTTGTATTGAGGATCCGAAACGATCTTCAGTCTTGGAAATAAGATGCGATATTTGTACGTAGTGGATCCGAGAACTGGCCCAGTAATAAGCAATTCAGCCTTATACTCGGTGCCCGCTTCATATGCGGTGTACCATGTCGGAAGGTCGAGCTCTTTAAGCGTTGCCGTGATCTCTACCGTTAGAGGAGGAGTCCCGGAAGCCCGAGGCGCTCCGAAGCCCGCCGAGTTCCTAATTTCTCCGACTAGCTCTTGTTCATAGCTAAAGTTGATCTCTAGGTTAGTTACGTCCACCTTGTCGCCCGCTGCTAGCGCCGCGCCGGCCTGAGCGTTAACCATGAAGCGATCCGAAGGCCGCGCAATAATGCGCTGACTGTTCGCCTGAGTAGTGGTTAGCAAGCTCGCCGCCGTGTTGGTGGTTCCGCTAGTTCTCCTCTGTGTCGAGAGGAGTGTGGCGTTTGCCCTTACGTAGTCGTTCGGCGCTACCGTGATCCCGAGCGCCGTTGGTACGCAATTGATAAACTCCGCCGCGGTGTTACTATTCAAGTGAAAGCCGAGCGTTCCCCAGTTGGTATTTCTGGTCGCGTTGAAAAAGAAACTATGGATATTTGCGGAAGCTGACGCCGTGACTACCTCGAGGCCCTGAAATTGCCCCTGAATGAAGTTAAATGCGTCGTTATACCCAAGGGGAGCGTTAACCGTGACCGAAGGGTTAGAGGCACCCACGTCACTTTGGTTCTGCATGTTGAGCCCTGCCCCGATGGGGTTGAGGGTCAACTCTGTAGGGTTGTCGCTCTGATCTAGGCTCTCCACCTGAAGCTGGTCGCCCGTTCCCGCTGCTACTGCGGTGCCGAACGTCGCTCCAAGGTCGTACCCGATATATGTGGATCCACCTGTTCTTGAAGGCATAAAATTCCTCTAAAAAATTGTTAGGAGAGCTCGAAAGCTCTGAAACGGTAAATTGTTCGCCACGCGTCCACGCCTGCTACTTGTGACTCTAAGATCTCCGATGGTGCTTCCTGGCTCTCGAAGTAGTCGATCGTGTCTTGCCAGGAGTGGCCTAGTCCAAAGTGCACCCGGTCGATCACGGTGCTAATAGCATCGCGCGCCTTGCGAAAGTTATTTCCGTCCGGGTCTTTAGCCACCGTGTAGCGCACTTCTGCGCCGTAGATATGTAGGTTAGTGGCGGATCCGCCTATTAGCGGCCTTGTGGCGGTTCTCGTTACTACGAACTCGAAGAAGTTAAGACCGCCTTTCCAAAATAGGCGGCTGTTTTCTCTCTCCGAGTCGTCGGTAAATTCATACTTTAAAACTTGTTCGGTGATCGCCCTCACGTCTATATGCTGCCAAACGAACTGATCCCATTTGGTTTCAATTTCGGCGATCGTCATTTCAGGATAACCTGATGAGTAAAGCTAGGCTTTATGGCCTGATCCTGCTGCCCGTCGCCGTCTACGTCGTTTGTTACATTCACTGTGTCTAGAAGCGCCTTGCACTTCTCGGCGTACTGCTTCCACCGCACATAATGGCGATCGTTTAACGTCTGAAACTGCGAGAATGATGCGAGAGAGATAGCTTTATAAGCTAGCGCAAGTCTAAGCTTATTCAGCTCGCCTAGGCGCGCCCACGTTAGGCCGCGCGCCTCGAGGTCAAGCTTAAGCTCTTCGCGCGCGTCCGCTAGAAACGTGTCGAGCTGATCCTCTCTAAGATAGGAAAGGATCCCTGGGTATACGCCCGTTATATCGTTGCGCCCCGTTTCTGGGTCGGTTGCTGTCCCGCTAGGCTTGCTAACCTCAAAGTATCTAGTAACCGCCTGAGCCTGTCCGCCTGATGCCGCTACTAGTTTTATAGACTCCCAAAACCCTAGTGTTTGAGTTGCTCCCGAAGCTGGAGGCGGGATCGGGTCTAGTGAGTATGTGCACTTGTACGGCTCTACGCTCGCCTGTGTCCAGCTTGTTTTTGTCTGAAAAGCTCCCGCCCCTGAAAGCGCATCGGCGGCGCTAGGCTGAGAACTAAAAAGGTAAATGGAAGGGTTTTGAGTAGGTAGAGGGTAAGGCTCCCCGTCCTGGATCGGCCAAAAATTTCTAATGATGCTCGAGCCGAACCAATATCCAGTCACCGTTTACCCTTCTCCTGATCTTCTCTGTGTATTGAGTTTGCGAGATCTTGGGTCTTCTTCCTGGCTTGCGACTCGGTGATGTCGATCCCCTGCGCGCGCCCGTGCTCTATGATCTCTCTGGTCATCTTATCCGCGGCGCCTCTCATGCGCTCTTCTACGGTCTTCGAAAGGCGCTCTCTCCTTTCTGGATCGTTCTTCTTGAGCTGCTCGAGCCTCTCGCGGATCTGGGCCTTAACTTTGCTTTCGTCCACTTTGCCTTTCCTTAACTTCCTCTACACGCTGATCCATAACTGAGCGCTCGGCCTTAAGCTTAGAGTTCTCGGCTAGGAGCCCCTGGAATTGCTGCTCTTTTAGGCAGATATCAAGGAGATCGGTATAGGACGTTCTATTGGTGCCCTCGTCGGGCGTGCCCTGCGGCAAAAACCACTTTACAGGCATCATGCCTTTCTTGATGTAATACTGAAGCTTTGCCGCGTCGGCGTGGTTCTCGCTCACATCGAGTATTGAGATAACCGCCCGCTCTTCTGTCTTCCAAACATCTGGATCGTCTTTGCGGGTCTTTGCCTCGTGCACGTCCACCTTCTCCATACGTGCGAGTGCTATGTATGGATATCGGCGCCCGTGCTTCTTCGGTTCTTCCCAATTCTTAAGAGCTTCTTCAAACATTTTTCACCTGTAAAAAAAGGGGCGGCGGAATGAGTAACCGCCGCCCCGAGAAGTGAGGAGGTATAAGAATGAGATGCAAAAACCTAGAAAAACGCTTTAAGCCTGATCAGAGGTTACGCGGCAGCCTGCCTCGTCGTACCACTCAACTACCGTAGAGAACATGTGCGCGGTTACCTCAGTGAAGAAGCCCTGAGATCCGATCCAGTTCACGCGAACGATAGGCGCGGCGCTGTACATTCCGAAGAATGCACGCTCTGGGTTAAACACAAGGCCCGTAGCGTCTCCGCCGCCGGTGGGGAGCCCATCGGTTACATAGATATCAAGCCCAGGGAGCGTACCGGCGAAGCCGTTCGGCGCCTGGTAGCCCTGAAGCAGTGAGATCTGCGAAGGCTGCGAGAAGTTAGCCGCTGCCGACTGAAAGATCTCCGCTCTAATGTCGAACGCCTGGCGGTGGTTAATGACCGCTACCAGGTTCCTATTGCTACCCGCAAGCGAAGCATCTACGCGCATTTTAGCGCGGAGAAGTCCAACTCCGGTAAGGCCCGCGGCCTCTGCAACGATCGTGTTAGTAGTAAAGTTAGAAAATAGCGTGATCACGTTGTCGTCAAGAAGTCTCGCTAGAGCGCGGCCAAGGTGCACGCCCATAACACCTTGGTTAACATTGGCGAACTGCTCAGACTCTACCGTGTTTTTATAAACCGACACCTGCTTAGTTGCAGTTGCAGTGATAGAGGTTTGAGTTAGTTCGCTGTTTGCGTCGTATGTGTAGTTAGAAGACTCGGAGAGCGCCACGGCCTCGAGTTTTCCATCCTTGCGCACCTTCTTGACGTTAGTCCCTACAGGGAGGTTTTCCTTGTAGATAAGAGGTACGACAACTACGGCGGAAGTAAGCGCCATCCCCAGCCCGTCGCTTACTACGTCGGTCGGGATCGCAATGTTAGAAAGTTCTGTTTCAAAAGCCATAAAATAAACCCTTTAAAAATTAAGTTAGCCAGCTTAAGCGCCGGCGATAAGTCCTTTTCTGATAAGTTCGCGAATAAGCGTTGAGAGCACTTGGTTTGCGACAGTTGCGGAAGTGCTGGATCCGTCGTGAGAAACAACACTCTGGACGTTGGTTTGTGTCCATACGTTGTAACTAACAGAAGCTAGATCCATTAGGGACCTGCTACCGAAAGCAACATTACTACCCAGTGCCCCGTTGAATGAAACGAGATCAAAGATCACGTCTGCGCCAATTTTTGTGGTCATAAAATTTCCTTGTTATTTGCCGGGAGAAACTCCCGTAACTTGTGTAAATAATTTGCGGCGCACGTCGATCGGGAGCTTGTCCCTCTCCTCTTTCGACATCTTTAAATATTGCTCGCCTGATATCGTGGCGCCGGTTGCGCTCCCGCGCTCTCCGGCTTCCTTGCCTCCGGCTTTTGCCGTAGGTAGCGCCGCATAGGAGTGAGTCTGCACGAGGTTAGAGATCCACTCTCCTACGTCCATATCGTTCCGCGGGTTAACCTTGCT
>JACCDG010279774.1_pt1 | contig 38165 bp, 54 predicted proteins | sample 7442471 | NCBI WGS metagenome assembly JACCDG01 (sample SAMN15323444, study PRJNA562643) | freshwater metagenome | isolation source: river surface water | place: USA:Blue River Watershed | collected 2017-08-17 | reverse complement strand
CTCCGAGGTGGGTTTTGCTCCAAGCGCGGCGTCCGTCGAACACGTCAACGGCCCAACCTTGCCCGTCATCTCGCGGTCTTACGTGGATACAGAGTTTCATGGCTCGTTAAATTCTCCGGTTGTTAACTTCGCGGATTCAAACGAATCCCTTCGCGCTCGTGCTTCGTCCACTCGTGTCCAGGGCTACTCATGTGACACCACCTTCGGACCGCGCTCGACGGTCAGGCTGTTAACCGCGCGCTTCGTTCGCGCGGTGTAAAATTTCGGGTCGCGGAGTTTGTGAGCCAGCCTGTGAGCCTCGACCTTGCTCAAAGGACTCTCTCCGAGGTGGGTTTTGGTCCAAGCGCGGCGTCCGTCGAACACGTCAACGGCCCAGCCTTGATTGTCATCTCGCGGTCTTACGTGGATACAGAGTTTCATGGCTCGTTAAATTCTCCGGCTGTTAACTTCGCGGATTCAAACGAATCCCTTCACATCCCGCACAGCTAGGACGGCACAAAGCAGCGCCGGCACATCCTTCATATGCCCACGCTCCCGAGCCAAGATCGCCAAGCGGGCGATAAACTCGGGCTCCACCTCTTTGCAGAGCGCCAAGATGGCATCGAGCTGCATTTGCTCATCGGCATAAAAGGTCGCGCTCAGACACCCCGTCATGGCGTACTGCGCCAAGGCATCCCGAGCGTTCATCTTGTACGCACGGCCGCCGGCCTCGTTGACGGTGTCCGTGGGCTTGCCGCGAAAGCTCGCAAAGAGCTGTGGGTTGACCATCCTAATCCCCCTCTCGAGCGAGCCGCGCCAAAAAGCCGCATACGATGACTAGCAGGATAAAACCAAACACAACCTCCATGTAATCATGGGGCTCAACGTGTTCCGAGGGATGCGTGCTGTTGATCAATGCCGTGGCCATCATGTTCAAACTCCGTACGTATTATCTATACCAAATCGCTGCCATTGCCAACAGTGTTGCACAAACAGCCAACCAAAAAGCGACCGGGCTGGGCTTCGGCGGCGTGGCCGCCAGTCGTTCAACAGCGCTAATAAGCCGCTCCTGCCTTACGCCGCGCAAGAGCCGCTCCGATTCAATCTCCGCCTTTTTGCGCCACGCAAGCCGTGCCTTTTGCATGGCCTGGCACTGACCCGTGGTTTTGTGCTCGCGAATCAGTTCGATGTCCGTCCGCATGCGCATCCCGCATGCAGGGCACTCCCACCGCAAACAAATGTCCATCTCCCCCATGTCTCCCCCCTCACTCGCAATCGTCCACGGGCCCCAAGCTCACCCACATATCGAGCAGCTCTTTGTCCGGACGGTCGCCCATCGGGTCCAATGCCATGGCTTCCGAAACGCTTAGCTCCGTGCCGTTCGCTAGGACCGGTCGTACCGCCCCGGTAAACGTGACCGCCTCCCAAAGGGCAAACCGGTATGGGTCACGGTCCCGCCAAAGCGCTGACGCATGTGTCGGTCGTTTGACGGCTTGAGGTTCGCCCTTGGCAAAAAGCCAGATGGCCGTATCGGCACCGGCCCCCCACGGCCGGTACTCAAACCAGGCATTGGGGACGGGCGTCCTGACACGAAGACCGATGTAGAGATGCCGGTTGCAGAACCGTCCCATCCGCTCATAGGGTAGGGAGTCGGGCCAAAACCCATAGGCCCCGAAAGGCCATTGTCGCGTTCGAAGGGTGAAAAACGGGTACTGCGGTGGGCGCATTGGTAAGGGTAGTACCGGCCCATCACATACCCGTCAACGCAATGACTGCATCCTTTGCCGATATCCATCCGCAGCCTCTTTCAGACGGGTGCAGGTGTCGCCATCAGATTGCAATGAGTCAATGATTTCACTGAGCAACTCCTGCACAGCTTCGCTTTCCTCTTTGCGCTTTTCCTCCGGCCACAGGGCTTGCTGACCGGAATTTGATAACCGCCTGCCGCTGACGCGAGAAGGCGCCTTCCGTGGCTCAGACATCCTCGAGGCTGTCTGTGGCTGGATAACAACAACAACGTCGTCTGCGGGCGGCTTCTCGCGACGCACAGCCGGCCTAGGCGGCGAGCCCGACCCGGGCGCAGCCGCCGGCGCGCTTGCGCGTACCTTACTGGTACTCCGAGAGGTATTAAGACTGTAATTTCTTAACTCTAACTCTGCAGAGAAATCCCCCTGTGCTTTCAACAGCTTAGGTTTTGGACCTCGTTTTTTTCCTCGCACAGGCGCCACCCCCGGGCCACCCTTGCTACCGAACGGAAGTACCTGGATTCCGTGATTGTATATGGGTTGCTCCGCAGCTGGACGGTGACGTTTCCCGCATGATGCACAAAGGCCCTCGGGAGCCACCCGGTCCACCCCCTGGTAGCACCTCAGCCAAAACCCACCGCACGGCTTACCGGGGACGGGGACAAGCATCCCCTTTTCGATCAACTCATTCCAGTAACGCCGCTGACTTGCGCGCTGTTGAACAGTTGTCCGAGACTCCCCGCAAAACGACACGTAGTCGCCCCAATAGACACCCTCTGGGCTCGTAAACTCATGCAGCACCCAGTACATGCCGCGGGCCGGGCCGCTAACCCCAAGCTCTCGCCACACATCCATCGTAACCCCCTGTTTTTTCCAAAGCCACGAACGTTGGTGCTTGGGACCATCAACGCAAGCGCACCATTCCTCACACGCTGCATTATGGGGTCGATCAGGGAAGTTGCGAACCGCTCTCCGAAACGCTACATAGCCCATAGATGGATTCCTTTTCGTGGGGAGCCCTTCTGAAGTTGGCGGGAACCAACCTCTTGGCCCTGGCTAGGAGAGCTAATCTCACCAGCGCCAGGCATCGCGGGCGGGCCACCAGCTAACCCGCGATGCCACCTATTTATTCGCTCGCTGGCAAATCTCAAAAAGATTTGCCTTGCATTGAGCTAACCCCCCGTAAGCCTTAGAGTGTCTTTGGATGTCAGCGCCGCTCGGCACACACTCCGAGGCGTTCAGTCGTTCCACGGTCTGACTGGATGCGGGGACCACAGAGGTCCCTAGGCGTTGTCTCCCCCTTTATTTTGGACGTCCGACCCGGCCCCGGGGCATTCTCCCGACGTGGCCAAAGACACCACCGGACGCTTCCGACATCTACCGCCCCCAGTCCCAGCGCATCTCGCAGACCCCGCCAACGACGACGAGGGCTCGAGCTGGAATCGTATTGCGTACGATTTCAACCCCGCCCAGTCCATCCAAGGGTCGCTCGCTGTGCTCGAGCGTCAGGTGGAATACCTCCGAAAAAAGCAGGCTGAGGACAGGCGCTCACAGCGTGAGCAGCGCATTGCTGCCGATAAAAGCGCCGCCGGCTGGCGCAAACTGGCGTTCACGACATTCTTCGCCCTGCTCGGCTTAGTTACGACCTCGCTTATCCAAGTGGGCATCTACCAAGAGCGCATCGCCCGCCTGACCGACGACGTCCACCAAATCCGCCAAGATTTACGAGACCTCAAAAACCGCCCGGAGCACCAATGACCAACCTCATCATCCGCTGGTCCCTCGCTGCCCTCTCCTTTAGCCTGTCGGTGTTCGGGCCCATCTTGGCCGCCGCCGCCATCCGCTACGTGCGCGACAAGCATTGGCTCGCTCTAACAGACGCTCAGGAAACCAACCTCCAACACGCAATCTGGCGCGCCATCAGTTATGCGGATGAGCAAGCCTTCAAAGCGGCCAAGGCCGGGGGCACGCTCAGCAGTCAAGCCAAAATGGACCTTGCCTTGGAGGTGGTGCGCGCCGCGCTGCCGGCCATCGATGAGGACGCTGTGCGTGTGCGCATCGAGAGTTCGCTTGGCAATGGACGTCGAGTGGAACGTACCGTCAAACCCGACGCCACTGCACAAACGTCACTGCCCCTGACTTGAATTTGGTATAGTCAATGATATTGTAAAAGGATGCCTAGACCACGCAAGCCTGACTCTCTCAAAGCCCGCCCGATGCCAGAGGGCTATTCGGTGCAAAGCAACAAATTCATCTGGTACATGATCCCCGAAGCCCAACAGATGCTCAACGCGCTGTGTGCTAAAACCGGGCTGTCACGCTCCCGCCAGATCTGCGAGTGCATATTTTATATGACCTTGCACCTTTTGCCCGAAGCCGTCGTCGCGCTTCCCCACGTCGATAACCGCAATCGATTGGAGCGTCGTTCTAGACTTGACAAATAGGATAGCCAAGTTGTACCGTGGTCTTCATTGAGGGCGAACGCCCAAGGGAGTGACCATGAAGACCTCATACGATGACGCCGTCCCATCCTGCAGCTGCGGACTTTATGACATCGAGTGCCAGCATTTGGTCTACTACGTCATGCCCGGCACAAGCTCAGATGACCTGTTCCCAGGCGAGCAGCCTGCCTACTGGGAAGTGTACAGCGGCGCAAGCTACGATGCGCCCTGGGAGCTGGAAGGCGCACGCAGCAGCATCGCCGAAGCCCGTGAACTGGCCGAAAGGTTGGCCGGCTACACCCCGCCCACCCATAAAATGCCCAAACTAACCGAGCTTGTCTTACGCCACGAGTGCCGCACCGCTGCGCTCTGACGCCACAAGGGAGACCGACTAAACAAGCAAAAGGGGGAGACAGTGACGTACCAACTGATCGATTCAGCCGGCAACCTCGTTGCCGTGCCTAGGTCCGCTATTACCATCCAGCCGGCAGACTGCCTGTACCGCACCGCCAAAGGCACCTTGCCTGTCGAGGCCTGCGACTACTACTTTCAGCCCGACGCGGTCGTCGCTGACGTCAACTACCGCGTGCAGCAAGGCGAGCGGCACTTTTACGTCTACCGCCGCGTGCCAGGATTCCCCTGGCATCTGGTCACCGTCCGTTCCGACCCCAACAGCATGGTGCACTGATGGACCCAATCGAAATCTACACGCCGCCCGAAGGGCTACCCGGCCAACGCACGCTTGTGTGGCCATCGCGCGAAAGCACCTCCGTGCTCATCAACGGCGTCCTCGACGCCGTGGTGCGCGCCATCCACGCGCGCACTGACCTGCCAACCATAGAGCTCAAAGACGTTTATGACGAGGTGGGCCGCGAGCTTTACCGCGTGATGGACGTTGCCGAACCAACCTACCGGTTGGGTCTGCTCTTGGGCGTTGTAGGGATGTCCGTAACCAACAAAAGCGAAGTGCTCCTGCCACATGTCCACGGCGCCCATCGTTCAGCGGATGTCGTGTTTGACATCGCGCGCCAAGCGCTTGCCGAAACCATCTATGGGTCGGTAGTGCGCATCCGCGAGCGTGCAGCCAGGGAAAGCGAAGCCTCATGAGTGACAACGAAAAGAAGCTTTTGGAGATACTGCGACGGTTTGAGGCCGCGCTCAAAGGCGGAGTTGGCATTTACCCAACGCTGGAGGAGTTCGAGAAATTCTTTAACGCTTTTCAGACCAAGCTATGGGAGCAGCTGCAAAGCAAACAGCAACAACACGCAGCGGGCAAAACGGACCAAGCCGAACCCCTTGACCTATCAGCGTCAGTGCTCAAATCACTCGCGCCGCTGCTCAGAGACGCGGAATCACGAGAGCATTACTTTGGCCTTCTGTGCATGCTTCCCATCTCGGTGGACCCACAAATGGAAGTCCCGCTTAACCTACTGGTCGACAACCTCGAGATGTACATGAACTCGCGGAAGGAACACGGCCTAGAGACGGGAGTGCTCACGACCATGGACTTGGTTTCCATTGCCGTGGTTGCCATCTGCGCAACCAAAGTGCGAAACGAAATGCTCAGCACCGTAAAGGCACGGGCGAAATCCGACCCCGAGCTTGCGCAAAAGCTGGGCGAAGTCCTAGCCAAAGAGGCGCTGCGTAAGGCGCAATCCAAGGCAAAGACCGATTGACAGCGGGACAAGTTACCCATACCATTGCATTAGAGGGCCAAGCGCCCAAGGGAGGACACATGTTAGCTACAACACGTGACGATGAGTGGACGACTGAGCGCCGCGCTTTGCTCAAGCAAACGATCGCCAAAGACGCCACCGACGCAGAGCTGGAGCTGTTTATTGTCCAGTGCAAACGCACTGGTCTCGACCCGTTTACGCGGCAGATTTATTTCCTCAAGCGCAAGGTCAAAAACTGGGACCCGAGCACGCGCACTGAGACCTGGACCGATCAGGTCAACATCATGGTCTCAATCGATGGCTTTCGAGTCATCGCGCAGCGCTCGGGCGAATACGCTGGTCAGCTCGGACCCTTTTGGTGCGCAGAGGATGGCGTCTGGCGGGACGTCTGGCTCGGGCGCGGGGCACCGGCTGCTTGCAAGATTGGCATTCTGCGCCGCGGTTTTGCCGAGCCCTTGTGGGCTGTGACGCGTGTCTCTGAGTACTCCACTGGCAAAGGCATGTGGGAGAAGATGCCCAGTAACCAGTCGGCCAAGTGCACCGAGGCCCTGGGACTACGCAAGGCGTTTCCAAACGACCTCTCGGGACTCTATGCACCCGAGGAAATGGACCAGGCGCTAGTGCAGACGCCCGCGCCCATACTGCAGCCCGACAACCCCCGCCCCAACGTCTACGATGACACAGACACCACCGAATCGGTGTTTGCCGCCCTCATGGGCGAAGTGGACGCCGCGCCCGACCTGTCGGAGCTGCTGGCTATCAAGCAAAGCTACCAGCAAATGCGTCCGCTCAAGATGTGGCCCGCTCGACATGAGGAGTTTACCCGGCACCTCAACGCTCGCATCCAGGACCTGTCCGGCACCGTCGTGCAGGCTGCCCCAGAGCCGCCCAAGCGCAAGCGTAAAGCCGCTGCCTACGGCAAGATGGACCCGGACACGGGCGAAATCGTCGCGCCCCCGCCAGACGCCACGGTGGAGCGCGAACACATCAACGGCAAAACGGCCATGGAGCGCATCGAGGCGGCGCTCACGATCGATGACCTGCACGCCGTTGGCGAAGCTATCGCTCAGTCCGACATCCTCACCGAGGACGACCGCATCTTGCTCCGCGGCGCCTACGCGGACCGCAAGGGCTTTTTGGAGGCGTTTTGATGGACACCAAACTTCTTTCGGCGTCCATCCTCAATTTTGGCGTCCTTTTGGCCCTCTTATGGTGGCTTCTATGAGCGCGCCTAATCCCGTGAGGCCCGAGCTGGGCGAACTCATCGAGACCGTTATCGACGAGGCGCGCAAGGTCATGTGCACAAGCCACGACCTGTACGAGCGCCGATTGGCCAAAGCCATCGTTACCGCCGGCTACACCTGGCGACGCGCCAAGCGCGAGAGGGACCGCATGAAATGACCAGCTGGATGGACGAAATCAAGAGCCTCCGCAAGCAACTGCGCAAGGCGCGCATAGCCGGGCCATGGGACGACGAGCCCGACAGCGCTGTTTTGGGTGTCTCGAGTGGACTGCATTGCTTTGTGATTCGCAATGGGATGCTGACACTCTGTGGCTATGTCGCGGTGCCGCCTGGGCATCCTGCACACGGTAAAGACGTTGACGAGGTGGATGTTACCGTGCACGGCGGCCTCACCTTTGCCGGCAACGCTGCGGGTTGCGCGCTTGGAGAGACGGTGATCGACGCGATGCTTTCCAAGCATTGGGTTTTGGGCTTTGACTGCGCTCATTACGACGACGTGTTGCCCGTCATGTTGGAGCTCAGAGCACGACCCGGTTGGATAACAGGCTCGCAGAAGCAACCCAGCGGTTGGCCCAAACCCAAATACCACACTCTTGGCTGGGTGGCGGCCGAAACAAAAAAGCTAGCCGAGCAGCTGGCAAGGATGGAGGGCTAATGGCGTGCTGGGACATGGAGCAAAGGCGCGTGCGAATGAATCGCGCGATTGAGCTGCAAGAGGCGTTGCAGCGCATCCAGCGGGAGTATCTCGCCAAGGAACTCAAATCGCTCGGAGACCAGCCGGTCACGCTCAAGGCGCAGTACACGCCCAACGAGGAGAAGCACACCGATAGTTTGGTGTTGGTGGTCAACGACGAAGTGCAGCCGCCTTTAGACATCCACGAAATGCTGATGCACCAAGATGGACCTATCTACGACAAGCTGGAGCCGGTGGTGGCTGAGGTGGTGGCAAAGCACGAAGCGCGTTCGCTCAGCGATTGGCTGCATGTTCATGAGCGCGAAAAAGTCCCGGTCTAATCCCATGGCCGTGCCGTCCAAAGCACTCATAAAGGAAGCTGAGCGGCGGTTACGGGAGCAGAACGATCGGCGGCTTTTCGGTCGGCAAGTCGCGCTGCAAGGCCTTGCAGGCGGCCAGCGCAAGTCAGCGCGCGATTCTATCATTGAGAGGGTATGCTCCAGACTGAGCCCTGCCCAAGCTGAGGTGCTTGTCGGGCTGAATCCGGAGGAAGTGCGCCAGCTCAGCGTGGCTTTAGCAGAAGCCGAGTACCGGAGGGGCGCGCCGCCAGACGATGACGAAGCGCTGGGAATCATTCAAGCCCGCCTTGCCGGCATGGCAGCCGCCCAAAAGCGAAGGCGCGACCCTGAAATCGTGGCCATCCGTCGGGAGATTTTCGGGAGCTTCGTTGATGACACAGGCAACCCCGTGGGCTGGGACAGGCGGACGGGGGAGCTGTATGCGCCGCGCGTCTATGCGAATCCCCCGCCAAAGCCCAAGCCCACCCGCACCCCCGGCGACCTAGAGGATGCTGTTTACGGTTACCCGGAGCAATCGTGGGTCATACGCAATGCAAACAGGTCGAAGCTTGCTCTTGCGCGCGAGAAGCATCCGACACCGAAGGGCTTGTTTGTGATGGACGTCAACACGGGGTTTCTAAGCGGCACCTCTCCAAATTATTGGGAGTGGTCAGGTCGGATTGAAATAACCGCCTACGTCACACCCGAGTCGCCGTTTTTAGTGCCAGAGCTGACGTTTGCATTTCGATGGCCAGACCTTAGTCGCGCCGGGAACGCACGTGAATTTGACGCCATCTGGGTGAAGCTACAGCGTTGGCTTGATATGGTGGTTGCCCGATGCGCGCAACACTTCACTAGGCCCACCGGGCTTCACAGTACGGGCTTTACGCTGCTACTGCCAAAGGATGTCGAGCTTTGAAGGCGCAAAGGAAAACATCGAGCGCGAAGTCAACGGCCTCATCCAGCCCATCGTGGCCATGTTTACCGTTGGCGACACGCCCCTTGATTGCCAATACTTTTGCGCACTCATCCATAGCCAGACGTCTGGCTCTATTCTTTTTCGCGAGCATCTGGCCATCGGCGCCATCGGCTGGAAAACGAACGACAACATGGAGCCGCTTTGGTTTGGCCGCGAAGCTCAGATTTCTTACCAACTCATCACACGCCGCAAAATCAGGCCAGACGAGACATCCCGGCTACTCAACATGGCCGTGCGCCGCGCGGTGCGTTGGACAGCCAAATGCTACAAAACCCTTTACATCAGCAAAGGAGGATTTACGCTGCAATCGAAGTAAGGGGGAGACAAATGAAATCCTTTTTGGTATGGGCAATGCTGCCCATCTCGGTGGGCCATGCTAGAGGTGACGCGCCACATGTCGGATGCAGTGTTTACGGCGACAGAGCGCGCCTTTCAAAAGTTGTTGGACACACAGCGCGACCCCGTACGCTACTCGAGGATGAGGGCTATCAAAGAGGCCAGTCAGATGTTGAGTTACGCCCTAGACAGTCTGATCCGGTTGAGGAAAGAGGCGCTCTCAAGGCAAGCCTCAGGCGAGCCGCCGACGAACTGGTACGGCTCGACAATGGCCATTATATTCGGCACTGCAGGCGAGCCCCCGAAGGATGCCCAGCCCGCCTTGACCATTACGTCGACCTTGTCGTCAACGCCTCCGACCTCTGGGGAGTCGACCCGTGGCTAATCCTGGCAAAGATGCAACTGTCCTCTGGCCTGGATCCTGCGCGAGTACATCGCGTGACGGGCGCGTTTGGCCTGATCGCGGTCCATCCTCTATCGACGTTGGCCAAAGAGTGCTGGCCCTACTCAGTGACTGCGGCGGGGACGTGTATGCGGCGGAACATCTCAAGCGAGGCGACTGTGTTGTTATTCAGTGCTTTCTTGGCCCGGCAAGCTGCCGTCTGTTCGTCGCTCGACTCAGCGTTGATGGCTTGGAGCACGGGGTATTGTCAGAAATCAATGCACCCGCTGTGGCAGAAGAAAGTCACCCTCATCCACCGGACGGCCGAAAAGCTAAAGCAGCTCGGGCAAGCCGAAAGCCACGCCGATAACTGATGCGCATCTCCTTCGCCTACCGCAACAGTCCCGAGGGCAAGCGTGAGCTGGCCATTTGGAATGCGCGTGAAGCGGCGCGCGCACTCGATGAGCTGTGCGAACACGTCTCTGAGCGCGTCGGTAAGATGGTCAGAGACCGTGCAAACTACGACGAGACGGTGGCGGCCAAAGTGGCCCTCGACAAGCGGCTGATTGCGGCGGCGCAAGCGGGCAGGGAAGCCATCATCTACCACCGGGCCGCGGCGCTAGCTGGCATCGACCCGGTGGAGCTGCTGCGGGCTGTGGCTCAGGGCAACACGGTGGACGCCGCAACGCTGGCAAAAGTGCAACTGTTCCTCGAAAGGTACGACACCCCATGACCCAAACGCGCTCGGCCCTTATGTTTGCAGCCATGGGATTAGTGATGGCGTGCGGCGGCTCTAACCAAATCACGCGCTCGCAGCGAAGCGATTATTACGCAAGCCTGGAGACCGCCGCACGGGCGCTGACGGTAGCCTACGAGCTGGCACGCGCCAAACTTGCGCCAGAGGACTTTGAGGCCCTCTACAGACCGTTCAAAACGGCGAGCAATGCGCTCATCGCAGCGCAGGACCAGCTAGACCATGACAGGGCACCCAACTGGGCTTTTGTAGCAGACGCGTTCGGCGTGCTCATCGAGGCCGTCAACAGCAGCCCCATGTCGGTACCCCTCGCGCTAGAGCAAGCCTATCTGAACTTGACGCACCGCGTGCCGCCTAGCCAAGGTATGGGGCTATGAAAACCGCCCTGTCTCTTGCCCGCTTGGTCGTCGACATCGCATCGCTCATGATTGAGGCGTTCCATCCGCGCAACAAGCGCCCCGATGTGCGGGACATCATCCCGCAGGAACTGCAAGACGGATGAGCGATAAGAGCCTTGCGGCGAAGCTGCGGGAGTGGGCGGCCGGCATATTGAATCGTCCCGTCTGTTACGATTACTGCTGCAATGATAGGGTGGCGGAAGTGCTCGCCATTCTTGAGGCGGAGAAGGGGCCCGAGCGCCCGACGGGGACGCGGCGGGAGTTTATGGCGCGACAGGGTTGGGTGATTGATGAGGACCCGGAGACCTGGGATGGGAAAGGCGACATGGTCAACGACCGTCTGTTGCCCGGCAAGCGACTGGTAACGTGGATGGGGCGTCGCGAGCACGACGTGATGGTTTACCTCGACACCGGCGAGCCCGTGGAGGCTGGGAAGTGACTGCCGAGATGCTCGAAATAAAGTTCAAGGATTACGGCAACCTCACGCAGCAGTCCCCCACCATAAACTGGCATGGCGAAGACCTTGCCAACCTATATCGCGCAATTGAACCCTGGTGGCGAGCGCTGCTTAGGCGGATGATGTGACCTCCCGCCTAGCCTTCTACGACCCACGCAACCACCCGCCCAAGCGTCCTCATGACGGCGATGAGTTCATGGGCTTCGCAAAGCGCTGGGCTGGGGTCGACACGGTTCCGGTCACCAAGGCTGATGCCATCCGTCATCTGCCGCTGCATAGCTATATGCAACTCGACCAAATCGGCTTCTTCTGCCACGGCTGGCCCAACGGCCTATCGATTTGGAAGCCAACGGGCTCTGCGTACACAAACGCGCACGAGTTAGCTGGCCTCATCGCGAACATCATCAAACCCGATGGCAACATTGGACTGTTCGCATGTCGAACTGCCGAAGATCAAAAGGTCGGATTGGTGAGTGCCCCGGGGTTTGCGGCCCGCCTATCGGAGCGGATGTCATTCAATGGATTGCCCGGCATCACCGTCATGGCGCACGACTTTCCGGCCCACACCGTGCGTAACCCCCACGACGTGCTCTTCCTCGATGGCAAGCGCATCTACAGCTACCCGGACCCGCGGAACTACAAGCTTGAGGGTGGACTAAGTTTAGTGGAAGCCGGGCAAGTTAGGCCACGCTTGCGGGCCACCGATAAGGCCCAAATCGAATGGATGGACGACATGGACTACAGGCCGCCCAAATCTAGTCCACTCCCGCCGGTCCCGGTGGTGCTAGCCGAGTGGAACAGCGCCTATGAGGAATGGTGCAAATGGGAGCGCTCCGACAAAGGCGGCCAACGCGGCCTGTCACTCATGACTATCGATGGTTGGAAAGCGGCTGAGCTTGCCACTGGGTTGAAGCTGGCGCTTGGAGGCGCGAAGTGAGTGAGCTTGACTGCGGCGACAACTCTTGTGTGTTTGCGGTAACAAAGGGCGGCGTGCGCACCAACGGCGGCTGCGGGAGCATTGTTTGGCGGAAGACGACTGTTTCGGGGTGCCCACCGACCTGTACCGCCACGGATTGCAGCACGGCCGCGTCAAGGCGTGGGCGGATGTGCTCGCAATCTTAGACACGGTCACTCAACCAACTGATGCGCGAACCGAAGCCACCGACCCATTGGACACCACCACCTGACGCTCCGAGTCCGGCGGAAGACCCGTAAACGGGTTTGGGTAGAGGTCGGGACTGGTGTGAAGCGACCCGCCGTTCATGACGAACCGTGCGGTTGGGTACTGCGAGCGCGTGAACTTGATGGCGGCGTCTTTGCCGGTCATGTTGAACGCGTTGAAGTTGGTGAGCATCAGCGAGAGGTTGTCGACGTCGATGTAATTGCCGCCATCGCTCATCCCGTTGCCGTTGAAATGACACGAGTCGAGGTGAATCATACTCGCCGCGTTGGTCGCAGGATGGTTGACTAGGAAGTGGTCGCTCATCTCGGAGAACGCGCCGCGGACGGTAATCGGGGCACCGCCGCCGACTGCGAAGTCTGCGCCGTTGCCAGCGAATGACCCGGCGTCCCACGTAAAACTCGTGCCCTTGTTGGCGTAGACGCCGAAGCCAAAGTAACTCGCGTAACACGCATCGAAGCGGTGCCCCGTGGTCTGCACATGGTCAAACACGTAGCACTTATCGCCAAACTGCTTGCCGCGCCCGGCGCCCGCAACGTTGCGGAGCGTCATCAGGTCGTTGTTGCCATCGAAGCCGCCGCCGGGGTCATTTGGTCCGCCAACGAACGCAATCAGCTCGCGAATGCCGGGCCCATGGAAGGTGAGGTTCTCAAAGAGGTGCTGACTCGACGGTCGCCCCGGACCCATCGTGCGCGACTCGATAACGCGCTTGAGCGGGTACCATGCGTACACGTCCAAATCGCAGAGCCAAGCTTTCTGACAGCTGTTGAGCACAAACAACGGCCGGTCCGGTGGCCCTAGCCAAATGATGCGCGTGCCGGTGCCGTAGCCGGGTGGGGCGCAGTTGCTGCTGCCCGAGCCTTGCATGCCGCGCCCAAACCCATCTGTCATCACGATGCTGTCGGTGACGATGATGTCGCCCGATGGCGCGACGTTGCGCCTGTCTGAGCCGCGGAGCATGTCGCGCAGCGCCTGCGTGGCGTCGCGCCCGTCGTTGTACACCCCGCGCTCGCCTAGGAGCCACCAGGCGTCGCCGTACACTACGTGCCGAAGGTTGGGCTAGTGATGGTGACCGGCGTTGGCGCGCCAGCCCTGGTGAGCGTCACGCCGCCTACGATGTCCACCCACGATGCGGGGGCAGCCTTGGCGTTGGCTTTGACTGACCAAATGTTTTGCGCGCCCGGGAAAATGTCAGCAGTCAGGTCACGCCGCGCCTGGAAGTTAGACCACAGCGCCGTCATCTGGCCCGCGCTGAATGTGGTGGAGCTGATGCCCACCGCGATGATTTGCAGCGATGACGGGAAGCTGGCCCCGTCGGTATCCGTCCCAATCGACACCTTGCGGCTAGCGTTACCAGGTGTGAACGACCCCGCCCCGCCGACTGGCGAGCCCGTGGCGTTACCGTTGCGCCAGTACTGCAAGATGTTGGTGCCCGAGCCAATGGTGCCCGCAATCATGTTCACCGTGCCGTTCACAATGCCGGTATCCGCAGTTGTAGATGCGAAGCTGCCAACAAATGCCGCTGCCTGATGCCCCGCCACGTACTGCATGTTGTAGCCCGATGCGTAGGTCCCGAAGTCGCGCACCGCTACCGCTACTTGCGTCCCAGACGGCGTCGATGGCTGCGCAAAAAACATCGCAAAGGTCAGCGCGTTGCCGGCTCCCGCGTACCCCACGTTCGCGGCCGATAGGTACGAAATGGTGCCTGACCAGCCCGACAGCGCGTAAAGGTTTGGGTCGCCGTTGACCGGACCCGTGCCGCCGGCTGAGCCGTAGTCATCGGGAATCTCCCAAGGCGCTGCCGGCTGCTTGCCACCCACCATCGATGGCAACAGCGCCGGCATGAGGGATGGGATAAGCCGACTCATGAGGTCAGCACGTAGTTGATGGCCAGGGTCCCGACGGCAACCGCCGACCCCTCTTGTGCCTCGCAGCGCAGCCAGTTGGCGAATACCACGGGGATGCACACCCAGCAGCCCGCTGATGCATTTGTGTTGTCCGCCGGCTTGAGCGTGATTGCCAGCTTCTGATACGTCATCACCGCGAAGTTCTGGCCCGTGATGCCAGTGGCCGCGATGGTGCCCGCCAAGTCCGTCGTCGCAACGACGCCGTCGGTGATGCCCACCGTCCCCCAATCGCCCACCACCGGGGTGACAGCTGGGTTGGTGGTGATGACCGATGCAAGCTCTGGGATGATGATGGGATAGCCGTTAGCGGCGCCCGCCGTGTAGACGGGCTGCAGCCAGCAATAACGCGCGTCGGTCACGTCGATGGCGCTAGATGACTGCCAGGCGTTGGACCCTGCCAAGGCGGCTGATGCTCGCAAGATGCCGCGCGCGGTCTTGCTGATACCAACGGGCTGCTCGCCAGCGGTCGTGTAGAGGTTACTCATGACTCATCTCCTGTTCTTCTTCGTCTGCATCTTTGGCTTGGCGGTACTCGGGGAACTGCTCACTGAGCACGTAGTTGGTCGCCGCAATCTTGCCCCTGTCGCCGCTCTGGGCCGCCTGCATGATGGCACCCCCAAATCGGGTCTGAGCGAGGCGGCCCGTCGTCGCCGACTTGATCAGGTTCTTGGTCATGTCGACCTTTTTGATGCCGCGCGAGAGCACATCCAAAGAGCGGGCGGCAATCATCTTCTCGCGATTTTTGATAAGATTGTTCCCGACCGCGCCGGCAGCAAATCCGACCGCAGCCTTGCCCAATCCAGACGCGTAGTTGCCTTGCCGGAAGTCGTCGGCACCGGCGAAGCCGCCAGTGACCAGACCCGTGCCGTAGGTCGACGGACTGAGCAGCCGAAGCGCCGCGTCTTTGTTGACGCGGTCGCCGACAATGTCCGCCGCTGTTTGGCGCAAGTGAAACTGGCGGTTGAGGGACTTCAAGCCCGTGCTGCCCGTAGTGTGCCCGGTCTCGCCGAGCGCGCGCGCGGCCTCATCAATCTTGGTGCCGATTACGGTATTCAAATCGCCCGCAATCGACATCATCGCCGCCTGCTTTTCCGTTTGGTCGCCAAGCTTATTGGGCTGCGCCAGCTTTTGTATTTTGCCCCTTAGCTTACGTAGCTGATTTAGACTCAAGTCATTGCTGCGCACGGTGTTGAGTCGGCGCATGACGTCGCGCATGGCAGCGGTCTCAGCAGGCCGTGAGAAGTCCTCAGCGCCGCGGCGGAGCGCCTGTCGGGCCAACCCCTGCAGTAAGTCCTCTTTGCTGACGTTGCCGCCGCCCTTGCCGAGCGTTTCGTTGGCGCGCTGGTAGACTTCGTTGAGCTTGTCGCCAGTCTCTTGGGCGGCCCGCTCGGTGGCCTCGGAAAGTCCCTCGGAGGTGGCGAACCGCGGCACGTCTGGGTTGTCGAGGATGTCGCGGCCGATCGCGTTGATTTTGTCCTGTGCGCCAAGCTTCTTAGCGACACCCGCTGTCGGACGCAGACCCGCAAACGCCATGCGCTCCGCCATCGAGCGGAGTTTGTCAGGGGCTTCGGCCAGCTTGCGTCCCACATAACGGCCGCCTGCTCCCAGCGCACTGCCCGCCGCCGGAATCCCGCCGCCGATGGCCGCACCCAGCGCCGTGTCAGTGGCGATGTCCTGAGGCGATTCGCCCGTGGACGCGCCAGCGCCAGTCAAGCCGCCCTGAATGGCCCCCTGCGTAATCGGGCTGCCCATGATGTTGCGACCGATGCTCGCGGCTTGCGTGCCAGCCTCACCTAGCTCCGCGCCGATGCCCGCAGCACGCGCGGCCCCGCCGACTGCTCCGGCAGCGTCAACGGAGTTTACGGTTGCGCCAATCAGCTCCGGAACGGTTTCCGCCACCAGTGGCGCGGCTCGCGTTGCCAGACCGGCACCGGGCACACGCGCAAGCGCTGTCCCGACCTCTGGAGCGACCCTAGCCAACGCGCTACCCACGGCGGGTGCGGTCCTAGCCAGTCCCCCAGCCACCTCGACAGCGGCGGGAGCTGCGCGTGCCGCACCAGCAACACCTCTGGCGGCATTGCCAGCTCCCAGCCCCGGAATGGCCATGGTGGCCAAGCCGGCGCCAACTTCGCCAGCCATGTAGCTCATGGGGTTGGCTTCCTGAGCATCGCCGTACGCTGCCCGGGACTCATCGCGAGCCTGGGTGTAGGCATCGCCGAAGGACGTGTCGGGTTCGGTGATGGCGCGATAGGCGCCTTCGCCCAAGCCTGTCAGCTCATCGGCAAAACCCATGGTGGCGCCCTGTGCAATGCCACGCGTTGCACTGGTGCCAGTGCCGATGCCGTTTAGCTTGGCTTGTCGGTCAGAGCGGAGCTGCTGCGTGGTCTCAGCGATGGCATCTGGCGAAAAGTCGGTGATGCGCGAGACCGCTGCAGGTTGCGCCTGCGGGTTGGGCGCCAATGGTGCAGAGTCCTCTGCATCAAAGAACCCCGAGCCCTTGGCGGCAGCGACATCATCGTCGTCAAAGAACCCTGGCATCAGGGCACCACCTTTCCGCCTTTGTTAACGTAGTAGGCTTTCTTCTCTACGGGGACCGGCATCACAGAGCCGTCGGGAGCCTGGATGTTCACCATGCCGGGTGGCGCAGACCTCGCCGCTGTCGGCGCCTGCAAAGACTTGGGCGCCGCGGGATGCAATCCCATCGCTTGAGCCGTGGCACGCTCACGCGCACGCATTGCCGTCATCAAGCCCTTGAATGCGTTCTTGGAGCGGTCCCAACCAAACTGCTTGGCAATGATGTTGGAGATGTCCGCGGGGTTCTTAGCGATGGTGGTCAGAATCTGCTGATCAGGACCGGATAGGGCACCCAAGTCAGCGAAGCCGGGGCCCTTGAGGATGAGAGCCAGTGATTGCGCGAGCGCGGCCGCCTGAGCATTGGTGTTGGGGTTACTGAGACCCTGCTTCTCCAGCCGCCCAAGTTCGTTCATGCCGCTGCGAACGGCATTGCCGGCCGCAACCATGGCCTTGAGTTCGCCCGCCTCTTTGGGCGCGATGAGGATACCTGGTTCGTTAGTTTCGTAGCCCTCGACGTACGTACCGCGCGCCTTCTCAGCACGCGTGTTCTTATCCTTGTCGACCGTCTCGGTATGCTTGGTCTGGGCATCCAAGATTTCGTCAGGCGTGCGCCAATCCGACGAACCCTTCTTCAAGCCCTTGTTGCTCAGCGTTGAATACTCCGTGGCCTCATCAACCGATAGCTGACCGGCATCGAACTTCTTGCGCAGCTCCACCCAACGCGCCGTCTCCTCAGGGGATTGTGCGGCCTTGGTCGCTGCGTTGAGGCCGCCGCCACCTTTTCTCGCACGCAGCTTGGCCGTCTCGAGCGACCCCTTGTTGCGAAGCTCAATCTCCTCAAGGTCACCTTTGTGCCGGAGGTTCTCAGTCTCGATATCGCCGGCTTGCCTGACGCCCTCAAGTTCTTTGGCCTGCTCGCCCGCCTGCTTGAGTTTCTCGCGCTCAGCCTCAGCCTCAGCCCCTTGGCGTTTCAAAGCACTGATAGCGTTGACGACGCCGCCGTACTTCTGAATATCGGCTGCCGATATTCCCGCAATGGCGTCCTCGCTGACACCCGCCTGAGCTGCGAGCTTGCGGATGACCGCGGAGCGCTCGCTTGCGGGGTCCTCGAGCTCTTTGGCCAAGCCCATCTGCCGCTGCTGCTCAGCCATGGCGCTGTTGGCTTCCTTCTGCTTGCGTCGCTCCATGAGGTCGCGCACGCCCTGCTTGAACTCCTCTGGGTTACGCCGGGTCACTGCGGCATGGCTTGGGCCCAAACCGGCCAGCATCGCGCCACTTCGGCTTAGGGACGCGCCGATGTTGTTCAGATGGTCGGAGATGCCCGCGTTTGTTTGCTCATCGGCAAGCGCCTGATTGTTGTCAGCGCCGTAGAAGTCTGGTTGAGTCGCCCGCGTCTGCAGCGCGGCAGTTGATGTTGGCGGACCAACGCTGAGGCCACCTTCGTCAACTGCCGGCGCGGACACCACCGGGTCCGGTTGCATGTTGACCGCAGGGCTGAAGGACATCCCCTGAGCCACGACGGGGTCCACCGCATCGGGCTGGCGGCGACCTCGCACAAAGGCTTCAATGCGTGGGTCTAGCTCCAGTGCCATCAGCCCGCTCCTGCGCCCGCGGCACCTGCTGCCCCGCCCGCGCCGCCGCCCGGGCCACCGGCAAACTTCTTTGCTACATCCAGGCCCAAGTCGACCGCACCGCCGGCCGTGGTGCCAATACCGCTGCCGATGGCGTAGGCGTTCTGCGCATTCATGTTGCCCTGATCTTGCAGGCCGCCGATGATGCCTTGGCGCGCGTTGTTGCGCGAGTTGCGGATGTTGTAGTCAGCGTTCTGCGCCTGACCGAGTAGGCCCACGCGATTCTGGAAGCTCTGTTGCCGGAAGTTGTTGACCGTGTTGGCGTTTTGGCTGAGCCGCGACAAAGCCAGCTGATTGGCGGCATTGGACGTCGCGATATCCTGACCCTGGATGCCTTGGCCGAGCTGACCCGCCGCGTTGGTGGCCTGAATGCCCCGTTGGAACATGTTGTTCTGCGTCTGAAGCGCCGCATTGCTGGCGCGGTCAGATGCCTGCTGACCAGCTTCCAGGTCACCGGCGAAGGCAAGCCCCGAGGCCCCGAGGCCCCGACCCGCTAGGCGCTGCTGCGAGGCTTGCCGACTGCCCCGCTCTTGCTGCCCCACCTGCGAGCGCATCTGAGACATGGCCGCCGTCTCCTCGGGCGACATGCCACCTTTGCCGATGTCCTGCAGGCGACTGAGTGCTTGAAGGGACGCCGCGCGCCCCTCGGTCTGGGGACCCTTGTAAAAGTCGCCAATCGTCTCGGCGTTGGTGGGCACATCGCCCATCGCTTTTCGAAACGGGTCGCCGCTCAGCAGCGCATCATTGTTTCGACGCTGCGCTTGCTGCTCAGGCGTGAGCCCCTTCTCATCAGCATTGGTGGCAAACTCGTTGAACTGATCCCTTTGCACGCCGCGCTTGGCTGCTTCGGCTTTGGCTTTTTTCTTCGCGCCAATGATGCCGCCAATCAGGCCACCCGCGCCGCCAAACACATCTGTAAATCCTGGGACACCGGCCATGGCTTACTCCGCAAATACGTAGAAACGAAGGACGTACAGCTTCCCGGCTGTCAAACCGCTGACAGCTTGGATAACCACGTTGGGGGGCTCAAAACGAAAGGCCCCGGTCACACTCGGAACAGCAAGGTTGGTGGCGCGGTCAATCGCCGCAATCACCAGCGCGCCCACTGGTACACCTGGGTTGCTCCACTCCACTTTGAGCTCCGTGGTGCCGCCAACAAACGGATTGAGCGTGATGATTTTGCTGCGCGTGTTGGTGGTGGTGATGCCGCCGGACAGGGCCTCATACACCGCACGCGTAGAGCGGTTCAGAGTGCGCCTGAACGCGTCGCTCAGGCCCTCCATGTCCTTGTCCTCAAACGCGACAATCTTGGGTGGGTCAGCCATTACGCAGCCGTCCTTCGGCCCACTTCGGCCATCACATCCGCCGCCGTCACAGCCACGCCCAAAAGCCGCCAACGCTGAAACGCACAGCTGGTGTCCCACTCGACGTAGACCTGCGAGCCTTGCCGGCCGTTGCTGGCCATCAGCGCACGCATCCACCGGCCGCCCCAGTCATCCCACGGCTCGTAGTCGTCCTGCGGCGCGGTGAGCGGGCTGGAGGTGGCTTTGTTGAATTTCCGCAGCCGCCAAAACGCGTTGACCTCGCCGGTCTCAAGCAGGTCGAGTGACTCAGTGGCGGTCGACAGGTCCGTTTGAAAGATGAGCTGGGTGTTGTCGAAGGCATGCCGCTGCAAAAGGAGCTGCACCTCTGCAAACGCATAGGTGTTGCTGGCATCGGTCATGTCGAACGGTTGAAATCGTACACGCGACAAAAACGCTGCGTAGACCCCGAGCGCGCCGCCCGCCGAGAACCCCGGCCCCGCGGTCGTCAAAGTTCTGACCGTCACAACTGTGCTGCTCACGACCGACTCAATCACGGCCCACTCGGTGTTGCCGCCGTTAGTGCGGCTGAGCACAAAGCCAGGCGCAAGCCCCGTGGTGCTATTGAGCGTGAGGGTAGGGGATGACCACGCAGACACGGTGGGCACCGTGCCGGTGAAGCTGTCGTAGGTGATGACCGTGCGCTCGGGCTGCACCCAGACGCGGCCGGAAGCCGTATCAGAGTACGCCACGTAGGGCTCGCCGTTGAGCGGCGTGCCTTCCCAGCATTGGATGACCTTGAAGTTACTAGGCATGGCCCCCGGCGTGGTCAGGGGAGGGATGGTTTTGGTCCACATGCCCGTGCGCTCAGAGAACACCATCCAGGCGGTGTTGGCGCTGTTCGGGATGCAGGTCAGTTCGCGGTGCTCTCTGTCGTAAGAGAGCGTGCCCCAGTACGGCAAAAGGTCGGTCACCATGTTGCTGATGACCTCCACGCCGCCTTGGCCCACGCGGATGATGCCTTTGTTCGAATACGCGTAGCAGCCCTGCTCGCCAACAGCGATGCCCTGCTGATTTTGGACGTAGTACTCGGTGTCCGTTTGCAGGAGGCTCAGACTCGACTCATCTGCACCCGTCAGGGTGTAAATGCGCCCCATCTGAAAGATGTAGGCAATCTCTTTGTAGACCCCGATGCCGCTTGGCGTGCTGTTGGGTGAGCCCACCGTAAGCACATTGATGAGCGGCACCGCGTAGGGCAGTCCGGGCTCTGCATAAAGCACTTGGTTATTCGGGAACGCATTCAAATCGGTGATATCGATTTGGGTTGAGTTGGTGGACGTCACGGTGAGCGCAGCGGATGGCGTGTCTGATTCCACGAGCAGTGATGTGACCGCAAAGGACGGCAAGCCGTCGGTGGCTCGGTTGATGTTCTCCGTTGCTGCGACGCACGTGACAGCATTGCCCGTATCGGAGTTGCAGCGCTCCGCCACGCCGATCAAACCCACGTTCACAACGCCGATGTTGGCCCAGATATCCAGGCCAATGGCTGTGAAGCCTGCGTTGGCCGTCACGGTGACTTCTGTGCTGTAGCGCGTGCCGTTGATGCTGATGGTGTCAAAGAGTTCGAACGCCATACCGACAGCACCCGCGCCCGCTGGCACGTTCATTACGAACTGCGTAGGCGAGTTGATCTGGATAATGTAGGCGCCCTGAGGAATGACGCTCACGGTGCCGCCGCGACCCAACGACAGCCCCACGTCCGCTGCCGTCACAGTACCGACTGTCATGTTCACGGTAGCGTTGCCGCCAACGAACGTCGCGTTGATGCCGCTGTGGCGGGAGCTGCCGCTCCAGAAGCTCTCAAAGCCCGACTTGGGCGTGACCTGGTAGCTCGGGCGCCCACGGCCGGCGAAGCCGGTGTAAAACGTGAGGTCGCCCAGCGACTTTACGGTGGTGGCGCGAGGCGGCCTAAACCGCGCCTTGGCGCCGCCCGATTGGTCTGCGTTGGTGTAGAGGGCGATGCTTGTCGACGAGATGGTGAGGATACTGACGGTTGAAAACGTCGCCTGAGGCGGCGTGTAATCCTGGCTCTCGTAAAGCAGGTAATAGTACGCGTCATTCGGGATGGTGGTGGTGGTCGCATCAGCGAGGGCAGTGGTGTAGATGCGGACGCGAAACACCCGGCCGCCTGAGAAGTTTGCCGTTTTGGGCCACGAGACTTTGAAGTTGACGCCACGCGCGCCACCGGTCGCATTTTCAATGACCAGCGTGCTGCTCGGGGCGCCTTCCTCCCAAGTGTTGTTGAACGTTTTGAACAGGTAGGTGACTTTGAACGCCGCGCGCCTGTTGTTCGGAAGCCAGCTGCCGCCAGCGTTGAGCGTAACGGGCTGGGGGTTTGTAACTTGGTCGTAGTACCATTTGCCAGCCTCGACCCCGGACATGTAGGGCTCAGCCAGCCCGCCAATCTCGACCACGCCGTCGAAGAATGAGGCGAGCACCAAGGAGCCATCAAACTGATAGTCACCGTAAGGCGTAGGCGCGCCACTGTAGGCGCCGCTTGTGGTGTAAGCCGTCCAGGTGTCGGTCGACGGCTTGTAGCGCGTGAGGCCCCCTGTGCCGCTGTAGCTGATGAGGGCTGCGCTCTGTTCCTTGGGGCATGGCAGAAGCACGCTTGCTGGCGCGACCGCCCCGCCCATGGCCGCCGAGCGCAAAACACCGTCGCGCTGCTCCAAAACGCCCGGGCGGCGCATGGTGCAGTTCTCGGCAAGGATGAGGCTTTTGTCCGACCGCTCATCATCGCTCGAGCGATTGACGAACGTGGCCATCCCCTTGATGGAGTCGCGGTATTCGCGCATCACCACGTGCGTGACCTCCACGTGCGGCGGTAGATGTTGCCGACCAGCGAGCCACCGCTTTTGATTTTCTGCACGTCTCCATCGGAGCGAGGCGTAATCATGGACAGGAGGGCCACGCTCTCCTCATCCATCATGTCTTTGCAGTTGCTCTGCTGCTGAGGAGAGCCATTGACGGCCAAATACTCCCGCGCCGTCGCGATGCTCAAAAGATTCAAAAACTCAAACGGGACGGGCGGAATCACCGCCTCGTTGGCCACCGTGACCCAATCGCCGTAGCCAATGCTGGCATCGGGGCTGAGCGCGCCGCCGCTGCTGTCCTCGAAGTAAACGTTTGTGCCGAACGTCGCGACGTTGCACTGCACATCGGTCATCCAATACTTGAACCCCGGCGTGCCACGCATGACGTCCAGCTTGGGCCGCGGCGTGGCCGTAAAGGCGCTGGGCACCGTGGCCTGACACACGAGAAACGTGCCGCCGTTTGAGCTAACTTGGCCCGCTTCGCTTGTGAGCACCATCTTGGGTGCCCGGCGGTGGTAGCTGATGTTGACGGTGTAAGTGGACACCGAGGGCGTTGGAAACAGCGTGATGCCGTGCGGACCAAACATGTAGTTGGTCGGCTGCCCGGCGGCGCCAGTCCACGAAAACTGCCAACTCTCCGCGGGCTCGATGAGCGAGAGCGGGATGGGTAGGTTGCTGGTCGAAGTCTGAATGCGGACGTAGTTCAGCTTCTCATAAGCCGCCCGCACGGGGATGTCGTAGGTGGCTTTGTTGGGCTCGGTCGGGAAAGAGTAAGTCTCGTCAAAATAGTGCTGATGGGCGCTCATCAGTACGGGCATCACGTACGTCTGAAGCGCCCGATCAGCGAGCCTGAGCAGACGGGCATCGCTCCACTGGGATTGGTTGGTGGGGATAAACCCCAGCTCCTTGACCAGCTTTAGAAGCTCCGTGGTCGTGTAATCTTCGGCCATCGCTTAGCCGAACATGCGCGCCAGATGCTTGTTGTCGTCTTCATCGTCATCGCTCTGGCCAAGCGTGCGCTCGGCATCGGAGCGCTCACCGAGCTTGTCCATGGCGTCGTCCATGCCGTTGTCGTCGCCCATGGATTTGATTTTGATGCTCACCGCGCCCTTGCTCGGAGCAAGCTCCTTCTCGGCACCTGAGCGGGTGGAGAGCTGCTTGAGTTCCTCGCTCTGGCCGTCGTCCAGCATCTTCATGATGTGGTCGATGGCCATCTTGCTAGACCCCAAGCTGCGCTTGCGTGGCGACTGTTTGAAGTAATCCATTAGGCACCTGCCTGGTAAGAGACGGGGATGCCATCAGGCCCTGTGCCGCCGCTCATAAAGGCGCTCGCGCCGCCCGCCACGTTCCAACTGCCGCCCGCAGCCTCGCTGCGTGACACGCTGATGAGGTTGCCGATGGCGCCCGGCACGTTGGCAAAGATGGTCACAAGGCCCGTGCCCGCCACCGCGTAGACGCCGTTGTATTGGTTCGTGGTGAGGTTGATGGCGGCCGCGATGGCTACGGCTGTAGCGTTGGCATCAGCGCCCTTGTTGAACTCGTTAGCGACGGCGCCCGATGCGCGCGCGGTCAAAGCTTTGCCGCCGATGGTCAGGACGTCCGCCGCTGCCAGGGTGGTGTTGTTGGTGATGTTGACGATAACCGACGCGTTGACGATCGAAGCCGTGCCCCGCGTCTGAAGGATAGTTTTGATTTGCGCGTCGACCGCGCCCGCTCCTACGCCTTCGAGTAAGCGAATGAGCGACTGCAAATGATCTTCGTAGCGAAACGTGTCCTGGCTCAGTGAGTACTGAGCGTTGTTGGTGCTAAAATCCGCCGCATTGTAGCGGGGCAAGTTGATAAACACTCCGAGCGTCGTTGCCATAGAACTCCTTGGAAAACGAAAGGGGTGGCCATCCGGCCGATGCCACCCCCCCCGAAGCTGTTAGGTGTTGACGATACCGGTCCACTTCACGAGGTAGCCGGGACGTGGGCAGTAAAACGCACCCTCGTAGTAGTTCCGAAGCTCGTAGCCACCGAGCGACTGAAGCTCGATGAACATCTCTTCCTGACCAGGCTGCAGGTTGGTAATGTCCGTCGAGCCAATGCGCTTGGCGTACTCAGTCGGGAAGGCAAAGGCTTCGCCCTCTTTGACCATGGTGTTGGGGACGATTTTGACGATGCCGCCGTTGGGTCCGTAGAACTCCAGGCTGCGGCTTCCGTTGGTGGCCTTGTCCGGCTTGTAGCTCGCATCGTACCGACGCAAAGCCGCCTGATCGGTTAGGAGCGTCGACCATGTGGGCACCGCGCAATGCAGCTCCACATCGCCGTCTAGGCCCTTGCCGACTGCGAGGGACAACCCGTCCATGATTTTGCCAAAGGACAGGCGCGCCGACCCGCAGGGAAAGCTATTGCCCTTCCAGAGGTCGTAAGTGGCAACGTTGATGTTCCAGAGCGTGCCCGTGGTGAGCGTGGTGGCGTAGTCCAGACCGAAGGACTCGTTACCCTGTGCGCCGGTGGGAAAGATGATGTCGGTAGCGACGATGGCCGTCAGATCGGATGCGTTACCCGAGACAAGCACCTGGTAGCTTCCAGGCACGACGCTGGTCACGGTGACAACGGCGTTGGTGTTGCGCTTGGTGACGCCCGTGGTGTCGTAGATGTCGAGGTTGACGCCCTTGCTGCCGCGCCACCAACCTGTTGACCAGCTGGCGGTCGAGATGGTCCATGTGCGCGTGGTGCCGGCACCCGAGACGACGCTAAGCGTGCCCAAGCCCGTGGGTGAACGTCCGTACAGTGTGTTGGCATCCACCTTCTTTTCGATGGACTGCTTGAGGTTCATTACGCGCGGGCTAAGGATGCGACCGAACGCCTTTTTGTCTCCGTTGGAGCGCTGAAGGTGCTGGTAGCTGACGCGCGCATTCATGATGATGGCGCCCGCGTCGACTTTGGCCTGCTGATGGTCCGCGGCCACGGCGGTGGCGATGGTTAGAGGCGTCAAGTCACCAATGGCGCCGTAGACCACGCCCTGCTCATGGGTAAGCACGGCGTCTTCAACGAACTGGTTACCGACGCGCTCCATGTCGCCGGCAAAAGGGATGGATTTGAGGGTGGTTGAGGACGGCGGTACGACCTGATGGATGTCGCCAAAGACATCCTTAAACAGGGCCGCGTAATTGCCCGAGACTGCCATGTAAAACCTCGTTTTGAGGCCACCGAAAACGTGGTGGGAAAGGGGTTGGCTTTCCGACTCTTCGCTTGCGGCGACATCTCGAGGTCTCGAGGTAGGCGCGGGGCTATAGTGTCGTTATGGTCTAGAGACTACCTATCCCATCGCTTGGATTCAAGTTTAGATCTTCATTCTGCGCGCCATCGCTTGGAGGTCCTGCACGCGCTGGGTCTGCGGCACCGCTGGGCGGGGTTTGCCTGACGCCTGCTCTTGGGCCTGCTTGACGATGGGATTGACGCGGGGCTCTTGCGGCGCGCTGCTTAGGGTATCCCCGCGACTCATGCGCACCAAGAGCTTACCCACCCGATTGAGCCGCTCGCGGTCAAAGTGGTGCAGAAGCTCGGCGTCGCTCATGGCGTCAAACATCTCGCGGTCTACGCTGCGCTTCTCCTCAGCCAGGTGTTGGGCCAATACGGGCGCATCAACGTCATAGCCGGCCTCTAGGCTTGCCTGGGTGTACTGCGCCATGGTGCGGATGGCCCACGAGGTCTTAGGGAGCTTGGCCATCTGAAGGGCGTCGGTGAATGCCTTCTCATAGTGGCCGACTTTGACTTCGGCTTCGCGCTCCAGCGCTTCACGTTCCTCTGCCTCAGCCCGTTCGGCTTCCCGCTTGTCGCGCTCTTGAAGCTCAAGCTCTAGGCGCTGCTCACGCGTCATCTCCTTTTCGTCGATGAGCTTGTTGATACGTCCAATGGCCCAATCGTCCGGGTCAAAGTCTTCAAACCCTGGGATGGATTTCAGAGCCTTCCAGTCGTTTTTGGCGAACGCTTCGCGCACCTTCTTCGGCACCGCTTCGGCGTCCTGCTTGAGGGCATGGGCTTCGCGAAACCGCTTGGATGCGGCTTCGGCCATCTGCACCTTGCGGGCAATCTCAGCGCGTGTGCCGCGGATGGTCTTTTTCTCACCGTCGATGGTGACGTTGAGGACTAACTCCTCATCGTCCCCGCTGCTCTCGCCCTTGGTGTCGGCGCTGGTGCCGCCCTGCGAGGGGCTGGTGTCCTCTGCGCCTGAGGGGACGTAAGGCGCTGCGCCATTGGTCTGTGGGGTGCTGCCTGTTGTGACTTCGCCGGATGAACCTTCCATCTATGCCGCCAACTCGCCGGTCGCTTGGTCGATGGGAAGCTCTTGGGGGACCGGCTGTTGCCCAAAAGCCTGTTGACTTGGGTCAAGCGTCGGAAGCATCTCCGGCGCCCCCATGTTCTCGGGTGGAGGGGCTTGGCCCCCGGCATTTTGATTGGCCGCCAGCTGGGCTTGCGCCATCGCGGCTTCGGCCTGCTTTTGCGCCTGCACGCTGGGCAGCGCCTGCTGACCGGTAATGGCCAGCTCATCGTCGCTCATCTGCGCCCACGCCGCTTCGTGCTCTTTGATAAACGCCTCGACCACGTGGATGACTTGGCCATCGGGCGGCAGGTCCGGATTGGGCTCGCGTGCGGCTGGGTTGTAGAGGACGGCTAGGGCGTTGCCAATCATCTCCGCGTGATGGTCGAGCAGCGTCACCACGGGCATCTCCCCCTTGGCTAGAAGTTCGCGCTGCTTCTTCATGAGCACCGAGCGGTCGAAGTCAGGCTCCACGCTGGGCTCAAAGGTGCCCGACATGACCACTTCAATCATCTGCCGGCGCGTCTCGGGGTCAGGCGCCTTGGCCAAGGCTTCCACCATCGTCAGGCGTCCAGCCACCGTGCGGGCCAGTGGGTTACTCAGCTCCACCACCACGTGGTCAAACTGCTCCAAGTCCTCAGCCCCAAACTCCTTCATCGCGCTCTCGCCCGACTCGCCCACAATCATCGCAACGCGCTTGGTGGTGCTGTTGCGGCGCAGAATCTTCACGGCCGCTGTAGCGACGCGCTCGGCATGGTCCGCATAGCTCCGCTCAAAGGTGCGGTTGAACTGGATGGCGGTGGCCTGCAGAAGACCAATCGCCTCACCTGACATGCCGCTGAACGGCACCTGACCGCGCGCCACTTCTGATAACCCGGCCAAGCGCTCGATGGCTTGCTGCAGGATTTGCGCAAACTGGTAGCTTTCAGGAGACGACGCCGTGAGGTTCAAACCCTGCGGTGGCTGCGTCGAGTAGTAAATAAGATTCATGCCGTTTTGCAGCTGCTCAAGGCTCATGCTGGAGCCAAGCGGCACAGCGATGTTCTGGACGCCAAAGGATAGGTTATTGGTCAGAAGCGTGGAGTAGATGGCGTTGGCGGCCTCTTGGATAGCGAGGATGTCGAACACCACGGTGTAGCCGCCCGACTGGCCAATGATGTCCGCAGGCGCGCAGCGGTAGACGGGGATTTCGTCGTAGGGGATCGGCCCGTCAAAGAGCACCAAGTCCTTGGCCAGAAACACCACCATGCGGCCCTCAGGCAGGGCGCGGGTTGGCTTGTGAAAGAGCACGTAGACGGGAATCTGGGAGGTGCGCCGCTGCGCCATGTAGCTGTAGTAGCCAAAGCGAATGCAGAGCCTGTCCTGAATCTCTTGGCCCACGATTTCGGCGGCCAAATCGCTGTACTTCGCAGCGAGGTTGAACTTGTTGCGGAAGAACCTGCAAATCATCCAATCGTGGTCGTTGTCTGCGCGGTACTCGTCAGTGATGACGTCGAGCTTGGTGAGCGACTCGAAGGTCACATCGCCCTCGCGGATGACCTCGCCCGATTCGGGGTCCATGGTGACGTCCTCGCCAAGGTCGGTGTCCCACTGCAGGCACGTGTACCCTTCACCGAGCACCATGGAGCGCTCCGCGGTGTCGTAGAGCCGCTTCTCCATGTGTTTGCCCGTCATGTAGGACTCGAGCAGCCCTTTGGCGGTGCGCGCGGCCTCCATGGACTTGGCGTCTGAGTTGACGGCCTTGGGCTCGAAGTTCAGACGCTGGCTGGTACTGAGCACAAGTGAGTGCTGAATCACCGCTCGGAGGTCATTGACGGGCAGGGTCCACAGCTCCCCCTTTTGCCCTGCTTGGCCGATGCCTGAGGTCCAGCCCACATCGGTGAGGCCGTAGTAATAATTAAAGCACTTGAGCTGACGGACGAAGTTCGGGTCCCACAGGCGGTCTGTGTAGTAGCCTTCGACCACCTCCATGCAGCGGGCGCCGATGCTGGCGCGGTCTGCGGTGGCGAAATATTCCCGGTTACCGGCCGATAAAACCATGCGGTCGCCTCACTTTGGTGCCAAATGCTTTGGCAAGAGGGTGATTCGCCGCCGCATCCTCAAATGCAGCGATCTGGCCGGGTGTCATGACATGTCGCTCATTGTCGAACCCCAAGTAAAGGGGAATCGGATTGGTATGCATGTCGACATTGCGCACCAGGTAGACGAGTGCATCCACGGCGTCAAAATGCCCTTGGCCTTCAATTCTGTCGAATTTGTCGCCACGTTCGTTCCAAATGGCGTACTTGCAGTGCGCTATGAGCGTGCTGCACCGGGGGTGTATCTTGATGCGACCTGCACGCAGAAGGTCGCGCACCTTGTTGACCGCAGCGTGCTTGTCATCCCTGTCCGTCGCAGCGATGCCAATGCCCCACTCGGCTAGGTCGGCTATCAAGCGCTGGTCGAGGTCACTCCAACGGCCCTTTGGCGGATGCCCATCACCCCAAATCTCCGCTTCCTTTTCGACCAAGGCTTCATAGATGGCGCGCGTGCCCGCCTTTTTGGGATTGCCCCGGCCACCTAGGACCACCTCATCTTCGACGCAGAGCGTGGCCTTGCTCCAATCGTAGTAGGCAAACACCGCCACGTAGAGGTCGGGGGCATAGCCGATGTCCATGCCCACGTAGCGGAAGTAGTAGCGCCAAAGGCGCGGGTCGCGCTCAAACTCCTCGATGTGTCGGTCGGCTTTGAACTCAGGCAACACGGCGCGGGACTCATCGATAACAATGCGCGCGAAGATTTCGCGCTGCGCTTCGGTGGAATCGATGCCGCCCAGCTCGCGAATGTTGCCCTCGATGGTGGCGCGGTCCCAGTGCGGGTTGTCGTACTGGGTGGCGTGCACCAGCGAGCCGTCGATTTCGGCCTGAGCCACCCAGCGCTGCACGAACGGATGCCCCGGCGTCTCGCTGGGCGTGCTCGGCAAAAGGACCCGGCCGCCCTTCTCAAGGCGGGTGAGGGTGATTTGGTTCACGACGTAGGGTAGGCGGCGGTAATGGCCGCACTCATCGAGGCCTACCAAGTGTTTACGTGGACCACGGCGAGCGTCCGCACCCTTGTCGGCGCCGACCATTTTGAGTGTCGCGCCTGTGCTCGGGAACAGCCACTGGGATTGGCTCTTGAGGTACTTGGGCCGCACATCAGCGGGGCACGTACGGAGTATGTCCTCGAACAGGGGTTCCAGGGTGTCCCGCACCTGTTCCTCGGTGATGGCCCAAATCTCCATCACAATATTGGTGACGGAGAGCCCGGCGCTGACGAAGCCGACTAGAAGTCCGTGGGTTTTGCCCGAGCCACGGCCACAGAGCCAAACGCCAATCCGGCGCTCTTGCTCCCAGAGCTGACGCCATGCGCGGCGCTGCCAGGGAAGGAGGAAATGTAGGAGGTTACCCTCCCGCCATAGGTGGTCGCTTGCCGCTCTGCCTAGAGCTAGCTCGTAGTCACGGGCCGCCTCATCTAAGAGGAGACTAGCCCGAATCTCCTGCTGATGGAGGGAGTTGGCCGGCTCTGTCATCCTGTTCGATGTACTTCCGGGCGTAGCCGCTCATGTCGTTTGCACGCATGGAGACCGAGCCCTGGACGTTGATTTGGACAGCGGCGCCGGCCGGGGCGCTTCCATCTGCGTCATTCGTCTTTTTTCGAATCAACCCGTCAAGTTCGGCTAAGAAGGTCAGGTACTTGGGTGCCATTTCAAAGTGGGTCAGCACGCCGTTCTCATCGCGCTCCGTGATGGCCATGTTGTAGCCACGGCGGCCTGCCTCACGGTACTCATCGCGCCGATGCTCCATGAGCATGGGGGCTGCGGTCTCGCGCCACGTGCGCCGTACCTCTGCAATATCCCTCCAAATGCACGACCCATCGACCTTGTGCTGGGCCGATAGGGTAGCAACTATCTGTGATGGCACCTGGAGGTCTGCGAGGCGGCGCTCGACGTCTAGGCGGCGCTCCGCAAAGCGCTCCTTGGTCCAATCTGGCCCACGCCCTGACCGCTTGCGGACGGAGTGGCTGGGTCTACGCTTGGCCGGCTTGGGCTCTGTCATGGGGCTGTGGTCCTGGCTGTGGGACGATGCCGCGAATGGCTAGGGCGCCGTGCAACCTGAGCACTGTGCCCTCGACGGCGTGCAAGCGCGCATCAATGCGCGCTGTGTCGTCGGTGGGAGCGATGGGGCGGAGTTTGTCGCGAAAAAAGGCCAACACTGAGCCAATGGCGGCGATGAGGATGGCAGCGCTAGCCACAAGGTAGCCGGGGAGGATGATGGGCCCTGCGATGACGGTCAGGTACCAGGTGAGGGCCAAGGCTGGGGGCATGCCTAGGCTCAAGTGGGCTAGAGCCGGTCCAACCATGTGGCCTCTGCGTAGTCCTTAGCTCGCTCAATAACGATACCGCCTTCATCGACTTCGTCATAGGTCACGCCTGTGACCAGACCGCTCTGGATTTCGATGATGCGGCCGCGGGCCTTGGTGCTGGTCTCTGGGGTGATGAGAAAAGCCTTGCCCGTGATGGGCAGAAGCTTGGGGGGGTCGGCGTGCAGCTCATCGGAGCGCGATTTGGCCATGGGCACGTTGTCTCATGACCCCCAATAAATGCGCAAGATTAGGGTGTTCTAGAAAAAAGTGTGGGAAAAACGATTTTTTGTTGACTTATAAATCAATTAGACTTAGATTGAATGCATAGGGGGACGACATGACGACCACATACACCATCATCAATCACAGGGCCGGCATCACACTGGGCGAGTACGTCGCCAGCTCACAGGAAGCGGCACTCGAGCTGTGCGCACAGGACGCCGGATACAAGAGCGTAGCCGACATGCTCGCCCAGCTGGACTCGTCTGAGGCGGAGCTAGAGGCGGTGTCGCTATGACCAACACCATCGCATACCGGGGCTTCGCCATCCGTCACCTGGGAGCCAGTGCGCGCCCGTACCGCATTGAGGGTTTGGCGGGTGACCACCTCAACCTCGGATGTGCGAAGCGTGCCATCGATCAGGTCTACGCCGGGGATACGCCAGTGCCGCCCAAGCCCAACCTCTGTGCCCTGGCCTGGGAGGCGCTCAAGAGCCGTGACCTACCTTGAAATCACCCGCGCCCTGGTAGCGGCACGCCACAGCCAGGGGATGAGTTCACGTCAGCTGGCCGATAACCTCAACATCCAAACAGCCCGCATGTCCCGGCTGGAGAATGGTGGGCAAATACCGTCCGCGGCGTTTCTAGTGCGGTGGGCGGGGGCCCTAGGGTGCCAGGTGCTAGTCGTGCAGCGGGCCTAATCCGATTCCCACACGATGTACTCGCCCTCATAGAGCTTTCGGCGCTGCGTGACGCTCATTTTGAGCAGCTCATAGGCCAAAGCTTCGCCAAGGGTGTCGTTGCGGCTGGCCGCAAGCTCAAGGCACCATTTGACGTCGCTGTCATGCAGGTTGCCGTCCTCTAGGATGACGTGCAGGGAGCCCCATGTGGGGTTGTCGCGGTAGTAGGCCGAAAACTGCCTCAGCAGCTCCCTAGTCGGCGCCTGGTGCTTAGGCCTCGCTAGACTCATCAAGGGCTTGAGCCTTTGCAAAGCCAGGCGCCCCGAGGGAGGCCAAATACCGCTCCGCGCGCTTGTCATCGTCCTCCGGCAACGCAAAGGTCACACGCTGCTGTTGCAGCGCAACCTGCGAGTCGGAAAGCGTGGGCTCACGCTGCAGACCGCTCAATGCCTGACGGATGTTTTGCGTGCGCGCAGCCGATGCCTTCTGCTCAATGTCCTCAAGCTCCAAAAACCGCTTGGCCCGCCTCAGGCCATCTGCCAGGCCCCGGGCGTACCCATCCACCTTGCCGGCATCAAATCCAGCCCGCCAGACGCCTTCAAACTTATCGGGCACCGCGCCCAAAGGTTTCTCCGCCTCGCTGATGGCGATGTTGATGCGAGCGCGCGCGGTCAGACTCTCAGAAGCTTCGATGGTGTTTAGGTCATCCATGGTGTCCCCTTAATCGGCTTGGGTGGGTGGTGCCCGCCGCAGTACGGGCATTTGGACGGCTCGTTACTAAGCTCACGCATCATAGCTTTTTGGCTAACACGACTATCAGCACGACCACCACTAACAGGAGCGCGAGCCAGGCTAGGCCACTGGTGCTCTCAATGCATTGGATGCAGGGGTTCATGCCGGAGGCGCTTCGGGGCTAGCGACATGGCGAATAGCAATCCGGGCCGCATGCACCGCTTCGCGCAGCTTGCTCTCAATCTGACTGGCGTCGGCGCCCGGGGCGTTCTCATCGAAAGTCTTCATGAAAAATTTCGCGGCGGCATCGATGTTCGCATACTGCAGGCGATGGCCGTCATCTGGCGGGGTCTCCAATGCAAACTTGGGGTAGATGTCGGGGGGCATGTCAGGCGCCACAGGAGCGGCGATTACGGTCTCCTCAACAACCGTCTCCTCAACCTCATCCGCTTCCGTCTCTTGCAGTTCGCCGTCCTCGTCGCGCACAGTCTTTCTAGCCATCGGTGCTCCTAGTGAGTGGGATGGCACACCTTCATAAATGCCGCCACGATTTGCAAGGTGCTCCCGAATATAACGACCGCAAGGCATCCCCAGAGCCATCGGGGCATCCGCGGTTCTTCATCGAGCTTGCGGTAAAACTCACTCATGTCTTTGTGGGGCTCCCACTGGAGGTTGGGCAACTCCGTCTCTAACGTGCGCCATGCGCTACGCCGCCCGTTCTCAAACTCAACCGCCGCCTCGTCTTTAGCTAGCGCTGCGCGCTGGCCAGTATCGAAACTATCCTTCGCCACGAAGGCCCTGAGCTTCTCCTCATCAATAATCACATCCGCCTCCAAAGCGCCCGCCACCATGGCTCTAGCGCATACGTCAGTAGCCCAGCCATAACGCCACGCTCAATGTCGTCCGCGACGGCAGCCGCGTTGCGGTCGATGCTTGATTGGCAGTTGGCCAGTAGCGCCCGGTCTATCTCCGGCGCGCGCATCGCCGCGTTTTGCATCTGCCGTAAGCGCTCCAAAGCCGCCACCTCTTGCAGGTACCCCCTAGCAAACTCGGGGTCCTCGAGTTGCTTGGTCACGTATTTGTCAAAGGCGGTGTTGTGCACGCGCTTTATTTCGTCGCCCATGATTTCACCTCATCGAGCAGGTAGTTGTGCATCACGTGCAGGTCACTGGTGCCAGTCCGATGGCACACCGTGTCCGTCGTCCAAATGTCGTCGATGCCCTCCAGCGGTAGCCCCTTGGCAAACAGCCCATGGGTGACACACAAATTGACCGACTCCGCGCCCGCCTCACGTAGCACCTTGGCCAGCCCCACAAACGTGCCGCCCCCATCGCAAATGTCATCGATGATGAGGCAATGCTTGCCTTTCACATCCCCGTCAACGAGCTTGAACCCCGACAAGCGACCGGTCTGCGGGTCGCGGTGTTTTACGCAATAAGCCGTGCCCGCTATCCCGGATGTGTCCAGCTCCCGGTAACGCAGTAGGGCGCCTTCATCCGGCGATACAATCGTCGGCGGCTCCCCCGTCAGCGGCGTCATTCCCGAAATCGCGCGAGTCCACAGACGCGTGGGCTGCAAGCGCTCAAGCACTTTCGGCGCAAATATCGCGGCACCGATATCACTATGAACATCCAACACGCGCACAGTCTCGAAGACCCCCACCACTGACCTGAGAAATGCTAAGATGACCTTCAAGGTGAGAGGCTGCGTGTCATCAATCGCGCGGTCCATGCGCGCACCCATTAGGTAACCGATGGTGAGGCCGACCTGCTCGAAGCCTGACCATCGACGCACAATGTCTAGCGCCATCCCAAGCTCAAGGACGTCCTCAGCCGACCGGATGTTGGTGATGATTTCGATTGGGCCATTGTCAGGCCTCAGGTCCTTGCGGTTGAGCACCTGCAGGTGCGGCTGCCCATCGGGAAAGCGCGACCGCAGATAACGCACATCGCCGCCGTAGATGTTGCTGAGGTCCCAAATAATCATGGCGTCACCTGCGTGCGTAGCCGCGCTCGAATCTGATCAAAGCTTTCCGTGTTGTAGGTGTTGCCGTTTTCAAACACCACGCGCAGCTCTCCGCCTTGCTCTTCATCGCGGGTGACATTCTCCCGCAACACCAGCTTCCCATCCACCCGGTCCACACGCAGAAGCCCCCGGGCTGAGTTCTTACCAAAATGGTCCGTCTTAGGCTTTTTGTAGATGACCTGCGGGCCACCCGATTTGGTTTCCCCGTAGGTGGCCTTCATCGAAAACCCATGCACATCGCGCGTCGTGTACTGGTAGGTGTAAGAGCCCACGCCAAGCACGATGTTGTCACTCGAGTAGCCCTTTTTGTGCAGGCCCTCGAGAATGCGATTCTGCCGCTCGATGGTGATGCCGTCGCCGTAGATGAGCCCAATCTTTTGGTTCAGTGTTTTGAAGCCCTTGGGGGTGACGGTGTGGCCAAAGATGCCGTCAAGCACCTCTATGGCCCCCTTGAACTCGGGGCTGCTTGGATGGGCCCTGGGGTCGCCCACAACGATGTCCACCGGGTCCCCTGAGTCCGGGCGAATCACCACCTTGCCATCCCGAGCCAGGATGATGTCCTTGATGCTCGGCAAGATGACGCAGAGCACATGCCAAAAGTCCCACGTGTCACTCACGATGGACACCGGGCCCTTGGGGTAGACCTCGGTGATGAGCCGCACGAAGGTGTCGCGTTCGTTGGCCTCCAGACCCATGCTCATCACGCTGTGCTCAGTGGCGGGAATGGAGCCGCCAATGAGCCCTAGCGGCGCCAGCGGGTCCTCATAGTAGTCACGCACCAGCTCAATGGCCGGCAGCGTGTCGGTGCCCGTAAACGATAGGAGATGCCCCGCGCCACTGATAGCCGCATCCTCCACCCCTGACATGCCGCGCATGCTGAAGTCGTGCCCCTGCCAGTCAATGAAAGGGTTGGGCTCATCGCTCACCGTAATGCGGCTGTAGCGCTCGAAGTTGCGCCGGAAACGCAACGCCGTGGTGGCCGATGTGCACGCCTTCCAAAGCTCGGCGCTCATGAGCGTCTCGAGCATGTTGGTGACCCAAAACAAGTCCGGGTCGGTGTTTTCAATCGTCAGCACCGGCACGCCGTAGGGCACCACCGTGCCTTCGGGCAGCGCCTTGATGCGCACGGGCACATGCCCAAGCTCATACAGCTGTTCAATGTGATGGTAGCCCGACAACCCGCCGGTCAGATACGATTCGATCGCGCTGTTGTACTCCGCCATTACGTGGCTTGCCGGCCTGAGAAACCATTCCTCAAATGCTTCCACCAAAAAGCGCTCAATGAACCGCTGCAGCCCAAAGAACACCACCCCCTCTGAGTCCGGGTCGATGCCCCGGCGCGGCGTGAAGTTCGAGTAGATAAGCGTGGTGTCTTCCGGATACTGAAAGACGTGCCCGACCTTGTAGCCGTCTACGAGCAAAACTGGCGCTGTCATGTGTCCCCCCCTTGAGTCAGTAACCTAGTTCCGGTGGCTGGAGTTGAACCAGCATCCGCGGCTTATGGGACCGCTGCCCTGCCCTTAGACGACACCGGAAAAGCGGCCAGCAAAATCGAAGTGGTCTGACGGCCCTTGCGAGCCGCTGTGGATTTGAACCACGTCGTCATGAGACGATTTAACCGAGTAACCACGTTCAGCATCTGGCCTCAAAAAACGGCCAGCAAAATTGCCAACGATGGAAAGTGCAAAGCCGGGCCGCTTCCCCAAGCCGGTATCGAATCCGGAGCGCGGCATGTAATCGTTGAACGCATCTGGCCTGAAAAAACGGTCGGCAAAATTTGATAGATGTTTCTCCGATGCCAATCCCGATGATTGGAGCCTTGGCATTCGTTGCTCTGCACGAACTCATTATTCGTTCCCCGGGAACGCGAGCGCGCACAGGACGCCAACTCCAAAGGCGTAGGCGCTCTCCTCGTCAGCAAGTCGAGCACGCAGAGCCTCCCGTCCGGCTCGCTCGGCTGCGAGGCATCGGCGGGCGCGACGCAGATCACGCTCCAGCGTGGTGACCTGCTCACGCAGCCTGACGATCTCGTCCTTGTGGGCCTGCGCGTCCGCCCGGGACGTGGCCACCGGCATGCGCTCGTCTGCCTCTCTGGAGACGAGCCGTGAGCCTCGGTTGTACGCCGCCGCGCCCATCAGGTCCCCGCTTCCGCGCAGCGCGCGCACGCCGTTGGCCCACCAGCCACCAGGCATCCGCAGGCCCCGCAGACCCGGATCGTCCCGAACGGTGGCGCAAACGCCGTGTCTTTGCCCGTGGGTCGCCACTGCCAGCCGTGCTCGTGGACGTCCGCAGGAACCACGTTAGCCATAGTCGCGAGGCGTTCTAGGAACGCCCCCATCGTCTCGTCCTCCCTCGCGCCAAAACGCTTCCGCCACGCCAGCCGCCCCTGCTGTTCAGCCTCGATATCCGCCTGCAGCTGGTTCGCGTGGGCCAACCGCTCCTCTGCCAACCGCTCGGCCTCTCCAGCCCTCTCGATCCACTCGTCCATCTCGTCGAGCAAGTGCCCAACGCGCTCGCCAAGGCCGTCGAAGATGACCGCGCGTCCGTCCAGCGCATCGAGCGCTTCGCGGAGCCTCACGTCCTCAGGCTTCGCCAACTCCTCGGCGAGACTTTCGATGCGCATCGCCATCGACTCGACCTGACTGGCCAGCGAGGCGTTCTCGGAGCTGAGGTGGTCGCCGTTGGAACGCAGGACCTCGTTCGCGCGTCGGAGCGGGGCAACCGCTTGCGCTACGGCTCGGCACTCCAGGCCACCTGGAGCAGGGCACCGGGCGAGGTTCACGGGCGGTTCAAACCGCTCCTCGTCGCCAAAGCCGATGAGGCGCGAGCAGACCGAGCAGACACTTTCGTCGGTCACAGCGCACCTCCGACATCGGGGCCACCCATGCCGCCGGCCGTTCGCTGTGGGGGGCAGCAAAAGAGATCACATGCACGAGTCAGGTCATGGTGCCTCG
>JACCDG011247304.1_pt1 | contig 38184 bp, 60 predicted proteins | sample 7442471 | NCBI WGS metagenome assembly JACCDG01 (sample SAMN15323444, study PRJNA562643) | freshwater metagenome | isolation source: river surface water | place: USA:Blue River Watershed | collected 2017-08-17 | reverse complement strand
TGTGCTTTTTCAATCGCACGAGCAAACTTTCTTAAATGTTCACCCTCAAGCATATCAGTCCATAAATTGTTTTCGTCTAATGGGTACAAGTTATACCAAGTCTTTTGTATCTCATCATCACTCAATGGTGTTCGCAAAGTAGTTGCTTCCAACGGGCTTGCCCCGTTCTGTACAGGGTGGGTGTAGAGTGGGATTGGCGTTTGACCTTCTTCACATAAAAATTCTGCAACATCTTTGTAATTGACAAGATTTTCATTTGGTAACATCCAAGCCACAGGTTCTTGCGCTGGTGCTGCGTTTTCACAAACTTGCTTTGTGTCTAGTGCTTCTTTGCAAGCATTGATTACTTTTTCATTTGCTTCATCTAAAGCAGTCAATGGATTGCCTTTCCAATCGTATGTTTGATTGTTTTGTAGTGCTTCAATCGCCATCTTTAAAGCGTTCGCTGTAGAAACAGCTCCTGTTCTATCTTTATTCATCTTAGCACTCTCCTTTGCCTTAACTTTTGATACGACCTTGCATGCTTGTCACTCCTACGAATCATACGCATCCTAGCTTTTAAGCTGAATATCTTTCTTGGGATTTTATAAAATGTATAGAGTATCAAAATAAAGGGTTCTCCCAATCAGGATGGTCTTTAGGTAATGTCTCAGGTGGGGCAGGATATTGCTGTGCTCCTTCAGCAGGATAGTCAAAGAACCTAACTGGTTTACCTTCGTCATCTAATATAGCCCATACTTTCATTTTAGTCTCCTAAGTAACTGGAACAAAGTGAAGTTACTCTTCCAGTTTAATTTTGCCTATAATTTCTGTTTCCCACATATTTAATGCAGGATGTGGCTTAAATCCTAATTCAATTCCTCTAGTTTTGTTTTTATACACATACAAATACTGTGGCTCTTTTGGGGCAGAGCAAGTCTGCTTGCAACAGCAACCACTTTGCTGTTCTTGTGGCTTGATGCGGTATTCCCAATGCTTTTCGTCAGTCCACTCACCATCAAATTGTTCCCAATTACTCCAAATAACCTCTTTAATGCTAGGTGAATGGCATCTTTGCTCAATCTCTGCACCATTTGCCCAAGCAATTATTTCTTTTGCCCATTTATGTGGTTTCATTATAAATCCTTTTCTACTAAATTAGTAAGTTTATCTGTAACTAGTTTACCTAATATTTTAGCATTTGTCAATATTTGTTTATCATCCATGTCGTAATAAGCTAGTGTAATGCCTCGTATAGCGTTATAGAATGCTTCTTCATTCTGCTCTAGCCCTAAGTCAATACAATCACTACCTTCAATCTCATCTAATTCGTCTAGCATAGCATCATGTAACATCTCTTCGTACTCATCCTCTGGAATAGGGTCAATTTCATGTGGGTTATTGTGGTAATACTCGTAATAGTCACTCATTCTACATATCCTCATAAATTGAAAAATGTGGTTTTAATAACACTTGATGTGCTCTCATGTGTCGCATAGCCTCTATTGTGTTCATATCACCTCGTAGCTTGTTCTTTGACAGAGTGAGATAGCGTACATTTTCGTGCCCTTCTTTGTCAATTCTACCAATACCAAGAATAAAGTCAAGTTCTGATGGTTTAGCTGTCTTACTATCTGCAAGCTGGCTTTCATCAATCACCATACTGTTATGGCTAGTGCTATCTGCTTGTCCTACGGTTAAGAAAGGGCATTGTGTCTTAGCAATATCTCTACCCCACTTGTAAATCTCATGCAACAGCAAGTCTTTTCTATCCCCAGTAAACCCTTTAACCTTATCCATATTGTCAACAATGATTAAAGATGGGTCAACTTGCTCAATAGTGCGTTCTATTGCTTTGCGTTCTACATGAACAGGGTTATCAACAAACTTAATACGGTCTCCAATTTTCTTTTCCCATATCTGTTTAGCTAGTTTAGGGTTTTGTGCAATCTCCATGTAAGTCATACCAGTAATGGCATTGTACATACGGAAAACAACATCTCTTCCCCCCTCCTCGTTAAAGAATATCAGGATTGGTCTGTCTACCTGTTCTGCCATGAATGTAGCCTCTGAAACCCACATAGCAGTTTTACCTGTTTCAACACGAGCAAAGATGTGTCCGAAATTCCCTTTGCGTAGCGGTCCGAGTGATTGATTGAGGCATTTAAGTCTCCACTTCAAGCCACCTTCCAAGTTCTCATCCTTTATCAGTTCTTCAATGTCAGTAGTAACAAATTCAATCTGCTCTGCGTCAATCAACAGTGAGCTATCTCGTTCTCCAATAACCTCGTCTAATTGGTCGACAGTCGTTCTACCTTCTGCAACATCTAACGCTAGGATAGCAACATTAGCAGCCCAAGCACGAGCCAAGTGGCTTTCTAGGTACGGAATAATCTCATCAGCAGTAGCCTCTGCGTTCTTGATGTCATTTATAACTGTTTTCAGTGCGTCTCTATCACCTTCCTTAATGACAGGGAAGTTAGCCATGTAGTTAGCCTCTAACACTTCCATGCTTGAAGCTGGCAAGGATTTAAAGCATTTGTACAAGACAGGATAATTCTGTCGCACATAGTCTAGCTTGAGTGAGGGTGAATACTTTTCATACAGCTCAGTATTCCCAACAAACAGCCTTATAATTGAATGTTCAACCATTATTAAAAAATCCTTTACAATAATTTAAAAATAATATATAATAAAATAATTATAATATAATATATATAATAATAATTATTAAATAATATAATTATATATCTCTGTATCTGAATAATCTTTTGGGTCTTTCTCTGTAATAATACATCTAACCTCTTTGCCTAAAACTTCCCTTGCTCGTCTGCAAGAGATTACATTACTTGTTGCCTTGTCTCTATCACCCCACACTATTACTTTATCATAGTTTTTTGCTTCTGTCCACATATCTTGTGAAACTTTAGAACCCAACATGGGTATTGCAGTGAACTGTCTGCCCACTTTTATTGCTGAAATTATGTCCTCAACAAAGACCAGTGTTTGTCCTGTGCCATATTTGATGATTGGCTTATTGCCGGATGAAACATATTTGCTATACGCACCGTCATCCAAATTTCTAGCAAGCCAATAATTAGAATCAGCGTACAGAACCAGTAAATTACAATGTCTCGTTTCATTATTTATCACTCTTTCATGTGAATAATAGAATTGCTCTATCTCTTTTTCGGTTAAAGAATACTTTAAAAGCCATTTTAACGCTGTTTTTGGCAAGTTTTTATCAAGATGGATATCATCCCTTACCTTAACAGTATTTCGTGGCTTAAAAAGGCTTAAATCACGCTTTAAGTTTTTGTATCCGCACCCAAAACAAAAGTAACCATTGTCATACTCAGCCAAATTATCTTTTGAGTTGCATCTAGGGCATGGGTGGTGTTGAATAAATGCCATATTTTATTCCTCTGTGTAACTATCGTCTTGTTTTTCCACGATGTTCAAGTCAAAATTATTACTTATAGCAACATCGTTTTTTATTTCGTAATAGCAAAATGTGCATAAATCTAAAAATTGCCCATGGCTATCTTTTCGTGTTGCCTCTGTGTCTGTCAATTCACAATTACAAGCTAAGCAGTGCATTTTCTTTCACTTCCTTTCTTAATGGTGTAAAAATCTCAATAGAATAAGACATTTTTATACCACTTTTCCATCTGATTAAAACATTATCATTCTCTACATAATAACAGCCAAAAGTTTTACCAATTTTAGTATGATAGGAAAAAGCTTTGTGCATTTTAGCATCATAACAAGGCTCATCTGTTAAAACAATAGAACCTCCGCCTAAATTTTTAACTGTCATAATTGGGTCAGCAAAGCAAACCATTGGTATAAATAAAATTATTTTCCACATAAACTATCAATTTCAGCTCTTAATTCTGCATTTTCTTGTTTTAAATCTCTTATTTCGCCTTGCATTTCATTAAGCTCATATTGCAACAAACTAGGGTCATCATGTAAATAGAAATTGTCAAGAACTTCTGCTAACTCCTGCAATTTTCTGTCAACATCGTCTAACCTCTCAACACAAGCCCTTTCATAATCTCCAAGTTTAGCATCACGAGCAAGGCGCAAAAGTTGATTTGTATCCATTAAATGAAACATTATAAATTCTCCTATTAAGTGCAAACACAAGATTGACTGCCATCAGCACAAACAGTGCAAGTACAAACTGTAAATTTACCGTTCACTGTCATGCTAGTTGTATATGTATGACAAGCATAAGCAAAAACTGGTAAAAAAGTCAAGCAAATAAATAATAATTTTCTCATGTTAAAAAAAATCTCCAAGTTAAAAGTTAAGACAATAGATTTTTTTCTTTCGGTATCCATTCCTCGATTGACATATATTCTATTGCCTCGCCTTCCTGCAAATTAGCCTCTAGCATAGGCATGATAAAGTCTGCGTCATCTTCGTTTAAGTGCAAGTATATTGTCACTTTGTAATGTCGCAACATTATGTAGCACTCCACCAATACAAAGCCAAAATAGCTACAATAAGAAACAAGCCAAACATAAAACCGCCTTTCTTTTGTGTAAAGTTTTGTAAATATAAATTATTCCAACATACATTTTTAAGCCAATATCTATCGTCCCATGAATTATAAGAGAATTGTCTTTCGTCCCACGCTTCACGGTTTATATGTTGAGTTTCTGTATCTGTAAATTTAAAGCATTTTCCTAAATTTTTCATGTTGTCATTCCCCCATGTCATAATCTTTTGTCATCATAAATGCACCGGCTACAAACAAGCCAGACATAAACCCTAACAGAAAAGCCACCCAATAGCAAGCAATTACCTGTAAAATATAATTCATTCTTTTAGCTCCTCTACTCCGTCGATATTCCAATCACCTAAAGTAACTTCTATAAAGTCAGCCCCGTCTAATTCTACCCCTTTATTAAATGCTTCATGCTCATCTTTTGCCTCAATGTCAGCATATAATAAAACAGAATATGTTGCATAAACCCTAAATTTTTTCATTTAATTATTCCCCCAAATGATTAATAAATTAATCGCCAAGATTGAACCGCATCACTAAAGCATGGAAAAATTCTTGCTCTTTTTCTTCAGCTTTTACACCGTCAAGCCAAGCATTTATATGCCGTGTTGTCGTCTTACTAAACTTATAGCTAGTTTTATAATAGCGTAACCCTATTTCACAAGCCACCGGTGTTTTATAACTGAATAGCACTTTCATGCCATTACATACGAGCAAAGTTTTATTTGCCCCCATAGGTTTCAATTCTAACATTTTAAGTCCTTTCGATTTTAACAATAAAATTACCTAATTCAATTCTAGCATTATCACCATCAAAAATAGCATTTTCAAATTCAGTTATAAAATCTATTGTTGCTTCATTATCATTTTTAAAGATAGTGTCATAAATACTTTGTGCAATAGTATATTCATTCATAATAAGCCCCTTTCGTTTACATAATAATCGGTTTTTAAAGATTCCATTTCCAAGCAATTATAATACCTAAACTGTTGTAACAAAGCAAACTGCCATAAATGTAATTCGCCCATGATTTTACCCCTCTATAATTAAATTGTGAATAGGTTTCCCGTATATGTTAAAAATATAATCGTTCCATTCGCAATATTCGGTTATTGTATTTTCATCCCATTCGCTTGGGTATTCGTAATAAGTCGAACCGTGCTCATCTTCATAATCTAACGGGCATTCATCAAGCCACATTTTAACATTATGCTTGCCCGCCTCGCTTAATTCGTCATAAGTATATGCTTCAATCTTTACAAGTTTCATTTTTAACCCCTTTAAAATTGTTGAAATACATAATGAGGCAAGCCGTCATTACCATCAAAAAAGCCTAAAAAACTAGTGTTATCTTCCAAAAAATCACTGACAGCTACATCGTCATCAATAGAATAATATTGTCGCAATTCTAATTCTGTCATTTCAGCAAAGTCACAACAAATGCCAATAACATCTAATTCTATATTTTCGCCTGAGTCTCTCTCATACTCTTCTATAAAGTCAAAAATTATACGCTTTGCTTCATAGCTAAATTGATTATCTCGCCCCATGTTTATGAAAGCGCCACAAAAACTAGAAAAATTAACATTGATATACATGATAAACCCCTTTTATAAAATCATTAAGAAAAACACTAAACCTAAAAATGCTACCACAAAAACTAAACCTTCACAAATATTTTTTAACATGATTGTTTTATTCCTCATTAACTTGAACAATATACCCTTGCTTTAATAATTCCAAAGCCTCTGTATAGGCTTCATCTTCATTAGTAAATTCTATCGTTTGTTCAGCATTTAAACTAGAAAACTTATAAGATACATAAAACATAGTTAAACCCTTTCCAATTAATTAATGCGATAGTGCATGGTTAAATAATAACAGAATATTTTAATGTTGCAATAGTTTTTTATAGAATATTTTTTAATCAAAAAACATAGTTTAATAACTAAAATTTATATTAAATATTTTGATTATCTATACCTTATATTTATATATCTATTCTGCCGATAATTTTATTTACAATCAATAATTTAATTTGTCAATATGCTGTTCGGCATATATGGATGGGAATTGTCTATATGTGTACCACACCACTCGACCCCATTTAACATAATATAGTTGACTAATTTACTCAAGTATTATTTTACATAATAACAGACTAAACGATAATGATAATTATTCTCATTATAGGGGGGGGGGTGTCTTTGATTACATAGGAATATAATTATGTACCACAATAATTATACGAGAAGGAAAATAGATACTAGTATTATATTCTTCATTCTAAAATAAAAAAAAAATTAATGATTTTCAGTATGGACAATATCTTCTACAAATGATATAATATATGGGTAGAGTGAAATAACACTCTATAACTTTTTAACTCAAGGAGAATAATATGTGGACTAAACCAACTGCACAAGAAATGCGTTTCGGCTTTGAAGTAACAATGTACGTTTGCAATCGATAATATGATTTTCGTTACTGATTGCTATTAGAATAATAATCTAGAATCAATTTTAAGGGGCTTAATTGCCCCTTTTTTATTATTTTGATGTCTACCTATTGACAAAGTGCTCAACGTCGCTTAAAACAGCATAGCGACATTTCGCATCATGGGGAAAGGGGGGATGAAGGACAAAATGGGGGATAGGGGACTATCTTGTTTAGCAGGGGGATAATTATTAATTATATAAACAGAGATATTATTATATTATAATTATTATATTATTATTTATATATTATTATATAATTATATTATTATATATATATATTATTAATTATTTATAATTATATTATTTAAAATAACACAAATTATACAAAATGTCAAGTGATTTCTTCACTCTGTTCCAGAAATCTTAAATAATTGTTGACAAATCCTGTTTTCTATGATATAATACTCTGTATAAAATGTAAATTAGAAAGTGTTTTCTCAAACACTGAGAGAAAGTGAAGTGTTTCCTGCATGGATAAAAACATTGACATTGAGGTTATCGCTGTTGAGGCTGTTGAGCAGCCAAAGAAAAAACGTGGGGGTCATAGACCCGGTGCTGGAAGACCAGCTTTAGTTCGTTTAAACAAAGAGAGAATGGCACAAGGGCTTGAACCCATCCTGCCGGGGAAGAGTTTAAACAAGAAAGTAACTAAGCGTAAGAGTAATGCCATCCTGCCTGAGAGCAAAAAGGCTAGAGCACAAGAAGTGCTGGCTGAGATGTTAGGTAGAAAGAGTAAGTACATTGTTCAGAAAGTGTTAGATAAAGCTCTGGATGATGAGGACAAAGACCAAATGGCTTGTCTACAGCTTGTAATGGATAGAGTGTTGCCAAAAGACTATTTGGCTAAGGCTAAAGGAAAGAACAATCAAATCTCCATTCAAATTATGGGGGTTGGTGAAACTGTTATACATTCCTCTGAACAAGAAGATGAAGCAATAGATGCTGACTTCGAGGAAGTTGAACATGACTAGTTTAGCAGTAAAGCTGCACGAAAAGCAGTTAGAAATATTTAACGACAATCATCGTTTCAAGGTAGTGGCTGCTGGTCGACGTTTTGGTAAATCCCGTCTTGCTGCTTGGCTATTACTGATTGAAGCGTTGAAGAGTAAAAACAAAGATGTGTTCTATGTAGCACCTACCTACCAACAAGCAAAAGACATTATGTGGGGTGTGCTTAAAGAGCTTGGACATGAAATCATTGCCACTGCTCATGAAAACACCTCTGTGTTGACATTAGTCAATGGCAGAAAGATTTATTTAAAAGGGGCTGACCGCCCAGACACACTGCGTGGTGTGGGTCTAGCTTTCTTAGTGGTCGACGAATATGCTGACATTAAGCCTAACGTCTGGGAACAAATTTTAAGACCTGCTCTAGCTGACGTACAAGGTGGTGCGGTGTTCATTGGGACACCTAAAGGTCGTAACCATTTCTACGAAATGTTCAAGTATGCGGAGACAGGTAAAGATGAACAGTGGACTTCTTTTCATTATACGTCTTACGATAATCCTCTTATTCCTCAGTCTGAAATTGAGGCTGCGAAAAAGTCGATGTCAAGTTTTGCGTTTCGCCAAGAATTTATGGCGTCATTTGAAGCAGCTAGTCGAGACATTTTTAAAGAAGATTGGATTGAGATAGACGATGAGGAGCCAAGTGATGGTAGATATTTTATTGCTGTTGACTTGGCTGGTTTCATCAATGTAGACAAAGAATCGGGCAATAAGAATAAGAAGCTGGATGAGACAGCCATTGCTGTTGTTAAAGTGCATGAAGATGGATGGTGGGTAGCTGACATCCTACATGGTAGATGGGACATCAAGGAAACTTGTAACCAAATCATGAAGGCTGTAGTTAAATATGAACCTGTTGCCGTAGGCATCGAAAAAGGGAGTTTGAAGAATGCTGCTCTACCTTATCTCATGGACCTTATGCGTAAGTATAACCAGTATTTCCGCATTGATGACGTTACGCATGGCAACCAAAAGAAAACAGACCGTATTGTGTGGGCACTGCAAGGACGGTTCGAGCATAGGAAGGTAGTGCTAAACGAAGGGGAATGGAATAACGAGTTTATTGACCAACTTGTAAACTTCCCTAACTCAATGATGCACGATGACTTGGTGGATGCCTTAGCATACATTGACCAGATTCAAATTGTGGAATACTTCCAAGATTACGAAGAAGACGAATACGAACCATTAGACGCAATATCAGGCTATTAAGAGGAAAAATATGCAGAACAAACTAGTTGATTGGGTAAATGAATACATTACTGAATGGCGTACCCATCGTGATGACAACTATCTAAAGTCTTGGCAAGAGTATGAACGCTTATGGCGAGGGGTATGGGCTCCAGAAGACAATACTCGTATGTCAGAGCGTAGTCGCATCACTTCCCCTGCATTACAACAAGCCATTGAGAACAAGGCAGCTGAAATCGAAGAAGCAGTGTATGGACAAGGTGAACACCTATTCGACATCTATGACAACTTCCAAGATGAAGAGAAGCAAGATGTTGAGTTTGTTAAGACATACCTAACACAAGAGTTCAAGAAAAATAAAATTCGCAAAGCGATTGGTGACATCATTCTCCTAGCTGGCATCTATGGTACTGGCATTGGTGAGATTATGACCAAGAAGACTAAAGAGCTTCGCCCAGCCTCCCAGCCTATGCCTGAAATGGATATGATGGCAGTTGGTGTAGAAGAAATTGAGAAAGTGTCTGTATATCTCAAGCCAGTTAATCCTCAAAACTTCATTATTGACCCAAATGCAACATCTATCGAAGAAGCGATGGGTTGTGCTATTGAAGAGTTTGTTCCAGCGCACATCATTGCTCAGAAAATTAAAGAGGGGGTATATTTAGACCCATCTGACTTAGAAGATGATGCAACTCCTAACGAAAACCTAGAAGCCTCATGGGTTGACCAAGAATACAATGATGACAAGATTCGAGTAGTTCGCTACTACGGCTTAGTGCCTAAATACTTGTTGGAAGCAGGTGAAGATGAAGTTGTTGACCTCTTTGAAGAAGATGACGGAGAAGAGAAGTCTGAACTGCTAGAAGAATATGGTGACATGGTAGAAGCCATTGTAGTTATTGGCAACGACAAGTTGCTGAAGGCTGAGAAGTCTCCATACATGATGCAAGACCGCCCTGTTGTTGCCTACCAAGATGACACAGTGCCTAACCGCTTCTGGGGACGTGGTGTAGCTGAAAAAGGCTACAATATGCAGAAACTCATTGATGCACAACTGCGTAGCTACATGGATGGGTTGGCTTTAACTTCTGTTCCTATGATGGCTATGGATGCTACACGCCTACCTCGTGGCTCTAAGTTTGAAGTGAGACCCGGCAAGACCATCTTAACCAATGGTAATCCATCAGAAATCTTAATGCCATTTAAGTTTGGTCAAGCAGATAGTTCTAATATTGAAACTGCAGCTCGCTTTGAGCAGATGTTAGCTCAAGCTACAGGCACTATGGACACTTCCTTGATGCAAACAGGCAGTGCAGCCGGTGGTGAGATTGGCTTAACTCTATCAGGCATCATCAAAAAGAACAAACGTACACTGGTAAACTTCCAAGAAAACTTCTTAATTCCATTTATTGAGAAGACAGCCTATCGCTATATGCAGTTTGACCCAGAAAATATGCCTGTTAAGGACTTTACATTTGTTCCTACTGGCTCATTAGGTATGTTGGCTCGTGAAGTTGAGCAATTACAACTCATTAACTTGCTAAAAACACTGGGTGCAGACACTCCAATCACTCCAATCTTGTTGGCTGGTGTTATTGAGAACAGTAGTTTACCAAATCGTCAACAATTATTGCAACAAATGGCGGAAGCTATGCAACCAGACCCACAAGCACAGCAAATGGCTCAGATGCAACAAGTAGCTCAGATTGAAACTGTGAAGGCACAGATTGCAGATTTGAACGCTTCTGCCCAAGAGAAACAAGCAAGAGCACAAAAAGCTATGGTTGAGGCACAATTAGCCCCAGAAGAGACTAAAGCTAAGATTGTAAGTGCCCTAAGCACCAATTTGAGTGAAACTCCTGATGATAAAGCCTTCAAACAACGAGTTGAAATAGCTGATTTGATGCTAAAAGAGAAGAATTTAGACATTAAACAACAAGATATGGCACAAAATAAAGAAATTGTCAACCAACAAATGGGAAATACTTGACAAAATCAGTAAACTGTGATATAATGTTTACATAGAATCAAATAATACCACAATATCCTGAAAGGGGCAATAGTCGTGGACCAAGATTTACAAAAATATTACGAAGAACGTTTCTCCATGATGGGGACAATAGGTTGGAAAGACTTTATTGAGGACGTTCAAGCGCTCTTTGACAGTTATGACAAAGTTAATTCAATAGGCAGTCCAGATGATTTCTACTTCCGTAAAGGTCAACTGGATATTCTTCAGTGGATTCTGAACTTAAAAGCAGTTTCAGAGCAAACCTATGAGGAGCTACAGAATGAAAAGGATTTATGATTTCCAATGTACAACGTGCCACTCGCATTTTGACAAGTATACGGAATATTGTACTTCCACTTCATGCCCTACTTGCGGAAATGACGCTCAGAAAATTATTTCTGCGCCAAGCATTAAGCTAGAAGGGATTACAGGCGCATTCCCCGGTGCTGCTATCCGCTGGGAAAGAATGCACAAACAAGGTAGCAAACAAAGAGATTAGACCTGCCACAAGTTTAATTTCTTTCCTATAATGCTATATAGCACAGGAGACATAATATGGCAAAAGTAATAGATGAGGTTTTAGAGAGTTCAATCGAGGGCGATTCATTTGATGATGCAGAGGTAGTAGACACTGCCCAACCTGCAGAACCTAAAGTAGAGTCTAACCCAGAAGATGATTTACCAGAGAAGTACAAAGGCAAGTCTGTAAAGGACATTATTGCAATGCACCAAGAGGCTGAAAAGTTAATTGGTAAGCAAGGGTCTGAAGTAGGCGAGCTTCGTAAAGTGGTAGATGACTTTATTAAAGCCCAAACATCGAAAGACTTAAAGACAAATAAAGAACCGGAAATCAGTGAAGAAGATTTCTTTGTAGACCCAAAATCTACGATAAATAAGGCGATTGACAATCATCCGTCAATTCAGGAAGCTAAAATAGCTGCTAAAGAGATGAAACGAGTGGAAACACTTAATAAACTCCAAGCACAGCACCCTGACGTGATTGATGTAGTAAATGACCCTAATTTTGCAGAGTGGGTTAAGTCTTCAAAAGTTAGAACAGAGTTGTTTGTTCGTGCAGAAAATGAGTTTGACTTTGACGCTGCCAATGAACTAGTTTCTAACTGGAAAGAAAAACAAGAAATCACTAAAAAGGCTACTGAAACTTCTAAAGTTGACCGTGAAAAGCAACTTAAAGCAGCAGATGTAGCTACAACAAACGCCACTGAGTCTGTTCCCAAAAAGAAATATCGTCGAAGCGATATTATTAAACTTATGCAAACTGACCCAGACCGTTATGATGCACTTTCTGCAGAGATTATGCAAGCGTATGCGGAGGGAAGGGTCGTATAATATAACATTTTAGAAAAGGAAATATATCATGCCATTAGGTTCTAATCATGTAACCCCAACCACAGCAGCAACCTTTATTCCAGAAATTTGGAGTGACGAGATTGTTGCTGCTTATAAGAAAAATCTTGTAGCAGCTAACTTGTTCAAGAAAATGTCTTTCACTGGTAAGAAAGGTGATACAGTTCACATCCCTTCTCCTACTCGTGGCGCAGCTTCTTTGAAAGCTACAAATGCACAAGTAACTCTACAAGCTGCTACTGAAGGCGAAGTAGTTGTTTCTATCGACAAGCACTACGAATACTCACGTTTAATCGAAGACATCACTGAAGTTCAAGCATTGAGCTCCTTGCGTCGTTTCTACACAGATGACGCTGGTTATGCTTTGGCTAAACAAGTTGACCAATCCTTGATTGAATTGGGTCGTGGCTTCAACGGTGGTAACGCTGCTAACGCTACTTACACTGGCGCTTATATCGGTGGTGATGGTACTACTGCATATAACTCTGGTACACCAAATGCAACAGCTTTGACTGATGCTGCTATCCGTCGTACAATCCAACGTTTGGATGACAACGATGTTCCAATGGATGGTCGTTTCATCATCGTTCCTCCTTCAGCTCGTAACACATTGATGGGTATTAACCGTTACACAGAACAAGCCTTCGTTGGTGAAGCTGGTGGTTCTAATACAATCCGCAATGGTGAAATTGGCAACTTGTACGGTATCCCTGTATTTGTATCTAGCAATGCTGATACAGCTACTGGCGGTGCTCGCATCGTATTGGTTGGTCATAAAGACGCTGCTGTGTTGGTAGAACAAGTTGGTGTTCGTTCACAAACTCAGTACAAACAAGAATACTTGGGTACACTCTACACTGCAGATACACTCTACGGTGTTAAAGAGTTGCGTGATGGTTCTTGCTTTGCACTAGCAGTTCCAGCCTAATATCTCTAGGCAGTAGCCCTTCTATCTGAGGGGCTATTTTTATGGCTGTTAATTATGGCAGTCATAGAAATAACAAAGGAGAACTAAATGAAATTTAAATGCAAACTATCTGGTGTTGTAATTGAGTTCACACAAGAACAAGATATTAAAACCACTATGGATAACGAAAACTACGAAGTAGTAGTAGAAGAAAAGCCAAAGGCTAAAGCTAAAGTAGAAGTTAAAGACGAGGAATAGTCTATGGCTATTTACAGAGGACCGGGAGGTTCTGGGGACGCTACAGGCGACGCAGCTAATGAGGCTATTGTTGCTCAACAGGCTGCTCAAGATGCAGCACAAAGTGCAACGGCTGCTGCTAATTCTGCCACGTCCGCTGCAAACTCTGCAACCAATGCAGCTAACTCCGCTACGGCTGCTGCCACAAGTGCAGCTAATGCCTCTGTAAGTGCGTCTTCTGCTTCTAGTTCTGCCTCTACTGCTACAACTGCAGCTACTAACGCTCAAACAGCAGAAACAAATGCTGAAACAGCCGAAACCAATGCAGTTGCTAGTGCTGAGTTGGCACAAGATTGGGCTACTAAAACCACTGGTCCAGTTGCTGGTGGGGAGTATTCATCTAAATACAATGCTCAATTAGCAGCCACTAGTGCTAGTAATGCTAGTACTTCAGCCTCTAATGCTGCCAGTTCTGCTAGTTCAGCTAGTACATCAGCTACCAACGCTTCTAATTCAGCCAGTGCAGCGTCTACATCTGCATCTAATGCAGCATCAAGCGCTTCTAGTGCTTCTTCTAGTGCATCTGCTGCAAGCACATCTGCAACTAATGCTTATAATTCAGAGGTAGCTGCTGCTTCAAGTGCTACATCAGCTAGTAATTCAGCATCTTCAGCATCTACAAGTGCATCTAACGCAGCTACATCAGCATCAAACGCATCAACTAGTGCAACAAATGCTGCATCCTCGGCATCCTCTGCATCAACTTCAGCGACAAATGCAGCGAATAGTGCAACATCTGCTTCAAACTCAGCTTCTGCTGCCTCAACGTCAGCCAGTAATGCTGCGACGAGTGAATCTAACACTGCATCTTTATATGACCAGTTTGATGACCGTTATTTGGGTAGTAAAACATCAGACCCAACTCTAGACAATGATGGCAATGCTCTGCTTGAAGGGGCTTTATATTGGAACTCATCTACTAAAAATCTTAGAGTATACAACGCTACATCTTGGCAAAATACAGCTAATACAGCCTCTGGCACAGTGACTTCTGTAGATATGTCAGTACCTACTGGATTATCAGTATCTGGCAATCCAATTACTACATCAGGTACTTTAGCCCTATCTTATACAGCAGGATATTCAATCCCTACAACAACTAAACAAGGGCAATGGGATACAGCGTATAGTTGGGGCAATCATGCGACTGCCGGCTATTTAACCTCAAGTGCAATAGGTTCTTCAGTATTAGCTTATGATAGCAATCTTCAATCTTTTGTAAATACATTTACATTACCTATAACTGATGGTAGCAATGGTCAAGTATTAGGAACTAACGGTTCTGGTACATTGTCTTTTATTACACCATCTACTGTAGGTAGTTTAGATGATTTAAGTGATGTCACGATTACATCTCCTTCTACTGACCAAGTGTTGAAATATAATGGCACTGCTTGGGTTAATGGTACTGGGGGAAGTAGTAACATTACTACACAGGGTTTATATGAAAATGCAAATACTATTTCTGCTAACTACACTATTGGAACAAACAATAACGCTATGAGTGCTGGTCCTATAACTGTAGCAAGTGGTGTAACGGTAACTGTGCCTTCAGGGTCTAACTGGATAATTATTTAGGATATATTATGTCTATTAAAATTAATGGTGGAAGCACAAACTTTGCATCTACGTTTACTGCCTCTCCTACAGCAGAGAGAACGATTACAGTTCCTGATGCCTCTTTGACTTTATCTGGCATTAATGTTGCGCAGACATTTACAGTATCCCAACGTGGCACTGTAACAACAGACAATGACGGCTCATTCGATATGAACGTCACTAATAACTTCCAATGCACACCAACTGGCACATTTGCCTTGACATTTACTAACATTACATCAGGTCAATCAGGCTATGTATTGCTGATTAACACAGGCGGTCATGCTGTTACTGCTGCTGCAACAACTAAAGTGAATACATCATTCTTGGCTACAGTATCAACTGCTGGCACATACTTGTTGAGTTACTTCTCAGCAGGTGGTAACGTATATGTTACTACATCAGGAGCAATGTCCTAATGAGTATGCTCGCTAACCATAACGCTATATCTACTGGTGGATACACTATACAGCGTAGCTTGCGCTTTCGTGCGAGTGCGTCTGCTTACTTGAATAGAACTCCTGCTAGTGCTGGGAATAGAACAACTTGGACTTGGAGTGGATGGGTTAAGCGCGGAACGCTTAACAGTAGTGGTTCGGTAGCCTACCCATTATTTGCAGTTCCAACGGGAACAACAGATTCAACTTGGTTTGAGTTTAGATTTCTGTCAGACTTTTTATATGTTGGCGGCTACTCAACAAACTGGCGAGTTACTACACAGGTCTTCCGCGACCCTTCAGCTTGGTATCACATTGTTCTTGCTGTAGACACTACGCAAGCTACCGCAAACAATCGGATTCGTCTTTATGTAAATGGTTCTGAAGTAACAACATTTACAACGCTTAATAACCCGACTCAAAACGCATCGCTTGGCATAAACCAAGCCTCTGCGACATATATTGGCTTTTCAAACAGTCAGTACTTCGACGGATACCTAACCGAAATCAACTTCATTGACGGTCAAGCTCTCACACCATCATCATTCGGTGAAACAGATACACTAACAGGCGTATGGACAGCTAAGAAATATACAGGCACATACGGCACTAATGGCTTCTACTTACCATTTACAGATACATCATCTACTACTAACTTGGTAAAAGATAGCTCTGGTAATAATAACAACTGGACGCCAAACAATATTAGCTTAACTGCTGGTGTGACTTATGACAGCATGATTGATAGTCCTACGATTACTGTGGCAGGTACACAGCCTGTAGGGAATTATGCTGTATTGAATCCACTTTGTAATTCTTTAGTTACTTTATCAAATGCAAATTTGACAGCAACTTATGCTTCTACTTGGCAAAGTGTTCTTAGTAATTTTGTTATGTCATCTGGAAAATGGTATTGGGAAGTAACGGGAGTAGCATTGGGAACTCCAGCATCTCAAATTGGTATTGATGCAATAGAATCAGTTGTTTCATCGTATGCTGGTTCAAGAGCAACAGCTTACGTTTATCAGTCTAATGGACAAAAGATGAACAATAATACTGCGGCTGCTTATGGAGCAACATACACAACCAATGATATTATAGGCATTGCTTTCGATGCGGACTCTGGAACAATAGAATTTTTTAAAAACAATGCTTCTCAAGGAGTTGCATATACAAGCATTCCAACAAGAAATTATACCCCTGTTTTATCTTTAAATGGAGCAACAGCAATTCTTGCAGCAAACTTCGGTCAACGCCCATTCTCATATACGCCGCCTACTGGCTTCAGAGCACTATGTACTACTAACTTGCCTGACAGCACTATTGTTAAGGGCAATCAGTATATGGATGCTAAACTGTGGGCTGGTAATGATGCTAATCCAAGAAGCATTACAGGTTTAAACTTTAATCCTGACCTTGTATGGATAAAATCAAGAAGCAACGCTCAATATCATGTATTAAATGATTCTGTAAGGGGAGGAGGTACAAGTAAAGCTCTTGCCTCACAATTAACTGATGCTGAAGGCTCTGCAAACATGGGGCTGTATGGCGCGGTTACTGCATTTAATTCTGATGGATTTAGTGTTGGCGGTGGAACCAGCAATCAAGCATTTGTAAACTTTTTAAATTACACATATGTGGGATGGGCTTGGGATGCTGGCTCATCTACAGTAACCAACACTAGCGGTTCTATCTCATCACAGGTAAGAGCTAATACGACTGCTGGTGTGAGTATTGTGACTTATACAGGCACAGGGGCTAATGCAACCGTAGGGCATGGCTTGGGCGTTGCGCCTAAGATGATTATTACTAAAGGCAGAGATTCTGTAGTTGGTGCTACAAACTGGTCTGTATATCATGCTTCTATTGGAAACACACAAAGACTTGTTTTGAACTCAACAGCAGCAGCAGCAACCGTAGCAACAGCTTGGAACAATACATCTCCAACATCTACCGTATTTAGTATAGGGACTAATGGAGATTTAAACGGAAGCACAGCTACCTACGTTGCCTACTGTTTCGCTGAAATCGCTGGCTTCTCTAGCTTTGGAAAATACACAGGTAATGGTAGTACAGATGGCCCGTTTGTGTACTGTGGATTTAGACCTAAGTTTGTGATGTTTAAATGCTCAAGCACTACAGGCGATTGGACAATATTAGATTCTGTTAGAGATGAATACAATGAAGAAAAATTAGTTCTATATCCAAATTTATCAAATGCAGAAGCTACAGGTAGTGCTGGAGTTTACAGAGCAGACTTTTTATCTAATGGATTTAAAATTAGAGGAAATGCTTCTGCATTTAATGCTTCAGGCGCAACATACATCTACATGGCATTTGCGGAGTCACCTTACAAGGTCAGTTTGGCCCGATGAGTAATATTCATGTTTATCAGTGGTTTAACATTAATACATTAGAGTATTATATTGGCTATACATTAGGCAAAGTTAAAAATTATATATGTTCAAGCAAGCATGTTAAACCAAGAATAAAAGAAAACCCTAATGAATGGCATAAAACCATTCTTGGATATTTTGAAACTGGACATGAAGCTAGAGCATTTGAAGAAGATTGTATTAGAAGTATGTGGGGTGACAAATTGCTTCTAAATAGGAGCATAACTGGCAAAGAATTTACTACTGCTGGTAAAAAATTTAGCGCAGAACATATAGAAAAGTTAAAGAATGCTGATAGAAGCAAATGGAAACTGTCTGAAGAAGGAAGGCAAAGCAATATAAATAGCAAATTAGGGAAACCTAGAAGCGAAGAAACAAAAAGAAAATTGCGTGAGGCTAATTTAGGAAAGAAAATATCAGAAGAAACTAAACTTAAAATATCTTTAACAAGTTCTGGAAGAAGGCATACTGAACAAAGTAAAGAAAAATTAAGAGCAAAGGCTATAGGCAGATTGCATTCTGAAGAAACTAAAAATAAGTTAAGTGAAATAGCTAAAAACAGAGAGCCAAGAAAACACTCTGATGAAACAAAAAAGAAAATATCTGAAAATGCTAAAAAGCAAAAAAGGTTTCCAACATCAGAAGAAACTAAAAAGAAAATTAGTGAATCAATGAAAAAATCTCACGAAAAGAAAAGGAATAAAAATGTTCTACAGTGAAAAAGAAAATAAGTATATACAAGAAGGTACACAGTTTGAACTTGGCTCAATCCAATACCCTGCACAATGGCTCAATCAAGCTACTGCTGAACAAAAGGCTGAGATTGGATTGCAAGAAGTGATTGCTACTAACTCACCTAAGTCTGACCAATACTACTGGGTATCCGAAGAGTTAAATGGTGCTGAACTAACCTATGTAAACACACCTAAAGACCTAGACACAGTTAAAGCTAATTGCGTATCTCAAGTAAATACTACTGCTTACTCTATCTTACTTCCTAGCGACTGGATGGTAGTAAAGGCTATGGAAACATCTACACAAGTTCCTGCTGAATGGAATACATGGAGAGCATCTATTCGTGCAACTGCTGCTGATGCAGTAACAGCGATTGGTAACGCAACTGACGTTGATGGAGTTGCTGATGTAATGTCTAATATCGTATGGGCTAACGACCCTAACTATGTAGAGGTGGCTGAATGAGTATCACAATCAATGGAGATACTGGTATAGCTGGTGTAGACGGATCTGCATCAACTCCTGCCGTACAAGGTAACGATACTAACACAGGGATGTTTTTCCCTGCTGCTGATACCATAGCCTTCGCTGAAGGAGGTACAGAGGTTATGCGTATAGATAGTAATGGTAACTTAAGAGTAGGTTCATCTAACACAAGCCTTAATTCCATAAATAGTGCAAATACATTTGGCTTCAAGAATCGTATTATTAATGGAGATTTTCGGATTGACCAGCGTAATGCTGGGGCTAGTGTAAGTGTAACAAGTGCCGATCAAAAATATCCAGTAGATAGATTTTTAATTCAATGTGCTACAGACGGAACAATTACTGCTCAACAATCTACGACTGTACCTGCTGGATTTACTAATTCTGTAATTACAACTGTTTCAGTTACTGATACATCGTTAGCTTCTGGTCAAGTAGCTCGTATTCGTCACAAAATAGAAGGTTTTAATGTTTCTGATTTAGGCTTTGGAACAGCTAATGCTCAAACAATTACAATATCATTTTGGACAAGAAGTTCTATTACTGGAACTTTTGGCGGTTATGTAACAAATAGTGCAGGAACAAGGTCATACCCTTTTAGTTTTACAATTTCATCAGCTAACACATGGGAACAAAAAACTATTACTGTAGCTGGAGATACCACAGGTACTTGGCTTACAAACAATGGAACTGGTATTGAGATTGGTGTAACTCTTGGGGCTGGCTCATCTTTTATTGGAACTGCAAACACATGGGCTTCTGCTGAATATTTTTCAGTATCTGGCGCAGTTAATTTAATGGCTACCTCTGGAGCTACTTTCTACATCACAGGCGTTCAACTAGAAAAAGGCTCTACAGCTACATCATTTGACTATAGACCTTATGGTACAGAGTTGCAGTTGTGTCAGAGATACTTACCAGCATTTTATGGTGGTACATCTAATTCAGGTTCAGAAAATCCATTTGGAACAGGTACAAATGTAGGTACAACTCAGGCAATTATATACATACCTTTTAAAGTTTCTACTAGAGTACCTCCTACGGGGTTAACAGCGTCTGCAGGGAGTACATTTAGGGTTCGTACTGGCAACACATTAAATTCGTTTTCTAACATTACTTTTGGTGGGGTTGCAACCACAGAAATGGCTCAAATTAATACTGACCCTTCTGGACTTACTAATGGTCAAGCAGCGTTATTAGTTTCAAATAGCTCCTCAGCGTACTTTTACTTTAATGGATGCGAATTATGATTACCTATAAATTGTATAAAACTCTTAACGGTAATGACGCTGCTTTTATTGTCAATGAAAATGGTAGCATGACCAGCTTTGTATTTGACCAAGCTAACACAGACTACCAAGAGTTCGTACGGTGGTGCGAACAGGGCAATACACCAGAACCTGCAGATGAGGAACAATAATGACACCTGAAGAACAAAAAGAGTTACACAAAGAAGCAATTAAAGAAGCTATCTCTGAGTGGCTAGATAAACAATTTAGCACTGTAGGTAGATGGACTCTTAAAGGAATTGCAGCAGCTTCATTGGCTGTATTATTCTATTTATATGCAGCAGCTCATGGATGGGTAATTAAACTATGAACGTGGGCGTATGTGAATATTGTGGCTCTATCTATGAATGGGAAGAAGAAGACCCAGAGATTTGTTATGAATGTATGGAGCAAGCTCCTGATTTTAGAGAATGGACGGATGACTAATGTTTAGTGCTTTATTTAGTTTTTTAGGTGGCTCAGTATTTCGCATGATTTGGGGTGAAGTATCTGAGTTTGTAAATAAACGTCAAGACCATAAACATGAGATGGAAGCAATGCGCCTTCAATCAGAACTTGAAACTATGAAGGCTGAACAAGAATTACAACGTCTTCGTGTAGCAAGTGAACTTGGGATTAAAGAACTTGAGGTTAAAACTAATGCTGAAATTGAAGCAAAAGATGCAGATGCTTTTATTGCTGCTATGGCAACAGTTAATGTTAAGACTGGGAATTGGTTTATTGACGCTTGGAATGGCTCTATTCGTCCTGCTGCTGCTACTACTGCTTTGTTGTTATGGTGGTTCTGTTTGTATACACAAGGCTTTGTGCTAACAGAGTGGGATAAAGAGTTAGTTGGTGTTATCTTAGGTTTCTATTTTGCACATAGAGTATTCAGTAGCCGTAAATGAATGAACTAGAAATGTTAAAAGCCCTTATTCGTAGGTTTGAGGGTTGTAAACTAAAAGCATACTACTGCCCTGCTGGTGTTCTTACTATTGGATGGGGTGCTACAGGTGCAGGAATTTACCCTTGGACTGTCTGGACTCAGGAGGAAGCAGATGCTAGGCTTGATGTGGATGCTAGAAGATTTTTGGCGTCGACTAAAAAATTGTTCCCTAATGTCTCAGGTGGACTTTTGGTTGCCCTTGCTGATTTTGCTTATAACCTTGGTACAGGTAGCCTGAAGGCTTCTACTCTGCGTAGGAAAGTATTAGCAGGGAATATAGAAGGGGCTAAAAAACAATTTAGGCGTTGGGTTTATGCTGATGGTAAAAAGCTCAATGGTTTAGTTAGACGAAGAGAAGCAGAAGTATCATTATTTTAAAGGAGAATGTTATGCCAATGGTCGGAAATAAGAAATACGCATACACTAAAGAAGGTATGGCTAAAGCAAAGAAAGCTGCTGCTAAATCTGGTAAGAAGATGGTAAAGGCTAAAAAGAAATGAAGCAAGGCTTATATGCTAACATTCATGCAAAGCGTAAGCGTATAGCTGCAGGTAGTGGGGAGAAAATGAGAAAGCCCGGAACAAAGGGAGCCCCCACTGCTAAAGCATTTAAACAAGCTGCTAAAACTGCGAGAAAGAAATAATGAAAAAAGACCCTAGATTAGCCAAAGTGGGTGTATCTGGATTTAATAAGCCAAAGGCTACCCCTAGCCATCCTACTAAATCCCACGTTGTAGTTGCAAAAGAAGGGGATAAAGTAAAAACAATAAGGTTTGGACAGCAAGGGGTTAAAGGGGCAGGAGCTAATCCTAAAACTGCTTCTGAGAAAGCTAGAAAGAAATCTTTTGAGGCTCGTCATGCTAAGAACATAGCCAAAGGTAAAATGTCTGCTGCATATTGGGCTGACAAAGTAAAATGGTGATAAATTAGTTGACAAATACCTAAATGTATGGTATAATGGTATTAATAAATAGGAAATTATAATGACTTACCTAGAAATTGTCAATAGTGTTTTACGAAGACTTCGTGAGAACGAGGTTTCTTCCGTTAATGAGACTGCCTACAGCAAGATGATTGCTGAGATGGTTAATGACGTTAAACGTGAAGTAGAAGATGCTTGGAACTGGGATGTACTTCGCACAACACTAACTGCTAACACTGCAAATGGGCTATTCAACTATGTATTGGTTGGTAGTGGTACTCGCTTTAGAGTGTTAGATGTTATCAATGACACTTCTGATTATGTCATGGCATATCGCCCAACATCTTGGTTTGATGCTGTATTCCTAGCTCAGAATGCTCAGAATGGCTCTCCAATCTATTACAACTTTAACGGTGTTGATAGTAACGGAGATAGTCAAGTTGACCTATTCCCTATTCCTGATGGGGTTTATTCTGTTAGATTTAACTTAGTGTTGCCACAAGCAGACTTAGTGAATGATGCTGATGTAATAGAAGTAAACGCACAAGCTGTTATTTTTGGTACAGTAGCAAGAGCTATTGAGGAACGTGGTGATGATGGTGGCTTAATGGCTGCAGAAGACCGTTACCGTAGCCATGTATCTGACCTAATTGCTATTGAAGCTAATCGTCGCCCTAATGAACTCATCTGGACAGGTGTTTAATGGCTGGTAAATTACAAGCTGTTAGTAATGCTACACTAGGTTTCTTGGGTTTAAATACTCAGGATAATGGTGTTACTTTAGATAGTGGTTATGCTACTAAAGCTACTAATTGCATTATTGATAAAAGTGGTCGTTTAGGCAGCCGTCGTGGTTGGTCAATGGTGACTACTAACAATGGTGATTTAAACAATGATGAGTATATAGAGTCTCTACATGAGATTCTTTCTGTTGGCGGCTCTAGTACAATAGTATCTGCAGGTGGTGGTAAGATATTTACTGGTACTACTACTTTAACTAGATTAAATGTTTATGGTCCTGATAGTGGTGGTCCTGTTGTGTTAAGTCCACAGCCTACTTTCACAGGCAATAGATGGCAATGGTGTACATTACAAGAGAATGCAGGAGCTTCTGCTGAAACTTATGCTGTAGCTACCCAACGTGGTAATGTTGCTATGGTATATCGTGAAGGGGCACATAGCGGTCCATATGTATTACAACGTATTGGTACTGATTATGGTAGTAAACCTACTGGAGTAACTACATTTGACCCTGATTGCTGTCATGCTGCCTTTGGTAGAGTTTGGGTGGCAGGATTAACAGAAAATCGCACTACTGTATTCTATTCTCAATTATTGTCACCAGCAAGTTTTACTGGAAGTGGTAGTGGATTATTAGATATTTCTGCTGTAGTTGGTGGAAATGATGAAATTGTAGCTATTAGCTCTCATAACAGTTATTTAGTTATCTTCTGTAAACGCAATGTTGTTATTTATTCTGGTGCAGATGACCCCACTACAATTACACTAGCAGATGTAGTTCCCGGTGTAGGATGTATAGCTAGAGACACTGTACAACAAACAGGTAATGATGTTGTATTCTTATCTGCAAGTGGATTAAGAGGGTTATCTCGTACAGTACAAGAGAAGTCAATGCCAATGCGTGAGTTGTCTTTAAATATTAGAGATGACTTAGTTACATACATTGAAGGTGAAGTTGCTAATAATATTAAAAGTGTTTATTTTGAAAGAGATGCTTTCTATTTATTAGTAATGCCTAGTTTAAAACAAGTGTTCTGTTTTGACTTACGTAGAGTTTTAGAAAATGGGGCAGCTCGTGTCACTGTTTGGGATAACTTAATCCCTAAAGCATATCTAGCTACTGCAGATAGAAACTTGTATATAGGTGAAATGGGTGGTATTGGTAGATACTTTGGCTATACAGATAATGGTGCAACCTATCGTATGGAATACTACACTGCTAATACAGACTTTGGAAGTCCTTTCAATTTAAAACTGTTAAAGAAAGCTAAAGTAATTGTAATTGCTTCTGGTACACAAGATGTTGTTATGAAGTATGGCTTTGACTACCGTACAGATTTTACTTCCAGAGTGTATACAAAAGACTTTATTGGTAGTGGTGTAAATTACAATATTGCAGAATACAGTGCGTTACCCGGTCAAACTGGATATACTGGTGCTGAATATACTGCTGGTATTGCCATTGCAGAGATTGATTTGAATTTAGGTGGGTCTGGAAAAGTATTGCAGTTTGGAGTTGAGGCTACTGTAGATGGAGCTCCAATTAGTTTACAACAAATGAGTGTATATATTAAAGCAGGGAAAATTATATAATGGCTAACTATACAAAAGCTACTAACTTTGCAAGTAAGGATTCATTACTAACTGGTAATCCTTCTAAACTTATTCGAGGCTCTGAGATTGACTCTGAGTATAATGCTATTGCTACTGCTATAGCTACTAAAGCTGACACTAATAGCCCTACTTTCACAGGTACTCCATTAGTTCCAACAGCAACTGCAGGAACAAACACTCAACAAGCTGCTTCTACTGCCTTTGTAACTTCTGCAGTTGGTACAGCTATTCCATCTGGTGTTATTGTTATTTGGTCTGGGGCATCTTCTGCTATTCCTGCTGGATGGTACTTATGTAATGGTTCTAATGGTACACCAGACTTACGAGATAGATTTGTCGTTGGTGTAGGTACTACTTATTCTGTGGGTAATACTGGTGGTAGTAAAGATGCTGTTTTAGTAAGCCACACACATACAGCAACAGTAACAGACCCCGGACACAATCACTCAATCAACAATAGTACAAGCGTATTAAGAGCTTTAGGTGGTCAAAACGGCTCTAACTCAGGTTCTAACTGGCGTAATGATACAATATCAAACAACTCAGCAACTACAGGCATTACAGTAGCTAATAGTACAGAGGGTGTAAGTGGAACTAATGCTAACCTTCCTCCATACTATGCACTTTGCTACATTATGAAGGCTTAATGAAACATCCTGTATTAGTTAGTAATGACTTTGTTCTTTATTTTGAGTATGTAGAGACAGAAGGAATTGTAGTAATATTTCTGCATTGTGATGTAAAGAATTGGAATAAAGAGGTTAGAACTAGGTTAGTGTCAAAGTATAAACACCTAGCCTCTTTACAAGAAACACATATATTAGCAGCAATAGATAAAGAAGATGTTAAGTTAAAGAAGTTTGCAAGGTTGCTTGGTTTTGAAGATTTTAAATATAACATACCTATAGAAGATGGAACAATGAAAGACATAATGCTTTGGAAGGATAAATAATGGGTTCAATAGTTAAAGGGATTGGCAAAGCACTTGGCTTTAGTGAGCCAGAACGTCCTGATTATAGCAAGGCTATAAGTGCTGCTCAATTTAAACCATATAGCTTAACTACTGGGTTTGGTAGAAGTACTTTTGACACTAAAGCAGGTACAGGTACTTACACATTAGACCCTCGTCTTGCAGCAATGCGAGATGTATTCTATGGGGCTGCTACTTCTCAGTTACCATCTACTACTGAACAAGACTTTACTCGTCAGCTTCAACAAGAAGGTATGGGATTATTTAGTCGTGCTTCTGGTAGGGATATTAACCAGATGGCTCAAGATTACTTAAATAGACAATTAGACATCTTAGCCCCCGGTAGAGCTCAAGAAGAAGCTCGTTTAGCTGATACTCTGTTTAAAACAGGTAGAACTGGGGCTGCTGTAGGTTATGGAGCAGGTTATGTAAATCCAGAACAATTTGCTTTATTGTCTGCTAGAGAACAAGCTAACGCTCAATTAGGTTTAAATGCTTTAGATAGAGCTAGAGCAATGCAAGCAGAAGACCAACGTCGTGCTCTTGGTTTAGTTGGTACTGCAAATGAATTAGAAATGCAACCTTACACCCAAGCTAATACTTTGTTTGGTTTAGGTACAAACTTAGAGCAATTAGGTGCTGGTACACTCACTGGTGGCTTCCAAGCAGGTCAAATGGCTTCTGGTGCTAATCAAAATGTAGCTCAATTACTAGGTGCTCAGGAAGATGCTAGAGTTCGATATGCCAATGACCCCGGGTTCTGGGGAAGTTTAGTTGCTGGAGGCATTCGTAGCTTTGCAAACCCACTATCTAACTTTAGTTGGGGCTCTTCTGCTGGAAGTCCTTCTTCTATGTTTAATTTAGGTAGTTCAGGCACATACTATTCTCCATCTTATGGAAATAATGCTTCTCGTGGAATTGTTTTATAAGGAATAAATATGGCTAGTATTGTATCAGGATTATTCGGGTTAGACAAAGAAAGTATCCAACAACAAATCCAACAAGAACAAGATGCCTTTGCTAGAACCTATGCCCAAGGTGGTATTATTCCTACTAGGAACTACTCTGGGGCTATGTTAGGACAGGCATTAGGTGGGGCTTTAGCTAATAGATTGTTTGGTATTCAAGACCCAAGACTTAAAAAAGTAACTGACATTGAAAATATTATGTCAGATGTTCAACAGACTTTGGGTGAAGATGCTCAAGATAGTGCAAAACTATACTCTTCTCTAGCTCAACGATTAGCAGATGCTGGTTATGGTAATGAGGCATTGCAAGCTACAGAGATGGCTCGAAAAGCCAATTTGGAACGTAGCCAAGCAGACTCTGCTCGTATAAAGGCTCAAAGAGAAACTAAATCTGAGTATCAACGTTTAATTGATGATTTAAAAGTAGCTGAAGCTAATGGGGATACAGTCACTGCTGATTTCTTAAAGAAACGCTTAGAAGTATTAGGTACTGAAGGACAAACACCATCTGAACCTTCTACTGATAAGTTAAAAGCACGTTATTTATCTATTATGAATGACCCTGCTGCTACTCCTGTTCAAAAGGAACAAGCAAAATCAGCTTTAAATACTCTGTATCAATATACTAATTTACCTGCAGGGTTTGAAAGAGATAATGTAACTGGAGAAGTTCGTCCTATTGCTGGTGGACCACAAGACTTAAAACTAAAAGAAGCTGAACAAGCTAAATTTAAAGCACTAAAAACTAAGTCTGGTGTCTTAGCTTCTGCTGATGAAATCTTTTCTCGTATTGACAGACTTGCTAATCCAAGAACAGTCGGTTTATTTGGTACTATTACTAAGTTTATCCCCGGTGAGCCTGCTGCTGACTTAAAAGAGGCTATTCAAACAATTAAAGCTCGTTTGTCTTTCGATACATTACAAGAGATGCGTGATTTGTCTAAGACAGGAGGTGCTTTGGGTAACGTATCTAACCAAGAATTGAAATCTCTTGAAGCCTCTATTGCTAGTTTGGAACAAAGTCAAAGTTATCCCGCGTTTCTTGAGAACTTGCGAATTGTTCAACGTCACTACGACAGAATTAAACAAGCTGTTAATCAAGACTTGGCTTTATATGAATCAGCTACTGCTCAAACATCACAGGGCACAAAACCTAGTGGGCAACCTACTCAGTTTGTTCCGGGTAGACGTTATGTAGACAAGAATGGAAATGCTGCTGTTTATAATGCAGACGGCACTTGGACACCTGTTGGAAAAGGACAATAAGGATGGCATTTGACCCTAATTCCGCATCAATGGTAGAGGACTTTATCCCTAACGATGCAACCCCACTTCCAGATAATTCTGGGTTTGATGCTTCTTCTGCCCAGATGTGGAAGATTCCATTTGCTAATTTAATTCAAATTGAATCTGGTGGTAATCAATTCAGTAAAGTGGACAAAACAAAACCGTTAGTGTCTTCTAAAGGTGCTATTGGGATGGCTCAATTACTACCTAGTACAGCAAAAGATGCTGCTAAATTAGCTGGTGTTGAGTTTAACTTAAATAAGCTTCGCTTTGACCCTGACTACAATAGACAGCTTGGTGAAGCATATTATGATATGTTAGTTTCCAAGTTTGATGGGGATAGTTATAAAGCTGCTGCAGCATATAATGCTGGTCCAAAACGAGTACAAGACCTTGTAGAGACGTTTGGTGATAAATGGGCAGATTATTTACCTGATGAAACTAAGAACTATATTAATAAACTAGGTTATACTGAAGGCAATGCCTCTGAAAAACCATTATCTACTGATAAAAACCAGTTTGAACTTACTAAACCTCCAATGTTTGACTTTAGAGAAATGCTAACTAGTGGTACTACAGGTGGTGCAATTACTGCAGGCATTTCTTTAATTCCACAAGCTAGGGGAGTTGCAGGAGCTATCAGAGCAGGTGAGGCTATTCTTCCTGCAGTAGGTACTAATGTTTCTGTAGGTGAACTTGCTAAAGCAGGGGCTAAAGGATTTGTAGAGGGGATTATTGGTACATCAGCAGGTCAAGTCTATGAATATGGTCAACCAGAAAATAAAGACACTGACTTAGCTCGCATGGGTATTGAGTTAGCTACTGGAGCAGCGTATGAGCCCGGAGTTAAACTTGTTAAAGGTGCTGCATCTATTATTGACAAACTAACTCCAGACTTTGTGGCTCAATTTGTAACTAAACCTGCTAAAGTATTTGATAAGGCTGCTTCTCAATTAGATAGAAAATATATACAAGAGGCTGCATTTGGTCCAGTAAAACGTACTGAAGGCACTGCAACAGAAGTCTTTAGACAAGGTTTATACAAAAAACAACGTCAAGAATTAGCTGACACATACAATATTACTGTTCCAAAGGGCGTTGCTCCACAAGACTTCTTACGTCAACAGTTTTCTAATGTTGTAAATGATTTAGGTCAGCAAGGTGTGTTATTTAAGGATAGTCCTCAATTCCGTCAAATGATGGGAGAGTTAGACTTAATTAGTGCCCCTAAATCTGTTAAAGACGGCATTAAGCGTATTGCTAACTTACAGATGAACCAAGTTCCAGAGGCTGCTGCTAACTTCCAATCCTATTTGCTTAACTTAATGCAGCAAAGTGGTGGGGATTTTAAAGTACAGGAATTAGAGAAACTTTCTGCAGACTTACTCAAAAAACATTTTGATAGCTTCTTAGTAGCTAATACTGGTATTCCATATTATCAAATCTTAAAGAAAGCAGAAGCTGAGAACTTTGGGGCTTTAGCTCGTGACAGTATTCCTGCTGTGTTAGCTGATGGTTTTGCAGATAATTCTCAAAGAAAAATGGTATTGACTAACATTAAGAAAACACCAGAAGGTGTTCAAGACTTAAAAACAGCAGTTACAAGTTATTTAAAGAATTTGCCAAATGATGAAAAACTATTAAATAAATGGAACGACTTAGAGTTTGCATTAAAAGAAACTAAAGCACTTCCACTTGAAGACATTCTATCAATAAAACGTCAAGTGAATAAAGCTCGTTCTTTAACTGGTAAAGCAAAAACTTCTGCATTGTTATTAACAAAAGATGCGTTAGTGACATTATTAAGCACAGAAAGTGCAAGAAAGGCTAATAAACCTCCTGCACCTACCATTTCTGAGCTCTTTTTATAGTAAAATGCCCTAAAACGCACATAATCGCTGTTTAAGCGATTTTAGGTCAAAATGAAGGGGACAATATTAAGTCCCCTTTTTTCTTTCAATATACGTCGATTACTGCGTTCGTTTTTCGACTACAAGACGTAAAATTCCCAAATCTACAACAAAACTCCATCCTTCTACGTTTTCATATATTTCCCCTAAGTCAACAAGCTCAACTCCTATCATAAATCCTGTAATAAACTCAAATCCAAAAATTAACATATTAATTAACCTCGCAAGTTCCACCGGCACAGGCTAAATTATCTTTGGCTTCAGTGTTGTCATCCAACTCTATCACCTTAGTTAAGTCAATCTCTGCAAGATGTTTAAACATTTCATTAAAAGTCTCTTCAGTGCAGTCTTCAAATGGGGCTTGAATGTAAGTACCACCGTCATATGGCAAAACAGATATACCAGTATAATCAGCACGGTTTTCCCACATCCATTTGCCACATCCTTCCCATTCGTCAGACTTGAGAGAGATAGTGCAAGACACATTATGTTTGTTATCACCATAGTTATGCCCCTCTGCTACCCATTCTAAGTTAAAGCGTTTTACTCGTTCCAATAAGTCTTGATAGGATTCTGTCCGTAATAATGCACCTTCAGGAGCTTTTTGAGGGAAACTCATTACAGCCTCTAAGTGTGGTTTAAAATGACAGTCCTCAATCAAGGCAGGAACTTTCTCTGTCATGTAAGCGTAAAGAGGTTCATTTTTTCCAACACGCATACGACGAATGTAGAAATCATTATGCCAAGCATGGATGCCACTAGAGCTTCCCAAAACGAGAGACGTAGTACCAGCAGGTTTAACGGTAGTGATACGAGCAGAGCTATTAATCCCAATAAGAGCAGCAACACGTTTATTTTCCTCCTTAGTTAAATTGGCAGCCTCTTTCAAGTCTAACTTCAATACTCCACCAGAAGCAATGCCTGTCATAGAAACACCTAATAGTGCCTCTTTCTCTGTAGTGTCTCGCCATACTGTACGCAAATAATGGAAGTCTGTATATCCTGCTTGCAGAGTACCAATAAATGTAGCAGCCTTGACACGATTGTTTAATTCCTCTTGCGTTGTAACGTCTGAAACATTAACTTCTACCAAGTTACAGTATTGGTTGCTGTTCAAACTAATCTCAGCACAAGGATTTGTACCAACATCATAGTCGTTTGTCCAGAAAATGCCGGGTTCTCCAGCACCACTCTCTTCTACTCGTTTCCAGACAGCAAAGAACTCCTCTTCTGTAGTTTCACCACGATGTAAGACAACAGAGTTATTAGCACGACCACGCTGTGGATTCATTTCCCACCATGCACCTGCTTTAGCAGATAACATATCATAGTCATCTTTGTCAAACAAACTGATTAGAGCAGCACGACGAATGCCACCAGATAAAACAGCATCGGCAATGTGGCAAACCATATCATGTACTTCAATCGGCTTGAGCTTTCTGCCAATAGAGCCATTAAGAACACTCCGAAGTTTGTCAAGACATATGCGTAACGGGTCAGGTCCGGGAGCCTTACCCCCTGATGTGATAAGTCTAGCACCTTTAGGTCTAATATCCCTAAAATCAAAAACAGGGTCAGATTTACCCAATGTATACGCTTTGATAAGAACTTTGACAGCATCTGCCCACCCCTCGATAGAATCCCCAATTAGAAAACGCCTTTGCTTTGTAGATGGTCCAATAATTGTTGGGAGCTTTTCCACATGGCGTCTCTGTACACTGAAACCCACTCCACTTCCTCCAAGAAGATTGAACATCGTTTCACTAAAGACGGCTGGATGGTCAACACAGGAGAAAGCACAATTAAACATACGGTTATTGCTAAGTTCAATAGGAGTTCCGCCAAATTGTAAGCTGCGCATAGAAGGAAGTACTTGACGCTTAAATACATAGTTGTAAACATTTTTAATCTCCTGTTTCATATGGGGGTACTTGCGAATGTGCATAGCCATGTTACGTTCTACCAATTCATCCCATGATTCTCGTCTGTTAATCTCAGGTACAAATTTAGCATACTTGTTAAACACAGTAATGTCACTTAAAATCTTTTGACTAATGTCCATACTCATTCTTTCTTTTCTTGGGAAGTTATATAAATTAATTGGGGGAAACCAATCATTCCAGCTCATCACAAAGGATTTCATATCTGTCCTCTATCTTATCAATAAAAGCATTTACTAAATCCTCCGTAGTAAGATTAAGCAAATCAACTAATGTTACTTCGTCAATCTGCTCAATAATCTTTTCTTTTAACTCAGGAATTGTCAGATTCACGTTCAAATTCCTTAATCAACTCAATAAAGTGTATTGCTTTATCGAGGTCTTGTACACCACCTTTGTCTCTCCAACGACAGAGATACTTAATTGCTGTAGCTTCAAGATAAGGGAGATTATTTTTCCAACAGAAGTAAGCAGGTTGTATTGCAAACTTCTTGTAATGATTCCCACCTACTTGCTGTTCTGAAGCTACTTTTACTTCTTTATCTAATCCCGGATACATCCTATCTCCTATGCTACAAGTTTAAGTGAAGATTTACTGCCATACTTCTTACGCAGATACTTTAATGATACCATTATTTCATCGAAATGTCCATCTTCAACTTCATTTAATACAACAATTCCTCTCCAATGGTTATTTGTTTGTGAGTTTAGATATTTTTCATCGTGTTCATACCCAGAGCCCACAATCATGGCGGTCATTTCTGTGCCGTCTGCTCGTCTTCCGAAAGCAATGTCTCTACCTTGTTGATGCCCTGCAATACAGGACTGATGATGCTTATTAAGAATGCTCCGAGCAGTTGTGCAAGGATTACCCATAACCCCAGACACGAAGTAATGACAAAACATAACACCCTCAATATTAATAGGCTGCAGAAAAGGAACAGTTTTCCAACCGAATTTCTCATACTCTAAGTCCTCTAGGCTAATTAACCCTTCAAGTTTAGGGTCATTCTGTATTGCACGGTTGATACGATGTTCATGATTACCATATAGCATAATCATCTCAGGTTTCCATACTTTATGCTTACTCTGCTTTTGACGTTTCTGTAAATCACGAATTGGCTCTAACAGAGTTGCCATAGCATCCTTAGAGGCTTGTATATCTGCCTTGTAACGCATACCTTCCATACTCTTACTGCCAGCTTTGTCATGCTGAGATAGAGACGGCATATCTGCAAAGTCACCTAAGTGAACAATAATGTCAGGTTGCATATCTACAATGTATTGTCCAATAAAGGACAAGAACTCAAAGTCATCTTCTGGTCTGATTTGACTATCAGGTATTACAATAATTCGTTTACTCATATCCAATATTCCCATTCTGACCTATCTGGTCTACTCTACTTTCACTCCAGTTTAAAGGGCAAGAAGTCCAAGCACACTCTGTAACCTTCTCTAAATCTTTACCACAAATATCACAGAGGTTTTTAGCTTCTTTACGAAATATCTTGTCAAAGTTATCTTCAAAGGCTTTTGTATTTGCCTTCGAGATTAAACTGTCTCCAGTAATATCATTCTTTGTTGCCACGTTGTTTCCTTTCTTCATTTGTTTTTTCAGTATGACAGGTTGTACATAACACTTGTAAATTGCGTTTCTCGCAAAAAAGTCGTGTAATAAACTCATCCCAACTTACAAAACCTTGCTTAGGGCACACAACTGGTTCAATATGGTCTACATTTACTTCCTTAGCAGGGTACTCCTTTTTGCATTTGGCGCAAATATAATGTATTGACTGTCTTCCTGTCTTGGGGTTTAACTTCTTACCCCATAATGCTTCTTTTAACACCTCATACTTTGGAGGGTAACGTCTATATCCACCCCTCAGTACACTCGTAATAAATGCTTTAAGTCTACCTTCTGTCCATTCTTTCTTAGAGGAGGCTTTCGTACCTTTGGAAGATTTCTTGACAGTGGGCTTCGAGGTTTTCTTTCTTGACATATTCTTTAAAGTCTCCGATGTACATATTGTCAGCTAAAACAGTAAGATAGGCTTTTGTTTCTGCCTCATCTCCACTAAATGCCATTGTCAAGCTAAGTCTTTCTTTTAATACGTCTACAAAAACTTTATCTAAACATTCGTCATCTATGTCTAATTCAATTTTCATTTTGTAATCCTTCAAATCTAGTTAAATAGCTGTCTTCAAAGCTACGCAATATCCATAAACACTGTGCATTAAGCAGGAACTCTTCTTCATGTGGATACATCTTTAAAACAACATCAAGCATTTCCTTCTCAGTAGTACAGTCTTTTAAGAACTTTCTTGCTTTAGCATCTCCAACACCATTAATTCCTTTAACATTGTCTGAACTGTCTCCTTTTAAGCACTGTTCATAGAAGAGCCGTAACCCTTCTAATTCCGTTTGCTCTATAAAAGTATTAGGTTTACTCCACCCTTTACCTGAAATAGCCCACTGAAAGTGATTACCAGCTATCTGCAGAAGGTCTTTATCTAAAGAACAGATAATTGTATCATCTGTTTGGTGTATTCCTAAATAGTCATCAGCTTCTAAATCATGGTCTGTAATCTCTGCACCCATGTGTTCACAAGCATACTCTCTACAGTCTGACAAATACTTTGGCTTTGGTTGTGTTCTATTTGCTTTATATTCAGGGTAAATGGTCTTTCTAAAATTCTTTTTACCTGTTAAGAAGGCACGATATTCTGTAGCCTCAGTAGCAGAAAGAATAATATCAAGTAGCTCATTCATCCGATATATTGCAATTTCAGCACTGTCATTCTCTGCGGAAGCAGCACAGCGAAACGCAACTAAATCCATGTCAATCAGAGCCTTCAAATTGCCTCCTCTGGAGACTGAAACTGGTCAGCAGGGATAATAGTTTGGTCAGACGGCTTACCATTTATGTCTTGCCATTGTATAATCACTGCCTCATCCTTTCCAGTAAAGCAACCTGCTAGATAATCAGCCTTTCCATTAATCTTTTTGACTGCTCTAGCTGCATATGGGAAGTCTTTAGAATACTTTTCAATCCCACAAGGCGCACTTGTTATATAAATACTCACTTGGTCGCTATACTTGAAAACTAATGCCTTTGCATATACAGGCGCACCAACTGCCACACTACTGAGTAATACCATCCCTGCTATTAATTTCTTCATTACCAGTGTCTCCATGTGTTTGCAATGATGTGGAGGCAAGTTATCACCTCCACTATGCGTATAAAAATATTAATACGGAACGTCGTTCTCAAGCGCATCTGTCAACTCAGCTAAATTTGGTTGTTCAAACACATACGCTTCGTATTTACGAGCTAAAGCAATGACATCATCAGCATTAAGGCTGGACTTAGAGCCAACAGCAAGACTATCAACAGCACTACTAATGCTACTTTGTCTAATAATGTATCTTTGACGAATAGCCCGTTCTTCTTTAGTTTCATAATTACTTCCTGTAACTCGGTTAGTTGTTCCACCAGATTGTTGAGTAGCCACTTCTTGTTTACCTCCTTCGTTAATTGCTGTCCAATCCCAATACCCTTTGTCATTCTTGACAGTAGTTACATCTAGGTTATCTCCTGCAGATGCCTTTTCAATAGCCTTGAACACAGCAGGATTAGAGAATGAGATTAGTTTCTTCTCTGCAATCTTACCATTACTGCGATAGGTTACAGTGAGTTGACCATAAGTACCTTTACCATTCTTACTCGGTAGGTCTTCTCGCTGAACATTAACAATTTCAATTAACATAAACTCTCCTTTGTAATTTCTTCCATATTTTCCCAATCTTTGCCCATTAGTACTTCACATTCCATTGGTACATTGAAAGGGGTATAAAACAGCTTCTCAAAATTCATGGGTAAATCATCAAATACATCATGAAATGTTTTAGCTATAACCTTATTATCGCATACTTTTTCATTAAAGTCAATCACTATTGAGTCGTGCACAGTATTTACTAACAAGCACTCTTTTAATCCTAACTTCTTGATACGATTATAGAAGCTAACTCTAGCTAATGCCATTAAATCAGCACCAGTGCCCTGTACAATGTAGTTCTTAACCTGTGTATCCTTGATGTTGCCATTATATTTCTCAAATCTGTATTCTCTTCCAGTGGGGGAAATAACTTTCCCTGTTTCTATTGCTTGTCTAACTAAAAATTTATGCCATTCTTTAATCCCCTTGTACTTATCATAATACGCATCAATAACTTCTTGCCAATACTTCTCACTCCTGCTAATACCCATAAAGTCTGTATCATTTGCATAACTGTAGGCAGAGCCTCCATATAACAGTCTAAAGTTAAACACCTTAGCAAGTAACCGAGAGGGAAGTCCAAATCTCTGTTGGTTATCTGTATGTAAGTCAGCCCCATCTACAATTTCTTGCACTAGCACAGGGTCTTGGGAGAGAAAAGCAGCGACTCGAATCTCCAAAGCTGCAGCATCACATTGTATTAAAATGGTGGTTCTCCTTTCTTTTCTTGCATCTTGCGATAATAGTCTGACAAAGCAATCTTAGAATGATTGTCTAAATGCTCTACAAAGAATCTAATACCATACTCTTTTACTAGGTCATTAACATTAGAGATTGTTGCCCATACCCATGCTTCTCGTTGTGCTTCTTCAGCTTGGTCTCGTTGATAATCCAAGTATGCTTGATAGTCTAGCTCTACTTGACCATAAACATCATTAAACTCTTTTGCATTACTCATATCTACTCCTAAAAATCTCTTTCATATCTCCTGCGATGTTCTGCAAGTTTGGTTTAGTTGAAGACAGTCTGCCTGTCCGTGCTGTTACTTGATTTAAATTGCCATGTAAATAATTCTTTTTCCAATTCATCTCCTCTCGTAACTTAGGTAAGCCATTATAATATGTTCCTACCATCTTTTCAAGTTTAGCAAGGGATAGGATAACTTCTAACAATCGTTTACCTGCTTTATCTCTACACTTGAGTTGTTTAAGTACATCTTCTCCGGTTGCCCAGTAGCCTTCTTTCTTCAATTCTGTTTTAGGCAGAGGGTTAAATAGTCTAGGGAGAGTGAAACTGTAATCTCGCCATCCATATTTATCTTGCCCTGCTCTTTCCCCTGTCTTATACACTCCAACAAGCTCTTTCCGAGAAATCGTAATTGTTCCTCCGTATAGCAGTGCGGATAAGTGGTCTCCACTTTCAGTGTTAAACTCTTCGATGTTATGGTAGTCATTTAATTCCATCCTTAATTCTTTAATTTGCCCTTCAAGTTCTGTAGCTTTTTGCTTACAACGTGATTCATCAAAATAGAATCCATTATACTCCATTTCTTGTAAGACAAGGATGTCCTGATTACATAAGCTAACGAGCCGTTGAAACTCTTTTGGCTTCTTGTCAACAAGCGTTTTTTGTATCTCGTAAATTGCCAAAGTTGTTTTAAGGTCATGTTCTTGCAGGTAGGAGACCACCTCGTCTCTAGGTATGTCCTTAGTATCGATGCCGTTATTCCAGTAGGTTTCTTTAATATCCGGTTTCTGCGGTAAGCCATATTTATCTGCCATTTTGTTCATTGATGGGTAAGGGGTTGTCTGCCCCTCAAGCATAAAATCTACGAGAGCACAGTCCCAAATGCGAGTTGTAGCAAAAGATATGCCGAGATTGCGAAGATGATGTAAGTCAAACTTAGCATTAACAAACACAAGTAAATCAGTATTTTCGATTTCATCTTGAATCTCCTTTAATTTATGTCCGTAGGGTTCATCAGAGTATGCAATATCCCATACTTTATCCCCAAGTCCAACAAAGCAAACCTCGTTACGGATGTCAAAGGCATTTCCTTTATTGAAAATTGTGGTTTCAAGGTCACAAGGTTTTACTATCATTTAGTAATCCCAACAAGAATATGTGTGTCTCCATTTTCCCTTGTAAACTTAACAAAGCAATCTGTATTTGCATCTTTAACATAATACATCACCACCATACCAAGTACAAAGAAAATACTATACAATGTCAATTCTTTTTTATTCATCTTTAACTCCTCAGTTTACTTGTTAAACAATGCCATGTGCTTTTTCAATCGCACGAGCAAACTTTCTTAAATGTTCACCCTCAAGCATATCAGTCCATAAATTGTTTTCGTCTAATGGGTACAAGTTATACCAAGTCTTTTGTATCTCATCATCACTCA
>JACCDG010467448.1_pt1 | contig 38229 bp, 33 predicted proteins | sample 7442471 | NCBI WGS metagenome assembly JACCDG01 (sample SAMN15323444, study PRJNA562643) | freshwater metagenome | isolation source: river surface water | place: USA:Blue River Watershed | collected 2017-08-17 | reverse complement strand
TGGCAGGGGAAGAAGGATTCGAACCTTCGCATGCTGGAATCAAAATCCAGTGCCTTAACCAGCTTGGCGATTCCCCTACAGGTCAATCTGAAGAAATCAAATTGTAAGCGGGATTTTTATTTAGCCCTCGAACAATTCGACCTATCCATCCTTTTGGAAGATTTTGCAGAAGATTTTCCAGTTTTGCGGTGTCCGTCTTAGGGTCTAAGGCGACAAATACGCTACTTCCAGAGCCGGACATGCAAGGTGCCGAGTTTGGCACTGCCTTGTAAATCCAATCTAATGCTTGCTTCACTTCAGGACATTTCTGCACCGCTACTGCCTGACAATCATTTGATTGATATGACCTTGGCGATGCAAGAAAGCCATCTATTGTAATCGGAGCGTGATCCCGGGTCAAATGAGGGTCTTGAAAAATCTGCGCAGTAGCGATCCCTTGGTTGGGGAAGATGACTAAGAAGTCTTGGGTTTCCAGGGAAATTGCCTTTAATTTCTCCCCAACCCCCTCAACAAAGGCATTTTGGCCAAAGATGAAAAATGGTACGTCAGCGCCAAGTTTTAGGCCAAGTTGGCAAAGCGTTGCGATATCGAGGTGAAGATCCCAGAGGGTATTTAGTCCAATCAGGGTGGATGCGGCATCAGAGGATCCACCGCCAAGGCCAGCGCCCATTGGAATATTTTTCTGGAGACTGATTTCAACCCCCCGATTAATCTTGCAGTGCTCTTTGAGGAGTTGAGCTGCACGAACGACCAAGTCTTGCTCCGGGGGGACTCCAGGAATGGGCTTGATGCGGCGAACCTCGTTTTCCGGAATGCCCTTCAAGGTGAGGACATCGCACCAATCTATCAATTGAAAAACAGATTGCAGTAGGTGATAGCCATCTTCTCGGCGTCCAATAATGTGCAAAAAGAGATTAATCTTTGCAGGACAGCGCAGTTCTAACGCATCACTCTTCATTCACACTTCACTCATTTGGAATATCAAATACCAAGCGGATATCAATCGATCCGATATTAGAGCTACGATTCATCGTGAGTTTTTCCAGTCGCTCAGCATTGTTCCAGTTGTAATTTAAGGTCCAACCGTCTTGCGTGATTTTGCTCACTTGCCCTTTTGAATTTCTTTCAACACTCGCATTGCTGCCAGGACGAGTTTGCCCGCGCAACCAGTCGGATAAACCACGAGCAGGTAGCGGAAGTCCCAATGTATTTTGAATGAGCGTATCGGCATCGATCGCTGTAGTGAGCTGACCATCGCGTTCCAAAATTGCCTCACCAGGTTTAATCGTAATTTTGGCAATTGATCCACCTACTGGATTACGAATTTCTAATACATCAGTCAGTGCATCTTGAGTCAGGGTAAAGCCACCTGTTCCGCCTTGATTTTTGCCTTCGGTGAGGCCTGTAACCTTCACCGCAAAACGACCGTCCCATGAGCCTTTGAGGGCTTTTTCCGCTACCGACCAATCTGGCTTCAAGCGCTTTAAGGTTTCCTTAAGGGTAGGATTATTAGCGTCTAATTGCTGCCCCTTACGCCACATATCTTCTGCTTCGGCTGGGCGATTCATAATCCATAAGACTTCACCGATGTGTGCAGCAATATCTGCCTCAGGCTTCAAGTTAAACGCTTGTTGAAGTTGTTCAAGCGCAAGTGCATTGTTGCCCATGCGAAAGTTCACCCAGCCAAGGCTATCTAAAATAAAACCATCTCTAGGTGATAGTTGATGCGCTTTACTGATGAGTTTGAATGCCTCAGGTAATTTTTGATTACGATCAGCCAGAGAGTATCCAAGTGCATTCAGGCTATTTATATCATTTGGATTTTTGCGCAAGATTCCACGCAGAGTTTTTTCCATCACATCGATGCGTCCGGATTTTTCAGCAGACATAGCGTAGGTATAGAGCAGCCCAGGATCTTTTGGCTCTGGCTTTAATGTTGAGACGATCTCGTAAAAAGCTCTTAAGGCCTCTGATTCATCAGTGGCTTTAGCTAGTAAGGACTGAATCTGTAGCAACGTGTTGTCGCGCTGCGCCGGTGTCTGCTGATTTAAAAGAGAGATGGCAGGTTTGACTGCATCTGACCAGCGTTGATTCAAGATTAAGAGTGTCACAAGCACTTCTTTGGGTTTGGTTTGCTTGGGTCCAGCCAAACCATCCCAGGTTTGGGCTGCTTGCAGCGCTAGATCCGGCGCACCCGCAGTAATAGCAATCTCCATGGCTCTTTGCGCTAAACGGGGGTCGTCGAGTTGGCGAGCGAGCTCTAAGTAGGTTGTGTATGCCAGACCAGCTTCGCCGCGTTGTAAGGCAATTTCGGAGGCCAAGACCTCAAAGACAGCTTGACCGCTATCTAGGCTACTATTTTTGGCAAGGGCTTGACTGGAGGAAAGGCCCAGGCCAAGCCAGGCTGCGAGCAATAAGGCCCCTAAAGAAGGCTTTAATGAAAATTTGGTCATGAGCACATTCTAATCCGCGAATCTACAATCCATTTATGCCAGAACTCCCAGAAGTCGAAGTTACCCGATTGGGTATTGCACCCCATTTAGAGGGTCATAGGGTGAGTGCCGTCAAAATTATTGATGGTCGTTTGCGTTGGCCAGTTCCCAGCAATCTCAATGCTTTACTTTCTGGCCAGAAGGTTTTGGGAATAGAGCGCCGCGGTAAGTATCTTTTAATGGAGTTAGATACTGGATACCTGTTGCTGCACTTAGGCATGACAGGAACATTGCGCGTGCTTCCTAATGGCGATCCTCTGAAGCCGCATGATCGTGTAACTTTTGAGTTTGGCAAGCTCAGTTTGCGTCTGCATGATCCCCGCAAGTTTGGCGCAGTTTTATGGCACCCAAAATCTAAAGGGCCGATTGAGAACAACGTGCTCTTGCAAAAACTCGGGGTTGAGCCGTTTTCGCCAGAGTTTTCGGGTGAGCTTGGCGCAGATGTCTTATATGAATGCTCGCGTAAGCGTAGTGTTGCTGTGAAGCAATTTTTACTGTCAGGGCAAGCAGTGGTTGGTGTTGGCAACATCTATTGCTCAGAAAGCTTATTCGAGGCTGGTATCCATCCAGCAAAGGCTGCTGGAAAATTAACTCGCCCTCAATGCTCTCGGCTCGCTGCTGCAGTGAGATTGATTTTGAAAAAAGCGATTGCTGCAGGTGGTAGTTCTTTAAAAGACTTCGTGAACAGTGAAGGTGACCCAGGACACTTCATGGTGCAAACCAAAGTCTACGATCGCAAAGATCAGCCTTGCAAGGTATGCAAGACGCCGATTAAACAAATAGTGCAAGGTCAGCGTTCTACTTATTTTTGCCCCCAATGTCAGAAGCGCTGATCAAGCACTTCGCCGCTAAGCTGATAGCTTGGCATGGCAAGGACGGGCGCCAGGGCTTGCCATGGCAAAGTATTCGAGATCCGTACGCGGTGTGGGTTTCTGAAATCATGCTGCAACAAACTCAGGTCGCTACTGTTCTAGAGCGCTACCCCCGCTTTATGAAACGTTTTCCGACTGTCAAGAAATTGGCTGCCGCACCATTAGATGATGTCTTGGCGGAATGGGCGGGGCTCGGCTATTACACGCGTGCTCGTAACCTTCATGCCTGTGCCAAGCAGGTTGTCGCAGAGTTTGGAGCGAAGTTTCCTCATGACCCAGTGTTGCTTGAGCAACTCAAGGGTATTGGTAGATCAACGGCAGGCGCTATAGCTGCATTTGCATTTCATGAGCGGGCACCTATTTTGGATGCAAACGTCAAACGCATTTTGGCAAGACTGTTTGGCATAGAGGGTGCCATCCAAGAAAAAGCAGTGAATGAAGAATTATGGTCGCTAGCCAAAATACTCCTTCCAAAAAAAGCTACGGATATGCCGGTATACACGCAGGCGCTGATGGATTTTGGGGCAACGTGGTGTACTTCTCGTAAGCCGGTGTGCTTGAGCAGCGAAAAGAAATGCCCATTTGAAAAAGAATGCCAAGCCAATCTTAGCGATCAAGTCTTGTTACTGCCTCGTAAGGTGGCTAAAGCAAAATCCCCCGAATTTAATTGCGACATGCTGTTACTCCGGCATGGTGACTCAGTCTTACTGCAAAGGCGTCCTGAAAAAGCTATCTGGGGCGGGCTATGGTCTTTGCCTGAATCTACTTGGAGAGTAAAAGAAAAAAGTCCCAAGCCTTCTGTCGATGTGGCCAATTTAACCGTGAAAGAATTGTTACAACGAGCGTTGCCAGATCAAAATATCTCTAGCGTTTTAAATGGTTGTCAATCGATCGAGCAGGGATTAGAAATTAAACATATCTTCACACATCGCCGCCTATGGATGCAGATTTGGCATGTGACTTCAAGCGATGCTGTGAAATTCAATAGCGAAGACTTGAAGTGGATTCCCTTGCGTCAACTCGGTAAATACGGCTTACCCCAGCCAATTAAGCTGCTTTTACAGGGCTTGAATCTAGCTCGCGATGGCGAGTTAAGAAATTGATTTGGAGTGCTGCTAACTCTTTCTGGGCTTGGAAGTGTTCAACAAGACGCGTCACCAAATAAACAGAGCGATGTTGTCCACCAGTACAGCCAATCGCAACAGTAAGGTAACTACGTCCGTCTGCAATATAGTGCGGCAACCACTTTTCGATAAACGCGGTGATATCTTTTTCCATGTTTACCACTTCAGAAATCTTTTCTAGAAATTCTCTGACGGCTTGATCTTTTCCTGATAGGGGGCGTAAAGCTTTGTCATAGTGGGGGTTTGGTAAACAGCGAACATCGAAGACCAGGTCAGCTTCGCTTGGTAAGCCTTTTTTAAATCCAAAAGATTCAAAAATCACGGTGAGGCCTTGTGGCTTATCTTTGAGAAGATCCTGCATCCAGGAGCGCAGGGCATGAGCCGGCAGATTGCTGGTATCAATACTATGGGCTTGGGTGCGCAATGGCTCAAGCAGACTACGTTCCTTATCGATCGCCTCTATCAGAGTAGCTTCTTGTGTTTCTTGTGTCTTGCCAGAGAGCGGGTGGCGGCGACGGGTCTCTGAAAAACGCTGTATTAAGGTATTCGTATCGGCGTTGAGAAAAATAATACGCACATCATGGTGACGCCGTAAGGTTTCTAAAATGGTAGGTAGCTCTGAGATTGTTTGACCACGGCGGGCATCAATCGCGACCGCTACTCGATCACACTTCTCTTTTTCTAAAGTCTCAATGAGGTTTGTTAATAAAGCTACTGGTAGGTTGTCTACACAGTCATAACCCGCATCCTCAAAGGCTCTCAGCGCAACTGATTTACCTGAGCCGGAGATGCCGGTAATCAGATTGATTTGCATATTAAATGAGTCGACCTTGTGACTTTGTGGACTCTGCCTCAGCATTCATTTGTAAACGTTGGCGCTCCATAAATTCTTTTAGGGTATCAATGCCTCGCAGTTGCAAAATAGTATTGCGCACTGCAGCCTCTACGAGAACCGCCAAGTTGCGTCCCGCAGCCACTTGAATTTTGACGGTTCTAATTGGAATACCCAGTACATCAATGTGCTGGGCTTCCAATGGGAGGCGCTCAAATTCGCCATCATTGCGTCGAACGAGCTGCACTATCAAACGTAATTTCAATTTACGACGCACAGCCGTTTCACCAAAAATAGTGCGGATATCTAATAAACCCAGTCCGCGTACCTCTAGGAGATTGCGCAGGATCACGGGGCAGCGACCTTCAATGTAGTCTGGTCCTAGGCGAGCAAAGTCGACTGCATCATCTGCTACTAAACCATGGCCGCGAGAAATTAACTCTAAACCTAATTCGCTTTTGCCTAAGCCTGATTCACCCATAATGAGGACACCCAAGCCCAGAATATCCATGAACACGCCATGCATCGTAATCTGGGGCGCGCCAATTTTCGTGAGATAGGTGCGTAAGTGATCAATTACCTCAGCAGCTGAGATGGCTGTTGTAAAGAGTGGAGTTGAGGATCTTTGGCAGAATAGTTGTAGATCTGCATCGGCTGTTTTCCCATCGGCCACAATCACACAAGGCGGTGTTTTGGAAATTAAGCTGGAGATCTGATCTTGCCTTTGCTTTTGTTCTAGCTGGGCATGGTAGTCAACCTCTTGCTCACCAAAAATCTGAATGCGGCTTGGGTGAATGAGGTTTAAGTGACCTACCAAGTCCGAGCTAGCTGCGGCCGCCTTAACAGCTTCGGGGGGAAATGTGCGGTCTGCACCCTCTAAACCACCAATCCAAGAGAGTTTTAAGTCAGATACGTTGTCATCAAAGATCTGCTGGGCAGTCACGCCCTCAAGGAGGAGGGGTTGGGTTGTCAAGCGGAGCCCCAAGTTTGTAATAACTGGCACACCTTTTCTGGATTGTCTTCCGCAGCAAGTGACTTGCGAGCATCTTGGTCGGAGAGTAGTTGTGCAATCGAGGACAGAATTTCTAAATGTTGCTGAGTTGCTTTTTCGGGGACGAGCAAAAAAATCAAAATAGAAACAGCCCCACCATCCGGTGCGGCAAATTCGATTGGATCTTTTAATTTGACGAATGCTGCAAGCGGACTCTTGAGCCCTTTTACGCGGCCGTGGGGAATGGCGACGCCAGCACCCAGAGCGGTGGAGCCTAAGTCCTCGCGAGCATTTAAGAAGCCAACAATTGCTTCAGCTTCAAGTCCTGCCTGCTTAGCAAATAGTTGTCCTACGGCCGCAAATGCCTCAGCCCGATTTTTAGAGGGGCTATTTAAGGCAATGCGGTCTAAAGCGAAAAGATCGGTCAGGGCATTCATGTCGGTTGATTATAGGTGTCCTGACGCCAAGAATCACTCAAAGTGCTTTTCATGATGATGGTTTTGGATCTTTTCTTTGTGCTTGACTACTTGACGCTCAAGTTTATCCACTACCGCATCCATCGCGTGGTACAGATCGGCGTTATGGGCTTCTGCAAAAAGTTCTTTGCCTTTGAGATGAATAGTGATCTAAGCTGCTTGACGAAGATTTTTTTCTTTGGCGTTGTCAACAATTAAAAATGCGGAGGCATCAAGGACGTGGTCAAAGTGTTTACGAATTTTGGCTAGCCCAGCTTCAAGGTGGGAACGCATAGCTGGAGTAACTTCAACATGACGGCTATTAATTTTCAGATTCATCAGCAGCTCCTATTCATAGCAAAACAAAATGCATGCGCAAATAATTACCCGGGGTGCGCAGCAGGCCCCTGTAATGTTGTACTTGTTTATACGGAAATGAACTTCATGAACCTCCAGCGTATCAGCGATTTTGCTGAAAACCAAGGGGGCAGATCATGTTTATTTAATAAATATTCGAAAACCTCTGAATATTTACATACGGAAGTTTTCGCCTAGATATACTCTTCTAACAGCGTCATTCTCAATGATTTGGTCTGGTTTACCTTCTGCCAGCACGCTGCCTTCACTGATGATGTAGGCATGATCGCAAATACCTAAAGTTTCTCGAACGTTGTGGTCCGTGATGAGAACGCCAATCTGGCGATCCCTTAAGAAGCGCACAATCCGCTGAATCTCTCCAACTGCAATCGGATCAACGCCAGCAAAGGGCTCATCCAGCAGAATGAACTTGGGTTGAGAGGCTAGGGCTCTAGCAATCTCAACACGACGACGTTCGCCACCAGACAGAGAAAGTGCGGGGTTATCACGCAGGTGGCTAATTTGTAGTTCGCCCAAAAGCTCATCTAAACGATGTGCTATCTCAGCTTTACTTAATGGTTTTCCGCCCTGAACCTGAAGCTCTAATACGGCCTGAATATTTTCAGCCACATTCAGCTTTCTAAAAACAGAAGCCTCCTGTGGAAGGTAAGACAGACCCATGCGAGCTCGCTCATGAATGGGTAGATGGGTAATATCCGTACCATCTAGAACAATGCTGCCACCGTCCAAAGGAACTAGGCCAACAATCATGTAGAAGGAGGTTGTTTTGCCGGCACCATTGGGCCCCAGGAGCCCAACGACTTCGCCACACTTGACCTCGACTGATACATCTCGCACTACGGTGCGAGATCCATAACGCTTCTGAAGGTGTTGAGCGCTGAGGGTGGCTGGCTTTTGAATGCTACTTGAATCCGTGGTCATTTCTCTAGTGTAGCTTTTCTTCTTGGTGAAAGGATCGCTCTAGCTAAAGGTAGGTCGTCTGCTTTGGCATTCGCGGGTGGTGTAACTTGGTAGCGCTGCTGAACATCGTCGTAATCAATTTTCCAGCCGTGTAATTGATCTAAGGTCTGCATATTATGAAGACGCTTCAAGCTGGCATCTCCGGTCAATGTCAGGAGCTCAGTTTTAGCGTTGTAAGTAACCGTTTGGCCGCGACCTTGCATAAACTCATTGGCAGGGCCTTCGCGCCTTTGTCGGAAACTGGCAGTAGATTCAGGGCTGCCCTGAACATCGACATATTCATAACCTTCAGGATCAACTTTAATATTACCCTTCTCGCCGGTAATCAAAATACTACCTTTGATTAAGAGGACTGCACCATCAAGTGCATAGACTTGTTGTACGTCATTCACAGAAACTTTTTCGGCTTCCAAGATAACCGGTTTATCTTGATCCGCTTTTTCGGCATGAGCGGTGGTAATGAAACAGGCTGTCAATACTGCAAAAGATAGGCCGAGTTTGCGCGGGTAGATCATGGCTGCGCTCCAGGCTGCACCCGCTCGATACGACCTCTTACTTGCCCAGATAAAACCATGCTTTGTTCGATGTTATTAAATACGCCACCATCTGTTGAGCGCATTACAGAAACTCCTTGCTCGAGCGTAATGGGTTTATCTGTTTCAATAATATCGTCGTTGATGAGTACCTTGAAATAAGAAGAGCGTGCAAGCATGCGTGGTCTTGCTGGTTCGGTTGCTGTGGCAGCTTGAGCCGGACGAAAAATTTCAGCGTTATCAATCAGATCTAAGATTGTCAGATCGCCATCCAAATGCCCTGTATCCGCTTTAACAGTAACAGGCGATTTTTCAGGTGGAAACAAGCGTATACGAGGTGTTTCTATGTCGATAGAAGCATCATCGTCATAGTGGATCACTTTCTTGCCCAACACGCGGTATTTCGTATTACCAAATTCATTGAGAGCAGATAAGGCGCCATTGGTGATGGTGTAATCGGGCTCATGTAAGCGTACACGTTCAATAGCTGATTTTTCCGCTGGAGTATTTTTTTTGACAAGCCAAAATGTGACGAGAGTTAGAGTACCCATCAAGATCAATGGCATCAGGCGTAATAAGGTGCGCCAGATACTCAGTTTGATTTGTTGGGCATTTAATTCCATTGCAAAACGACCTTAAGCGCGCGCCTGGGTTAGTAATTCTTCGTAGCGGTTTTGCGCTTTTAATATGAGATCGCAGACTTCGCGTACCGCACCAGCACCACCCGATCGAGTGGTAACAAAGTGAGCCGTTTCTTTTACGGCATCATGGCCTTGTGATGGGCAGATCTTCAAGCCCGCAGACTTCATCATTTGAAAATCAGGCCAGTCATCACCCATCACAGCGCAATCGGATGACTTGAGTCCAAGTGATTGCAGGATCTTTTCTAAAGCCGCAGCTTTATTTTCAACGCCCATGTGTACATGTTTGATGCCGAGTTCATCGCAGCGAGCCAAAACCATTTTCGAGTTACGTCCAGTGATGATGGCAGTTGGTATACCAATTTTTTCTAAGAGCTTGATTCCCAAGCCATCCTGAATATCAAAAGCCTTCAGAGATTCTTTGCCATTCTCGCCAATAAACACTTGGCCATTCGTGAGTACGCCATCGACGTCTAGAACGAGTAGCTTGACCGTCCCGGCACGGTCCCAGGCCTGCGGATATTGGCTCAGCGGGTTAGTTTTGTGAACATGAAAGGCACTAGGCATGTGAGTGATTTAGTAAATAAATTATTGAACAGTGGGTGACTTAAATAACTTTGGCCGCAAATAAGTCATGGAGATTAAGTGCTCCAAGTAGTGCGCCATTAGGATCCGTTACCACTAAATGATTGATGCGATGTTTCTCCATCATCTCAATAGCCTCTTCTGCTAATAGCTCTGGCGGAATCGTGCGTGGTGCTGAGGTAATCGCTTGTTCTAAGGTGAGGCCATCTAAATTGGTGCTCTTCTCCAGTAGGCGACGTAAGTCACCATCAGTAAATATGCCAGCAACTGTATTTGCCTTGCCTAAGGCAACTACCATTCCCATACGCTTAGCAGTCATTTCTAGCAAAGCATCTTTTAAGGAGGCAGAGATTGCAATTTTGGGCGTTTCATCAAAACTACGCATGACTTCGCTGACATGTATGAGTTGTTTGCGACCCAAGCGCCCGCCTGGGTGTGAGCGTTGGAAATCTTCAGCCTGAAAGCCACGAGCATCTAGTAAGGCAACGGCTAAGGCGTCACCCATAGCAAGTGCTGCAGTTGTGCTGGTGGTTGGGGCTAAGTTAAGTGGGCACGCTTCTTTTTCAACACTGGTGTCTAAATGGGCATCCGCCAACTTTGCTAAGGAAGAATTTGGTGCGCCAGTAAGTGCAATGAGTTTTGCACCGGTGCGCTTGACGATTGGCACAATGGTGAGAAGCTCATCAGTTTCACCGGAATTAGAGAGCGCAACAAAGACGTCATCACGCGTGACCATTCCTAGGTCGCCATGACTGGCTTCGGCGGGATGGACAAAAAAAGCTGGCGAGCCAGTAGAGGCAAAGGTAGCAGCAATCTTACGGGCGATATGCCCTGATTTGCCAATCCCAGAAACGACAATACGTCCTTTACAGGAGTGAAGAAGATCTACGGCCAATACGAGGGCGTCAGCGTTAGCGCCTTCAAGGCGATCACGCATAGTGTGCAGTGCAGCAGCCTCAATTGTGAGGGTGTCGCGCGCAAGCTTTAGGGTTCGGTCACGAGTCTTAGCTATCATGGGGTGAGTATATGCCGTCAGTCCTTCAGTTAACTCTCATCTTGCTGGCCTCTGGAGTGGCCGGGGTAGTTATTTTCCGCTATTTTGGACTACCCCCTATTCTGGGCTATCTCGCCATTGGCGTCCTGATTGGGCCGCATGCCCTTGGTTTGGCCAATGATTCAGCCACAGTGAAGTATTTGGCTGAATTTGGCGTGGTTTTCTTGATGTTCTCGATTGGTTTGGAGTTCAATCTCCATAAGCTGCGGGCCATGCGAACTATCGTGTTTGGCTTAGGCGGCAGTCAGGTCATTTTGACCATGCTCTTGGCGGTTCCCGCCAGCCTGTTGATGAACTGGATTTACCCAATTTCCTGGCAGGCTGCCATTGCTCTGGGAGGTGCCTTGGCGATGTCTTCAACCGCCATTGTCACCAAACTCATTTCTGATCGCTCAGAAATTGAGACTGAGCATGGGCGCAACATCATTGGTATCTTGCTGTTCCAAGATTTGGCGGTTGTTTTCCTGTTGATTTTGTTGCCCTCGCTTGGCAAGAATCCCGGAGACCTATTTTTAGCGCTGACTGCGGCTTCTATCAAGATTACGGTGGCATTAGTTCTGATTTTTGTCATTGGTCAAACTTTAATGAGTCGCTGGTTTAGTTTGGTCGCCAAGCTGCGGTCTCAAGAGCTGTTCATGCTTAACCTGTTACTGATCGTTTTGGGTATGGCGGGGCTGACTGAGCACTTTGGCTTATCGCTAGCGCTCGGCGCTTTCTTGGCAGGTATGTTGATTGCCGAGACGCCCTACCGCCATCAAGTGGAGGAGGATGTTAAGCCTTTTAGAGATGTGCTCTTAGGCCTCTTCTTTATCACCGTTGGCATGCTGCTAGATTTCGAAGTGATCTATCAGCAGTGGATGCTGGTCTTGCTCTTATTGATTGGTCCTCTGATTTTCAAGTTTGGCTTGATTGCTTTGCTCTCACGTGCTTTTGGCTCAAGTCCTGGCATCTCTATACGTACGGGATTGTGTTTGGCGCAGGCTGGTGAATTCGGCTTCGTTCTCTTAAATCAAATCGACGGTTTGGATTTGATTGATCCTGCATTAAGTCAAGCAGTCTTGGCGGCAATGTTGCTCTCGATGTTTGGTGCACCTTTCTTGATTCAATATAGCGATCGTATTGCGATGCGCTTTTCGAGTAATGAGTGGTTATTGCAGTCACTGGCATTGACACGTGTTGCCGCAAAAAGTGTTCGTACGGAAAACCATGTCGTCATTTGTGGTTTTGGTCGCTCAGGCCAAAGCTTGGCGCGCATGCTCGATCAAGAAAAAATTCCCTATATTGCTTTAGACATGGATCCAGACCGAGTTAAAGAAGCTGCTGCCGCTGGAGATAACGTGGTCTATGGCGATGCCAGTCGAGAAAATTATTTAGTTGCGGCAGGCTTAGCGAGAGCGAAGGCGGTCGTGATTACTTATGCAGACACGCCGGCAAGCTTCAAAGTATTGCATCAAGTCGAACATCTCCGTCCAGGCATGACAGTGTTAGTGCGTACAAGGGATGATGCAGATTTAGCGAAACTACAAGCAGCCGGTGCAACTGAGGTGGTGCCAGAGTTAATTGAGGGTAGCTTAATGATGGCGTCCCATGTTTTGTTGATGATGGGCGTGCCCATGCGTAAGGTAGTGAGACGCATCACGAGTGCACGTGAAGCTCGTTATAGTCTTTTGCGTGGCTACTTCCGTGGGGTTGCTGACGAGGTTGATTCCAAAGAATCGTGGCGCTTGCATTCGGTAACCTTACTGCCTGAGTCAGCCAGTATTGGGCAGACTCTTGAAGAGTTGCATCTTGAAAATGAAGGTGTGAGCGTACAAGCAGTCAGACGCAAAGTAGGCGGTGCTGACTATGTCAAATTAGAACTCACCCCAGACTTACGCTTACAAGCCAACGACATCCTAGTGCTCTCAGGCAATTCAGAAGCGACTGATTTAGCCGAATCTAAATTGCTCTGATTTAAGTTACATCATTTTTTCTTTTTGCTGGCGATTGGTTTACGAACCAGTAGTGGCGCTAAGTAGTGGCCGGTGAAGCTAGCCTCATTCTTCGCAACTTCTTCAGGTGTGCCAGTGGCAATAATTTGTCCACCACCAGCGCCACCTTTGGGGCCTAAGTCAATAATCCAGTCAGCAGTTTTGATCACGTCCAGGTTGTGCTCAATGATGACGATTGTGTTGCCTTGTTTTTTGAGGGTCTGCAGCACTGTCAGTAATAGTTGAATGTCATGGAAATGCAAGCCCGTGGTTGGCTCGTCCAAGATGTAGAGGGTTCTACCAGTATCGCGTTTAGAAAGCTCTAGTGAGAGTTTGACGCGTTGCGCCTCGCCGCCAGATAAGGTCGTAGCGCTTTGACCCAACTTCACATAACCTAATCCTACATCGAGCAAGGTTTTGAGTTTGCGCTTGACAATCGGAACTGCTTCAAAGAATTCATGGGCTTGTTCGATAGTCATCGAGAGCACTTCATGAATATTCTTGCCTTTGTAGCGAATGTCTAATGTCTCGCGGTTGTAGCGTTTGCCATGACATACATCACAAGGTACATAGACATCTGGCAAGAAGTGCATTTCGACTTTAATAACGCCGTCACCTTCGCAGGCATCACAACGACCACCTTTAACGTTGAAAGAAAAACGTCCCGCTTCGTAGCCACGCTCGCGTGCAGCAGGTACGCCGCAGAAGAGTTCTCTGATCGGCGTAAATAATCCAGTGTAAGTAGCAGGGTTGGAGCGAGGCGTTCTACCAATTGGAGATTGGTCTACGCTAATTACCTTATCAAAATTCTCAAGACCCTTAATCGCATCATGAGCTGCTGGCTCAGCATTTGAACCATAGATATGTTGTGCAACTGCGTGATGCAAGGTGTCATTAATCAGCGTTGATTTACCGGAGCCTGATACGCCAGTGACACAAGTTAATAAGCCAACTGGAATTTTGGCGTGAACTGACTGTAAGTTGTTACCGCGCGCGCCAATGATTTCCAGGAATTTGTCATTTACAGGAATGCGTTTTTCTGGAACTGCGATCCACTCGCGACCAGATAGGTAAGCGCCTGTCAAAGACTTGAGATTTGCCTCTACCTCTGCGGGAGTACCTTCAGCCACCACTTCACCACCATGTACGCCTGCGCCAGGACCAATATCAATTACGTAGTCAGAGGCGCGAATCATATCTTCATCATGCTCTACTACCAATACGCTATTACCTAAATCGCGCAAGTGCTTGAGGGTGCCGATGAGTCTATCGTTATCGCGCTGATGCAAGCCAATGGAGGGCTCGTCTAGTACATACATGACACCGGTGAGACCAGAGCCAATTTGAGAGGCAAGGCGAATACGTTGCGCTTCGCCACCAGAGAGAGTATCCGCACTGCGCTCAAGTGAAAGGTAATCTAAGCCAACATCATTGAGAAAGCGAAGACGTGAACCAATTTCTTTAACAATTTTGTCAGCGATTTCTCGTTTAGCTCCTTTGAGCTCTAGAGATTCAAAATATTCTTTAGCCTCTTTTAAGGGTAGAGCGCTAATTTCATATATAGCCCGGGATTGTTTGCCATCACCTACTTTGACAAAGCGCGCTTCTTTACGCAAGCGGCTGCCACTACATGCTGGGCAGGTTTGCACATTTTGATAGCGAGATAATTCTTCGCGGACTGTCGCGGATTCGGTCTCGCGATAGCGGCGTTCAAAGTTGGCAACAATACCCTCAAAGGCGTGCTGACGAATACTGTTCTTGCCACGCTCATTGATATATTCAAATGGAATAGTGACATCACCAGAGCCTAGCAAAATGAGATCTTGCTGTTTCTTATTCAAAGTCTCAAACGGTTTCTCGACATCAAAGCCGCCATGCTTGGCTAGTGTTTGGAGGAGTTTGAAATAAAACTGATTGCGACGATCCCAGCCCTTGATGGCACCGGAGGCTAACGATAAATCAGGGTGCGCAACAATGCGTTTTGGATCGAAGAAGGACTGATGACCTAAGCCATCGCATGATGGGCATGCACCCATTGGATTATTGAATGAGAATAGGCGTGGCTCTAACTCTTGTAAGGAATACGAGCAGATGGGGCAAGCAAACTTGCTGGAGAAAATCATCTCCTTGCCAGTGTCCATATTGACGATCATCGCTTTCCCGTCAGCAAGGCGCAGAGCAGTCTCAAAAGATTCTGCCAAGCGCTGCTGAATATCAGGGCGTACTTTAATGCGATCTACGACTACTTCGATAGAGTGCTTGTCGTTTTTCTTGAGTGCTGGTAATTGATCAACTTCAAAGATCTCTGCTTTAGCGGTATTGGTTGTACCGCCGCCAGATCGCACGCGAAAGCGCACAAAACCTTGTGCTTGAAGATCTTGGAATAGGTCTACGAATTCACCCTTACGTTCACTAACTACTGGAGCCAAGATCATGAGCTTGGTATCTTCTGGCATGGCTAAAACCGTATCTACCATTTGGGATACGCTTTGTGCCTCTAGTGGTAGATCGTGATCTGGGCAGTGAGGGGTTCCTGCGCGAGCAAACAATAAACGCAGGTAATCATGAATTTCGGTAACTGTACCCACGGTCGAGCGTGGATTATGACTGGTAGCTTTTTGCTCAATCGAGATTGCTGGGGAGAGGCCCTCAATCGTATCGACGTCGGGTTTCTCCATTAACTGCAAGAATTGACGAGCGTAAGCAGATAAGGACTCGACGTAGCGACGTTGGCCTTCGGCATACAGGGTGTCAAAAGCCAATGAGCTTTTGCCCGAGCCAGATAGACCAGTCAAAACGACTAATTTCTCTCTAGGGATATCTAGATTGATGTTTTTGAGGTTGTGCGTGCGCGCACCGCGGATTTTAATATCGTTATTCATGATTTTTTAGCGTAACTTGTTAATATAGCCCTTTCCCATGAATCCTTCTGAACTTCGCTCCACTCTGGCCTTAGCAGGCATCTTTGGCCTCCGTATGCTGGGCCTATTTCTGCTTTTGCCGGTTTTTAGCATTCATGCGCACGGCTTGCCAGGTGGCGAGCACGCCCTGTGGGTTGGCTTAACCCTGGGCATCTTCAATATTGTCCAGGCCTGTTTCTACATCCCTTTGGGGCGTCTTTCTGACCGGATTGGCCGAAAACCAGTCGTTTTATGGGGACTTTCCTTATTTATAGCTGGCGCCTTAATTTGTGCCGCTCAAGATGATCTCCTGTGGATTGCTATTGGGCGTGGCGTAATGGGCGCTGGTGCAGTTTCTGCAGCGATCTCTGCCTGGGTTGCTGATTTAACGCGTGAGCAGGTTCGTACGCGAGCAATGGCCTTGGTGGGAGGCAGCATTGCACTTTCATTTGCTTTATCGCTGGTGATTGCTGCACCAATTTATCGCTTGATTACTTTGAGTGGAATTTTTGTAGTTTTGGCGGTATTGGGTGTTGGGGCGATGTTTGTTGCTTACTATGTTTTGCCAAGCACTAAGCCTGAGGCCAAAATTCAGCAGGCGAGCTTGAGGGAGGTATTTCTGCGGCCTGAGTTGATGCGTCTCAATGCAGGCGTATTTGTATTGCATGCAACTCAAGTGGCAATGTTCTTGGTGGTGCCGCGTTTATTGGTGGAAGCAGGCTTACCCTTGGCATCACATTGGCAAGTTTATCTTCCCGTTGTGTTGCTATCTTTTTTCCTGATGGCGCCGATTTTAATTTTTGGTGAAAAGAAGCAGCAGTTAAAAACGGTCTTGTTAGTAGCAATTGTGTTGCTCCTTCTTGCGGAATTTGTCTTTACAAGTACTCACTCAATTACTGGGATTGCGATTGCATTATTAATTTACTTTGTAGGCTTTAACTTACTTGAAGCATTGCAACCATCATTAGTCTCTCGTTTTGCAAAAGAATCTAAAGGTACGGCATTGGGTGTTTACAACACCACGCAATCGATTGGCCTCTTTACAGGCGCTGTAATTGGGGGCTATTTGATGGATAGCCATGGGGATTTATCGGTCTTTTTTATGGGCGCAGCACTGCTTTTATGCTGGCTTATAATTGCATGGTCGATGGGTTCGATGCCAACAAGAGCATCAGAATCAAAGGATGCCACAGCAAGTACATAACCTTATCTTTATTGGTTTAATCAAAGCGAGTAGTTTATTTTTAGCAGTAATAACAGTAGTATTTTTCTTCGGGAGACAACATGGCTTCGGTAAATAAGGTCATCATCGTAGGTAACGTAGGGCGTGACCCAGAAACACGTTACATGCCAAGCGGCGACGCTGTAACAAACATTTCAGTAGCGACATCAGATCGCTACAAAGATAAGCAGTCTGGCGAAATGAAAGAAACCACAGAATGGCACCGTGTTGCATTCTTTGGAAAACTTGCAGAGATCGCTGGTCAATATCTCAAAAAAGGTTCACAGGTTTATGTAGAAGGCCGTTTGCGCACACGTAAATGGACTGATGCGAGTGGTCAGGAAAAATATTCCACTGAGATCGTTGCAGAAACAATGCAAATGCTTGGTGGCAAGCCAGTAGGCGGCGGTGGTGATGGTGGTGAAAGTTATAGCCGTTCAAAGCCGGCTGAGCAGTCTGCGCCAGCATCATCAAATGCTGCATCCCTGGGTGCAATGGATGACGATATTCCGTTTTGATATTGCGTTAATTAGTTTTGTCGAATGTAAAAAGCCCTTTCACAAGGGCTTTTTATTTATCTGAAAATTTTTCTACTGTCTTGCGTGACGTGTGTTGTCTGGCCAAGGCGCATTGTGATCAGTGCGGAAGGGATTGATGTCTAAACCACCGCGTCGGGTGTAGCGAGCGTAGACGGAAAGCTTCTCGGGTTTGCACTGGCGCTTGATATCAGTGAAGATGGTTTCAACGCAATGCTCGTGAAACTCACCCTTTTGTCTGAACCCGATTAAGTAGCGGAGCAAGCCCTCTTCCAAAATTGGACGACCTTGATAGCGAATTTGCACGCTTGCCCAATCTGGTTGACCGGTCACCGGGCAATTCGACTTGAGTAGATGAGAAACTAAGCACTGCTCGATTGGCCCAAACGATTCATTCACCTCTAGCAAGTTAGGATCAGCAGATAAGCTCGGATCAATCTCGATATCAAGGCGATCCATGAGAACGCCACTCATCTCCTGCATTCCTTTTTTGGCAACTGCTTCAGTTGGATTGATGCGAGTAGAAATTTTGCTGCCAGCTACTGCTGATAAATCCGTAATCAATCTTTCGCGGACTTCAGCTTCATCTTCAAAGCGAGCGCTATTGAGGCTGTTTAAATAAAGTTTGAATGATTTGGACTCAATCATATTGGGAGAATCCGCTGGAATCTGAAATTCTGCTAGAGCAATCTGGGGCTTGCCTTTTTTGTTGAGCCAGCCCAGCTCAAAGGCATTCCAAATATCAACACCAACAAAAGGCAATGCTTGATTAGGTTTGATATCGAGCTTGAGGCGATTCTCGGAGCGTGGAATAGGAAAAAGCAAACTCGGATCGTATTGAGCTGGGTATTCCGTTGCCTTACCAAGAGGAAGTGTAGACATTAGCTTTTTGGTTTATTAGAAACGCCAGATACAACGTGGCCAGTAGGTGCTACTGATGCAGCTGATTGGCAGTGACCTGTTTGGTCATCAAAGAAAAAATCTGGTTCAAACTCGCGTAGGAATTCGCTTTTGGAGAGTCCGCCTAAGAACATGGCTTCGTCAACATCAATACCCCAGGCCATGAGTGTGCGAATGGCGCGCTCATGTGCGGGCGCAGAGCGAGCAGTCACTAAAGCAGTGCGAATACGCATCCCTTTTTCGCTAGTAGTACGTTGCAAGCGATGAAGTGCCTCTAGCAAAGGTTTGAATGGGCCTGGCGGTAAGGGAATCGCAGCCTTCTTGCTTTCATGATCGACAAAGGCCACCAAGCCTTCACTCTGAAATACTTGCTCAGCTTCATCGGAAAAGAGAACAGCATCTCCGTCAAAGGCAATGCGAATTTCATTGGGGTGAGACTCTGCAGTCTTACTCGACTCTGGATACACGCGCGCTGCAGGAAACCCTGCATCAATTGTGGCGCGCACATCATCTTCATTGGCCGAAAGAAATAAGTTCGCATGTAGCGAGCGAAGGTAGTGGTAGGGTGGGCGACCTCTTGTGAATACACCGCGCTCTAAATGTAGACCATGATGTTCGGCTGAGCGAAAGACGCGTAAGCCGCTAACTGGGTCATTGCGAGAGAGAATCACTACCTCAACACGCTGCTCACCTTCTTCATTGAAGGCAAGTAATTTTTTCACTAATGGAAAAGCAACGCCTGTTTGGGCGGCTTTAGACAGGCGCTCTAACTGCAGTTTCATATAGGCGCTGTCATCAGTAGATTCGAAGATACGATTTTCTTCTTCGAAATCAAACAATGCGCGCGATGAAATCGCAACGACGAGTTTCCCGGTGAGTGTGTATGACATTACGAGTTACATCTCATTTGAGGAATAGGCGATAAGCCGGGTTATCAGTTTCATTCCAATGCGGGTAGCCAAGTGATGCTAGGAAGCTTTGAAATTTCTTCTGCTCATTCTTGGGAACCTGAAGACCCACCAAGATGCGGCCATAGTCTGCACCATGATTGCGGTAATGAAAAAGACTGATATTCCAATTGGGTGCCATGCTGGTGAGGAACTTCATCAAAGCACCTGGACGCTCTGGAAATTCAAAGCGATAAAGCAGCTCGTCTTGAGCCAGGGTGGATCGACCACCCACCATATGACGCAGGTGAGACTTCGCTAACTCATCATGGGTAAGATCGATGGTTGCAAATTTTGCCTTACGAAAATGCTTTGCAATGGTGGTGCTATCAGTTGCCTTTTGCGTACCAATTCCCACAAAAATATGCGCTTCACTTTGATCTGCGATGCGATAGTTAAATTCAGTAACATTGCGATTGCCGAGTAACTCACAAAAGCGCCTGAAGGAGCCGCGCTCTTCAGGAATAGTGACAGCAAAAACAGCTTCGCGGAATTCACCAACGTCAGCACGCTCAGCAACAAAGCGTAGGCGACTGAAATTCATATTCGCACCACAAGCAATCGCTACTAATGTTTTCTTTTTCAGGCGATGTTTTTCTACATACTTCTTCATACCAGCAATCGCTAAGGCGCCTGCTGGTTCCAGAATACTGCGGGTGTCTGTGAAGACGTCATTAATGGCAGCGCAGATCTCATCGGTATCGACAGTGATGATGTCGTCCACTACGCGTTTACAAATACGAAAGGTTTCTTTGCCAACGAGTTTGACTGCCGTGCCATCCGAGAAAAGACCTACATCCTTCATCTCGATGCGCTTGTTAGCTTCGAGCGATCGTCGCATTGCATCTGAATCAACTGACTGCACGCCGATCACTTTGGTCTTGGGGCTGACTGCTTTGACGTATTCCCCAATGCCAGCAATGAGGCCACCACCACCAATAGCTACAAAAATAGCATCGATTGGCTCTTGGTATTGCTGAAAGATTTCCTGAGCAATCGTTCCCTGTCCAGCGATGACATCTGGGTCATCAAAAGGGTGGACAAAGGTTAAGCCCCGTTTTTTCTCTAATAGTTCAGAGTATTTGAAGGCATCGCTATAGGATTCGCCATGCAAGATCACCTCGACCCAGGATCCTCCGCGAGCCTTTACAGCATCAATCTTGACGCTGGGGGTGGTGAGCGGCATCACGATGACCGCTTTGCACTTCATTTTGGCCGCTGCTAAGGCTACGCCTTGAGCATGGTTGCCAGCTGAGGCTGCAATAACCCCCCGTTTTAGGGCTTCTGGGGGTAAATGGGCCATTTTGTTATAGGCGCCACGCAGTTTGAAGGAGAAAACCGGCTGGTTATCCTCTCTTTTGAGTAAAACTTGATTGCCTAAGCGCTTTGTGAGTTCGGGGGCTACTTGGAGCTCTGTTTCCCTGGCCACGTCGTAGACTCGGGCCGATAAAATTTTCTTTAAATAGTTCGTTGCCATGCGATGAGCGTACCATGAATGCGCTCTAAGCCCTTAGATTTGCAAGGGTTTATCGTCTTAGGCCAACATCTTTCTTGGTTTCCTGCCAATATCAGGATCCCTCAATTAAAATGCATATTTATCAAATATGACGCTATGAACGCTCCATTAGCTTTGAACCAGTTGCTGGATGCTGAAGCGGGTTCACCCCGCCTCCGCGAAATCCCCTACAACTACACCTCCTTTTCCGATCGTGAAATTGTTATTCGCCTGTTGGGTGAGGAGTCCTGGCGCGTTCTGAATGATCTACGTGGGGTGCGCCGCACTGGCCGCTCAGCTCGTATGTTGTTCGAAGTCTTGGGTGATATTTGGGTAGTTCAACGCAACCCCTTCTTACAAGATGACCTATTGGATAACGCCAACCGCCGTCAATTGTTGATTGACGCTTTATGGCATCGTCTTGGCGAAGTAAAGAAAAGATCTAGCGGCGAATCTGCTGAGCAAGTTCAGGTTTTATTGAAAGCCGCCCACCGTGCGGTTGAAAGTTTCGAGCAGGGTTTTAAAGAGGTTACAGAAATTCGTAAGCGAGCTCGTAAAGAGTTGGGCCGCATCACTGCCTCTGACAATATTTGTTTTGATGGCGTTTCTCGCGCAGCGCATGTAACTGATGCGACGGACTGGCGTGTTGAGTTTCCTCTGGTTGTTCTCAAGCCGGATTACGAATCTGAAATCCCCGGCCTAGTGAAAGCTTGTGTTGAACTGGGCTTAACCATTATTCCGCGTGGGGGTGGTACTGGATATACCGGTGGCGCTATTCCTCTCTACGCCATGTCTGCAGTAATTAACACTGAGAAGCTTGAGCAAATTGATGCCGTCAAACTCAAACGTTTGCCGGGTGTTGATCATGAGGTTTCCACAATCTTTACTGGCGCTGGCGTAGTAACTCGTAGAGTGTCAGATGCTGCAGAGCGTTCTGGACTGGTGTTTGCGGTTGATCCAACTTCGGCTGATGCGAGTTGTATTGGTGGCAACATTGCCATGAATGCGGGTGGTAAGAAGGCGGTTCTTTGGGGCACTGCACTTGATAACTTAGCCAGCTGGCGTATGGTCGATCCAGAGGGTAATTGGCTTGATGTTGAACGCCTTGATCACAATCTCGGAAAAATTCACGTTGTAGATAAAGTACGCTTTCAACTGACTTGGTCTGATGGTTTGAGCGAGCCCGGCGAACGTATTCTTAAAACAGAAACTTTAGAAGTAGAAGGAAAGCGCTTCCGTAAAGAGGGCTTGGGTAAGGATGTGACTGATAAGTTTTTATCAGGCTTACCTGGTGTTCAAAAAGAAGGTTGCGACGGATTAATTACGAGTGCTACTTGGATTTTGCATCGCATGCCTAAATTCATGCGTACTGTTTGCTTGGAGTTTTTTGGTCAGGCGCAGGAAGCTATCCCAAGTATTGTAGAAATTAAAGCTTACCTTGACGGCCTTACTAAAAATGGCGGCCCAATCTTAGCTGGTCTAGAGCATTTGGATGATCGCTATTTGAGGGCGGTGGGTTATTCCACGAAGTCCAAACGTAATGCTTTGCCAAAGATGGTTTTGATTGGCGATATCGCTGGGGATGATGAAGAGGCGGTAGCTGCAGCGACTAGCGAAGTTGTGCGCATGGCCAACAATCGTGTAGGCGAGGGCTTTGTGGCCGTTAGTGCCGAAGCCCGCAAGAAGTTTTGGTTAGATCGTGCTCGCACTGCTGCGATAGCTCGACATACCAACGCTTTTAAGATTAATGAAGATGTGGTCATCCCATTGCCACGCATGGGCGAATACACCAATGGTATTGAGCGTATCAATATCGAACTTTCTCTTAAAAATAAATTACAAGTTTTAGATAGCCTTGAAGCATTTTTGACAAAGAGTGCCTTGCCGCTGGGCAAGGATGATGAAGATTATGAGATCCCTAGCGCTGAAATTTTAGGTGATCGTGTTCAACAAGCACTAGAGCTTATTTCTAAAGTACGGACGCGTTGGTCAGACTGGCTTACGCAGATGGATACGTATTTCCCAGATCTGCAGAATTACAGCCTACGCGCTTCCTGGAAGATGGAAGTTCGCGCTGAACTCAGAATTATTTTTGGCGGCTTGGCATTTGAGCCTATTCTCAATGAACTAGAAGCTATTCATAAAAACATTTTGCGCAAGCGGGTGTTTGTAGCACTGCACATGCATGCGGGTGACGGTAATGTGCACACCAATATCCCAGTCAATTCAGACGACTACGAGATGTTGCAAGATGCACATCGTGCGGTCGATCGGATTATGAAATTAGCTCGCTCATTGGATGGTGTAATTTCTGGTGAGCATGGTATTGGTATTACGAAGCTTGAGTATTTGACTGAGGAAGAACTCAAAGATTTCCGCGCTTACAAAAAGCGTGTAGATCCTGAGGGACGCTTCAACAAAGGCAAGTTAATGCCACATGCGGATCTCAGCATTGCGTATACGCCAAGTTTCGGTTTGATGGGACATGAATCCATCATCATGCAGCAGAGTGATATCGGCGCGATTGCTGATAGCGTGAAAGATTGTTTGCGTTGCGGTAAGTGCAAGCCGGTGTGCTCCACACATGTGCCGCGTGCCAATTTGCTTTACAGTCCGCGCGACAAAATTTTGGCAACCTCTTTATTAATCGAAGCTTTCTTGTATGAAGAGCAAACGCGTCGTGGCGTATCGATTCGTCACTGGGAAATGTTTGATGACGTTGCAGCACATTGCACTGTATGTCACAAGTGTTTAACACCTTGCCCAGTCAAAATTGACTTTGGTGATGTCACCATGAACATGCGTAACTTGTTACGCAAGATGGGTCAGCAGCGCTTTAATCCAGGAACGGCAGCATCCATGCTTTTCTTGAATGCCACCGATCCAGACACAATCAAGTTGGTTCGTAAGACCATGATTGGCTGGGGTTATAAGCTCCAGCGTTTGGGCAATGATGTGTTCCGTAAGCTGGCACGTAAGCAAACTGCGCATCCGCCTGCGACTGTCACCAAGCCGACCGTAAAAGAGCAAGTCATTTTCTTTGTCAATAAAAAGATGCCCGGTAACTTACCCAAGAAAACTGCGCGCGCTCTTTTGGATATTGAGGATGCGAATTACGTTCCCATTATTCGGGATCCAAAGACAACTTCTGCTGATACTGAGGCTGTGTTTTATTTCCCAGGCTGCGGTTCTGAGCGTTTGTTCTCGCAGGTAGGCTTAGCTACGCAAGCAATGTTGTGGAATGTAGGTGTGCAAACCGTATTACCGCCAGGCTACTTATGTTGCGGTTATCCGCAGCGCGGTAATGGCGACTTCGATAAAGCTGAAAAGATGATTACGGACAATCGCGTTCTCTTTCATCGCGTTGCCAACACTCTGAATTACTTGGATATCAAGACCGTCGTAGTTTCATGTGGCACTTGCTATGACCAGTTGGCGGGTTATCAATTTGAGCAGATCTTCCCAGGCTGCCGTATTGTGGATATTCATGAATACCTGCTTGAGAAAGGCGTCAAACTTTCAAACGTGACTGGCGTCAAGTATATGTATCACGATCCATGCCACTCTCCGATGAAGTTGCAGGATCCACTCAAGACCGTGAATGAGTTGATTCAGCTAGAAGACGGTAAAGCGATTCAGAAGAATGATCGTTGTTGTGGTGAGTCTGGAACTCTTGCTGTAACGCGTCCTGACATTTCTACTCAAGTACGTTTCCGTAAGCAGATTGAAATGGAGAAGGCTGCCAATGAATTACGTAAAGACGATTTCACTGGCGATGTCAAAGTGCTAACAAGCTGTCCATCCTGCCTACAGGGCCTTACTCGATTTGATGCTGATAGTGATACGACTGCCGATTACATCGTAGTTGAAATGGCGCAAAAATTATTGGGCCCTGATTGGATGCAAGACTATGTTGCCAAGGCAAACCAAGGCGGTATCGAAAGGGTATTGGTTTAATGATTCCAACGAATGTTGTAGTGCATCAGCAGTCAAAAGTGCTGGAGCTCACTTATGAGAACGGCAATACCTACCGTCTGCCTTTTGAATTCCTGAGGGTGGTCTCTCCCTCTGCTGAGGTGCAGGGTCATGGCCCTGGTCAAGAGACCTTGCAAACTGGTAAGCGTGATGTTCTCATTGCCAATATTGAACCAGTAGGCCATTACGCACTGAAGCCCTCTTTCTCAGATGGGCATGATTCTGGTTTGTACTCCTGGGATTTCCTGCAATTCTTATGCGAAAACCATGAAGCGTTGTGGAAAGAACATTTGGATAAATTGGCTGCTGCTGGGCTAGACCGTGATGCTCCCATGAGTGTTGCCGGTGGTAAAGCTTGCGGTAGTCATTGAGCATTCAATTAGATAAAGCGAAGAATATGAGCAAGACTCACTTTGGATACCAAAGCGTTGATGAAGCAGAAAAAGCAGGTAAGGTCGCAGAGGTATTTCATTCTGTAGCTAGCAAATATGATGTCATGAATGACTTAATGTCATTTGGTCTTCATCGTTTGTGGAAGAAAGTGACCATTGCTCGCGCTCAAGTGCGCCCTGGTCAAAAGGTGTTAGATATTGCTGGTGGCACAGGTGACTTGGCTGCCGCCTTTGCGCGTGCAGCAGCTTGGGGTCACAACCCTGAAGCGCAAGTATGGTTAAGCGACATTAACGCATCTATGTTGGGCGTTGGTCGTGACCGCCTACTGGATCAAGGCTTAGCTTTGCCCTGCGTGCAGTTTGATGCAGAAAAAATACCGTTTCCTACCAATCACTTTGATGTGGTGACGGTGGCATTTGGTTTGCGTAACATGACCCACAAAGACGTTGCCTTGAAAGAAATGTTGCGAGTCATTAAACCGGGTGGTCGAGTGCTGGTGTTGGAATTCTCTAAGCCAGATGCTTTTTTACAGCCGGTTTATGACACTTATTCATTCAAGGTATTGCCTTGGCTGGGTGAAAAAATTGCCCAAGATTCTGAGAGCTACCGTTATTTAGCTGAATCCATTCGCATGCACCCAGATGCTGAAACCCTCAAAGAAATCATGCTGGGAGTCGGTTTTGATGAGGTGGATACCCATAGAATGACTGGGGGTATCGTTGCGCTTCATATTGGTATTAAATACTAGTGAATTTGTAGTTTTTAGTAGTCCAGAATTAAAGTAGTTCCATAGGAGATAAAAAGATGAATAAGCATTTTTTCAAAGCAGTTTTATTAAGCGTTAGCTTAATATTTGCCACTGTTGGTCATGCTGACGCTGCCCGTTTAGGTGGCGGTAAAAGTATTGGTAAGGCACCAAGTGCACCAATCCAAAAGCAGGCTGCTCCTGTACAAAAGCCAACTCAGCAAGCACAACCAGCTACGCCAGCTTCGGCTCCCCAAGCGCCAGCACCTAGTCGCTTTGGCGGTATGGGTGGAATCCTAGGCGGTCTTGCTGCGGGACTGGGTATTGGATACCTCTTGTCTCATTTTGGTCTAGGTGAGGCAGCATCTTCATTGATTACTGGATTATTGATTGCTGTTTTAGCAGGCTTTGTCATCATGTTCGTAATGAGAAGAATGATGCCTGCTTTATCTGGCGCCAACAAAGGCCCTCAGGTTACTTCGCAAGGAATGCAGCGCGCCAATATGGATCAAGCCCCTAGACAGGAGCCTGCATTTACACCAGCTGCAAATGCGTTTGGTGGTGTCGCTGCTGAGCCTGTACCGTTTCAGTCAACTTTGCCGCCAGGATTTGATGAATATGCGTTCTTAGACAATGCAAAGCAATATTTCTCAACCCTTCAAAAAGCTTGGGATCAAGGCGACTTAGCTGCATTGCGTGAGTACACCACTCCAGAGATGTTTGCGACTATTGAGCGGGATTTATCGGGCCGAGCTGATAGCGCCAATCAAACTGATGTGGTTACGCTCAATGCGCAGTTGCTAGGAATTGAGACAACTGACAACATTTATTACTGTAGTGTGCAGTTCACGGGCATGATTCGTGAGCAAGCAGGCGCACCCGCAAATAATTTCTCTGAAATTTGGAACTTAAGCAAGCCGGTTAACGGCCCTGGAGGCTGGGTACTAGCGGGTATTTCTCAGTTGGTTTAAGCTTGAGGTACTTTCCATTGAAAGCCCGCACTTGTGCGGGTTTTTTACACTTATGACCACCGCTTCTCCTGCCACTCACCATATTGCAGCCTCAGCTGCTTGCCGAGGAATCAATCATGTCCTTAAGGCAGAGCCTTGGGCTATGGCAGAGTTGGCTCGTCATGCCGGCAAAGTGATTTTGCTAGGCCTGCCAATTGGTAAGCTGTATTTTGAGATAACTCCAGAGGGTTCTCTAGTTGCTTTGGCGAATGTTGGCACCCCCTCCTTGGAGCTAGGGGTATCTCCTGAAGTATTCAGCGCTCTAGCTGGCAGCTCGGGTAATTTACGAGAGCAGGCAATGAAGTCGGTCAAGATTACTGGCGATGCTGACTTAGCGCAATTATTGGGTCGCTTAGCGGGTCAAATTCGATGGGAGTATGAAGAGGATCTAGCGCGTTTTATAGGAGATGCGCCTGCTAATTTCACGGTACGCCAAAGTAAGAAATTGGTTTCTGCTGGAAAGTCGGCGGCCACTGATTTGCTTGAAAATATCATTGAGTACATCAGCGAAGAAAGAAAAGTACTTTTGAATAAACGTGATTTTTTGATTCGCAAGAATGAATTGAGCGCATTGCGTGATGCGGTTGATCGTGTGGAAAAACGCATCCAACTTTTAGAGCGAAAAGGTTAATTCATTGTGCGTCGTCTAGCTCGCCTTTCTTTTATTTTCTTCACAGCATGGCGCTATGGCATGTTGCCATTGCTACGCGATATTTTGAAGCCCGGTATTCGCCGTGGGGTATTGACTATCATTTGTTGGACCTCCCCAGGCCAGTCTTTGCCCAGAGGTGAGCGCATTCGTTTAACGCTAGAAGCACTGGGCCCAATTTTTGTGAAATTCGGACAAGTACTTTCTACTCGACGTGATTTATTGCCAGAAGATATTGCCAATGAATTAGCAAAGTTACAAGATCAGGTCCCGCCATTTTCGAATGATGAATCTTGTCGATTAATTGAGCAAGCACTTGGCCAATCTATCGAAGAAGTATTTATTAGTTTTGATGCAACCCCCGTAGCCAGTGCCTCCGTGGCCCAAGTGCACTTTGGTTTATTGCGTGGTACCCAGAAGCATCCAGAGTGGGAGGGTCGCCCAGTTGCAGTCAAAGTTTTGCGCCCAGGGATTTTGCCAATCATTGATGGTGATCTTGCTTTGTTGTATGACTTAGCAAAAATTATTGAGAGACTATCTGAGGATGGACGCCGCTTAAAGCCTCGTGAAAACGTTGCTGAATTTGATACTCACTTACATGATGAATTGGATCTCATGCGTGAGGCTGCAAATGCAAGTCAGTTGCGCCGTTATTTTGTTGACTCTAAAAAGTTGATGATTCCAGAAATGTATTGGGACTTATGTCACACCAATGTCATCGTGATGGAAAAGATGGATGGCATCTCGATTGGACGTACTGCAGAGTTGCAAGCTGCAGGTATTGATTTCAAAAAGCTTGCTGCAGATGGAGTGGAGATATTTTTCACGCAAGTATTTCAGCATGGCTTCTTCCATGCAGATATGCATCCTGGCAACATCATGATTAGTCTTGAGCCGGAAACATTTGGTCGATTTATTTCTTTAGATTTCGGTATTGTTGGTGCGCTCAGTCAGTCCGATAAGAGTTACTTGGCCTTAAATTTCCTTGCTTTCTTTAACCGTGATTACCGTCGTGTTGCCGAACTGCATATCGAGTCTGGTTGGGTTCCTGCTAATACGCGAGTTGAGGAGCTTGAGGGTGCAGTCCGCTCTGTTTGTGAGCCTTACTTTGACCGCCCCCTAAAAGAGATCTCCTTGGGGATCGTATTAATGCGTTTATTCCAAACTTCACGCCGCTTTAAGGTGGAAATTCAGCCGCAACTCACTTTGCTGCAGAAGACTTTGCTGAATGTTGAGGGGCTTGCACGTCAGCTCGATCCAGACCTGGATCTCTGGAAAACTGCTAAGCCAATTTTGGAAAAGTGGGTCAGCCAGCAGTTGGGATGGAGGGCCTTGGTCGATGGCATTAAGGCTGAAGCTCCTAGCTGGGCGCAGATATTACCAACCTTACCCCGCCTGATTGCGGAGAGTTTGGCTCAAGGGCGTGCTCCACAAAAGGATCAAAATCTTGAATTAGAGGTCTTAAAAGGCCTTTTATTGCAGGAAAGACGCACACATCGCCTTTTAGTAGGCGCTTTGCTATTTGCGGGAGGCTTTTTGGCTGGGATTCTGATAATCGGCCTCGGTCTTTACTAGACTGTCGCCTGCCGGCGCTTAAACCGCTAAAATGTCAGGTTAGGCAAAGCGCAAGCATAGGCACATGAAAAAATACTTTATCGCAGGCATTCTGGTGTGGGCACCGATGTCAATCACCATTTGGGTGATTGCATGGGGCCTAGGCTTGCTCGACGGTGTTTTTGGCTCGGTAATGCATGCCATCATCGCTGTATTCCCAAATCAGTTTGCTGGTGATTTGCAGCACTTCCGTGAGTTGCCGGGTGTAGGCATCCTGATTGTTATTTCAGTCATCATGATTACTGGATTGCTCGCAATTAGCTTTGCGGGGCAGTGGTGGATGAAGGTGTGGAACCGGTTTATGAATCGCATTCCAATCGTTCGCTCAATTTATTCCAGTGTGCAGCAAGTATCTTCAACCTTATTTTCTGGCAGCGGGCAAGCTTTTAGTAAAGCATTATTAATTCGCTATCCCCATGCAGATTCTTGGGCAATTGCATTCCAGACTGGCATGCCGGCAAAAGAAATTACTGCGAAGTTGGGTGAAGATTACGTCAACGTATTTCTGCCGACTACGCCAAATCCAACTTCTGGATTTTTTATGATTGTCCCGCGTTCTCACACCATTGAATTAGAGATGAGTGTTGAAGAGGCGCTCAAACATATTGTTTCAATGGGATCTGTTCCCCCCACCAGTTCAACTGGTTTGACCACAATTGGTTCAAACCATCATCTTTGATTTATAGGAAATTGTTATGTCGATGCGAAGCCATACCTGCGGTCAGGTAACTGAATCACTTATTGGTCAGGAAATTACTCTTTCGGGTTGGGTGAATCGTCGCCGCGACCATGGTGGCGTGATCTTTATCGACTTACGTGATCATCAAGGTTTTGTGCAGGTGGTCTGCGATCCAGATCGTCCAGAGATGTTTGCCTTAGCTGAGCAAGTCCGTAACGAGTTTTGTATTCAGATCAAAGGTTTGGTACGTGCGCGTCCAGCCGGCACTGAGAACAATGATTTGGTAAGCGGCAAGATTGAAGTGCTTTGCCATAGCTTGGTTATTTTGAATGCATCGATTACACCCCCGTTCCAATTGGAAGATGAGAATTTATCTGAAACCACTCGCTTAACCCATCGCGTTCTCGATCTGCGTCGCCCGCAAATGCAAAAGAACTTACGTTTGCGTTATAACGTGGCTATGGAATGCCGTCGCTACTTAGATGCAGCAGGCTTTATTGATATTGAAACCCCAATGTTGACAAAGAGTACTCCTGAGGGTGCGCGTGATTACTTGGTGCCTTCACGTGTACATGATGGTCAGTTCTTTGCCTTGCCACAGTCTCCCCAGTTGTTTAAACAGTTGTTGATGGTGGCTGGCTTTGATCGTTACTACCAAATTACCAAGTGTTTCCGTGACGAAGATTTACGTGCTGATCGCCAGCCTGAATTTACCCAGATCGACTGTGAGACAGCCTTCCTCGATGAACTAGAAATTCGTGAGCTATTTGAAAACATGATTCGTCATATTTTCAAAACCACTATGAATGTTGAGTTGCCAAATCCATTCCCAACAATGCCTTACTCAGAAGGTATGGCGCGCTTTGGTTCAGACAAGCCAGATCTGCGTGTGAATTTTGAATTCACTGAATTGACAGACCTCATGAAAGATGTCGATTTCAAAGTATTTTCCGGTGCAGCAAATCAAGAGGGTGGTCGTGTAGTCGGTTTATGCGTACCTGGAGGTGCTGAAATTAGTCGTAGTGAAATTGATGATTACACTCAATTTGTAGCGATCTATGGTGCCAAAGGTTTGGCGTGGATCAAAGTGAACTCCGTTGCTGAAGGTCGCAATGGTTTGCAATCACCAATCGTAAAGAACTTGCATGATGCTGCTATCGAAGGCATTTTGAAGCGTACTGGTGCTAAAGATGGCGACATTATTTTCTTCGGTGCTGATAAAGAAAAAGTAGTCAATGACGCTATTGGTGGCTTGCGTTTAAAGATTGGCCATTCTGCTTGGGGTAAAGAGCATGGCCTCTCTACCGAAGGTTGGAAGCCATTGTGGGTAGTTGATTTCCCTATGTTTGAATACGATGAAGACAATGCCCGTTGGGTCGCATGTCACCATCCATTCACCAGCCCTAAAGATGAGCACATGCAGTATCTTGAATCCAATCCAGGCAAGTGCTTAGCAAAAGCCTATGACATGGTTCTGAACGGTAGTGAGATTGGCGGCGGATCAGTTCGTATTCACCAAGAGGTGGTGCAGAGTCAGGTATTCCGTGCATTGAAGATTGGTGCTGAAGAAGCGCAAGCCAAGTTTGGATTCCTGTTGGATGCTCTGCAATATGGTGCGCCTCCGCATGGTGGTATTGCCTTCGGTTTGGATCGTATCGTCACAATGATGACTGGTGCTGAGTCTATTCGCGATGTGATTGCCTTCCCTAAAACGCAACGTGCACAGTGCTTGCTCACTCAGGCTCCTAGCCCAGTAGATGAGCGTCAGTTAAAAGAATTGCATATTCGTTTACGTCAAGCTGCTCCTGCTGCTTAAGTAGGAAAGTCTTAAAGCATCTTGAAAATCCCCATTTCGGTTTTAGTTGTTATTTACAAATCGAATGGGGAGGTCTTGCTCATAGAGCGGGCTGACAAAACCAGCTTCTGGCAATCCGTTACTGGTAGTGTTGATTCCTACGATGAGGATCTCAAGGCGGCTGCAGCACGCGAAGTCTTTGAAGAAACTGGCATCGATGTCCATTCGCTACCGGCAAACTCTTTGCGAGATATGCATCATCAAATCGAGTACGAGATTTACCCGCAGTGGCGTCTTCGCTATCCCCCTGGAGTGACTAGAAATACTGAGCATTGGTTTTCACTGTTGGTGCCAGATGGCACTCAAGTTCAACTGGCGCCTAGGGAGCATGTCGCTTATCAATGGTTGCCATTTGCAGAGGCTGCTTCTAAATGTTTTTCTCCCAGCAATGGTGAAGCTATTTTGAAATTGTTCTCAGCGTCTGAGTGCATAAGTGACTAAGATAGAGCGATGAGACATTCATCAGGGCATCATCATTCGGCAGCAGATTCAAAGTCTTCACAGGGGAGTGATTGGAAAGTCATTCGCGATTTACTCCCTTACCTATTGGAGTACAAATTTAGGGTTGCAATTGCCCTGGCGTGCTTAGTCGCCGCTAAGGTTGCCAATCTCGGTATTCCGATTTTGATGAAGCAATTGATTGACGCTCTCAATATCAAAGCAGATTCTCCACAAGTTTTGCTGGTAGTGCCCGCTGGATTGATATTGGCCTATGGCCTTTTAAGAATGTCCGCTTCTTTATTTACTGAGCTGCGTGAATCCCTTTTTGCGCGCGTTACTCAAAATGCAGTGCGTAAAGTAGCGCTTCAGGTTTTTGAGCATTTACATTCTTTAGCTCTGAGCTTTCATTTGGCCCGTCAGACTGGCGGAGTCAGTCGAGACATTGAACGTGGTACCCGTGGTATTCAGTCGCTGATCTCCTACTCGCTGTACAGCATCCTTCCAACCTTAATTGAATTTTGCTTGGTGCTTGGATTTCTAGCCTATGCATACGATATTTGGTTTGCCGCTATTACGCTGGTTGCCTTAGTTCTTTATATCGGATTTACGGTAGTGGTGACTGAATGGCGCACCCATTTCCGTCGCACAATGAACGATATGGATTCAAAAGCGAATCAGAAGGCGATTGACTCTCTTCTAAATTTTGAGACCGTAAAGTATTTTGGTAATGAAGCCTTTGAAGCTAGTCGCTATGATCAGAATTTAGTGCGCTATCAAGCTGCTGCTGTTAAATCGCAGAAGTCCTTAGCAGTTCTGAATTTTGGACAGCAGACCATTATTGCGGCCGGCTTAGTCCTAATACTTTGGCGTGCAACCTTGGGTGTGATTGATGGATCCATGACCTTAGGTGATTTAGTCTTAGTTAATACCCTAATGATTCAGCTGTACATTCCATTGAACTTCTTAGGGGTGATCTATCGCGAGATCAAGCAAGCCTTAACGGATATGGATCGCATGTTTTCACTTCTCAATACGGAGAAAGAGATTTCTGATGCGCCAAATGCAAAGCCTTTGCTGATTAGCAATCAGGACCGTGGACCCGATATTCGTTTTGAGAACGTATCGTTTCATTACGATGCCAAGCGTGAAATTCTCAAGGATGTGAGCTTTAATATTCCTGCGGGAACCATTACTGCAGTCGTGGGACAGAGCGGTGCAGGTAAGAGCACTCTAGCTCGCTTGCTATTTCGTTTTTATGATGTTCAGTCCGGCAAGATTCTGATTGATGAGCAAAATATTGTGGATGTTACTCAATCAAGCTTGCGTAAAGCGATTGGTATTGTTCCGCAAGATACGGTTCTCTTTAATGACACGATTGGCTACAACATTGCTTATGGCAACCCCAGCGCTTCGATTGAAGAGGTTTATGAGGCTGCTAGAGCGGCACAGATAGATCGCTTCATTCAACATCTTCCAGATGGCTATGACACCCAAGTAGGTGAGCGTGGCTTGAAGTTGTCGGGTGGCGAGAAGCAGCGTGTTGCGATTGCGCGCACCTTGCTGAAAAAGCCGGCAATGCTCATCTTTGATGAGGCTACATCGGCGCTAGACTCTAAAACGGAGCGAGCGTTTCAGGAGGAGTTGCTAGGCCTCGCCAAAAACCGCACTACTTTGATTATTGCTCATAGGCTTTCCACTATTGTCCATGCAGATCAAATTTTAGTAATGGATCATGGCCAAATTATTGAGCGTGGAACACATGCCCAATTATTGTCTGCTAATGGTCGATATGCCGAGATGTGGCAAATGCAAGAGCGTAGTACTCTTGATTAGAATATCTATATGAGCCATCAAGAAACTATTCTGAAAAATGCCTTTGCAGCAGCTTTGGCAGTTGCTGATCCAAATAAAATCGTCCCTGAATATCTGGGCAAGATTTTCCCTCAGGGCTCAGAGCCTAAAGGTAGATGTTTAGTCGTGGGTGCGGGCAAGGCGAGCGCATCGATGGCAACTGCTCTGGAGTCTCATGCAGATAGTCATTGGCCTCACGCAACTCTTGAGGGAGTGGTATTGACTCGATATGGACACAACTCTCCAACAAGTCGCATCCAAATTATTGAAGCAGGCCACCCCGTGCCAGATCAAGCTGGCATGGATGGTGCTAAAGAAATCTATCGTCTAGTGGGTCAATTGCAAGCTGGCGACATTCTGATTGCCTTGATTTCTGGTGGCGGATCTAGCTTACTTACTTTGCCTCAGGCCGGTATCAGCATTGACGATATGCGTAAGACTACTGAAGTTCTATTGCGCTCTGGTGCACCGATTGAGGAAATGAATGTTGTTCGTAAACACTTGTCGGCAATTCAGGGTGGAAATCTAGCAAGATTGGCTCTTGAAAGAGGTGCTCGAGTTGAAGCTTTGTTAATTTCTGATGTCACGGGAGATGCACCTGCTGATATTGCGAGCGGTCCGTGTGCTCCAGATTACTCAACGTATCAGGATGCCTTGGATATTTTAGCTAAGCATCACCTAGGCCCTGATTCTATTCCGCAGTCTGTTTTATCGCACTTACAAGGTGGTGTTGCAGGTGAAGTTCCAGAGACCCTAAAAGAAGCTGATCTACAAAATGCCTGCGTAAGTAATCATGTGATTGCTACCGCCTACAAGAGTCTCGAGGCTGCGGCGGAATATGTCCGAACACAAGGTTACGAGCCAGTGATCTTGGGTGACACCATCACTGGTGAGGCTCAGGATGTGGGCAGAGAGCAGGCTGCCTTGGCTCAGCAGCATTTACTAACCAAGGCTACCAAGCCAATTGCCCTTATCTCAGGTGGTGAGTGCACCGTGACCATTCCGAATGCAATCAAAGGCCGTGGTGGTCGCTGTAGCGAATATTTACTTTCACTTTTTTCTGCTTCTACTGAGCTCCCAAATATTTCTGCTCTGGCTGCGGATACTGATGGTATTGACGGTAGTGAAAAAAATGCTGGCGCGTGGTTTGCCCCTGTAATGCGCCAGGCCGCACGGGAGCAACACCTCATACCTGCACAGTATTTAGCCCAGCACGATTGCTACGGTTTTTTTGCGCAATTAGATGCTTTGGTAGAAACTGGCCCTACACTTACGAATGTGAATGATTTCCGCATCATCTTGCTAGATAAATAATTATGTCCAATAGCCCAACACAGCTTCAACTGATTCAGCCGGATGACTGGCATTTACATATTCGTGACGGCGAAGTCATGAAAGATGTACTGGCTGATACTGCACGCCAATTTGCGCGTGCCATCATCATGCCCAATTTGAAGCCACCAGTAACCACTGTTGATTTAGCAAATGCATATCGCAGTCGTATTGAGTTGAGCCTTCAAGCATTGGGTATCACGAGCTTTACTCCGTTAATGACCTTGTATCTCACTGACAATACTTCCGCTGCTGAGATCCGCAAGGCAAAGGCTGAGGGCATTGTCGGATTGAAGTTGTATCCCGCTGGTGCGACAACCAATAGTGACGCAGGTGTGAGTGATATCAAGCGTTGCTATGCTGCGCTTGAGGCAATGCAGGATGTCGGTATGCCTTTATTAGTACATGGTGAGGTGACCAGTGCTGATATTGATATCTTTGACCGTGAGTCGGTGTTTATTGATCAAGTTCTTGAACCTTTACGTAAAGATTTTCCTGAGCTCAAGATCGTGTTTGAACACATCACTACCAAGCAAGCTGCACACTATGTGCGTGATGCGAAAACTCTTGGAAAAAATACTTTAGCTGCCACCATCACACCACAACATTTATTAATGAACCGCAATGCAATTTTTGCTGGTGGTATTCGCCCGCACAACTACTGTTTACCAGTACTTAAGCGTGAAGAGCATCGCGTTGCCTTACTTGAAGCGGCAACGAGTGGCAGCCCCAGATTTTTCTTGGGTACCGATAGTGCGCCCCATGCTAAGGGTGCTAAAGAGGCTGCTTGTGGTTGCGCTGGTTGTTATAGCGCATTTAATGCTCTTGGTTTGTATGCTGAGGCATTTGAGAGTGTTGCAAAGCTAGATAAGCTTGAGGGCTTCGCCAGTTTGTTCGGCCCAGATTTTTATTCCTTGCCACGCAATACCCAAAAAATTACTTTGGTGAAGCAGGCGCAAAGTATTCCAGCAGAGCTCCCATTGGGCGATGCCACGATTGTGCCGCTACGCGCTGGAGAGACCATTGCTTGGACTTTGATTTAATCCAATCAAGATCCCCACAACTTATTTTTAGACTAAGTTTCTGCGACTGCGTTAGACTGCAGGCGCAGAGTCAATTGGGCAATCGCCGCCTCTTTATTGAGGGGGAGGAAAGTCCGGACTCCATAGGGAAGGGTGATGGCTAACGGCCATCCACGGTGACGTGAGGAATAGGGCCACAGAGACGAGCGTATTTAGTTACGGTGAAACGCGGTAACCTCCACCTGGAGCAATCCCAAGTAAGCAGGCGATGAGGCGTCCCGCTGAGTCTGCGGGTAGGGAGCTTGAGCCGTCAGGTAACTGCCGGCCTAGAGGAATGATTGCCCCTAGATGCAAATCTAGGCGACAGAATCCGGCTTATCGATTGACTCTGCACTTTTCTAAAGACTTATTCGTCGTTCAGGACGTCAATTGAATAAGTAATCTCAGCTGTTTTAGCGAGCATAGTGGTAGCGGAGCAGTACTTTTCATGGGATAGCTTCACTGCACGCTCAACCTTGCTTAAATCGAGATTTTTACCTTTAACCGTGAAATGCAAGTTGATTTTGGTAAACACCTTGGGCTCGGTCTCCGCTCTCTCGGCAGTGAGCTTGACATCGCAGGCGCTGATCTCCTGACGTGCCTTTTGTAGGATTAAAACTACATCGAAGGCAGAGCAACCGCCAGTTCCAGCCAAAATCAGCTCCATAGGCCTTGGGGCGCTATTTTTACCCCCCGCCTCTGGTGGGCCGTCCATGGTGACCTGATGGCCGCTCCCGGTTTCTGCTGAAAAAGCCATTCCGCCATTGCCCAACCAAGATACTCGACATTCCATGTTAGTGACCCCTAAATTAGTAAATTAATCAATATTATCAATAGTTTACCAATAATAGTGGGGCTTAGTTTTGATGCGGATATTGCTTAAAAGCATCAAAAAATTGATTTTGGTCAATATTCTTGCGTTGCACCATATTTCTTGTGTAGAATAACCATATTGGCTGTCAGTCTTATATAAGAGATCGATATGCCTCCCAGTGTCTCCTCCACTTAAACATAGGTGGATTCCAACCCAGGACTCGTTCCTGGGTTTTTTTTGGGTTACAATTCAAGGCTTTACTGAATTACTGAACCAGTCAGCGGTAATTGTTTTACCAAGTGAATTACAGAATCTGCGAGCTTGCAAACATAAGCAGGGCCAAGGTGGACGTAGTTTGATTGGAGTAATTTTTTTGACTATAACAATTTGAGAAATCATGAAAACTTTTTCTGCAAAATCCCATGAGGTAGTGCATGAATGGTTCGTGATTGACGCTACGGACAAAGTCCTCGGTCGTGTCGCCAGTGAAGTGGCACTCCGTCTACGCGGCAAGCACAAGCCTGAATACACCCCACACGTTGATACCGGCGACTTCATTGTTGTCATCAACTCTTCTAAGCTCCGTGTCACAGGCACTAAAGGCTTGAACAAAATTTATTACCGTCACAGCGGATACCCAGGTGGTATTAGCTCGACTAACTTCGACAAGATGCAAGACCGTTTCCCAGGTCGTGCTTTGGAGAAGGCTGTGAAGGGTATGTTGCCAAAAGGCCCACTAGGCTATGCCATGATCAAGAAAGTGAAAGTCTATGGCGACGCCAGTCATCCGCATGCGGCTCAACAGCCAAAAGCGTTAGAGATTTAAGGAAACCAAATGGCTATTAATTACGGAAATTGGAAGTACGGTACAGGTCGTCGCAAGAGTTCTGTAGCACGTGTATTCATTAAATCTGGCAAAGGTC
>JACCDG010743501.1_pt1 | contig 38267 bp, 40 predicted proteins | sample 7442471 | NCBI WGS metagenome assembly JACCDG01 (sample SAMN15323444, study PRJNA562643) | freshwater metagenome | isolation source: river surface water | place: USA:Blue River Watershed | collected 2017-08-17 | reverse complement strand
CCAAAATCTGACTCTATTTAAGTCACATTGGGATATTAATTTCAAAGCCCCGTATTTATTATCCTGCGAATTTCATCGTTTAGTCAAAAAAGGCCAGATTATCAATCTTATTGATACTAATATTGTTAAAAATATGAGCAAACATGAAGATTATTTACTAACGAAGAAAGCATTAGCAGAATTTACAAAGATGGCTGCGGTGTCCTGGGGGCCGCGTATTAGGGTTAATGGTATTTCTCCTGGAATGATTTTGCCTCCTGTTAATAATCAGCCCGATGAACGTCAAAATCGGGCCGCACGTATTCCCTTGCAACGCATTGGGGACCCCAGTTATGTTATCCAAGTCTTGCAATTATTATTAGGCAATGATTATATGACAGGACAAATTTTAGCTGTTGATGGCGGAGAAGGTTTAGTTTAAACAATTAGATTAAGGGATGATATGGGAATTATTCGCATTACCGATTTACACGTTAGGGCTTTAATTGGAGCGCATGATTGGGAAAGAGATCATCAGCAAGATTTGATCTTAAATATTGTCATTGAATATGATAGTGCCAAAGCTAGTCAAAGTGATCTTTTAAAAGATGCCTTGGATTATGAAGCATTGGTTAAAGATATCACCACCTGTGTGAAGAAATCCCAATGCTATTTATTAGAGAAACTTGGTGCTTTGGTTTTAAAATTGATCCTAAAGAATAAATCTGTTATCCATGTCTCAGTACGCATTGATAAACCTCAAGCCATTGCTGAGGCTAAAAGTGTCTCATTTGAACTTTACGGAACACAAACACGCTAATGCCTATTCTACTTATCTTAGGTTGGCCTTTTCTTGAGATTGTCTTATTAATGAAAATGGGACAAAGATTCGGCCCATTTAACATGTTAACTGAAATTATTCTCAGTGCCGCTATTGGGATTATGGTTTTACGTTTTAATGGATTTACTTTTATGAATCGGCTCAATGCCGCCATGGCCAAGGGTGAATCTGTTAATGATGCCATGCTCAATGGATTCTTATTGTTCTTCGGTGGTGTTTTATTAATTTTACCTGGCGTTTTAACTGATATAGTTGGCTTTGTGTTTGTTTTTCCCATGACACGGTGGTTGATTTGTCTTTTGGCAGGTTTACAAATTAAGAAAATGATCAAGAGTGGAGGGATTAAGATTATTACCCCAGAATCCACTCCATCAAATGGTAATCCTAAGTCTAAAAACTTGGATGAATCCAAAATTATCGACATTTAGTAAAAAATTAACTTTTCACTTGTCCAAACAGCATTGATTGGTAATATAACAGCATGATTTTTCAAGACGAAATCGTTTTAGTGACCGGATCAACCCGGGGAATCGGTAAATCAGTGGCCCAACGCTTTGCAGCAGAGGGAGCAACCGTTATTATTATTGGCCGGAATGATGCTCAAGCCCAACAAGTTGCCCAAGAAATTCGGGATAAAGGGTTGAAAGCAGATGGCTTTGGTTGTGACGTCACCAACTTGGAGAATGTCCAAGAAACAGTCAATAAAATTCTTGACATCCATAAGCGCATTGATATATTAATCAACAATGCAGGTATAACACGTGACAATCTGCTCTTAAGAATTACTGAAAGTGACTGGGATGAAGTCATTAAGGTTAACCTTAAGGGCGTTTTTAATGTCACCAAGGTTCTTTGTAAGCCCATGTTGAAGGCCAAAAAAGGCAAAATTATTAGTATTGCCTCGGTTATTGGTATTACCGGTAATGCCGGCCAAGCCAATTATGCTGCCAGTAAAGCAGGTGTTATTGCTTTTTCAAAGTCAGTAGCCAAAGAGTTGGCCTCACGTTCCATTACAGTGAATGTGGTGGCGCCAGGTTATATTCAAACGGATATGACGGATCAACTGGGTGATAGCGTAAAAGATATGGTGCTGCAGCGCATTCCGTTGCAGCGTTTTGGACAAGCAGAAGACGTAGCTGGCGTTTGTTTGTTTTTAGCATCAAAGGCTGGCGATTATATCACGGGGCAAACAATCGTCGTCGACGGTGGTTTAGCCATATAACAGAATCAAGTTCTTCAAGGAGGATGTACCCATGGCAGTTGAAAGTAAGATCAAAGCGATTATTGCTGAACAATTAGGTGTTAAACCAGAAGAGGTAACACCCAATGCGTCATTTGTGGATGATTTAGGTGCAGATTCTTTGGATACCGTTGAACTCATCATGGCCTTAGAAGAAGAATTCAACATCGAAATCCCTGATGAAGATGCTGAAAAGATGAAAACTGTTGGTGATGTAAATAAATACATTGAAGAAAAAGCTGCAGCCTAATTAGCGGTTAATTAGGTTTTTTATTTATTGCCCCCGCGCGTATGTTGAAGAAAACAGTGTGCGGGGGCAAAACCTTTATTCGGGGTAAAATTAAGATGAATAAGAAACGCGTCGTTATCACTGGAATGGGAGTTGTGACTCCTGTTGGAATTGGTGTCGAAACGTATTGGAAAAATTTAGTGGCTGGTCAAAGTGGGATCAGACCTGTGACACATTTTGATGCGGCTCTTTTTGAATCACGCATTAATGGGGATGTGATTGATTTTGACCCATTGAATTATTTTAGCTCCAAAGATGCGCGTAATTTATCGCGTTTTATTCAATTTGCTGTCGTCGCTGCGAATGAAGCATTGGCTCATGCGAAATTAGATGTCCGTCAAATGGACACACATCGCGCTGCGGTTGTGATTGGGTCGGGGATTGGAAGTATTTTTTCAGCTGAAGAAGAGTATGATAAATTATTAGAGAAGGGGCCTAGTCGTATTTCTCCATTCTTTATTACACGTATGATTATTAATGAAGCCGCAGGGCAAGTCTCTATAAATAGTGGAGCGACAGGTCCATGTTTTTCAATTGCAACGGCATGTGCAACGGGGAATAACTGTATTGGCGAAGGCATGCGCATGATTGAACATGGCGAAGCTGATGTGGTGATTGCGGGTGGAACAGAAAGTGCGACATCGAAATTAGGTTTAGGTGGTTTTTGTGCATTGAAAGCTTTATCTCGTCGTAATGATGAACCTGCCAAAGCCAGTCGTCCATTTGATGCCAACCGTGATGGGTTTGTTATGGGTGAAGGCGCTGGGGTTGTTATTTTAGAAAGTTTAGAATTTGCCAAAGCACGTGGCGCAAACATTTTGGCTGAATTAGGTGGTTATGGCCGTACTGCTGATGCGTTTCATATTACGGCACCTCACTCGGAAGGGTTAGGGGCAATTCGTGCCATGGATATGGCGATTAAAGATGCAGGGTTAACTCCTAATGATGTGAATTATATCAATGCGCATGGAACATCGACAAAATTGAATGATCAAATTGAAACATTGGCGATTAAGAAAGTATTTGGTGATAAAGCCAATAAAATTCCTATATCGTCGACAAAATCGATGACAGGTCATTTATTAGGTGCAGCCGGTGCGATTGAATTAGTATCATGTATTATGTCGATTCGCGATGGTGTTGTTCACCCAACAATTAATTTAGAAACCCCTGATCCTGCCTGTGATTTGGATTATGTCCCCAATACAGCCCGCAAGGTCAATGTTGATGTGGCATTATCAAATTCGTTAGGGTTTGGTGGTCACAATGCAACACTCGTCGTCAAAAAATATAAAGCATAATTAAAGAAAGTTATTTATGAAGAATTATAAGATTGCCATTATTCCAGGTGATGGAATCGGCCCGGAAGTTGTGCGCGAAGGTTTAAAAGTATTAGATGCGGTCAGTAAGAAGTATGATTTTACAACCAATCAAACTTTTTTTGATTATGGCGGCGAGCGTTACTTAAAAACCAAACAAGTATTATCTGATGAAGAATTAAATGGCTTAAAAGCCTTTGATGCCATTTATTTAGGCGCCGTCGGACATCCAGATGTAAAGCCTGGTATTTTGGAACGTGGGATTTTATTGAAGTTGCGTTTTGAACTTGAGCAATATATTAACTTGCGCCCAGTGAAGTTATATAACAATGTGCCCACACCCATTAAGAATAAAGGGCCTGAGCATATTGATTATGTTGTCGTGCGTGAGAATAGCGGGGATGTTTATACCGGTGAAGGTGAAATTAAGAATCAAGGCACCACCGATGAAGTGGCTACTCAAGTCATGGTTTATACACATAAGCAAGTGGAGCGTTGTTTAAAATTCGCTTTTGAATATGTGATGAAACTTCACGCACAAAAACCCTGGAAGGGTTTAAGTGCCGAAGATATTAAAGCAGGTTATGTGGGTAAATTAACATTGTGTGGGAAGAACAATGTCTTAACTAATGTTTTTGGTTTATGGGATCGTGTGCTTGCAGATTTATCCAAACAATATCCAAAAGTAAAAACAGACTATTTTCACGTTGATGCGATGTGCATCTTCTTAATTGAGGCGCCTGAGCGTTTTGATGTGATTACAACCACCAATATGTTTGGGGATATTATTACCGATTTAGCCGCAGTAACCCAAGGTGGTATGGGTGTAGCTCCGTCGGGAAATATTAATCCAAACGGTGTGAGTATGTTCGAACCCGTGCATGGAAGCGCCCCACAATTTACTGGTAAAGGCGTCATTAATCCTTTGGCTGCAATTTTAACAGTCAAATTAATGCTCGAGCATTTAAAACAAGATAAAGCCGCTGCTGATATTGATGCGGCGGTTCAAAAAGTCATGTTAACCATGAAGTCCATGTTAGTTGGTCAAATGGGATATTCAACGAGTCAAATTGGAGATATGGTCGTGGAGGCTTTACGATGAAAACATATACAGTCGCTATTTTAGGTATTCGCGGGGCAGTCGGTCAGACAATGTATCGCATTGTTAAAGAACGCAAGTTTCCTGTAAAGAAACTAGTTTTGATTTCCCCCTCGGGTGCTGGTGGTGAAATGGATGGTATTAAATATGTGCCCTTGACCAAAGAAGTATTTAACGGGGTTGATATTGTTTTGTCCTCACCAGGTGCAGATATTTCCAAAGAATGGGCGCCTATTGCGGCAAAAGCTGGGGCCGTTGTTATTGATAATACATCGCAATTCCGTATGGATCCTGATGTTCCGTTAGTTGTGCCAGAAGTGAATCCTGAAGATATCAAGAAGCATAAGGGTATTATTGCAAATCCTAATTGCTCGACGATACAAATGCTCGTGGCCTTAAAGCCATTGCACGATTATGCCAAGATTAAACGCATTGTTGTCTCAACCTACCAAGCTGTATCAGGTGCTGGGGCGGAAGGTGTGGATGAATTACGTGCCCAGCAAGGTGGGGATAAAGCAGTGAAGAAGTTCCAACATCGCATTGCGAATAACTTGATTCCACAAATTGATGTGTTTACGGATAATCATTACACCAAAGAAGAAATGAAAATGGTGAATGAAACAAAGAAAATGTTACATGATCAAAACATTCAAGTTTCAGCGACATGCGTAAGAGTTCCTGTATTTAATTCACATAGTGAATCCGTAAACATTGAAACAGAAAAGAAAATCACACGTGCAAAAGCCGTTGAATTATTAAGCAAAGCCCCAGGTGTGAAGGTCGTCGATGATATTATGAATTCTCAATACCCATTGCCTATCAACACCGACGGCACAGACGACACTTTTGTAGGACGCATCCGCGAAGATTTCACCATCCCAAATGGTTTAAACCTCTGGGTCGTCGCTGACAATGTCCGTAAGGGTGCAGCTTTAAATGCTGTCCAAATTGCGGAAATCCTAATTAAGCAGTAATGCGTAACTTCAAGCTCACCATCGAATACGACGGCACCTTGTTTAACGGCTGGCAACGCCAAGGACAAGGTGAACGTACCGTTCAAGGTGAGCTTGAAACTTTATTAGCGAAGATCTTTAAAGTTGAGTCAGTATCTGTTATTGCTTCAGGCCGCACTGATAGTGGTGTTCATGCCCAAGGCCAAGTCGCCCACGTCAAAGCTGAGACGCGCATGAAGCCAAGCGAATTGCATAAAGCGCTAACAGCGTGGTCACCTAAAGATATAGCGATAGTCAAAGTTCAAGAAGTAGACTTAGATTTTCACGCCCAGTACAGTGTTAAATCCAAAACATACCGTTATACAATTTTAAATCGTCCATATCCGTCCGCATTATTACGGCATCAAGTTTTATTCTTTCCCTATAAACTCAATATCACCGCCATGCGTCGTGCCGCTAAATTATTCATCGGCCTCCATGATTTCAAATCATTCCAAGCCTACGATAAATTACGTGCCGATAAGACTACAGTCAGAACAATTAAGAAATTAACAGTTACCCAACAAGACGATTTAATCCTCATCGATATCACCGCCGATGGCTTTTTATACAAAATGGTCCGTAATATTACAGGCCTACTTTTAGAGGTAGGGCGAGGTCAACGCCACAGCGAAGAAGTCCTCAAACTCCTCAAAGCCAAAGACCGTACCCAAAGCGCCAAAACAGCGCCGGCTGAGGGCTTAAGTTTATTAAAAGTCTTATATTAATTCCCCTAACGGAAATGGCCATAAAATAGTTGACATAATAAAATATAATGTTACACTTTAGGTTCTATTTTGAACCACTCTGTAAAGGCGAATTACTATGAAAACATTTTTACCAAAAGTTACTGAAATTGAACATAAGAGTTTTCTGATTGATGCCAACGGCAAAGTCTTAGGTCGTGTTGCCGCTAAAGCAGCAACTTTATTGCGCGGAAAACATAAACGCACCTATACGCCATTTTTAGATACCGGGGATACCGTTATCATTATCAATGCGGATAAAGCCAAGGTTACCGGAAAGAAGTTAACGGATAAAATTTATACCCGTTATACAGGTTATCCAAGTGGCCAACGTGCTGTGGCTCTAGGGGATATGATGGCTAAGCGCCCAGCAAAAGCAATGGAATTAGCCGTAACACGTATGTTACCAAGCGGTCCTTTAGCCTATAAGCAATCAACACGTTTAAAAGTGTATGCTGGTGATAAGCATCCTCATGCAGCTCAAAAACCAGTAACAATTGAAATATAATTTTTAAGATTCCCGCTTTAAGTGGGAATGACAGAAAATAAACTAGGAGTCTTAAGATGGTAGAAGTTGTTAAATATGGTGGTACAGGTCGTCGTAAATCTTCGGTAGCCCGTGTTGTGTTAACACCAGGTACTGGAAAAATCTCAGTAAATAGCCGTGAGTTTACGAATTACTTCCCACGCGAAACTGACCGCATTTTAATTATGCAACCATTGAAATTAGCGAATTTAGAAAACAAATTCGATATGGACGTGCATGTCACCGGTGGTGGTTCAACCGGCCAAGCAGGTGCCTTACGTATGGGTTTAGCCCGTGCGATTATCGCTCATGATATTAACGCCAAGCCTGTGTTAAAGAAGGCTAGCTGTTTGACTAGAGATTCTAGAATGAAAGAAAGAAAGAAACCTGGACAAAAGGGAGCGCGTAAGAAATTCCAATGGGTTAAACGTTAAGGTTTTAACCACATATAGATCAAATAGGCAAAGCCAATCTCCCTTCAATTCCATTGACGAGATTGGCTTTTCTATTTATACTAAACATCTATTTTCCGACGAGAGAATTTATGAAAAAAGACAAAAGCATTCAACCAGATTCGACGATTACAGCGGCAATTATCGGCGTCAGTGGGTATACGGGCAAAGAAGTTTTAACTTTATTGTTAAAGCATCCGCAAGTCCGTGTTACCTATATTGCGGCGAATAATACGCAAGGGCCTATTGCTGAGATTTACCCTGAATTCTTAAACCGAACCACACTGATTTGCCAAAAATTTGATATTAATCAAGCAGCCAAATGTGATGTGGTTTTCTTAGCTTTGCCTCATACCGAGAGCATGCATGTGGCCGGTAAGTTATTGGCCAAAGGTGTGAAGGTTATTGATTTAAGCGCGGATTATCGTCTCAAAGATACGGCCGTATACGCCAAATGGTATGGGCATAAACATGTGGATAGCAAGAATATTGCCAAAGCTGTTTATGGATTGCCTGAGCTTTATCGTCAGCATATTAAGAAAGCGCAGTTTATTGCCAATCCTGGATGTTATCCCACAGCCGCTATTCTTGGTTTAGCACCATTGGTGGCGACACGTCCAAAGTCTATTGTAAATATTATCGTCGATGCCAAGTCTGGGGTATCGGGTGCTGGCCGTAAGGCAGTTCTTGGTTTGCTCGCGACGGAAGTGAATGAAAACTTTAAGGCGTACAAGGTATTAAGCCATCAGCATACGCCGGAAATTGATCAGACATTAACACAATTATCTGGTTCACCGGTTGGTGTTCATTTTGTGGCCCATTTATTGCCGATGAATCGTGGGATTTTAGATACGATTTATGTCGCTTTAAAAACAGCGATTGATATGGATCAATTGTATAATTTGTATCAAAAGTTTTATAAAATTGAACCTTTTGTCCGTGTACATCCAAAAGGCACTCAACCAGAAGTGAAGAATGTGAACTATACAAACTTCTGTGATATTGGTTTGGCTTTAAGTGCCGACGGGAAAACGGTTGTGATCACGAGCGCTATTGATAATTTAGTCAAAGGAGCCGCAGGTCAAGCCGTGCAAAATATGAATATCATGTGTGGGTTTAATGAAATTGAAGGATTGCTATGAAGGTTATTAAAGGCGGGGTAACAGCCCCTAAGGGTTTTAAAGCGTTTGGGATTTTTTGTGGGATTAAACGGTCTGGCAAAACAGATTTAGGTTTATTAGTTTCCGATGTGCCTGCATCTGTAGCAGGTGTGTTTACATTAAATTCAATTAAAGCAGCACCGTTGCTTGTGAGTTTAAAACACATCGCTTCAGGAAAAGGCCGTGCTATTGTTGTTAATTCAGGGAATGCCAATTGTTATACCGGTGAAGCAGGGTATAAACAGGCTTTAGCAACGACAGAGATTATGGCCCAAGGCCTTGGTCTTAAAGCCAAAGATGTTTTAGTCACATCGACGGGAATTATCGGTAAGCCATTGCCTTTTGATAAAATTAAAGAAGGTGCGGCAAAATTGATTAAAGGGTTGTCAGCAACAGGTGGTACAAAGTTTGCTCACTCGATTATGACAACGGATTTAAAACTCAAAGAAATTGCTGTTGAGATTACGATCGGTGGTAAGAAGGTAAGTATTGGTGCGTGTGCCAAAGGTTCAGGGATGATTGAACCAAATATGGCGACGATGTTAGGTTTTATAACAACGGATGCTGCCATCACACCCGCCATGCTTAAAGCTGCTCTTAAAGAAGTTACGGATAAATCATTTAATAGTATTACCGTTGATGGTTGTATGAGTACCAATGACATGGTGACGATTCATGCCAATGGGTTAGCAGGCAATAAAGTGATTTCAACTAAAGGCAGTGATTATCAAAAATTCTGTGAAGCGCTCTTGCACGTGAGTGTAGATTTATCAAAGAAGATTGTTTTAGACGGTGAAGGGGCAACAAAGTTTTTAACGATTCACGTCAATGGCGCTGCTAATGACGTGCAGGCTAAGAAGATTGCGAAGACTATTGCCAATTCAGCATTAGTTAAAACAGCAGCATTTGGCAGCAATCCCAATTGGGGTCGCGTCGGGGCCGCAGTTGGTTCATTAGGTATTAAAGCTATTAATGAACATACGATGAAAATTTCATTCAGTCCTTTTGATAAAAAAGAAATTTCAATTACAGTTGATTTGCAATTAGGTAAAGCCAAGAGCACTGTCTATACCTGTGATTTTTCGTATGAGTATGTGAAGATTAATGGGGAATACAATTAATGGAAGATGTCATAAAAAAAGCTTCAGTTCTCATCGAGGCGATTCCTTATATTCATGATTTTCGTCGTAAAGTATTTGTTATCAAATACGGCGGAAGCATTTTGGATGATGATAAAATTCGTCATAATGTCTTACAAGACATTGTCTTTTTAAGTTATGTCGGCATTCGCATTATTATCGTTCATGGCGGTGGACCACACATTTCTGCCCGGATGAAAGAAAAAGGTTTAAAGAGTGAATTCGTTGATGGTATTCGTGTTACCGATAAAGAAGCATTGCAAATTGTCGGGGAAGAGCTTGAGAAATTAAACGTTAAGATTGTGAAAGAAATTAAGACGCTGCGCGGGGATGTGACGGGCTTAAAAGGCCAAGAGAATATTATTTTTGTTGAGAAAAAGAAGGCGATTAAAGATTTAGGTTTTGTTGGAACGATTACATCGGTGAACAAAGAACATTTAGATGCACATTTAACCAAAGGGCATATTACTGTTGTTTCTCCGATGGGCATTACGGTCGAGAAGCAACCCCATAATGTGAATGCGGATGAAGTAGCGTCCGCGATTGCGAATTCATTGAATGCGGAGAAAGTGGTTTTATTAACAGATGTTGCTGGTGTGATGCGTGATCCAAAAGATTTACAGACATTGTATTCGACATTGACCGTTAAAGAAGTGGCGGACTTGATCAAGTCGGGGATTGTTAATGGCGGGATGATTCCCAAAGTGACCAGTTGTGTTCACGCGCTTCAAGGTGGCGGCGTGCATAAAACCCACATTGTCGACGCACGATTGCCCCATGCATTATTACTTGAGTTTTTCACCGACCAAGGGGTTGGAACTCAGATTATTAAGTGATCTTATGAACTTACAAGAAATTTTCGACACATATAATGACTGCATCTTAACTACGTATACACGTCAACCGATTGTCTTTGTTAAAGGCAAGGGATCGGTATTGACGGATATCCAAGGGAAAAAGTATTTGGATTTTTTCCCAGGATGGGGTGTCAGCAATGTCGGCCATTGTCATCCCAAAGTCATGGGGGCAGTACGTGAGCAAATTGGGAAATTAATTCATATTCCTAATAATTTATATAATCCATTTCAAGCGAAGTTAGCGCGTGCAATTGTGCGCAATGCCTTTCCTGGCAAAGTGTTCTTTTGTAATAGCGGGGCAGAGGCCAATGAAGCAGCGATTAAATTTGCGCGTGCATTTGGTCAGGGTAAGAAATTTGAAATTATCACGACGACGAATTCGTTTCATGGTCGAACAATGGGTGCAGTGACGGCAACAGGCCAGCCTAAATACCAGCAAGCATTCTTGCCGGTTGTTCCTGGATTTGTTTATGTTCCGTTTAATGATATTGCCGCATTAAAGGCAGCTGTAAATGACAAAACAGTAGCCATTATGATTGAGCTGATTCAAGGCGAGGGCGGTATAAATGTAGCAACTCAAGAGTATGTAAATACGATTCGTCAGTTGTGTGATGACAAAGGGATGCTATTTATTGCCGATGAAGTGCAAACCGGGATGGGGCGTACTGGAAAAATGTTTGGCTATCAGCATTTTGGTGTGACCCCTGATGTGATGTGTTTAGCTAAAGCTCTTGGTGGTGGTTTGCCAATCGGTGTCATGATGGTTAAGAAAGAATTAGGTGATGTGTTTAAGCCGGGAATGCATGGGTCGACATTTGCAGGTTCTCCGTTAATTTGTCAGGCTGCTTTAGGTGTATTTAAAGCAATTCATACAGATAAGATGCTCGTGAATACTAAGAAAATGGGTGCGTATTTAGTTGAGCAATTAAATGCCTTAAAGGCAAAGCATTATATTATCCAAGAGGTGCGTGGCATCGGTTTGATGGTCGGTGTTCAATTATCAATACCAGATGGGTCGGGTGTTTTTAAAGAATGTTTAAATCGGGGTCTCATTATTAATTGCACACAAAACAATGTATTAAGGATTATGCCAGCCTTAAACGTCACTAAGAAACAAATTGATAAGGCGATGTTTATTTTAGATAAAGCATTGTTGGAAGCAAAAGCAACAACGTAAGGATTATTATGACGAAAGATTTAATCACATTATTAGATTATTCCAATAAAGACATTGTGGCACTTATTGATGTGGCAGATAAATTAAAAAAAGCCAAGGGCAAGGTGCGTACGGATCTTAAGGGTAAAAGTGTGGCCTTGGTCTTTCAAAAACCATCGAATCGTACCCGTGTGTCTTTTTCCGTCGGCGTACATGAATTAGGTGGGCATAGTTTATATTTAGGTCCAGATGAAATCAGTTTAGGCAAACGCGAAACAACGCATGATGTGGCCAAGACTTTATCACGTTATGTGCATTGCATTGTTGCCCGTGTTTTTGATAATAAAGACATTGTCGAATTAGCCAAGCATGCTAATGTCCCTGTGATTAATGCTTTGTGTGATTTATATCATCCCTGCCAAGCCTTGGCAGATATACAAACTATCCGCGAAAATTTTGGTAAGTTTAAAGGTTTAACTGTTGCGTATGTCGGGGATGGAAACAATGTTTTTCATTCATTGATGATTGCCTGTGTGAAGGTTGGGATGAATGTGCGTTTTGCAGGACCAAAAGGTTATGATCCAAATCCAGAGATCTTAGCCAAAGCCAAAGTGATTGCGAAGACGACCGGTGCGACAATTGAATGTGGACGTGATTCTAAAGCTGCCGTGAAAGGTGCTCATGTTGTTTACGCTGATGTTTGGGTAAGCATGGGGCAAGAAAAAGAAACAGCGAAAAGAATTAAGCAATTTAAAGGGTATCAAATTAATGAAGACTTGGTTAAGCATGCGCATAAAGATTATATCTTCATGCATTGCTTACCAGCTCATCGTGGTTTAGAAGTGACAGCGGATGTGATCGACGGAAAACATTCTGTTATTTTCGATCAAGCTGAAAATCGTTTGCACGCTCAAAAGGCTGTGCTTTTAAAATTAATTAAGTAACATTCATTATCGAGGAGATGGTATGAAGAAAGTCGTGTTGGCGTATTCAGGTGGTTTGGACACAAGTTGCTTAATCCGTTGGTATAAAGATAAGGGCTATGATGTTATTGCGTATTTAGCGGATGTGGGTCAGGGAAGTGATTTTAAGTTAGTTGAAAAACGCGCTTTAGCGACGGGTGCGTCCAAAGTCTATATTTTGGATTTGAAGGAAGAATTCGTCAAAGACTATGTGTTCCCAGCGATTAAAGCAAATGCAGTGTATGAAGGGAAGTATTTCTTAGCAACAGCATTGTCACGTCCATTAATTGCGAAACATCAAGTCGCGGTCGCCAAGAAAGAAAAAGCAACAACACTTTCCCATGGCTGTACGGGAAAGGGAAATGATCAAGTGCGTTTGGAAGTTACAGCGAAAATTTTAGCACCCCATCTTGAATTAGAAGCCCCATTACGCACCTGGGAATTTAAAACACGTGATCAAGAAATTGATTATGCAAAAAAGCATAAAATCCCAATTGATGTCACAAAAAAGAGCCCGTATTCGACGGATATTAATTTATATGGTCGTTCCATTGAGTGTGGTGTGTTAGAAGATCCTAATGTTGAACCACCCGAAGAAATTTACAAGATGACCAAAGACCCGTTGAAATGCCCTAACAAGCCTGAGTATGTTGAGATTGAATTTGCTCAAGGTATTCCGGTTAAAGTTAATGGCAAGGCATTAAAGCCCGTTGAACTTTTAATTAAATTAAACGAGATCGGTGGACGTAATGGAGTGGGTCGCGTCGACATGGTCGAAAACCGTTTAGTTGGAATTAAATCCCGTGAGATTTATGAAAATCCGGCAGGGACATTGTTAATGACAGCGCATAAAGAATTAGAAGCGATTGTCTTAGACCGTGAGACATTGCATTATAAAGAAGCGTACATTTCACCCCAGTATGCGCACATGACATATTATGGGTTGTGGGAAACACCGTTAAAGTATGCCTTAGATGCATTTATCGATAAGACCCAAGAACGCGTCAGTGGTGTGGTACGTTTGAAGTTATTAAAAGGTAATTGTCATGTGGTTGGTCGTAAATCCCCATTCTCCCGTTACAAGGAAGAATTAGCGACCTATGGTGATAAAGATATCTTCGATCCAAAATTATCCGAAGGCTTCATCCGTATTTGGGGTATGCCGTACTAAACAAAAGGTAAAACTATGAGTAAACTCTGGGGTGGGCGTTTTGATAAGAAGTCGGATCCTTTGGCGGATAAGTTTACGTTTTCAATCGCTTATGATTATCGTTTAGCCAAGTACGATTGTATTGGTTCCATCGCGCATGCCCAGATGTTGGGTAAGCAAGGGATTATTCCCAAGAGCGATGCCGCGAAGATCGTCGTTGGTCTTAAGAAAATCTTAGATCAGATTGGATCAGGAAAATTTAAGTATGATCCAAATGCTGAAGATATTCATACCGACATTCAACAACGCTTAAAGAAATTAATTGGTGCCCCAGCGGATAAATTGCATACAGCCCGTTCACGCAATGATCAAGTCGTGCTCGATGTGAAGTTATATTGCTTAGATCAAATTGATGTGTTGCATCAAGCGGTCAAAGAATTGCAAATGAGCATCGTGCAATTTGCTAAAGATAATGAAGATGTGATTATTCCAGGGTACACACATTTACAAAGTGCCCAAGTTGTATTATTAGCACATCATTTGCTCGCTTACGTTGAGATGCTCGACCGTGACCGTTCGCGCTTAGAAGATTGTTTTATGCGTACGAATGTGATGCCCTTAGGCAGTTGTGCCTTATCAGGAACGTCCTTAAAGACTGATCGTGCGTATGTGACAAAATTATTAGGGTTTGCTCAAACAGCCGCCAATAGCATGGATGTTGTCAGTGACCGTGATTTTATAGTTGAACTTATTTCAACATGCTCGATTGTCGCCATGCATTTATCACGCATTTCCGAAGATTTGATTTTATGGGCGACTAAAGAATTTGATTTTATCGATATTGATGCCTCATTTTGCACAGGCTCATCGATTATGCCGCATAAGAAGAATCCCGATGTGCTTGAATTGATGCGAGGGACCACGGCGAAAATTTATGGTAATGTCACCGAGATCTTGGTTTTATTAAAAGCATTACCGTTAACGTACAACCGTGATTTGCAATTAGATAAGCCTGTTCTTTTTGATACTGTTGAAACTACCATTGATATGGTAACGGTATTAGGGCAATTGTTTACAAAATTAGATGTGAAGCGCACCGCTTTAGAGTCCCGCATTACCGATGAAAGTTTCTTTACGGTCGATGTGATGGATTATTTAATCAAAAAAGGTGTGTCTTACCGTGATGCGCATGACATTTTAGGCACTATGGTTAAGCAATGTTTGGACAAAGGAAAGAGCATTTCTGCCTTAACAGCCAAAGAATTGAAAGCCTTTCACCCTCACTTAAACGAGGACGTAAAAAAACTTTTCAATCCAAAAATGTCTGTTAGAATTAAAACTTCTTTAGGCTCAACCAACCCAGATTTGGTATCTCAACAATTAACGTTGTGGACAAAGAAATTAAACTAATATGCATGATTTTAAATTTAAAAACAATGAATTACACGCTGAATCAGTCAAAGTAGCGACGATCGCCAAGCAAGTGGGTACACCATTTTATTTATATAGCTATAACACCATTGCTGATCATTTTACAAAGTTGCAAAAGGCGTTTGCACCAGTTAATCCAATCATTTGTTTTGCGATGAAATCCAATGGCAATTTAGCCATTATTAAAAGCTTAATTGATTTAGGGGCAGGGATTGATATTGTCTCTGTCGGTGAATTAAAAAAAGCATTAAAAGTAGGGGCAGATCCTAAAAAGATTGTTTTTGCTTCCGTCGGTAAAACCGAAGAAGAAATTGCCTTTGCCATTAAAACAGGCATTTTATTATTCAATGTCGAGTCCGAGCCCGAATTAGTTGAGATTAATCGTGTGGCCAAGAAAATGGGTAAGGTTGTTCAAGCGGCATTACGCATTAATCCTGACGTGCCAGCTCCAACACACGAATATATCACCACCGGTTCTTTGAAGAAGAAATTTGGTATTGATTTAAGTACAACCAAGAAAATCTTTAAGGGACGTAGCAAGTATCCCAATATTAAGATCAATGGGGTGCATATTCATATTGGTTCTCAAATTACCGAGGGCGCACCTTTTGTTGGAGCATTAAAGAAGGTGGTGGCGTTTATTGATGAATTAAAAGCCCAAGGTGTTGAGATTGAATATTTGGATATTGGCGGTGGTTTAGGGATCGTTTATAAAGATGAAACGCCACAAACAGCCGCTGATTATGCCGCAAAAGTTCTACCCATTTTACAAAAAACAGGTTTAAAGATTATCATGGAACCTGGCCGTTTTATTGTCGGTAATGCAGGTATTTTTGTCACCAAAGTTTTATTTATCAAAGACAATGGGGTGAAGAAATTCGTCATTGTTGACGGTGGGATGAATGATTTGATCCGTCCGATGTTATATGATGCGTATCATGAAATTGTACCGCTGAAAAAAGCAGGCGGTTCAAAAATTAAGGTAGATGTTGTTGGTCCTATTTGTGAGAGCGGCGATTTCTTTGCGCATGATCGACTTTTACCTAAGGTTAAGCAAGCGGATTTATTAGCGATCATGAGTGCCGGTGCCTATGGGTATGTCATGGCCAGTAATTACAATGTACGTGGCCGTGTGCCAGAAGTCATGGTGAAGGGAAATAAATTTGAAGTAACACGTCAACGTGAGACATTTGAGGATTTAATGAGAGGGGAAAGTATTCCTTCTTTTTTAAAATAATTTATGCGTAATATTAATTTTATTAAAATGGTGGGTGCGGGGAATGACTTTATCGTCATTGAGCCTCAAGCCAATTTAGACTATATCAAATTTACCCAAGCGGTATGTAACCGTCAATTTGGTATTGGCGCTGATGGTGTGTTGATTTTAGAAAAGTCCACATCCTCAGATTACCGCATGCGCATTATCAATGCCGACGGATCTGAAGCTGAAATGTGCGGTAATGGTGCTCGTTGTATGGCCGCGTACATTGTCATGAATCATAAGCCGATTAAGAAATTATTTGGCATGGAAACTTTAGCTGGTGAAGTCTTAGGTGAAGCAGAAGGTGAAGTCGCCCGTGTGCGCTTATCAAATCCAAAAGACTATATGTCCGACTTAAATATTACTGTTGCTGGTAAGAAAATGACTGTGCACTATATAGATACAGGCGTGCCGCATGTGGTGGCGTATGTGTCTGGATTGCAAGAAGTAGACGTGAATAGTTTAGGTCGCATTATTCGTAATCACCCACGTTTTTCTCCTCGGGGAACCAATGTGAACTTTGCTGAAATTGCTTCGCCTGAAGGTGGTAAGCAAGGTAATAGCATGGTGGCTGTGCGTACCTATGAACGTGGAGTTGAAGCCGAAACATTAGCGTGTGGGACAGGTTCCGTGGCGGCTGCATTAATTTCTTATATTCAAACTCATCCCAATGTTAAAGAACAAATGGGTGCACAAATGAAGGTTTTAACGTCGAGCAAAGAAGTATTAGAAGTAACATTTGATTTGCATAAAGATTACCGAATTGATAATGTCTGGTTAAAAGGTACGGCGAAGATCATCGCTAAAGGAGAGTATTACTACAATGGCTGACAGAACTAAATTTCATGGGTCGATTGTTGCATTAGTTACTCCGTTTAAAGGGCAAGGTCTTGATGAAGCGGCCTACAAGAAACTTGTTGAGTGGCAAATTAAAGAAGGCACCCATGGGATTGTTCCTTGTGGTACAACAGGCGAATCTCCGACATTATCAATGGAAGAACACAACCGTGTCGTTGAAATCTGCATTGAAGCCGCGAATAAAAAAGTGTCTGTCATTGCTGGTGCAGGTTCTAATTCTACTGCCGAAGCAATTGCCTATACCAAACATGCCGCTAAAGCTGGGGCAGATGGTGTCTTAGTTGTCACACCTTACTATAATAAACCTACCAATAAAGGTATTTACCTTCACTATAAAGCGATTAGTGAATCGGCAGATATCCCGATCATTCTTTATAATATTGCCGGCCGTACAGGAAAGAATATTGAACCTGATTTAATGGCTAAACTTGCCTCTGATTTTAAAAATATCGTCGGCGTTAAAGAAGCGTCTGGTTCATTAGAACAAATGTTACGTATTAAAGAAATGTGTCCAAAAGATTTCTTATTAATTTCTGGCGATGATGCTTTAACGTTACCGATTATGTCTATCGGGGGCGTTGGTGTTATTTCTGTTGCAGCTAATATTGCGCCTAAAGATGTGGCAGGTGTGATCAATGCCTTTAATAAAGGTGATTTGAAAACAGCTCAAGCTATCAATTTAAAATTGATGCCGCTTATCCGTGCTTTATTTGTTGAAACAAATCCAATCCCCGTTAAAAAAGCTACAGAACTCATGGGTTTATGTAATGGGGCCTTGCGTTTACCGATGTGCGATATGGAAGAGCCAAATTTAGCGAAATTAAAAGACGCTTTAAAAGTATACGGTTTAATTAAGTAAAAAAGGATTTTCGATGGCCATTAAATTAGCAGTATCTGGTTGCAAAGGTAGAATGGGGCAAAGGATTATTGAATTATCACTCGCGGATAAAGCATTTAAGTTAAGTGCTTTACTCGAGGGGCAATCTCGTAATGATGTTCCTGCCATGATTCATAATATTCCAGTTAACTTTAATAATGATGTGCTTAAAGGAACTGATGTCTTAATTGAATTCACCACTCCAGATGCCACCATGATTAATTTAAAAGCTTGTGTGAAGCATAAAGTCAATATGGTGATCGGTACAACTGGTTTAGATAAGAAACAAGTCGCTGCGATTAAAAAAGCATCCAGCAGTATCGCGATTGTATTCTCCTCGAACATGTCTGTTGGTGTTAATTTGGTTTTCAGTTTAATTGCCCGTGCTGCAAAAATCACTGGCAAAAATTATGCCATGCGTCTTATTGAGACACATCACATCCATAAAAAAGATGCGCCATCAGGCACCGCCAAGACAATGGCTGAGATTGCTGAAGTGAATTCAAAATCAAAAGTAAAAAATATAGAGTCTTTGCGTGAAGGTGAAGTGATCGGCGATCACACCATTACCTTTGAAAGCGATGTCGATTTAATTTCCATCCGTCACAATGCCAAGACCCGTGATATTTTTGCCGAAGGGTCTTTAGTTGCTGCAAAATTTTTAGGAAAAAAGAAAAAGGGATTGTTTAACATGCAGGATGTTTTAGGCTTGTAGGCCAGAAAGAGTATATGTCCACCATGACTGAAATGAATATTGAATTTTCCGATCGTTTAAAATCCTTACCACCATACTTATTCGTTGAAATTGACAAAGCCAAACGTGCAGCCATGGCCGAAGGCCGTGATGTGATTAATTTAGGGGTAGGGGATCCTGATCAACGCACGCATCAAGTGATTATTGATGCGATGAAAAAAGCGATTGAAGATGTGAACAATCATCATTATCCCTTTGATGCGGGTGTTCCTCAATTGCGTGTAGAAATTGCCAAATGGTTTAAGAATCGTTTTTCCGTCGATTTAGAGCCCACCACAGAAATTTATCCTTTGATTGGTTCTAAAGAGGGGATTGCCCATTTGCCATTAGGGATTATCAATCCTGGTGATAGAGTTCTTTTAACGGATCCTGCGTATCCTGCTTACCAAGCCGCGATTATTTTTGCGGGTGGCAAGATTGAATATTTAGGATTAAAAGCCTCGAATAATTTTTTACCAAAGATTGAAGATATTGAAAATAGCAAGGGTATCAAAGCGCTGTTCATCTGTTATCCTAATAATCCAATTTCTGCAACTGCAGATAAAGCCTTTTATCAAAAATTAGTCGAAGTCTGTAAGGCGAAAAATATTATCATCGTCTCTGACTTAGCATATTCAGAAGTCTATTACGATGGCATCAAGCCTCCAAGTATTCTAGAAATCCCAGGAGCAAAAGATATCGCGATTGAATTCCATTCATTTTCTAAAACGTATTACATGACAGGCTGGCGTTTAGGTTGGGCTTGCGGTAATCCTAAGTTGGTTGCTGCATTAGCCAAAGTGAAATCAAATTGTGATTCTGGTGTTTTTAATGCCATTCAGCATGCCGGTATTGCGGCATTAAATATGGATCAACGCGATATTGAAGATATGCGCCGTGAATATCAAAATCGCCGTGATGCTTTAATCAATGGCTTACGTTCCATTGGTTGGAAAATTGATCCACCGAAAGCTGCTTTTTATGTCTGGGCTAAAATCCCGTCGAAATATAAAGATTCCATGGAATGCGCCAAAGCATTCTTAGATCAAGCGGATATTGTGGTCACCCCTGGCGTTGGTTTTGGTAAGCATGGGGAAGGGTATGTGCGTATGGCTATCACTGTCCCGATTGAACGCATTAACCAAGCCGTTGCCCGTCTCGGTAAAATTCTCTAATATGCCAACGGTATATTTGGGCTTGGGTTCTAATTTAGGCAATCGAGCGCAGTACATTCAACGTGCGCTGGAGCGCCTTGAAGCGAATCGAATCCATGTCAAAGCCCTATCGACCGTGATTGAAACCGAACCTGTGGGTGGTGTTGAGCAGGGGAAGTTTTTAAATGCCGTAGTTCGTGTTGAGACAAATCATTCACCCGAATTCCTGCACCGCATTACCCAAGCGATTGAAATCAAATTAGGTCGCCGTCAGAAAATTCTCAATGGCCCGCGTGTGATTGATATTGATATATTATTGTATGACAATATTAAATTAACCACACCGCGCTTATGTATTCCTCACCCGCGAATGACAGAACGTGATTTTGTCATGCAACCTTTAAAAGAAATTGCTCCTGATCTATGCACGTCATTACTTCCATAAACGCATTACGTAAGAAACTCACATTTTATCGCAACCAAGGCAAGACAATTGGCTTTGTACCGACGATGGGATACTTTCATGAAGGTCATCAGGTGTTGATGCGTCATGCGAAAAAAGATCATGATATTTGTGTGGTAAGTCTCTTTGTCAATGCGATTCAATTTGGTCCGAGTGAAGATTTTAAGAAATATCCTCGAGATATGAAGCGCGACACGACGATAGCACAAAAAGAAAATGTTGACATTCTATTTACGCCGTCTGATAATGAAATTTATCCAGATAGTTATTTGACATATGTCGACGTTGGACAAATTTCTAATGTGTTGTGCGGGCAGTTTCGACCGGGTCATTTTCAAGGTGTAGCCACAGTCATTGTGAAGTTATTAAATATTGTAACCCCACAGGCTATGTACCTCGGTCAAAAAGATGCCCAGCAAGTTGCCGTTATTAAGAAATTAGTCCGAGATTTAAACTTTGATGTCACCATCAAGGCTATACCTACAATCAGAGAAGCTGATGGGTTAGCCATGAGTTCGCGCAATGTGTATTTAAACTCCCAAGAGCGTCAGGAAGCAGCTATGTTGTATCAGAGTATGCAGCACGCTAAAGCGCTGATGAAAAAAGGGGAGAGATCAGCCGCAACGATCATCAAGAACATCACGCAGATGATTCAAGACCAGACATCAGGTAAAATTCAATACGTCGCATGTGTTCATCCAGAAACGCTGGAACCTTTAAAACAACTTAAAGGACCGGTATTAATCGCGCTGGCCGTATATATGGGTAAGACGCGGTTAATTGATAATATAATCATTAATGTGTAATTGTTAGGAATGCTTTAAATTCTGGATCCCCCTGGATGATTAAAGCCAAATCAAAAATTAGAGTCGGTATTTTAGGTTGTGGTGCAATCGGTTCGCGCATCGCGAAAAGTATCAAACATGAGTGTGACAATCAAGCGACTGTCAGTGCTTTATTTGATATCAATCCTTCCAAATCAGCAAATCTTCAAAAATCTATTCCACATAAAAACATTGTCTGTCACACCTATCATGAATTATTAAATTCATGCGATTTGCTTGTTGAGGCTGTCAATGCCCCAGATACATTCTCTCTAGTAAGACAAGCTATTTTAGCCAATAAAGATGTGTTGGTGATGAGTGTGGGTAAATTCATTGATGGTGAAGCTGTGTTGAAATTAGCGCAAAAACATGGCGTAAGATTTTTAATACCGTCGGGAGCTATCGCTGGTATTGATGCCATCAAAGCAGCATCATTAGGTAAAATTCATTCCATTACATTGACGACACGCAAACCTGTCTATGGTTTTGCCGACAATGCCTATGTACAGGCTCGTCGGATAAATTTGTCGCAAATAAAAAAAGAAACAATTTTATTTGAAGGAACCGTCAAAGAGGCTGTAAAATGTTTTCCACAGAACATTAATGTCGCCGCAACCATTGCTTTGGCATCATCGGCGAAAGAAAAAATAAAGATTCGTATCAGTACGTCACCCGATTTTAAAGTCAACTCGCATGAAATTGAAGTGACAGGTGAGTTTGGCCGATTGGTGACAAAAACAGAAAATGTAGTTTGTCCGGATAATCCGAAAACAAGCTATTTGGCGGTGTTGTCAGCCGTTCAAACGTTGAAGCAGTATTTTCAACAAATTAACATTGGGACCTAACACACGTGTGTTAAGTCTCATTAACAACGAAAGGAGTAGCATTATGGCATCTAAGAAAGTCGCCAAAGTCGGCATTAAGAAGGAAAAGGGGTATCTCTATTTTTTAGATAAGAATGGGGATATTTCCAGTGCCAAGATGGCGCGCGGGGGATCCAAAGGCGGATCACCAAAGAAGGTCGCCAAAGTCGGCGTGAAGAGAGAAGCAGGTTATTTATATTTCATCGATAAAGACGGTGATGTTTCTTCTGCCAAGATGGTCCGTGGCGGTTCTAAGAAAAAAGCAGCAAAGAAGCCAGCTGCTAAAAAAGCTGTTAAAAAAGCTCCAGCTAAAAAAGCTAAGAAGCGTAAATAAGTCATTGTTCATTAATTAAGAAGTAAGCGTGGTAGGGAGAATCATTGTCATCTGGCAATGTAATATTTTCTCCCTACCACATTTTATTTGCTATAATACCCTCCTTCGCCAAATTGCTTTCGCGTTTGGCTACGGCGGGCAAGCCCCACCTTAACAGTTGGACTAACCTTTCACATAATTGATCATTGAGTCTTCTATGCTAGATAACATCATCATCCGTGGTGCCCGTGAGCACAATTTAAAAAATATTGATTTAACCATCCCACGGAATCAATTTGTCGTCATTACCGGTTTAAGTGGCTCGGGTAAATCGTCATTAGCCTTTGATACCATTTATGCGGAAGGCCAGCGCCGTTATGTGGATAGTTTATCGGCCTATGCCCGTCAATTCTTAGATCAAATGCAAAAGCCTTTAGTTGAGCATATTGAAGGTTTATCTCCAACAATCTCCATTGAACAAAAAACAATTAGCCGTAATCCACGTTCGACTGTAGCCACTCAAACTGAAATTTACGATTACTTGCGTTTATTATTTGCCCGTATTGGTATTCCTCATTGTTATTCTTGCGGTAAACCTATTGAGCAGCAATCCAGTCAGCAAATTATCAACACAATTTTATCTTACCCTCAAGGGACAAAGATTAATATCTTGGCACCGATGATACGTGGGCGAAAAGGTGAGTACCGCGATATTGGGCAGCAAATCATTAAAGCTGGTTTTGCCCGTATGCGCATTGACGGTAAAATGTATGAAGCCGAAGATAAAATCAAATTAGATAAATACAAAGTTCATCATATCGACGTGGTGGTGGATCGTTTGAGTATTCGTGACGATATTTCCAAACGTCTCGCGGATTCGGTTGAGACTGCTTTAAAAATTGGTGAGGGAATTCTTACCGTTGATTTTAATGGCGATAAGCCGGATGCTTTATTTAGTACGACCTATGCCTGTCCTGATTGCGGGATTAGTATTGGTGAAGTTGAACCACGTTTATTCTCATTTAATTCTCCTTATGGGGCTTGCCCGGAATGCAATGGGTTGGGGACAAAGATGGAAATTGATCCCAATGCCTTAGTCCCTGATCCAACTAAACCATGGACCACCGCCATTGTGCCGTGGACCAAGGGTAAACGTGGCTACATGATGTATTATCGGGCAGTACTTCGCGAAATAGCCAATCGCCATGATGTTGACCCACGACTACCTTATAATCAATTAGATAAGAAATTTAAAAATATCGTTTTATATGGTTCTGATGATGAAATTTGGAACAGGCCCTATGAAGGTGTAGTTAAATATTTAGAACGTTTATTTAAAGAAACAGATAGTGATTGGTTAAAAGAAGAATTAACCACATTCATGTCCGAGCAATCATGCCCGGGGTGCAGTGGCCGACGTTTAAAGCCAGAAGCATTGGCGGTGAAGTTGTCAAAGTTAAGCATTGTTGAAGTGACAGCAAAGTCGATTAAAGAAGCCAAAGTCTTTTTTAATGAGTTGAAATTAAATGCAAATCAACAAACAATCGCTCAAGAAATCTTGAAAGAAATTAATCGTCGTCTTGATTTTTGTAATAATGTCGGCTTAGATTATTTGACCTTAGACCGTAAAAGCGGCACATTATCCGGTGGGGAAGCAGAACGTATTCGTTTGGCTACTCAAGTTGGTTCAGGCTTAGTCGGTGTGATTTATGTCTTAGATGAGCCTAGCATTGGTTTGCATCAAAAAGACAATGACCGTTTATTGGCCACATTGCATGCCTTACGTGATTTGGGTAATACATTAATTGTAGTTGAGCATGATGAGGATACCATTCGTCGCGCGGACTATGTCATTGATTTAGGGCCTGGTGCCGGTGAATATGGCGGAAATGTATTATATGCGGGCGAAGTTAAAGGTTTAATGAAAGCCAAGGATTCATTGACGGCCAGTTATTTAAACGGTAGTTTTATTATCCCAACACCAGCCAAGCGTCGTGTGGCCCTGAAAGATAAATATCTCAAAATCATTTCAGCCAAAGAACATAATCTCAAAGATGTCAGTGTGAATATTCCTCTAGGGACCTTTGTATGCGTGACAGGTGTCTCAGGATCAGGGAAGTCGACACTTGTTGAAGATGTGTTATACAAAACATTGGCCAAAGAAATCAATGGGGCCAAAGAAAAGCCTGGTTTATGCAAGAAAATTGAAGGCATCAATCATATTGATAAAGTGATTGTTGTCGATCAATCGCCGATTGGCCGTACCCCTCGTTCAAATCCAGCGACCTACACCGGTGTATTTGCTGATATCCGTGATTTATTTGCTCAATTGCCAGAATCAAAACTGCGTGGGTATTTGCCTGGCCGTTTTAGCTTTAACGTTAAAGGTGGACGCTGTGAAGCGTGTGGGGGAGATGGGATTAAGAAAATTGAAATGCATTTCTTGCCGGATGTGTATGTGGAATGCGAAGTGTGTAAGGGTAAAAGATTTACAGATCAAACACTGGAAGTTCAATACAAGGGTAAGAATATTGCCGATGTACTTAATTTATCCGTCGTTGAAGCACTTGAATTATTTGACAGTTTTCCCAAAATTAAAAATGTCTTATCCACATTAAATGATGTGGGTTTAAGTTATGTGCGTTTAGGTCAAGCTGCAACCACACTATCAGGTGGTGAAGCTCAGCGGGTTAAACTTGCCAGTGAACTATGCAAGCCTGCCACCGGCAATACATTTTATATTCTAGATGAACCTACCACCGGATTGCATTTTGCCGACGTGGATAAACTCTTAAAAGTATTGGCACGTTTAGTGGACCGTGGTAACACAGTCCTTGTGATTGAGCATAATCTCGATGTGATTAAAAGTGCCGACCATATTATTGATCTTGGACCTGAAGGGGGTGACCGGGGTGGTGAATTAGTCGCCAGTGGAACTCCTGAGGAAATCATGACGGTGAAGGCGTCCTATACCGGGCATTATTTAAAACAATTTATTCAACATAAAGTTAAAGGTTAACTCAACAATGTCTTTATTAAGAATTGCCTGTTTAGTGTTGCTCCTGACAACTTCATCATGGGCACAAACTAAACCAGATGAATTATTTACCGCTGCAACCCAGGCCTTTCATAATGGCTTTTCTGATGTAGCTATTCGCTACAGTGAAGAATTTTTGCAGCAGTTTCCTCAGGATGATAAAGTCCCGGAGGTTAAACTTTTATTAGGTCAAAGTTATTACCTCGCTAATAAATTTGATCAGGCTTTGGCCATGTTTGCCACGATTGCAGACCAGTACGTTAAGAAGGATGAAATTAATTTTTGGTTAGGTGAGACCTATTTGAAATTAGAAAAGTATGATGTTGCTAAGAAGAAGTATGAGATTGTTATTGAGCAGTTTCCCACATCATCCTATGTAGCCCAATCCATGTATTCATTGGGTTGGATTTATTTGCAAACACAAGAATTTGATAAGGCCAAAGATCTTTTTAAAAGACTTTACACATTATTTCCTGATAATTCATTAAGCGAAGATGCATGGCTTAAGGCCACAGAGGCATCGTTAAATCTTCAGAATTGGAACGAGGTTGTTAATTTATTGACGGCCTATTTAAAACAATACCCTCAATCAAGAGTGCTCATGGATGTGTATTATAATTTAGGCCAAAGTTATTATAATTTAGGAAATTTTAATTTATCCGTCGATAACTACAAGAAAGCCATTGAGATTAAAGGTCAGCCTGATTTAATGATGGCTTCGTATATTGGTATTATTGGCGCATTGCAGAAATCAAATCAAATGTCTCAAATGGCTCCCATGATTAATGCCGCCAAAGAATATATTAAGTCGACCAAGGGGGAATTCGACGAATTACTCTTATCATTGGGGACAATTTATTTTGATGCCGAAGATTATTTAAATGCATTAAATACGTATGATCAATTAATTAAAGAAATGCGTGCACCAGCCACACTTGCCCAAGCCTATTTAGGAAGGGCGAATGTATTGTTTGCGTTAAAACGGTATGAGGATGCGACACTCGATTACAAAAAAGTATTGGATGATCAAGACCCTCAAATCAGTCAAAAAGCCAAATTTGGGTTGGCGTGGTTATTGTTAAAACAAGGGCAAACATCAGACTCATTAATTCAATTTCAGGCCTTGGCAAATCAAGCCACAGACCCTTTGATTAAAGCCAATGCATTGATTCAAATTGCTGATGCGTATCAAGATGCCGGCCAAATAGATAAAGCCACGACGCAGTATCAAGAAATCATTGATGGGTATCCTGAATTAGTTAACAAGGACTATGTGTTGTATCGGTATGCATTGGCGTATTTAAAAGAAGACCAAGCAGACCTTGCACTTGCAAAATTAGCTCAGTTAAAAGAAGAGTTTCCTCAAAGTGATTATTTGGCTGATTGGGAATATTATCAAGGGGTGGCGGCGTTTAAGAAAAATGACTGGCCGGGCGTTATCACAGCCATGACAAACTTTTTACGTGCATTGACAAAGCCCAGTGAATTTACACCGCAAGCGAATTATATCCTTGGTATTTCCTACTTAAACAGTAAGCAGCCTGATGAAGCGATTAAGATTTTCCAGAAGATATTACGATTGTATCCGGATAATCCCATGATTGCGAAGAATGCGGATTTGGGTATAGCACGTTGCTATGTTGATTTAGATCAAGTTAAAGAAGCTCAGAAAAGATTTAAGATCATCGTCTATAAATATCCAAAATCAGATGCGTCCTTTGAGTCTTTGGTCTGGTTGGCCAAGAACGAATTAAAGAATAATAATTCTCAACAAGCCATTGCATTTTACAAACAAGCAATTAGCGAAGCGCTAAGCGAACAACCTAATTTAGATACTGTCTATTATGAGCTCGCCCAAGCGTATGAAATGAATGGTTCCAGTGATGAAGCCATGGAAGCTTATGCACAAATAAAAAAAGATGAGGTATTATTACCCAAAGCTCAGTTGGCGATTGCGGACCTTATGCCTCATGATAGTTCAGAGTCAAAGGCCGTGACTATTTACCGTAAAGTCATCGTTGCCTATCCTAATTATGCCCGTGAAGCGGTTCTACGGCTAGGGCAGCTCTACCGTAACACACAGGATTATGAAAAAGAATTGCAGATTTATCGGGAGGGTTTAGCAATACCAATTGGCAAACAAGAAGTTTTGGATGCCCAACTGCAATTTAATATGGCAGACACTTTTGAACAAATGAGCAAAACGGATGAGGCTATTCAACAGTACTTAGCTATTGCTCAAGATAAAAACAATGATTTAGCCTGGTCTGTTAAAGCTTATTTACGCATTGCCAAAATTTATGAAGAAGGCAAAGATTGGCAAGGTGCTCGACTGACTTATCAAAAAATTGTTAGTTTAAATACAGAAGAATCAAAATACGCCCAAGAACGTTTGGATTGGATTAAAGCGAATACAGGCCGAAAGAAGTAGGAGATATACTATGTCAGTCACATTAGTCAATTTATGGTCGATCTTTTTAAAAGGAGGGCCAGTTATGTGGCCTTTATTAGCCTTGTCAATTTTATCGATCACCATCATCATTGATAAATGGTTTACGCTCATTCAACTTAATCGCATTTGGTTTAATGGACGTGGCCAAATATTTTCTTTAGTCAAAGAATTTAAATTAAAAGAAGCGATAGGGGCTTGTGAAAACTTAGACATGTTTATTGCCCGTGTGTTAAAGACAGGGGTTTTGAAATATGGGGCAAGCCGGGAAACAATATTGACGGTGATGGAACAATCCTTACTCATTGAAACCAATGATTTAAAGAAGCGTATGGGGATTTTAGCGACGATTGTGAACTTGGCGCCACTCTTAGGTCTTTTAGCAACGATTGTCGGTTTAACCGCGGTATTTCATGCCGTGCATATGCGTTCCAATGCCCTTAATCCTTTAAGTTTGGGTGATATGTCCTCAGGAATATGGCAAGCGTTGGTGGCAACCTCTGCAGGGTTAGCCGTGGGTATTATTGCTTTTGTTGGGCATGCGTTTTTAGCGGAACAAATTAATCATTTGATTATGGAAGCCAAAGAAAATATGCAGACATTATCCAATGTGCTTTACAGTTTGTGGGAAGGTGAGAATGCTGGTCAATCGTAATGTATGGCATCCGATCGTTTTTATCGCGGCCTTAAACTTTGTCTTGATTATGGTCATGCTCATCATGACAACGACAATCATGGCGACACCCGCCGGTGTGACACTTGATTTATCACCTAAATCGTCAGCTGTAGAGGATGTGCGTCGTGTTGAAATTAAAGTAACAGCCGAGAATGTGATTTATGTGGATGATCGTGTCATGACATTAAATGAAATGCGCCGCTGGCTTGCGCAACCGAAATACCGAGGAGGTTTAATCACGGTTCGCAGTGATAAGCGTGCATCGGTGGGGCGCATCATGGATATCATGAGTATTTGCAAAGGGATTTCCCAAGGACAAGTGCATGTCACAAGCTTGGAATAAAATTTTGCTCAGCGTCGCTCTTGTTCATGCCGCTGTTTTAAGTTTAGTCTGGGTAGGGTTAGCTTCTCCACAACCACTGGTTCAAGCCTCTTTTGCCTATGTGCCTCAAACAATTGAGATGGAGGGGCAACGTGATCAATATTATGAGCCCGTCGTAAGTCAAGAGGCATTGATGCCTAAGCAACAGCTTAAACAAGATGAAAAAATATTACAGCAATTGCTGTTAAAACCAACAAAAGAGCGCCATAATGTTCGCTTGGGATTATAATACATTTGTGATGATCAGCATGACCTTGATTCTGGCTATTGTCTTAGGGGCATGGATGTTTTATACTTTATCTAGGTCTACGCGTTTAAGGGACATTGTGTTTGATGAGTTAATTCAATGCCCATTTTGTGCCAATGTTTTTCGTCAAGTACGTCGGGCAAAGATCATGAAATGCCCATGTTGCGCGAGTTTTATCGGGGAAGACCTGTCTCCCCAAGGAAAGGGAAAATATGACGCCTAAATCATTGTTAAAGAATAACTCTGGCATGGTTATGGTGATGGTTTTATTAGTTGTGATGGTTTTGATGATTTTAAGCGCATCCATTATGTCTACAACTCTAAATCAAAATTTAACCCAGCGTGGGCAAACAGATAAATTAATTGCCGACCAGTTAATTAAGGGTGTCCATGCCCAGGACTATGCGCGTTATGAAGCGGGTTTATTCCCATTCCCACCACCTACAGATATGGCTACCCGGACGTATGACATTAATGGTAAGAGATACACGGTGACAACTACAACAACTGCTCAAGGGGCCAATCAGACAGTCAATTATAGCGCCCAGTATTAAAATTTTCCCATTACGCATTGACAAAGAACATAGGCTGATGTCTAATTTAGTATATATATTAAAGACATCCTATGGCCAATCCAAAAAAACTCAGTATTATTTGGGAAGATAAACAGATATCCCTCCTTGTGGTTGAAAAAAATCAACCTGTGGCTCATCAACGTGTTGATTTATCCTCCATTGCGCAAGATGCGCCCTCTTCTATTGGTGTTACAACAGATATTCAAACAGTTGCATTGTTACAAAAGACTTTACGTGAGTTAAAAGTAGATGTGGCGGATGTATATATTGGTATTTCGAATCGAGATTTGATTCTCAGATCATTTGTTATTCCTTTTTTAAAACCTGCGGAAGTTCAGACAGCCATTCAATTTGAAGCTAAGAAATATATTCCTTTTGATATTAGTGAACTGAAGTATATTTATCACACGGTTCCTATTACCGAGAATAAAGTTAAACGGATGCGCGTATTTTTCTATGCGATTCGTCGAGAGATCCTTGAGAAGTACGAACATCTTGTTAAACAAACAGGATTAAATATTATTTCATGCGAGCCTATGATTGTCGGTTTATGCCGCGCCATGATCCATCAGAAAGAAATCACCTTAGATGCGAAAGCTGCCGTGTTAGATTTAGATCATACGGGCGGGAGAATTTCATTTATTGATCATGGGGTCGTTTTTTTTATTCGAGATTTTCAATTAAATCCAGGTTTGAGTTTGGCGTCTTCAGGAGTTGATAGCAATTCAGAAGAATTGATCAAATCAAGAATATTTAATGAAATTCGTAATTCTTTTGAGTTTTTTAGTCGACAATTTCATGATCAAATTACCCAATTATTAGTTCATGCCGATGTGGATTTAACGAGTGTTGTCGAAGATTTTGCGACAGAATTAAATGTCACGATTAAGAAATATCAAGCAAATATTGTAAGTCCTGCGAAGTCATTTAAAGGATTAGATGTATTAAGCGGTTTTGGTTTAACATTGGCATCACCGTCATCTGTTGTCGCGCATCAAGATCTTTTAGTTAAGCCTAAAAAGCCTCAATCGGCTAGCATGACCGCATTTAATGGTTTAAACATTGATTTTAAAGAGTTAAAACCTGTCATTCAATTTGCTCTTGCTATGGTTGCAGTCTGTGTTGGTGTTTATATATATTTATTTACACAAACAAATGATTTAAAAAAGCAAGTAAATGCATTAGCCAGTCAACAAGGTAAATTTGATGCGCAAACAAAAGACGATATTGAGGGATTAATTACTAAAGTTAGTACGGATACATCTGAAATTAACAAAATTCGTTTTAAATCAGATTTACATGCCGTTATTTTGCTTATCTCTAAGTATGTCAGTGAAAATATGTGGTTGAATAATTTAGATATTCGTTTTAATGATCCAGCGTCAGATCAGGTTTCCATTGAGTTTAAAGGAAATGTCTATGTTGAAGATGTGAATAAGCAGATTAGGGCTATGAATGATTTTGTGACTAAGCTTCGTGCAGATAAGTATCTCGCTAAGTATTTTTCTAAGATTGAACTTATGTCGATTCAACGTGAACAGGGCAATGGTGTGACATACACATCATTTTTAGTTAAGTGTAATTGAGAGAATTATGGCTGATTCGAACAAACCATTAGATTTAAAAAATATTGATGCTGGTGATTTCATCAAAGAATTGATGAAGCAAAAGATCACCGTGATGAAAATTGTTATTTTCGTAGTGTCTGCAGTATTAATAGGTGGTTTAGTGAGCAATTTTTTTAAAGTAAAAACGAACTCACAAAATGAAATGGCCATGTTGCAAGAGAAGTTAGCTGTCATTGAGCGCTATAAAGAATCCAAGGATAAATTTAATACCTTTCTTACATCATTACCAAAAAATATTGAAGAAAACAACTTAGTGAATGTGTTGTCTGATTTTGCAGTGCAGAATAATGTGGAAGTGTTGTCGTTTTCAGGCGTTCGGTCACAATCATTTGCCTATTACGATGTTTACACTGTGGAAATGAATATTCGTGTCGATTCGTTCAAGGCCGCAGTGGTGTTAATTAAAGCCATTGAAGGATCTTCCAGTGCATTACGTTTAGACAGTTTCTCCATCAGCGGTATAGAGTCAGGGTCTATGTCCATTAAATTGATGATATCGACGATTAGGACAAAGAGCTAACATGAAAGCATTGATTATTCTTTTAGTGATGTTAATGCCTCATTATGTATTTGCCCAAGAACAAGCGGCGCCAGATGAGACAGTTTTACCTTCGGCTGAGGTAGAGTCGCTGTTAAATTTATTGAAAAATCCTTTTGAATCAAAATTGCCACCGCCACCAGTCATACCTGATCCTGTGCAGGCGTCTCACAATGATCCTTATGGTCAGAATAATGGGGTAAATATGCCTGATTTAAGTGGCGTGCCTGATATGTTAGAAAAACCCGTCGAAATTCAAAAACCTGATGTTTCTCTTGAGGGAATGGTGTGGTCCGATAAAATACAACAGGTGATTATTAAAGGACAAATACTCAATGTAGGTGATGAAACTAATGGCCTTAAATTAATCAAAGTCTCACGTGACGGAGCAATCCTTCAGTTTAAGGGTAAGGATTTTCTTTTTAATATTGAGTAGTTAGATACACATTACGGAGATTTATTATGCAACGATTGTTAGTGTTAGTCGTATTAAGTATGTTAGTTGCAGGGATGTCCTACGCCGATGATGAATTTGGAAGCCGTTTTATTTATCAAGATTATTCGAAGAAGATTTCAATGGATTTTAAGAATGCATCCTTGATTGATGTATTAAAAATATTTTCAAAACAATCAGGCAAAAATTTTATTGCCGCCACTGAGCTCTCTGATAAGAAAGTGACGCTGTTCTTTGAAAATATCCCATTAGAAGATGCCTTAAATAAGATTCTTGATGCGAATGATTTAACCTACGAAACTAAAGAAGATAGTGATATTTTTATTGTTAAGGTTAAAGAGAATCCAAATACGAAAATTGTTACGAGAATTTTTCCTCTTCAATATGCGACAGTGTCGAATTCAGCACTTAATTCATCATCGTCATCAAGTTCTTCTGCCGCTACAACCGCTAGCCCTTTAACAGCAGCTATTCAAGCGTCCATGAGTTCCGACGGCGTTATTGTTGAAGATCCTCGTACAAATAGTTTGATTATTAAAGATAAGACCGAACAATTCGTCATGATTGAAAAAGCGATCGCTGACATTGATGTCCCCGTTCCAGAGATTTTGATTGAATTAGAAATGATGGACATTTCCAAAACAACATCGGAAGAGTTGGGTATCAAATATGGAACAGAGCCATTAACCTTTAAGGGCGCTGAAAGAGATGTTATTTATCCTTTTAAGCAGGGCTTATTACGTGATAAAGGGTATACTTTTGAAGATCCCGAATACCGTGTTGGGACAGTTAGTGCTGCAGGGATGACGGCTGCATTAAATTTTATTAGAACGCGCGGGGATACAAAAAATTTAGCGAAGCCCAGAATTTTAACATTGAATAATCGCACAGCAGAAATAAAGATTTCTACAAATGAAGCAATTGGTGTTACAACTACGTCGGACACAACCAGCACCACAGGGTCATCCACTAAAGAAGCAGAGCGTGTGGAAACAGGTGTCTTTTTAACAGTGACCCCGCAAGCGAATATTGCCACACGAGAAATTTTACTGTCGGTTAATCCAAAAGTCATTCAAGCTCGTGATGGTTTAATCATTGATACAGTTCAGTACAAAGATCCTGAAGAGCGTGGCACTCAATCATTATTAAAAGTCCATGATGGTGAAACCGTTGTTATTGGGGGTTTATTAAGAGAAGATAAAAGTACCAGTGTTAGCAAGTTACCTATATTGGGAGATTTACCATTAATTGGATCAGCATTTCGTCATAAAAGTGATCGTAGCGCGCAACGTGAGTTAATTATTTTTATTACGCCTCATATTATTGATCCCAAAGATTATTCCAAAGAAAAGAAAATAAAAAAAGAATCGGCAAAGATGAAGAAAATTCGACAATCCCTAAATTCGCAAGAATCAGGTGGGTAAATTATGGCTCGTTTAAGAATTGGTGAAATACTTATTCAGCAAGGTCTCCTGACGGAGAATCAATTGCAAGAGGGTATTAATCATCAGAAAACCAACAAAGGCCGTCTTGGTGAGATCTTAATTAAATTAGGAATGATCAAGGAAGATGATTTGGCAGCTGCGTTAGCAGCCCAATTACTTATTCCTTATGCATCTTATGCCTCGGGTTTGTTGCGACCACGTTCTGATCAAAGTTTAGACAGAGTGGTTCCCATGGACTTTGCCCGAAAGAATTTTATTTTACCTTTGTCTAAACAACAAGGAGTGCTGACGTGCGCGGTATTTGATCCCTTAGATTATGTGATGCAAGAAAATCTAAAGATGATGACGTCCTGTGAGCTGAGTTTTGTTATTTCAACGAAGACCGATTTAGGTAAAGCGATTAATGATTTTTATTTAACAAGTTCAAAGGGTAGTGGCGAGCAGCGTTCAACGCTCCTTGATCGGGTTGTTGAAAAAACATATAACGAAGAAAATACTCCTAAAATTGCGATCAAATCCACATCGCAAGATGCTGAGTTGAGTATTGATAAGCTTATTGCAAAGGCGGAAGAAGCACCTGTTGTTAAGTTAGTTGATTTAATCATTCGCCAAGCCATAGATGAAAAAGCGAGTGATATTCATGTCGAACCTTTTAAAGATAAATTAGAAATCCGCTATCGTATTGATGGGGCTCTTTATCAAATTCCTCCACCTGCAGCGCATTTAACATTACCTATTATTTCTCGTATTAAAATTTTAGCGAAGATGGACATTGCTGAAAAACGTGTTCCTCAAGACGGGGCTATTTCGGCAAAATTGGAAGACCGTGTTGTCGATATTCGTGTTTCGACGGTACCTACGGTTCATGGTGAAAAAGTAGTTATGCGTCTTTTGGATAAAGGGGCTGTCAAACTTCAAATTGAGAATTTAGGTTATGATCAAGGGCAATTGGCGTTAATTAGAAAGTCATTAGAATCGTCGTACGGACTATTCTTTGTTACAGGTCCGACGGGAAGCGGGAAATCTACGACATTGTACTCATGTTTAAGTGAAATTACAGACCCAACTATTAATATCATGACCGCAGAAGATCCTGTTGAATTTAAGATTGATGGTATTAATCAAGTTGGGATGAAGCCTGATATTGGTTTGACGTTTGCCACAACATTACGGGCTTTTTTACGTCAGGATCCAGATGTGATCATGGTCGGGGAAGTCCGGGATTTGGAAACAGCACAAATTTGCGTGCGTGCCGCGCTTACAGGTCACTTGGTATTAAGTACACTGCACACGAATGATGCGGCTTCAGCTATTACACGTTTAATTGATATTGGAGTGCCACATTATTTATTAACACCTTCACTTATTATGATTGTGGCCCAGCGTCTTGGTCGCAAGCTCTGCCAAAAATGCAAAGAACCTTATGAGCCGACAGAACGTATATTTGGTGATTACACCATCAAAGTAGATTTGATCTATAAAGCCAAAGGGTGTGATGAGTGTAATCACACAGGCTATAAAGGTCGATTAGTTTTAGCTGAATGCATGGCTATTAATGATGACATACGTCGTCTCATGGCTCAAAATGCTAGTTATAATGATATCAAAGATGCGGCTCGAAAAAATGGGATGGATACCTTGTTTGAATCCGCTATGAAAAAAGTAGAAGCGGGTATCACCAGTATTGACGAAGCTCTTGGGATCACACTAACCTAATCCTATGCCCCAGTTTATTTATATAGCTAAAGATATTGATGGAAAGACGCAAACAGATAAAGCTGAAGCCTTAGATGAACAGGTCTTGGCCGAAAAGCTTCAGGGTGAGGGTCTGTTTATCGTCAGTATTAAATCCGTGGGAGATACCCAATCTATCCCTAAAGTCAATAATGCCACGACGAGCCAGAAATTTACACACAAAGGCGTTACGCTGGATGACTTAGTTGTTTTTTCTCGCCAGCTCGCCACCATGCTTGAAGCCGGTGTTAATTTATTAAGAAGTTTATCCATCATTACGGGCCAAATATCTAGCGAAAAGTTATCAGGCATTGCTAATCAGGTTCGCACTGATGTTGAACAGGGGCGTTCATTAAGTGCTGCATTGGCGAAGCATCCTACAGTGTTTAATCAATTTTGGGTATCACTGGCTGAAGTAGGTGAGGCCTCTGGTACTATGCCTAAAGTATTGAATAAAATTGCGGATCACATGCAGCAGCAAGCTGCTTTCCGTAATATTGTCATCTCGGCGTTAATTTACCCTGGTATTCTTTTTACGGTGTGTATTGGAGCTATCTTATTTTTTGCGATGGTTGTAGCGCCTCAGTTTGAAACAATATTTCAAAACCTAGGAACAAAATTGCCTGGCATTACCAGTGGATTACTCACATTATTTAAATTTCTAAAGAAGAATTTCCTTATTATTATTGCATGTATCACGGCGTTTGTTTTTGCGTTTAAAGCATGGAAGAAAACATCATCAGGCCAATTAAAATATGAGCAAGTCATGTTTAAACTCCCTATTGTGGGAGAAATAACACGATTAATTTTAGTCGAACGTTTTGCAGCCCAAATGAGTATTTTAACCGATTCAGGGGTTCCAATTCTAACAGCGTTAGAAATTACTGAACGTATGATGGAGAATATGATTGCAGAATCCGTCGTAGCTAATATTCGTGATTCAATCCGTAATGGACGGCCTTTTGCCGAGTCCATGGATGAACAACAGTTCTTTCCGTCGATGGCAGTTCAAATGGTCAAGGTAGGGGAAGAAACGGGTGAGTTGGGAAAAATGTTTAAGCATGTTGCAAAATTCTATCAGACTAAAGTTGAAGATTTTATGAAAAGGTTTGGGACTATCATTGAGCCATTTATGTTATTGTTCATGGCTGGCTCTATTGGGGTCATTGTCGTCGCTATTTTCTTACCCTTGTTTAAAATTGGGCAAGGTGCAGCGCCGCATTGAGACGAGAAAGCGCTTTCAAAAAAAACCATCATCTCATTGACAATGACTAACGGCATGCTACACTTGAAGTATAAGGCATTATTACTAGACTATAATTGTAGAAGGATTCAAGTAATAAAAATAAAGGAGAATGTTATGAAAAAAGTATTAATGAACAAAAAGGGTTTTACGTTGCTTGAAATCGTTGTCGTTATGATCATTGTTGGGGTGCTTGCTGCAATCGCATTACCTAACCTTTTCGCTAACGTTGAACGTCAAAGAGCTCAAGAAGCAATTACAACAATTGGCGTTATTAGAAATGCCGTTGAAACCTGCTTGGTGTCTGCGCCAGCGGTAGGTAACTGTACCTTTTCTGCTATCGGGGTTTCAGCGCCTCCAGGGGCATTATTTACCTATACAATTACTGGTTTAGGTGGGGCTGTTACTTCATCTAGTGACACAGCAGTTTACACGATCTTAGCTACCCGTAATACGATTCAAGGTGGTGCTGCTACATCAACAATCTCTTTAACGCGTAGCAATGCTGGTGTTGTTAAAGGTGCTGCTGGAGCATTTGTTGGCGTTTGGCAATAAGTGCTAGTTTAAACGATTCAAACAAGGTCGCACATTATATGTGCGACCTTTTTTTATGACAAAGATTATTTCATTCATTAAACAACAATTACGCCACCCGGAAATACTGCTATTTCTGGTTGGCGTTTTTGTGTTTATTAATACCTTGCACAATGATTTTTTGATTGATGATAATAGATTCTTTGGTAATCGTTACTTTACAGATATTAGTTTTTGGTGGCTTCATTTTATTCCTGATTCAATTTTGCATTCTTACTTGCCTCAATTAGAAATGGATGTTCCCTATTATAGGCCTATTGCGCATTTGGTACCGATGCTCTGTTACCAAGTTTTTTTAAAGAATCCTGTAGGGTATCATGTTGTGAATATTTTATTGCATGTCGGGGCTTCATGCATGGTGTTTCGATTTTTTAAACTTTTAAATATTTCGCAAAAGGTTTCTTTTGTTGCAGCATTATTTTATTTAGTTCATCCAATTAACAGTATTTGTGTGAACTATAAGACGGCTTCAATATTTTCAGTTCTTATTATTTGTATTTTTTCTTCAATCAATTTATTTATTCAAGATAAAAGATTTTCTTTCTTGTTCTTTGTGTTGGCAATGCTATGTCATGAGGTTG
>JACCDG011931925.1_pt1 | contig 38275 bp, 63 predicted proteins | sample 7442471 | NCBI WGS metagenome assembly JACCDG01 (sample SAMN15323444, study PRJNA562643) | freshwater metagenome | isolation source: river surface water | place: USA:Blue River Watershed | collected 2017-08-17 | reverse complement strand
TTTAAGTATTTAAATTTAAAGGGGTATATTGTAATATTATCCAAAGCTTTGTTTTGCTGTCTGTGTTCTGAATCCACGCTTAGTACCAATAATAGCGTTAATGCCTGATAATGTCAAGCCTGCGCCTGGAGGTACGCTAAAACTAGGGTCATACACTTCATTAATGGTAATTTGGAAAGTCTCACACTTTTGTTTTTGTGGAAATACGCGAGCTTCAAATACGTTCTTCTGACCGCCCCAAAACTCACCACTGCCCCATAAAGCTTCTCCGCCCCATTTAGCAGCATAGTTATCAGGGGACACTATTATATTTTGGATGGCGCTGGCATTATAATCATAAGCTAAAGATACATTAAGTTTAAATGGTGATAAGTAAGTGCCTTCTAAAAACATATGATAGAAGCGCTCAAAGCCTTGTAATCCAGCTAATGATATCCAGCTTGTAGTAAAGCTCATCACTACTGGCGTAGAACCATCTAAATAGAAATTAGGTGTTTCCTGATATACGTACCCTAAATCATTTAAGTAGGTGTCTTTACCTTGGTATAGTGTTTCACTAATAGCTCTAATATTATTAAATGTACCCCATTGGCCATAATAAAAGTCATACATTAAAGTGACACTATGGCTCATCATAAAGCGCACTTGATTAGTAGCTGGAACTACTTTAGCCCCATAACAGATTAAATCGTTATATTGCTCTACAGGAGCTCCAATATAAGTAGTGCTTAAATCTCTACCTAATAGCCAAATACCTTTGTTTGATTGAAACATGACACCATTAGGCATTACTACGATGCTATTAGGATTAGTACATCCAACAGCTGCTGTAATAAACGTAGGATCTGTGAAATCGTTATTAGCTCCAGTATTATCCGGTCCTAAACCTGTTAAATAGTATATAGCGTTCTCTTTAAAGATAATAAGTTTGTCATCTAAAGCTGTCAACGCTGTACAATCACCTGTGCTGCCTTGAGCTCCTGAGGTAGGTGCTACATATACAGTTAGTAAGTCACTCATTTCAACTGGCGTACCTGATATAACTTGTTTAGAGAAGTACAATAGATTTCTGTCTTCAGCGTCAATTAACCATAATCTATTTTTAAATAACGCAGAAGCTATAGAAGCCGGCGGTGCTATATTCTCTAATACTCCGCCTGTCGTGTATAACAATACATTACCTAATATAGCACTATCAGCTAATGTATCAGTGATAGTTACGCTATCTACAGCTGGATCGTTTAGAGTAGGCGAAGTAAGACTTGTAAATTGATAGTATTGCTGTTGAGCTACACTATAGCGATACCCTACAATACGCACCGGATTAGGTGCTATCTTATAAGTTAATCTAAGCGTAGGGACGTTGAGCGTATTCGTTGAAGTAGCGCCTGTCGTGACAATGCTAACAGGTATGGACGGCGCCGAACGGTGAAGATTGCCTTGGTTATCTGTCCATTCGTATGTAAATACGTAATAGTACGTTCCTGCTCCAATGTTACCTCCAGCTGCTGAAGTCGTTACTGTGTTGTTTTCAGGCCACACTTGAAAGCCTTGCTCTACGGGCTTAACGCCATCATATTGCCATAACATTCCACCTGTCAAGTGTAACGTGTTGGCTATTTCACTTGAGTATTGACCGTTGGTGTTAATAGTAAATTTAGCTAAGTTGATGCCTGTTTGAGTGTATATACCGTTAACAGGAGTTCCACTCGGTAATTCAGTCCCTTTATTAACACTAGCTAAAAAACTTTTGATCAAATAAGCTGTGTAATAAACCCCATCGATTAGCGTTACATTAGATAATACCTGGTTTGATTGATATCCGCCGCCATTAGAATAAGCTAAACGCATATAGATATTGCCATTAGAATCAATTAAAAAATAAGTAGGTTGATTTATCTCACCATAAGTAGCCACCATGTATATCATGTTGGTGTCTGGGTCAATAAACGCTTTAGATGCAAGCCCTACGCTTCGTAATATAGTAGTAGGACCGGTAACTACTGCTGCTTGTGTGACTGTCACTTTGTTTAAGTAATCAGTTTTAGCATTAGGCGCATAGCTATAAGTATTGGCTACTTCATATATAACAGTTAGTAATCCAGCATTAGCGCTAGATGTAATTTCATTTAACTCTAAAGCTGTTATAATTTGAGTTTTAGGTACTATGAGGTTTAATAATAAATCGTATCCTGCAATATAGCCGTTATTACTGGTAGTGTCCCAAAATGAGATATATATAATACTATTAACTGTATCCGCTGTAACTGACATTAAATCAGCTACGGATGTAGCTAATACTACTGGAGTTCCGACTTGTAAGGCGGACGTTAATACAGTAGTTCTTACGTTACCGCCTGTAGATCCCCAGCTTAAATACAATGAGTTATTGGTTACGTATCCATCATATCCTGAGTTTAATGACACTACTTGAGCGCTAATGTCTGCTGCTGCTGTGGGAGTCGACGGCGTAGAATAAGGTACAGCTATGTATTGTAAATGAGGGGCGCCAGAAGCTGTCACTAAGAAAGTAATAATAAAATATCTACCTAAAGTAAACACTCTAGGATTGGTAGAAGTAGCTGGCAATGCTGTGCGTCCTACAATTTGCTGTCCAGTAAGATTATCACTTACTTGATAATAGGCAACATTAGTGTCTATATAAGTTAAACAAGCCAACCCATTAGAAGCTATTGCTACGTCTGGCGCTGTTTGAGATGTAGATACACGCACTAATGGCTGTACGTCTAAGCCTATTGGCTGTACCGTGCCGCGATCTAGCCATTGATCTGTGTCTTGGCTATAAGCATACAAGTTACTACCGGTGGCTATTAAGTTACCTGATTGCGTAGTAAGGGTAGTTTGTTGGGTATTGGGTAATTTAGTAATAGTTTTAAAGCCATCTCGTTTAACTAAAGCGCCTGCTTTATCAAACACCATGTTGTTCAAAGCTAAAAATTGCCCAATTTGAACTTGTTTTGGATCGCTCTTAGTATCTAAGCCTTGAGAGAAGTTAATATTAACAGATTGCTTTTGTAAAGCCATATTATAACTCGTACGCTATTAATACTGTGTTATTTAAAAAAGCTGCTGCACCGCCAGCTGTACTACTAATTTTTAATCCTATAGTAAAAGTGTAAGTACCTGCAGCCACTGGTATAAACCAAGACGCTGAAGAAGAGGGCACTGTTTGAATCTGACCGCTTGTAAAAGCAATCAATCGAGTAGAATAAGGGCTGCTGTAAGCTCCACCATTCGTATTATAAGCCACTTGCGTAGTAAAATCCCCAGAGGCTCCGTTTGTGAATACGCCCAAGACAGCTTCATTAGGACTGTCATCTGAATTTAAACGCAGCATAATAGGGCGCCCCGTTGTTGTAATAGTTACAGATAGATTAGTCACTGCTGTAAATGTAGTGCTTGAGATAGAGAAAGCGCTGCAAGTCGTAGAAGATTGTTGACCTAAAGCTGCAAGCTTTGGCCGAGTTATAGCGCCGTCAGCTACTTTAGCTGTGGTAACTGCTAAGTTATCTATTTTAGCTGTGGTAACTGCTAAAGCTGCTAGTTTAGCCGTAGTGATACCTAAATCTTTAACTTGTAATAAGTTAGTGTTGATCTCTAAAGTGGAATTATCTACTTCTAGGTTAGCTAAAGCTCCTGCATTATCAACCGTTAAGATGTTACGGGTAGCTGGGAGTGCTGTAGGGAAAGTTAAACTGTAGTTAGCTGATAAACCTGTAGGAGCGCTTAAAGTAACACCATTCCCATTAGCTACTACTTCTCTTATAGTAACGCTACCGTTATCCATATTAGCTGGAATAGTGGTATTTGATTTCCATAAGAAAGAGCTTGACAGAGCTACATAAGATGCTGAAGCTGGCGCTACTAAGTTAGCAATAGAACCTGGGGTACCTGCAATACCGCCAGCTTCAGTAATACGAATCTGATTACCTACGCCATCAGCAAAGTAAAGATCGACACCTGATTGGTAGATAGTGTTTACTGAAGGTAGGGTAATTTGAGCTACGAATTCAACGCCAGCTACATCTGTAGCAAAGTGACTATTAAAGCTTAAATCTGTGTTAATATTCAACCCTGCAGGTGTAATCTGAGAGCCTTTACCTGGGGTGTGATCGTGCTGATCAATTAGCGTTAATGATGCGTTAACATCAAAAGCGTATTGAGGACCGTTAGTGTCCCCTGCTGTAGGTATAATTAAAGACATATTAGGAGAAATTGTACTCATATTAAAAACACCATAGCGATATTGTGCAGTCTGCATCGCTTGTAAGGGTTAAGGTTAAATCATTTAAAGGTTGAGATCTAAATAAAGAAGCTTGAGCGTTTTGGTCAGTAATAATGTATCCTATTTGCTTTCTACCGAGTTTATGGTTAATAGTATTAGAGCCAGTAGTAATCTTTATATTAGATATAAGAATACCTTGTACTAACAGATTACGTATAATAGGGTCTAAAGCAGTCGCCCAGCGAACTTGCATCATATCTAGAGGTAGCTTCTGAGGTAAACTCATTAAAAGCCTCCAATGCCAGAGTTCCAGCCGCCGCCATAACCATTGCCATAATTTCTACGGCTATCGCTTACAGTGTCAGGGTTAGCCGCATCACGACTAGCAGCAGACTCTTCAATACGTCCTTTTAAGAACATTAATTCTTGATCAAGTTTAGTAGTGTCTGATTCTTCTTTATCTAAAGCGTATTTAGCTGCTCTTACGATAACATACTCAATCCAACCTGAGATACCTGTGTCGGTAGTATCAGTGTCTTTTAACAGTTCAGTTAAGCGTGGAATGTACCATAAACGTATTTGTTGCCCAGCTGATGGTGTAGGGATAAATTCAATATTACTACCCATAATGCGGTATTGAAGATTGAATACACCGTATATAGTAGATGCTGTGTTAGGATATACGAATCTATTGCGGTCTGCAAAGTTAAACTTCTGAATAGTAACATATCCATTATTAGAAAAGCTTAGGGCTAAATCCACCCCTAATAGCTTGTAATATGGTTTAGGGATAAAATTAGTATTAGTTAAAGCATTTTGGAACGTGTTAGAGCCATTAGGAAGGGGGTATAAGAACGTAGAGCCATCAGCTGTAAACTGAATAGGCGTAGCTACATAGTAGTCTTCATACACTGTAACTAATAAGTCGTATAACTCAAACATAGCTTTATTGATATAAGCGTTCCACTCAGGCATTGTAACAAATTGAGAGTTAACTCTATCAGCTCTTTGTTGAGCTTGTAAGCGTATTTGAGATAAACACATTTCACCTGTCGGTACAGGTACTTCAGACTTAGCTTCTGTGTAAGAGCTAGTTCCTGATACGTTAGAAGCTGCTACCTTGTACCAGTATTGGGTACCTAGCGTAACCGCTGTATCTAAATATTGTGTAGCTAAAGGGCTACCAGAGATTGTAGAGATAGTTGTGAAAGTGATATTGTCTTCACTGCGTTGCACTATATAAGAGTCAGCCCCAGTAGAAAGACTCCACGATACCAGTATTTGCTGATTCGCGGACTGGACATTGAAGTTTGTGGGGATGCCTGGAATACCTGCCAATTGAAGCTCCTAAAAGGAAAAAGGTGAGAGGGAGGCGTTGATTAGACGCCTATTTTTCACATTTTAAGCGCCCTCTCAATAAATTGTATTACTCGCCCTGGATAGTTACTGAGCTATCAGAAAAGATAGCTAAGATGTTGATGCTAGATCCAGAAGCTGGGTTAACTAATGCTCCTGCTGCATCTAAACACTTAACAGTAATTTCAGCACCAGATGACAACTGAGCGCCTGTATTAGGTGCATTACCAATTTCGATAGATGAAACACCTGATAAACCAGCTGGAGGGCTGATCATGCTTCCTGCTTGAAAGTAACTTTTATTGAAGTTAGTGTATTGTTGTAATTTGATGATGTATGTACCATCAGCTACTTGTTTAGTTACTGATTGTACCATTGAACCAACAAAGCTAGTTACAGCTCCTGCTGCTCCAATTAGAACAGTTGCGTCAACCATTACTGGTTTAACGTGCATTGAGTAAAGTTTACCGCCTGATGCGTAGTTTCGATTTGCCATAGATATCCTCTTGTCTTACACCTGTAATGATTGCGAGTTATACTTGCAATTCTCACCGTAAAACCCAGGTATTAGCTTTACAGGAAGGGTTTGAGGATATCTCAAGCTCCTATAAGCTACCTAGTGTCGGTTATTTACAGTTTGAATACTTATTGAGGATTCTATTTAGATTAGATAGGTGTTGGTCTACAGGTTGTAGCATATAGGCCGTAATGGCTGCGTGGAGCTCATTAAGGGCGTTACGTTCTATTGGGCATACAGGCTGATAGTGTTCAAACTTAGCCTGTAGGGCCGCTTTATAGAGCTCTAATTCATCTGGTAAGGTGTATTGTAGGTTAATAATCATACATTTTAATCAAAAACGCTGTAATTACGGGCACTTAGGCCTTCATTGACCTTTTCTTGCAAGTAATTGTATCTTGACGGGTTTTGTATTTGCAATATATCAATATCTACAGAAACTGAGCCTAATTCAGCAGTATATACTATCACTTGGGTTATTACCCCAGATGCATTGTATACTACCATTAGAGTTGGTTCGACGTAGGTGTAATCATCCCCGTTATATACTTTCTTATGCATATTAAGCTCCGCCACGCTCTTTAAGGCGCTCAATGATTAGTTTAGTCTTATTCTTTAAGATAACTGTCGTTTCTTTAACTGGCCCTACAACTAGGTTATACCGCTCTTTAGCGTAGTCAAACTCAGCTTTAGCTGTAATATAGGCTTCAGACTCTTTAAATTGCTCATTTTCTTCATTTTGTAGCTGAATCTCTACAATACGAGCTTTTAACTGATCAATAGTTAATGCTTGGATTGAGTCTACGAATGTTTGGTCAATACCTTTTGGTAACTTCTTAGTTTCTGCTTTTTTCATTAATGCATTCCCTCATCTTTTAATTGTGTTATAATATACTGGTAATCAACTGTTTCAACTAATACTGAACCTGTCACATTGACGGCAATTCCGACTACGGGGCCGTCGTATTGAGGCTCTTTAGCTCCTACTCGGTAGCCAATACGAAAGCCTTTATTGACAAATAAGCCTGTAGCTTCAAACTCTTCGCCATCGTCTCCAGTAGCCCTGGTCTTTTTATTGACCTTCCATATATCGTATTTCATTTTACAGCCCCTAGTACTACGCAGACTGCAATAATAACTATAGAAGCGTATAATGAATTGACCGCAGCTTGTTGGTCATTTCTATTCTTACTTATATAAATAAAATTTATAACGCCAGCTATCACATTTAATAGCATAAGTATTGAGATAATCATTAATAACCATCCTCATTATGAGCGTCGATTAATAAGTCTTCAGCTTTCTCAATCCATCGTGGGCTTTCAGTGCGGTCTACCCAGTCACCAATGTCAGCGTCAAACACCATGAGCTTTTTAATATTGATGTCGTAGTATTTATTAACGCCACGCTCATCGCTTTCGATAATAGATCTAAAAGTGTATTCAATTTCCATGTCTTTTGTTTCAAACTTATTCATATTAATGTCCCTCTAGTTCAGATAGTTTAGCATCATATGCGAAAAAAGCAACACGTAAATCTTCAATACCATCTGATATCTCTGATTTATGCTTTGCATCGCCTTTTATCTCTAATGTAACGTAGTACAAGCCACTTGAAGCTTCAGACAGTGTTAAAATGAAACGTCTTGTAGCTATAGATTTAATTATTTTCATAACGAATAACCTTCTTTTGAATAAAATTGACGTAAATCACTTGGCTATTCTTAACTTCAGCTCTAAAATTGTATCTTGCTCCTATTTGATACCGATGTGGGAATCTTAAAGCATTACTGTAGCGCTCTATTAGACCTTGTAAGTGCTGTTTATATGCTTCATTCATAATTAAGCCGCCTTCTGTAATTCGTCGTTTTCTTCTTCTAAAACCTGGATTAACATATCTTTAAGGTTAGCACGTTGATTAAGTAAGTCAGAAATCTCTTGTGTTGTAGTAGCTTGTAATAGAGCGGCTTCGTTGATTACTAATTCTAGTTTTAATATACTTTTGTTCATTTGTTACGTCCTTTGTTATAAATATACCTATTGCATTCTATATACCAGCTTTTTAAGTAACGTAGTAGAGCTGAAGGTGTTTTGTCTGTCGAACTTCTGACAAAGTGACAAAAATTGTTTTACAGTGTCAGTATGATACAGAGTATATTAGAGATAACTGAGTTCTTTCTATTTTTAACACATAATTCTTATGTAATTGAAAAGCCCCTGCTCCACCAAGTCCTATGGTAGCTACAGGGGCGACATAATTTTTAACTACTGTAGGTACTTGAGCTTCTATGCGCTTCGCTTGTGACTCATAATAAGCCACTATTTCTGGGTTATACTGCTTGTAAGCTGTAAGTGACTCAGAACATCCTGTGTTATTAAGGCAAGCAAAGAATAATAGAAGCTCTTGCATTTATAGCTCGCCGAGACAAATGTATCCACACTCCTCGTCCATAGGTAACGGCTTTACTGGGGAAGTAAATAATATGTCCTCAAAAATGTAATAAATTACATAAGTCTTAGAATCGCTCGCAGAAGCAATTGGTGTCTTTACCGGGTTGTTTAAAAAAGGCCATCTCACCCAGATCAGTACTAACGCGTCTGAGATACTGGTAACCGTCGAGTTCAAGAACCTTTTTATTCGTGTAATCATAATATACTCCCTTGTAACCTGTTATAATCCATGTAATGCCAGTTTTTAGCTGGTTTAATGTCATTTTAAAATCTAAATATTTGAATTTTAAAGCAAATATAATAGAACTTGTAAAAGATCTATGTTTGATAATGATTTTAGATTCCATTACTTACCTTCCATTTGCTTTTTGTAGTTGGCTAGGGCTTCTTTAGCTCGATTGGCTGACTTAATAGTTCTAAATTTATATTTTTCCATTCCCATTGAAATAGCTTCTCCGTTTTCATCTTCAGACCATAGCTCTCGCTCGCCATCTCGATAACTGTCGTCAGCATAAAACTCCAAAGCCTCTAACAGCGGAGCAATCTCGGCTTCCATATCGGCTCGGGCTTGGTTGTATCCATCAAAAAATGCATCTCTTAACGTTAAACCTGGGTATTTATCCGCGTCCATTGTATATTCAGAAGCTAGCTTAGCTCTTCTAACTTCCCAAGCTTGAGGTTCTTTTGGTTTATTCATTTAACAGCCTTATCACTCAAATATTTTTGCATCATAGACCATGTGACTTCATCAGGTTGTTTATCGGTAAACTCTCTACATGTAGCTTTTGCCCATGCTTGATTTACAGCCCAATATAGAACTGAGTTCGGGACTTTTGACCAAAACCAGATTATAATTTTTTCTTTCATCTTACCCTTTGCTTTCTTTGGTAATTTCCTCAAGTGTTTTTGTAATGTGCTCATAATCAGAGCGTGTTGTACTTAGGTTCCCCATAAAGTTTAGCTGAAAGCATACTTTTGCAAGCTCTAGACAGCTAATCGCCTTGTCGAGCTTGGCTTGTAGTTGTTCATTTTCATACGCATTATCTTCTCTCTGTATTCTTTGGTGTATAACCTCAGCCTCAAGCTTTTCATAGTCTGTGTAGAGGACATATTCGCCATCGGAATCGGGATGCATCGGCGCAATATCGTTACGTTCTCCGTCGAAAAATATATAAACAGGCTTATATCGAGTTATCATTTTGCAGACTCCTTTAAGAGAGTGATTAATTGGTCTCCTTCATATGCTATGCAAGTCTCGCCGTTAATATCAATTTCGTAGTGCACACAGCGTTTATCGGTCATTGCGTAGATTAAGTACGCAAAGCCTATAAGGCTTGCAGTTATTATAGCAGCTATAAGTAGTAAAGTTTTAATCAATGTGTAACTCCAAAGAATAAGTCTAAAAGCGCTGTTCTATTTTCAGCGTAACTTTTGCAATGCGGATACTCTGTCATATTCTCCGCCATTATTCCGCCATTTTCATGTTGGCGGTTAAGTACGCAATGTCCTAACTCGTGCATTAAAAGCTGTTCTCGGCAGTTTAGACTTAACGATTTCCAATATTTAACATTAATTTCAATAGTCCCATTAACTTTACATACACCCAATGTATAGTCTTTTAAAGTCGCAAGCTTAATAGTGCTAGGTAACTCTACTTCGTCTATACCTACTCCTCTACTTACTGCTTCAGCTATAAAACTATTAACATAGGCTTCAAATTCTCCATATTGTTGTTTTGTAGTAGCGCAGCCACTTAAGGCTGCTAGGCATATAATGTACTTTAACATCTTAGTAACCTGTAGCAAGTCCAGTAGCTGCTTGAGGTGAAGTTACTACATTAAATGATGAATCTACGCTAATGTTACAAGTCCCAGCACTATCCGTAGTTACGTAATTACCTGGGGCTAAGCGCACTAAACGGTCTAAAGTAGCTCCACCGTCGTATAAAGCTACAATGCTATTATCTGTCATACGAAAGAAGATCTCATCGTTATTAGCTTGATCGCCGCATGGAAAGATGTAGCCAGCAATACCAAAGGCTGTAGGAGCTGGAGCGCCGTCTACGCCGTTTAAAATGATAGCTGATGAGCCATTAGTACAAGATACTACAGCGCCTGTCATAGTGGGTGTAACACTACAACTACTACCGTTGGTGCCATTGCTTCCGTTAGTACCGTCTACGCCATTAAAAGCGATAGCTGAAGTACCGTCAGTACAAGTGATTAAAGCTCCGTTAGTCAACTGCTGTGCACTACAAGAGCTTCCGTCCTTGCCATCTTTACCATCTGCTGGTTTATAGTCGTAGTTAGCTTTAGCACACCCTGTAACTAAAACTAATACCGTAAGTAACACTACTATTGCTAAAAAATATTTTACTGTTTCATTCACTACTTTATTCATTTGAATCCCCTTTGTTATATACTTAACTTATATGCAGACTGCGTGCCATCTTAAAAGCTGTATAATCCTCTACGTACCTTAATTATGTACAAGCTATACGCATATGTCAATAGTAGTTAGTACAGCGTGTCAATACAATACGCTTCTCACAGCTAAAGCTAAGTTAATCATAGCATTAGATAGTAAATAGCCTATAGTTGATAGTAATGAGACTACTGTGGTGTTTATAAGGGACATTTTAATCGGGTTAAACACGCCAAATATAAAGTAAGCTATAATAAATAATATAAATATTCGTCTAAAACTGATACGCTTAAGCATTTTTTACCTTTCCTTGAGTTTTTAAAGTACAGTACAGAGCATAAGCTTTTGGGTATAGACGTTTGTTTCTAAGGACAGCCTCTAATAATTTCTTATGATTTTTACGCAATTCTACTTTAGTAGAAAATTGAGAAATAGTAGCCATTAAAGACTCTTCAGTATAAACGGCTCTAGCCTTTTTAACACGCCCCTCCATAATTATCTTTTTTAAATTTCTAATAAGCGCTAATCTGTGCGCCCCATCTGCCTCTTTACTAAAATCCTTTGGAAGGGCTTGATCTGTTAATATATGGTGAAGCATCTGCTTTTGTCTGATAGGAAGTAAATAGCTGCTTTCCTTAACCTTAGCTTGTAGCTCTCTATATTCAAATTGAGTGTGCAGACACGTTGGATCTGCTATGTTGTCTACAGGATCATTTGTTGGATCTGTAGAAAATATTCTAGGAAATCTAGCATTTTTAGTGACTGTGACTCTTACCACATTCTGTATTATAGTAGAAAAGTAGGCTTTTTCGTTGTCTATAGTGTTTCCTCTAAGTTTAGCCGCATGTAGCTTCAATGCAGCTGTTTGCATGACGTCTTCTGCGTCTTCATCAGAAAGCTTTCGCGTATAGTAGTGTCTTAATGTTTTATTTGCCATAAGTGCTTGCCGCTTTCTGAGTTAATTTCATTATTTCTTTATAATTTTTGGTAGCTATATAAAAATTCAATTTGTCTGCATCTGTTTGAAGTCCTCTAGGTAGCTTTACGTGCCTAGACGTAGGTCCTAGCTTAATACTGCAAAATCTAATGGTTTTAAATTGACGTTCTTTTTCTCTTGCTAGAGCTCTTAACTCTTTATTATATTCATGTTGACTCATTTAAGGGACCTTTCTAAAATTTTTTGCAAAGAGTTGGTATTTACTTTTTACGCCTTCTTTGCGATATAGACGAGTTGAATGGAATTTTACCGTAGTCATTTTAATGTTTAGTTTTTCGCTAATCTGTTTGCCGCTTAATCCTTGAATCAAAAATTCTTTAATTTCCATTTCTCTCGCTGTCAATTTCACGTATATTTCTCCTGTTGTTAAATGTATCCAATCTGCTGCCATTCATCTGTATATATTCTATAGCCTGTCTTCATACCCGTGTCAATAAGTAACATCCTGTTAAGCATAAGCACTAGGCCAATTTCGTCCGTCCTGGGGTTATAGAACACAAATTTATATTTGATTTTCATTCGAAAGACACCGTGTACATATGTGGTACTTCAGAAGCTAACGGCGTTAACTTGTACCCTAAAGTCGTTAAAATCATACGGTCATTCTCATGCGGTAGGTAGAACTGACAGCGCCCATCATTTAATCTTACGAATCTTACCATGTCAAATAATGTCATTTTAAACTCTCCTTTTTGTTATACAGAATACTATTGCATTTATAGTACCGAGTTTATAACAATGGTAGTTGTTTATAGCTTTATTTTGTGTCTAAAAAGTTAACAGATGTTTATAATTTAGTTGACAGTTAAGATATAAAAGCTTTAATTAACAATTTAAGGCCAATTTGATGCTTATCTCGCCACCCGTTATAATACTCTTCGATATTTTTATTTATATTTGGGTGGTTTCTGCGTAAGAAAGCAATCCATGGCGTGCCGTACACTATGTTTGTGCATATTGATTGATTCATTTCATGATCAGGCTTGATATAGCAATCCCATATCAAGGAAAGAGCCTGGTTAAATTGACCTACAATCGACAGCCACAAAGGAGGCTTCTCATCTGCGCACTTATATAAATAAAGCTTGTGGCGAGGCTCTAGGACGTCACCATTGACTCTCCAGCCTTTAGCATAGTTTAAAGCAGCTGCTTTTACTTGAGCGTGAGGTGACCTGCCAAAGAAGAAGCATAGTACCTGGTCTCGAGATACCGAACGTGGATCATTATGAGGCGCCATGCCTGTATTAGTAGTTTGATACGGGTGTCTTACAAGTCGACCCTCTTTGATGAATAAAGGCATTAGGTGAAGGTCTTCAAGACTACCGCATCCAGCCATAATACCTGTCGTAAAAGCACTATCGCCTCCATCGTTATCGTCTGGATTTTTAGGATTGTGCTGAATGATGATGTTATATTGATCGCGTTTAATCATTTTAAGCCTTCTTCGTCAATCAATACGTACCCTGGCTTAATAGCGTCCCCTAAGGATGTGTTAGGGCCTAAATTTAGCATCATCATACCAACGGCGTAGTCTACTTTATTTTTACGTAAGTTGGGATAGGCCTTTTTCACGTGTAATGCCATATTACGGGCTAGGACCTTGTAGTCATTTGTATTCATATAAACACAACTTGGAAAAGCTAGCTTACCTTTTACAGCACCTAGCTTACGCAACAAGTCTTCTACTGGCTTCTTTAAATCTGATTGTCTAAGTTTAACTACTTTCATAATCAATAGCTTATATTATTTGACTTGGGATGTCAACTATTGGTATTTCAATTTCAACAACTGTATAATCTTTAAAATAGGTAGCTACCATGTAATTAGCGGCCACTTCATCATGGTAAGGCTCTAGTATTGGATCGCCTTCAGGGCCATAAATTTGATATTTGATTATAATTTTTTCTTTCATTTTATATACTTTTATCTTTTCTCTCAAGTGCTTGTTCTTCAGAAAAACTATTAGGAAAGCGAAGTCTTAATTTTTGTTCATTAATAGCCATAATTTCATCAAAATCGCTATTTATATCTTGTAGTATTATAGCTACATACCACATTAAGTCTCCTAGTTCTTCTTTTAGCTCTTGAGTATTAAGTTCTTTATTGAATTGCGTATGTTTTTTAATGATATCAACGATCTCGCCGCACTCACCTGCTAAGCCTAAAGCGCCGTTAATTAAACGACCTTTAGACCCCGTGTAAGTGCGGCTGTGTTCTACATACCCCTCGTCAGACCTATCAGTACGGATAGCTGCTTTTTTATAATCTTTACTATTCATCTGTTAAGTCCTCGTCTTCTACTTCGTATTTAGGTCGTTTTAACAAAGTTTTATTGTCGCGCATTTCTAAATATTTTCCATAGGCAGCTGATTTTGGCTGAGTAAATGCTAGTCCTTTACACCAGTAGTCATTTCGTAAAAGAACTTTACACAAGCGGCGCCAGCTAGGTGCTATACGTTTAGCCTCTAGAATTGAAGGCGCTTCATCAGGAATACCGTCTGCGTACCCTCGTAGTTTCCACCATTTTAAAAATACCTTGAATTTACTTATGTAATGCTTTTGAGTTACTTCAGGCAAACTACTTAATAATAAATTACAAAAGGATTTCCACGTATGATTATCAGGTTTAGTAATTTTATTATAGCCTGTCATATTGCCATTTTCTTGAATGTATAAAGCGCCTGAATTAACTCCGTTGACGCGATTAACTACTTTATACCATGTTGCAGGCTCTAAGATATGATATAGCCATAAGCCACGTTTTTGATCATCCCCGTAAGGTTGACATATACGCATCTGTGAAGGAGATAATCCAGCTTTATGCATTTGCTCATATATAATATTGTAGGGTTTATTCAAGTTCTTATAGTGGTAGTGCCACAAGTCTGCTACCGACCAGTCATAAATAGGGTACACATTATACACGTTATCTGTAACCTTAGTGGTATAATTTTTATCTTTAAACTTTACTTTTGTTTTTAAAGCAATAGTCCTAAACCGATTAAGAGACTCATCGGTGCGAATACCGACTAAACAAGCGCACGTTTTGCCCTCTGCATACCACTCTCCGAATAGAGGTACGAATTCTTCAAACTCCATGCCTCTTTGAAAGAAATTAAAATAATTTTCATCTGTAATGGCATATTCTGGAGGGTTGCGTACCCACTGTGCCCTAGCCTCTGGATCCCACGCTAACCAGTGAGGTTGAAAGTTAGATACAGCGTTACGTAATGCTAAAGGTAAACACACCCAGTACAAGTCAATATGATCTTTGTACATATTTATACAATTTTCAGCGTGAGTCATAGTTAGCTTATACTGCGCTTCTAAATCGACCAACATAATGCCAATTTTACGGTTACGTTTAACTGCCTCATCCATCACTAAATGCAGCATAAGCGTGCTGTCTTTACCGGCGCTAAAACTAAGGTATATCTTTTCAAAATTATCAAATATAAAATTAATGCGCTCTTGACTAGCCTGCAGAACATTTATTTCTTGATATTTTTTAAGTAGTGACATCTGTCTCCTTATTATGTCTAGATAGCCATAAATCTAAATACTTTTGAGCTAAAGCATCAGCTGCTTTTTGTTCTTCTAAAGTCAATGTACTATAAGCGCCCATGCTAACAGAATTAGGCACATTGTAAACTAAAGCGTGAGCTGCTTGTCCTAAGTATGCGATCCTATTCATAGCTTCATTACTTAAATTATGTTCGCATGAATATTTCCAATTGTCAATAATTTCTTTTAAAGCAGTTTCAAAACGAGGCAGATCTTTTAATAAGTTGGCGCATAATTTAATGGCTTCTTTTTGATTATACTCTTTGCCACCATAAAATCCGTAAGTGAAATCTTCCCAAAGGTTATAAGGATGGAAAATACGCTTCATACGCTATCCTCGTCGAGACCTTCAAAATTAACATTATCATCTACATTTTCAATGTCCCAAGCTTTACTAAAGTTACTGGTGCTAAACATTTCGACTAATCCACTAACTTGACATAGTCTTAATACCTCATCGGCATCCATTCCTAGATGCTTAGCAATCCACTCTTCGCTTCTATTACGTTTTTTAAGCTCTACTACGATGTCCGACATACTGTCAACGCCGTGTTTACCTCTAGCCCTATTATGTCTAATGGTAGACGCCATACGATCGGATAATTCGCTACGTTCTTTATTAATAACTACTAGAGGTAAGTAGCCGTTAATACGCTTTTGAATAGGTTTAGATTCTTTACCGACACGATGTCTATGAAAGCCGTCGATTACTTCATACTTGCCCTCACGCGCCCAGCTAACAATCGGTTGAGTATAACCATCATTTTCAATTGAAAGCTCTAAGAGCTTCATTTCTGGAGGCGCTACAGTATTGGGATTATACTCATTGGCCTGTACTTCGGTATTGGGTACCCATTGTACACAGTCTACCGGCTCAGTTTTAAACGGGCTATATTTTGATAATTCAAGTCTTATAGCATTAAGTGTGTCCACTTTCTGCTTTAAAGGCATTTTTTCTAATTGTACAAATAAGTCTTTACACTGCAAAATTATGTCTTGTTTCCATTGCATTTATTACCGCCTTTTATTTTAAATATATGACATATTGGCGCAAAAGTCAATAAAAAAGCCAAGGTTTTTACGCCTTGGCTCAAATTGATACACAATTTATTCTAGCTTGTTAAGCAGAAAGAGTAACTACGCAGTTCCACCCTGGAGCAGAACAAATCAAGTTACCGTAGTAACCGATACGGATTTCTAATGCATCCGCGTTACCAACTCGTAAACCTTCCAAACCTTCCATACCGTAAGTAAGGATGTGCGGAACTTTTCCTAATGAACGCAATTTGAATGTGCTCATAGTTAAAAGGTAACAAGTTTGTGGAGGGCAAGAGCGATCAGCAAGTACAGTTACGCGACCATAAGCAGATTGGAAGGTAATACCTTCGAAAGCTACTTCAACTTCGTCGTGGTTAACTTGTACGTATTGAACTTTAGCACCTAAAGCGTTAACTAAAGAAGCGTAAGAAGCGAAATCCATGATAGCTAGATCTGGTTTTCCACCCTCTCGGTTAAGGAATGCTAAAGCGTTAGTCATACCTTCTTCGATAGTGTATGCAGAAGCGTCATAACGGCATCCAGCAAGACGTGTAGGATCTGCAGAGCGGTTAACTCCCCAGAAATTGTCTGTAGATGACGGTGTAGCTTTTGGTAACCAAGCAGCTAATCCAGAAAGACCTAAGTTAGTTGAAGGAGAGATAGAACCAGCAACGATGTCACCAGAAATACCAAGTCCTTTACCAGCTGTAGTCCATGAAGCGTCTACTGCAGAAGCCAATACGCGGATAACGCCATTAGCGCGATCTACTGACTGGATAAGAGCTGTAGAAGAAGAGATAGCTGAAATTGTAGAAGCGGTTACTGTGAAGTTAACTAAAAGCATTCCAACCTCGAATTGAACGATTTGTTGTGAATTACTTAAAGTAATGTCATAAGTAGAACCAGATACAAGAGCGCCAGACCCGATAATACCACGAGTAGCAGTACCGTCGCTGAATAATTCAAACGCGATATTGTTAGTGATATTGCGGAATCCACCGTCCATTTGTAATTTAGCTGAATCTACGAAAGCGCCAGCACTTGTTTTAGTTTGTTCCATTAACAAGTTAGTGATAGTCACTAATTGGTAATCTTGGATAACGTAAACAAAGTAGCTTACTAATGCAGTAGCTGTTTGTTGATTTTGAGCGTTCGCAAAAGTATGAGAACGACCTTGTGGAGTTCCGTACTCTAACGGTACTGGGATGTATTTACCAGCAAAACCATCTGGAGACTCATTTTTTGGGACTAAAGCCAAGAAAGGATTCTCTTTATAAACTAGATCCTTCATGTACTCTTTGTCATCTGTGTAAAGCTCTTTTAGAGCGGCGATTTGATTCGCACTATTAGCATATACTGCTGCCATTTTATTTTCCTATTTTAATTTATGACTATATCTATATGTACATAACCCTATGTTATGGGCATATTTATATGGTCTTATGATGGCTTAAATGCCATCATATTGCCTTTATCCCTACTAACTGCGCTGTTACACGACTCACTGAGGTATTATGGGCGGTTTATTTTAATTCTCCCTTGAAAGCTAATATTGCACGTTCTTTAGCGGATAACTGTCTAGAGGATGCATTATTGTTTGTGAGGGTTTTCATCGGTTGTGGCTGCTTTGGTTGTTGCTGTGCTGCAGGTGTCTTCTGTGCAGTTGCTTGTACTTTCGACGCGTTCGATTGTGCAAGCTTAGCTTGAATCTTTCCAATTTTAGTCAATTTCGTAGCTTCTTCAACCAAGTAGTCTTCTACTAGTTGAGCAGCTTCTTCTACCGACAGCAATACGCCGTCTTTTTGGTAGGTTTGTTCTATTAATTCGACTACGTCTTTAGTTGATCTAGTCTCTTTAATAGTTTCAAAGTTAGGGTCATTAGCCACTAGAGCTTTTACGTCAGTTTCAATTTGGCGTAATGCCGCTTGATACTGTTGAGTTTCACGTTCAGCGGCTTGCTTAGCTGCTTCTTGATTCTTATTCTCAAGTTCTTGAATCTTAGCTTCTAAGCGGCTAATGGTGGCCTCTACTCTTGGGTCTTTCTGTACTGGGTTAATCAGTTGGTTAGTAAGCTCTTCATAAGACACTCCTACTTCGGCTAAAGCACCGATTGGATCGTACTTAAAGCGTTCTCTATCAATATACTTAGTAGCATCGATAGGCGTAGGTTGCTGAGCTTGAGCCCATTTAGCTTCCATTTCAGCTTGGCGAGCTTTAAACTGCTCTTCTTGCTGTTTAATTTGTTGAGCTTGTAGTCTTAACTGCTTCTCTCGTTTAGCTAATTGAGCGAAACGTCGTGATTCTGGAGTGTCTTCTGGCTCTACTGCTTTGGGAGCTTCTACTTGCGTGTCTTCATTAGCTACCTCTTGTCGGGCTTCTTCATTAGATTCAGGAGTTTGGATAGCTCCTAATTCTTCTGCACTGATAGCGTTTTGGTTCTGTACTACTTGAGTTTCAGGTTGGGTGTTACCAGCATTAACAAACGCGTTAATAGCTTTTTCTCTAGCTGATGACTGGTTAGTAGGGGCTTGCTGCACTGCAGCTGGGGATGCGATGGGTTGTATTTTCATTGTGTTTATCCTTTGTTGTTTATTCGTTGTTGATTAAGTTTATTAGCTAAGTCTATAGATTGTCGGTCAGGGTTATTAAACGCCTTAATAGCTTTCTGCCTCATTGTCGCAGGAGTTATTAAATCAGATATAAAACGTCTAATTTTACATTTGAATATGTATAGGCGATGTCTTAATATCATTAGTGCTGTTTATCCTTGTTGAGGTGCGTTAGGTATTAAAGGGCTGGTTGGAGGAGCTTCTGGAGCTGCCTGTGGAGGTGTCACGGGGCCGCCTTGAACAGGTATTTGACCTGGTTCTGGAGACTGCCCTTGTTTAATTAACGCTTGTATTTGGTTAAAGAAGTCTCTAAGCATAGCCATTTTAGACTCACCTAGCTTACACTGTCCGTATAAGTTAATGTATTGAGTTACTAATTGAGTAGCTAGACCTAAGTCCATAAATGGATCTGGTGGAGTGTATTTAGCTGACTCAACGATTTCATCAAGTATCTGGAATATACGCTCTTCACCTGCATTAGCAAGCTTCTCGATCTGCTCTAAATCTGGATAATCAAGTAAACGACGTCCTTCTTGTAGGCTAATCATACCTGCTTGTACCATCTCAGTGATTTTAGCTAAGCGTCCTGCTGGGTCTTTAGGTAGACTGCTTTGAGTGAAACACTGAACAATGAAGTTATCGTTAATTAGGTCAGCTTCTTTTAAATCGATCTCTTTAGTGCCGTTCTTGTTAGGGTAAACAGTCGAATAGCTGCCTTCTCGAGCGCAGATATCTTTAGCTAAGTCTATGATTTGATAAGTTAAATCTATAAAAAGGTCATCATAACGGCGGCTAAGAGAAGCAAACCGGTCAGTGCTAATGTCATCGTAAGTGCGAATCGCTTCGCCGGAGTCAAGACCTTGTGGTTTTGCTGATGCCGCTTGCAGTGCAGACACTCCACATTGTTGATACCCGTATTGGATGAGTTTATCACGTTCTGCATACAATTCTTGTGCGTTTGACTGTGCGACTTCATATTGTGGCTTTGTCCCTCTAAATTTAATAATAGCTCCTACTTCATTATTGAAGTGAGAGTTGGTGACTTTAGAGCCATCTTCTACGAATATACGAGGTACACCTACTAGTTTAATAGCTCTAGAGATTGTAAATAGAATGCTGTTTAATTCCATTTGAGTGCCCATAAGCTGTTCAGCTAATCCTTGTGACCAGAAGCCTAATAGACGTGGACTGTAATGTAAGAATGAAAAAGGGAAGCGATCTTTAGTGTAAGGCTCATCTAGTATCGCACCAGAAGAGATAGCAAGTGTATGTCTGCCGTCTTTAACGCCTTTGCCTGAAGGTAGTCTCCAGCCCTCTACCACCATGATTAAGTCAGATACTGTTTTAGAGCTATCTGCTGAATTGTCTGGGTAAGCTTTAGAAGCTATTTCAATCTTAGCTTTATGTTGTGGGAAGTTAGCTAGTAATACGTCACGGTCAACTAGCTTCATGCGATACAGTTGTCTAGGTTCGCCATACATAGCTTCATTTGGGTCTACTAATAGTTCTGTCAATAGGACTCTCTCAAGTCCTACGCGGTTATCATTAGTTTCGTAGGTGTGTATGATACCGGTGCCCTCAACTAAAGCATCTCTTAAGCATGTAGTAGCTACTGCATAGGCTTTAGTGTGGTAGAACTCACCTATCATGAAGTTATTAAGTTTTTTAGCTAATATACGTTGTTTATAGTCGCCGTTATCTGTAAGGAATACCGGTTGTGGTCTAGATTGTGATATACGTGATACTAAGGTATCTGTAGCTGATTGAATTAAGTTAAATGTAGGACGTTCTTGAGGTAATCCACCAATACTGTCGATCTTAGACATATTGGAACCTGCAAAGCTATATAATGATTGATTACCGTATAGGCGAGCGTAGATAGCTGCTTGGCGATATCTGTAACCTTGTGATTCTTTTAAGTAAGCTGCAGTAGCAAGCAGCTCTGATGCTGCTTTATCTGCATTCTTAGTCAACCACCATTGTTGTAATGTCATGGTTTCATTAGTTTGCTTAGTTTTGAACGTCACTTTTGACGCGGGCCCTGGGGCGTTTTTGACTTTCACAAGTAATTCCTATATGTTAAGTAGGTTCATTAGAAGCGCTATAAAATAAAAGCTGTTCTTCTGTTAATTCTACTGGCTCCTCTTGATCTTCTTGCACCTGGATATTGTTTTTAATAGCTGCTAGCTCTAATGAAAAAGGATCGTTAGCAGCGGTTGATTGTGGTACAGTTTCTGTGTAGGTTTTTTTGATTTCTTTTGCTGGCTGTATGCCTAGAGTGAATTCGATATTTCCTACTTTCATCGTTTCCACTCCTGTTTTTCTGCACATTTCAACTAATTTCTGTAAATCTTTGATGCTGTTGATTTGCATTTAACTACCTTTTGTGTTTAATTTTAGATCGAATTTGAGAGATCATGTCATGAACGTCTGATTCGATATCGTCTCCGTGCTCGTTTGAATCCATTGGTTGAGTCATATCTTCAAAGTCTTCATCGTAGTTTTCTTTTAAAGCTGCTTTATTTGCTTTATAGTAAGCATTAGGCTGCTCATCGTTGTTTTTATCAATGTCTACTTGGTCTTCCGTGCTTACATTGCCGCCATAAGCCATGCGTCTGCGAGCCATAATAGCTGCTGCAATAGATGCATGTTTTTCTTCCTCAGCTTCTTCTAAAGGCTGTTCATTTTCATCAACGTAACCGCCTTTAGCGAAGTGATCTGCCATATACTCGTCTTTAGGAAGTCTATGGTCATCTGGTTTACGCGCTGGAGTGCCGGGGTTTTGGTCTTCTTCAGCCTCCTCCATAGAGATTTCGCCATTGATCATTCCACCTTTGGCTAATCGTGGGCGCATTTCATCATCCATATATTCTTCTTCAGCAGGTCCTTTGTCTTCAGACATACCCTTGTGTTTCATTGGAGACATATCATCTGTTGAAGGAATTTTACGCCCTAAAGCGTCTATTGGAGAAGATTTAATGACACTAGATTTAACCATTGAAGGTTGCGCTAAGCTCTGTAATTTAGCTTTAGGAGCTTCAGCACGTTTAATCATGTGAGCGTCGTTTATTTTGGTTTCAGGCATTGGTCGAGCTTCCGTAGCTGCCGATACTGGTCCGCCTTGGGCCATTTTCTTTTTAGGCTTATTTTTCTGAGCAATTGCGTATGCAATTTTAATATCTTTCATTAGTATTCCTTTTTAGCTGCTGCTTGGTTTTGGGCTTCATAAGTGTGAGGACCTTCTTCATGCGGCTGACTATCTAAGATGGTAAAGGCGTCTTTTAAGGCGGCAGAGACAGCTTTAATGTCTCCAGCTTGGACGGCACTAATCAGTGCTTTAGAGCAAGAATCAATAGAGTCTGCGCTCTCTTCTTGTTCTACTTGTTCAGGGGATTCATCTGGTGTACGATTTTTTATGATTAAACCAGCAACAGATTTCTTATGATCTTTAATAAAAGGTAGCAATTAGACCTCCAAAGTGCCTCATAAGCTACCTACTGTCGGTTAATACTCGCCTTTTCTCCATTTTTCCATTTCTAGCTCTTGCATTAGGCCTTCTAATTCAGCTTCAAACATCTCGTGCTCTTGAGTGTCTGCCCACTCTTTAGACCCCCATGTAGGGGCTTTAGGAGCTTCTGGCTGCATAGTATGAGCATACGACTCTCTAAAGGCATATAGCACTGAGTCAATGATGTCACTATGAGGTTTCTTTTTAATTACTATGCGATTTGGGGTTGATTTTTCCCAGTCAATTTGCACTAAGTAAGAATCTTGGGCAAATTGTGAGTCTTTTTTAGCTCTAAAATGACCTAAACGTAGAGAATCATTAAGTAATTCGACGTTTGTTTGTTTTTTAGCTTTATCAGCGGCTACTAATGGTACTGCAAAACGAGCTCTATAGTCTTCGGCGGCTTTTTTACCTAGTCCGCCTTCATCCATTACAATCTTATATGCGTTATATTTCTTTTGAAGGTCTTCGATTTGTCCCATAAGGGCAGTAATGCCTTGTTTACGACGTAATAATTCCTCTACCAGGTACGTCTCTTTAGACGTCTCAGACCAGGCTACTACTGCAATAGCGTCGGCATCGTTAAATCCTATATCAACCCCTAAGATGTAGTTCCATGTGTGGTTTATAGGTAAGTGATCAAAATCATTCACTTTTTCGTTATATCTAATCCATAACGATTGAGCGTCCAGTACCCATTTATTTCGGTATTCTCTTAGTAATGTGGGATTGTCTGGAGTCCATTCTCTACGTGCAATAAGGTCAGCAATAAACTCTTCTGGATTAGGCATATAAGGATTGTCTAGTAGGGTCCATTGGTGATGGGAATACCCGTACTTATGATTATTGGTTACGTCAAAGAAATAGCCTTGAGGTACTGGTCCTGGAGTACCGGTCATAGCTAACCACCCGTCCGCGTAATCGGCTATGGAGGGTGTTAATACGTCGTCCACTAATGATTGAAGATGCGTTCCAAAGTCCTGCGCTTCATCTATTCCAACACCTGGGTATTTTCGACCTCTAAGGCGTTTAATGAAATTTTTAAGGTCAGCTCCCATAAGCTTAAGCTTTGCTCCATTAGGATGTACCATCTCAAGTTTAGAGTCTATAAATTTACACCCGATATTATACCGGTCATTAATCTCTTGTAATACTGGCCACATAATCTCTCGGGCAGAGTCTTGGGTTAATCCTAGGTATAAACATTGAGATTTAGGGTATTTATCTAAAGTTTTAAAGAATCTTAAGGCTAACCCATTGGTCTTACCAGCTCGGCGTGAGCATTGAGCGCTAATGAATTTACTCGTATCATTTACAAAAGCATCTTGAGTCGGAAAGTCGCCCTTCAACTCAATTCTATTACCATTGTTAGCGTTTTTACGCTTAATGGCTTCTAATGCTAAAGCGGTTTTACTTATTACTGCCATCGTCCGGTATTACTGGGGTGTCAGGAGCTAATGTAAGTTTATCTGATAAAGAAAGTGTAGGGTCTTCCATAGTCCCTTTTTCTTTCATGCTTTTCAACATACGAGCTGTATTTTCTTGTACTTCTAATATGCGAGCTTTGATTTCTTCAAATGTGTCTAAAGGGTATCTTTTATGCATTTTATTTTGCCAAAAGCTGGTAGTGCCAAATACTTCTTTTGACAATGCTTTTAATTCTTCGCGTTGTTTTTTATCAAAGCTCATCTTTTTTTGTTTCCTTATTATCGGTAAGATTATCTATCTCTTCTTGAGACAATTCATCTAGCAATCCTTGCTCTCTGTCTTTAAGCTCAAATAATAATTTTAAGTTATCTCGTAAGTCCCTAGCCGACGCGGCGTCCATTTTACCTCGTACTGATAATATCATTAGATTCTTAGTCTCTCTGGAAAGTATGACCAGACAATCTCGTATGAGTTTAGCTATAGATACATCGCTCATTAAAGGAGTATCTATAGCTTCTTGCTTTGGTAGCTCAGTGCTAGGCTTAGCGATGTATTTCATTATTTAGCTTTAACTGCAGACTTTTCTAGTTCTATTTGTTGCACATTAGTAAAAGGCACTAAAATAGAACGATCACCTTTGGATACTTTTAAGAAGCTCCCTTGCATTTCGAGCTCAACTTGTTTGGCCCCAGGTCTAATTGATAAGTCAGTCCCTAAGTTAACGCCTGAGCAAAACACCCCTGAATGCAATTTAGCTGATATTACTTTATCCATTAGAAGCCTCTTTAGCTGCTTTATCTAATTGCTCACGTTTATTAGCTTCGATGTTTACTTGAAGAATACGCTCGTTAAGATTCTTAATCTCACGGCTTAATACTTCAGATTGGTATTGAGCTTGTCCAGCTTTCATACACAACTCTGCGAATTCTTGTTTAATAGCTTCAATTGCTCTTGGTTCTTTAGTTTCTGACATTGTGTCTCCTTGTTTAATATTTAAAAGGGTTGAAAATACACCCGTTAAATTTAGTTAATAATTGTTTGCCTAATTCTGTTAAATGACTTACGGATGTTGGGTATTTAGGGACTAAAGATCTAGCTATCCCCTTGGTGCGCCAATCCTTCTTTACATACACCCAGCTTATGGCCTGATAGTCACTGCTGAGGATACTATATCCTATAATAACACTAGGGTCGTCTGGTAAGCAAGCTACTTTGACGTTTGATATAGTTAAAAGTTTTTCTGCGAATAATTTATAATGATGCATAAATACATCTTTAGGCATTTGAGAGAACCAAGAGTCACCGTAGTACAGACCACGTAAAAAAGTAGATAAAATAAAGTTTTTATCCTCAGCTACGTAATCTCTTATATTGTAAAGTCCTTGAAATTCTGACATAGTATCCTAAGGTATTAAGTATTTACTTTTCATTAATTTTTCAAGACGCTTTACTATGGCGTGGATAGCGTCTCTTTGAAGAGTAGATATTTTATTTTTTTCTAGCGTCTCTGATATCTTTCGAAGGCTTAAACCTTCACTGTGGTATTCCCAGACTATCTTTTCAAACTCAGAGACAAAGTTATGATCTATTAAAAAACTTCTAGCCATGGCATAATATTCTTGAATAGCTGAAATTTGATCTGAGTTTCTATTAGTAACATTTGGTTTGGTACGTCCTATTTGACCTGTAGATTTTTCGATGTCATTAAATCCACTGTCTTTTAACTTTTTATACCATTCTTTTTTTAATTTATTGTAATTTTGAGCTGACATCTGTAGAAGACTCATCTTGAGTAGATGTAGTATCTTCTACAGTTTTAGCTTCCGCTGCGCGTTTTTCTTCTTCAGCTCGCGCTTCTTGTCGTGTTTTACACTCAAGCATCACGTGGTGGGCTACTTGGTTAGCAGCTCCTTTAATCAAAATATTAGCGAAGTATTCTTTAGAAAAATAACCTTCGCCGTTCTTAGCATGTAATACTGCTGTCGCTAAAGCAAAGTGCGTACTATCATTATTAGGCATATCGTAGGTATCTAAAATATCGTTCGCCCAAGCAGTAAACTCAGTAACCCCTTGCGGTAATTTAATTTTACGTTTATTTAATAGTTTTTTTAATTGTTTAGTCATGCTGTTATGTCTCCTGTATATAAATATGCCTGTAATTGGTACAAAAGTCAAGTAAAATGACTAATTATCAGACTTCCGCTAAGTTCCTGCCCACTTTAGGTATTGCTTCAAATGTTATCCCCGGTAAAATAACAGTATTTTCCATGGCCTCTTGTAGCAGGATAGACACGTTTTCTGCGTCTTTCTCGTAACATTCAGCCACTAAGCTGTCATGCACTTGTACTACGAGCTTGCAGTCAATTCCTGCTTGTAAACATAGTTCATTAAAACGTATAGCCGCACGGTTGACGATAGAAGCTCCTGTTGACTGGATGCGATGATTTACCGCTAAGTTTAATAAGCTCCTCGCCTCATAAGGTAGATCTGCATGGACATCTGTGCCGTATATCTTAGGAATGCGTTTAGCCTCGGGGATACGACGCTTACGACCAAAGTGATTGGTGACATACCCGTTAGCTATAGCTAGTTTATGCGACTCCACCATCATTTTTGCTACATTTGGAAATCTTTGGAAATAGGTGTCAATATCCTTCTGAGTGTCTTCTATGCTCTTACCTGTGGTAGGCGCTAATTGATGTGCTGTAGCTCCATAGGTACTAGCTAAAGCTATTACTTTAGACAAATCACGTAACTTTTTATATTTAATCCCAAAGGCGTCGGGTGAGCCTTCTTTCATAGGCGTACAATCTTCTTTGCCGTAAACACCCATTCCGATTACTGAATAGAAGTCGTCAGTACCGTTAAAAGCTTCCATTAAGCGTTCGTCTTGAGACGTATATGCAAATACGCGAGGCTCTAGTTGGGATTGATCGGCTCCCACAAATACTTTGCCTGGTCTGGCGATAATACACTCTTTAATGCGTTTGTCATCCCGTGGTAGATTTTGGAAATTAGGAGACGTACTTGAGTATCTACCTGATGTGGTGCCGGCCTGGTTGAAGCTAGGTTGAATTATACCGTATTGACATCTTTCTTCAATACCTTCGATGTAGGTGCTTAAAAGCTTAGTTTTACGCTGGTACTCTAACAGTTTTTCAATCCATTTAAATTTAGGAGCAAGCTTTTTTAGTGTTGACTTATCGCAAGCAATGTATCCCCAAGGCTCTTTGACTTTCTTACCCTCTATCATGGTGCCTTTGGCTAGATTACATTCGCGTATAAATTTATTCTTGTCGCCTTTGGTATAAGGTAACTTACCTATTAGGGCTCTGGCTATAAGTTTTCCGCCTTTGGTGAGCGTATTAAACTCTTGGTCCAGCTCACCAAATATGAGCCACGATAGCTGGCTACTAGATCCAATGTTAAATACGTCTTTTTTCTTAAGTCCTGGGTATTTATCTTTAATGTAATTATGGATCTCTTGGTAAATAAAAGCTTTAGCTTCTGCACACTCGGCTTCTAAAGTCTTTTTAAGCGTAGTTAACGCTTTAATATCTACTTGCAGGCCTACTGTGTTTAACTGGTAGGTAGAACCTCTCAGTAAAGGCATGGTTTCATCTTCATAAAAGAATTTATCTAGTTCTTGTTCATAAAGCTCTGGTACTAAGGTAATAAATAACTTATAGGTAAGTATAGTGTCCTGAGCTCCGTATTTACCAAGTAGGTAGCTATCCGCTTTATACATCTCGTAGTTAGCTTTAGTAAAAGAACCTCCATTAGCCAATACCGAAGCTTTCATTTCTTCGGCTTCTTTTGTAGAGTCGCCTCCAAATAAAATGGTCGATAGTTCTTTCAACCCCTTAGGTCTGTTTTCATCTAATAAATGAGCCAGCATCATAGTATCAGTATGGATGCTATCTATTAAATTAATTTTAAAATAAGCTGCGGCCATCATGCAGTCAAATATAGCATTATGGCATATAATATTTTTACTTAAAATACTTTTTAAAAGCTCTTCTGTGGCTTTTTTGTTGTCAGGATAATAGTCTAGGCTTTGTGTGTCTTTATTCCAAGAAGCCAATATAATGTAGTACGCTTTATCTTCTTCAGCGCAAAAAGAAACGCCGATGACTTCGTCGCGTTTAGATAACCCGGTAGTCTCTGAGTCATAAGCTATATAATCAAAGTCTTGTAAGTACGTCTGTAGCGCCTTAATGTCTTTGACTTGATTGATTACTATCAGTTGTGGCATCTACGTCCTTTCCGTCCCAACGAGCAGACACATATGGTAGGATTTCAGTCTTACGATCTTGTTTACGTTTATTAACAGCTTGTCCTAAAAAGTAATTAAAAGACTTCTCTTCCTCTTGTGTGATTTCTCGTACTTGCTGCGTTTCAGGATCAAAATAAAGTGAATATAGCACGTCTTCTTTAATAACATCTTTAAGTTGATTCTTATGTCGAATTTTACAGAACTTAAAGGCCATAATAGTAGGAGCGCCTTTAGAATACAATTGTTTCACTGGTTGCCAGAGAGTCACTAAATAATCACAGAAGTTTTCAAATACTGAAGTACCAAAAGCAGCGTCTTTATTCAGCTCTAAATCACCTACTCCAGCTTTTTCTCTAGATGTTTGAGATTGCATAATTAAAAAGGTGTTGGTTTCCATAGCTAGACCTTTCATATCTTTTGCTATTTGTTTTACGCCTTCGTCTTGTCCCAGTTTGTTAGTGTTGCATAGTACGCCGATGTGATCTATTACTACACAGCCTACTTGCCGCCCAGTACGCTCTTTATATTTTAATATGTAATTCTTAATATCAGCTAAAGACAGATCTCTAAAAGTGCCTTTAGCATCATAGTTACTTAGTATCTGTACCTTCTTATGTAGGACAGTATCGTCTCCACACATTTTCTTCCAACGTAAAGCTATCTCACGTCCTGGCTGCTCTAACGGTATAAAAAAGTGATCGTAGTTAGGGTTAGATGCCACAAAGCCTTTAAATAGGTTTAAAGCCATGGTGGTCTTCCCTACACCTGAGCCTGCTACTAGGCCCATGACATGCCCTAAACGAAAGCCACACTCAGTATTATCAATCCATTTATAACAAGGAAATCTGTCGCCTTCTAACGTTTCTGATTGTAATAATATGTCTTCTACACTAGATGATAGGTCTAAGGCTTCTTGATCTAGCTCAAAAGTCCATATTTTATTTACTATGTTTTCAGCGTAGCTTCTGCGGTGGACAGGAGCTCGAGTCAAAGCTTTAGCGCTGTTAATTAGTACGCTTAGAGCCTCGTCTCTTGTAAAACCATTCGCTAATAATAAATGACCTAATCTAAAGTCATTTTTAGATCTATCGTCACCTTGATTAGCATATAAGATTTTAGCCTCTGCGTTGTCGCGTAGTAGCTTACCAAACTTAGGAGGGAGCTTTTCAGAGATTTCAGTTTGATCCTGGTTTAAATTATTAGTTCTATTGTAATGATCTTGACAATACTGCTCATCTTCTTTAGTTATAGCAGGCAGTAGTTGATCAAGTTCTTCCGATGTGTAGATAGTATCCGATTCAAATAAAAGCTCACACAATACTTGATTGTCTTCTTTTTTGGTGTTAATAGTACCTGGGTGGCGCATAAGCTGCATAAGCTGTCCAATAGCTTCGTCAGTTTGATATAATTTCATTAATCGGCGTTGAAAGCGTAAAAAACTCATAGCGTCTAAATCTGAAACTTTCCAGTAGACGTGGATACCGTTGCCTGAATCGACGACTTTAGTGGGTAAAATATCTACAGCGGCTATAAGTTCTAAAAATGAATCTTTAGTATGAACGCCGTCTTTGATATCGCAGTCAACAAACACATAATTGAAGGTGTCTATAATAGAGCCTTCTACGTGAGTACCTTCTACGTAATTAGACGGGTAATTTACGTGAAAATAGACATTATATCCTTGTTGATTATAACTCTGTATCTCTTTGTCAGAAAAGCGCCCTTCAAGGACGCGTTTAATTTTTGGATTTTTATCTAGCAGCCATTGTGGCGCTATAAGTCTGTATATTGTCACAAAAATCCCCTAGCTAAAAAACTGACACTCAAAATTGCTTACTGAGTGCCAAAACTAAATTACTTACGTTTACCTAACAAAGACTGAACTTTAGCTGCACGCTCAGCAGCAGATAAAGCCGCTTTTTGTGTCACTTCTTCAGAAGCATAAGTATCTTCGTCGTTATTGTAATCTTCGTCAATTCCTTCGTCTTCGTTAAACGAAGGACTATTTGAAGAAGTATTAGCTACTTCAATAGTATTCGTATCGTCTTGTTGTACTGAGTAAAGGTACATATTACCGTTTGCAGTACGTTGCGTCCCTGATTGAATAACTAATGTCATTTCGCCTACCTTGGCAGAGCTTAGTTTACGATCTAAATTAGTTTTACCCCAAACTGCAACATTTCCAGTCTTAGTTTTAAAGTAGTGAATAAAAGACTTCCCTGTCTTGCTTTTAGGGCTTTCTACTTCTTTAGAGCCTAAGTAATAACCTTCTACTCTTGTTGGGTTTGGTTTTCCGGTTTTTCCGTTGGTGCCGCCTAATGCGATAGTAGTATCTGCATCTAGCGCTGTGATCTCTTTATAAGCCATGTGGCCTCCTTTAGTTTAGTTGTCTTTTTTCTGTAGTTAAATTGCCTAGTACGTATTCTATTTGTTTAGAAGCTTCTATTAAATCTTCAATGGCGTTAGCTGTATCGTCTGATACTGTACCGCCGTTAATGATGTCTATGGAAACGCATTCTGCTAAGGCAGAGGCAGCGTTAACATATTCTACTAAATCCTCTATTGCTATTTTAGGTGCCATTTTTGTTTTTCTCCTTAGCTAAGTCGCCTTCAAATCGGTCATCCAATTGAGGGTGGTTTTTAAGAGTATAACATGCCATTGCTAAAGATGCAAGAGCATGTCCCAAATGACTTACTCCAGATTCAGGGTCTTTTGTCTCACCTGAAAGGTGCTGGTAAATATGTCTCACAGCAGCTGCTAATTGACGAGACACTAGCATACCCTTACGGTAGTTATTTTTAGTGTATTTCTTTTGACCGTAGGTAAACGCTGCGCCCATTTCCCACATAGCTTCTAATGGAATATCTGTCATATCAGGCTTTGAGTTATCGTGTTTAACGCCTACATTGTCGTCTAGTCTTTTTAAAACAGCACTATGTGTTTTCATGACTTCCGCAGCTGCTACTCTAAATAAATTATCTCTGCTATCTACACAATCTGCCTGCATCTTATTCATTCTCTTTTCGTAATCGCTCATACGTCCCCTTATATAGCTTTTAAAATTGATTTACGTTTTGTTTTAGATAATAAATTTTCTTTGCCTTTGTGCCATTTACCGCATTTTTGACACTGTAATCGCTGATATTTACCGCTGCCTTCATATCTATACCCATTACTGATAAAATGGGTACTACCACAATTACACATAGGTTTGTCGCTGTCGATATAAAGTGAGAAGTCCACACTATTGTCCCAAGGTCGCATAACATTATAAAGTTCTTCTAGTGACAGTACGTCGTATCTATTGTAACGTTCCATTTCTTTCCACGCTTTTATATTACCTTTCATACATTCTCGCCATAAAGTAAAGCCACTATATTTTCTGTCTTCTGTAAGCTTTTTATACTTTTTACATAGATTGTTACTCATATATTCAAGCTTATTGGAGCTAAAGGCAAAGTTTTTTCTGGCAATTTGAAGTGTATCAATATGTTTATACGGACTAGGTGGTTTAATATTGTTTAATATAAAACGAGCATTAAGCTTCTTTACGTCAAACTTCTTACCGTTCTGTGTGATTACTATGTCAGCTTCGTTTAGTAAATCCCACATTTTCTTAAGTAATTTAACGTCATTTTCTACGTTTTTTTCTCTGCGCTGGTCATAATATATAGTTTTATTAGGAGCATCCCCTAACCATTTAGCTGCAAAAGATAATATGTACCAATCGGTGTGAATCTGATTAATAGCTACATTTTGATCCCATAGCCCCCACACATACCCGAGCATTGGGCTAGTCTCTATATCAAATATAAGCACTTTGGGTTTATTACTCATTTGGATTTCTCCTTTTTCAAGCGTCGCCGCTCTTTGTTTTCTTCTTTAGACTTTAATTTATGACAGGGTTTACACATAGGCTTTAACAGCCTCTCATCACACCAAATCCTGTCTACTAACTCATCTATAGACATATCTTCAAAAGATATGTCTACGGGTACTACCGGCTCCTCGTGGTCTACCTCTAGTAGGTAGGCGGGTTCCATTTTATTACACTTGGTGCAGCGTCCCCATTTAGTTACTCGAGGTCGTTTTGGGTCTGTATAATCTTTTACTAGAGATAATTCTAAAGCCTTACGTCTTAGCTCTGATCTAGAGAATACTCGACGAATCGCGCCTTTAAGTAACCCTTTTTCTTTTTTAGTCAACCTAGGATTCTTCAATCTGACTTACCCCGTCCTGTAGCGTTACCCGGTACGATTTATTAAACATTGATTTTAACGCTTCGTTATGCTCTACAACAAACACGTTTTCATAGCTTAACGCTAGTTGAGACAAAAGTCCATAGCTTTTGACTTTTAGATTATCGTCTAACCCGTCTAAAGCCTCATCAAAAAAGATAGTATTAAACTGAATACCGCTCTTATTTGATACAGCGTTCATTACTGATACACCGAAACATAGTTTTAATAGTCCTCGTTGTCCTTTAGATAGCTGAGTGTATGAGCATGAGTTGCCGTCTTTATAAATGGATACTTCTATTTTGTCATTATTTGAGACATCAAATTCTACTTTAATTTCAGCATCAAAATAAGTAGACAGGTAGTCATTTGTGCTATTCATTATAAAATGAATAGTGTCTTCTATTGAATGCTTACGTAGGGTTTCGTTGGCTTCTTGTAATAGCTCTAAATCAAGGACTTCTTGTGTATGCACATTATATGCACCTTGTATAGATTCTAGGTTACCTACTAACTTTAAAAACTTAGACTCATATACTTCTAGGTCCTTGTCGTAGGTATTTTGACGCTGTTTTACTTTTTTAAGTTGAGTCGTATATGATTCTATTTTACTTTCCAGCAAACGTACGGTCTGGCTAGCGTTGTTGTACCTTTGAGTCAGTACAGTATTCGTGGACCCACAGGCTTTACATTTACCTGCGTGTTCTACTTCTTCTCGCAGTCTAGTCAATTGACTTTTTTGTGACAGTAACTCATGGGTACTAGATTCAATTAATTTTGTTAAATCAGAGGCTTCTTTAGTTTTATCTTTCTCAAAAGTCTCTTGTTTGCTTGTTAGATAAGTAATAGTCTCAGAAGTTTTAGTTATTTCTGTTTCTACTTGTTCTAGATATTTAGTATTTTTCTCTAATCTGTGTTTAACTACTTTAGTTTCAGTCACTAGACGCTCTTGTAGCTTCTTAACAAAGGATAAGTCTACTATCTGTTCGCAGATCTCACGACGGTTTTTAGCAGTAGTCGTGAAGAAAGCGGCTGTTTTAGAAAACTCGTGAAAATAAGCACCTGCTAGGTAAGTTTCAGCTGTCATACTTAGTAGTTCGTTTATCTGTTTTTGAGTGTCTTTCAGGTCCTTACCGCGTTGTAATAGGCCTGCGGTAGTTATGTAGTATAAGTCATTAGGCGCTCTAGTTCTAACAATAGTCACAACTAAGCTGTTAATATCTAGTGTGACGGCACCTGACGTAGTCTCATTACTAGTCCACGCTATGACATCGTCAGCGGCTCCATTTTTAGCCGTAGTGCCAAACAGTACCCACGGGATGACGTCGCAAAGGGTGCTCTTACCTGAGCCGGTAGCGCCTTGAATTAAGCATAAACCTTGATCGTTAAACTCAAATTCAAGCTCTTTATAGCTAGCAAAATTTTTTACTTTAGCTGATATCACTCGCATAGATTTCTCCATAGAGTTTTTAAGCGTTCTTTTTGGCTGTCGGTAGTATTAGGCATAGTATCGATGATAGTATCAAGTGACTCATTCGTACTACGGTGCGGTACGTTTTCTTGAGTGCTTTTAGTGTCTAGGGGAATGAGCTCTAGTTTGTAAGAATCCGGTAGTCCTAATTCTTTACCTAGAGTTTGTTTGTTAATTTTACTGAGTTCTTCTTTAGTGCCGGTATACTTTACTTTTACCAAATCGATGTCGCGTATATCTTCTACAGGTACTTTGCCTGTAATCTGTATTTTATCTACATTTAACACTATGTGTCTGCGTAAGTTAGTAGGTATAAATTCTAAAGTACCGTCGTCCATTAGGATTTGAAAACCCTTTGGAGGATCGTTAGCTTCTGCGTAGTTTAACGTGTAAGGGTTACCGATATATGAAAATAGCCCTACTGCGCCTTTTTGAGGGCGTCCACATTTAATGTCTTGTCTTGTGTGATAGTGTCCTGAAATGACTCTAAAGTCTTTTAGCCATTCTTTAGGGATAGCTGTTTTATCTTGTATATATTCACCTGACAGTGAACCGTGTACACCCTGGTGCATGATGATAGTAGAGCCTTGCATGTCTTGAATTTCTTTTAATTTTTGGTACATATCGTTAACGTCATGCTGGTATGGTACTATCCAAACGTTGCAGTCATGCGCAAAAATCATATCTTTGTCCGCCAAAGTAACGGTGTCTGGTAAAAAATTCAAAGCGTGTGTTGTACTTTTTTCATTAATTGAATCGTGATTGCCCCTTAGGACGTAACAATTTACACCTAGTGTTTTAAAAGTTTCAATCATAGCATTTACACATTCAGCTCTTAGATTAGCTTTGGTATCGTGTAAGTCACCAGCTACTATCAGAGGTGCACCTAGCTCATTAGCTTTAGCAATTGCCATTCTCATAGCAGCGTCAGCTAATGGTAGCGTAGTGATGTTGTAATGAACATCTGATATAAGGACAGCTAGAGGTTTACTCATCGTCCACCTCAGAAGCGTCCATTTCGTCCATAACCTCATAGCCATTAGCTGTGATAGTGAAATCCATTTTATGAACTGAAGTCTCTCCTCGAGTGATGTGATTCTTACCTACTGAAGCTCTAGTGATAATCCCTGTCTTAACTTCAGCGCCTTTTACCTTTTTAGTCAATACTTTAATGCGTCTTAAAAAAACAATACCTGAAGAGTGATATTCTAGTTTAGACCCTCCGCTTGCTGCATCGCCTTTCATCATAAAGCCAATTTTAGCGTACACCTGGTTTGCTATGTAAACAGCGATGCTATCAGGGTATTTGTTGATTAAAGAGACTAGAGTCTTCATTACCTGTCCTACCTCTTTAGCATCTTGTCCTGGCTGAGCATGTTTCTCGTTATCTAGTTCGCGTTCTGCGTGACCTCGCGATTGGCTACCGCCTACCGAATCCCATACTAATAGGATCTTAGCTTCAGGATCTTGATCTTTAACAGCCGTAGTGAATTTACGTAATAGCTCTCCACCTTTTAAGATTTCATTAGTTTTGGCTAATAATACTTCAGAGGGGACACCTCCCATGTTAGTTAAACGGCCTGTATCGAATTTATCCTCAGAGTCCCATATAATCACTTGGGCGCCTGCTTTTTGAGCTGCCGCTATAATTTCTAGTGATGCGGTAGATTTACCTGAGTCAGGGCGTCCTGCAAATTGAATGATTTTATTGTAAGGCAGTCCTGGAATACCGAATAGACGATTAATAGGATTAGAATCAGGCAAAGGGATGACGTCGTCTAGTTTATAGTCAACTTTAATAACGTCGCCTGTAGTCACTAAGTCTGCGGATTTCTTATCTTTATTGTAAAGCTTTTGTACGTCCGATACGATTTTTGATATATCAATTTTCTTTTTTGCCATTATTGAACTCCTCGACTTAACTGTCGAAAATAGACGTGTGCTTGTTGAAATACATTATATAATCGCTCTAATTCATCGCGGTTAACTTCAGCTATGTCAAAAGCTTCTTGTTCACCTGACACGAGCTCGTTACAGTCCAGCTGTGCTGTGATAGCGGCTTCTGTAATCTTATCTGTGTTAGCTTTAATATTAGTGTATAGCGCCGCTCTAATAGCTTTTACGCCTTGTTTACGCATACGGCTATCCAGGTCTGATTTAGCAAGTTCAGCAGATAAACGCATTTGAGCGACTAGAAACTCACCTGATAGCTTTTCGGCTTCTGGTAGTGTAATACCTTCTTCGTAAGAGGCTTTGATTTTATCTTCTAGTTCAGTGCAATATTGTTTAAAATCCATTAAAACTCCAATCCGATTGAAACGCCTACAACGCTATTAGTCATGCCAAACAGCCCTAAAGCCACTGGCCCTAGTAGCTGTCTGCTTACCATTGCACCGTAGACAGGTTGTTTATTACTAAAATCGTAACCAGCCAGTGCGTGTACGTGTAGTTTTGGCTGGGTACCTATTGTTGTACTTGTTTGATTTTTAGTCTCAGTTCGAGTAGTGCTATTTTTAACGGTAGTAGTAATTATTGTGCCGTCTGGCCGCTTGGTCTCAGTCGTCTCAGTGTGTACGTCTTTATCAATTACCTTGTCAGTAACTTTAATTACTTCTTTAGTAGCTGTATATCTACCAATTGAGAATGATGCTACTAAAGCTCCAATTGCAATAATAGCTATTAATATGTAATTTTTCATTTTATACTTCTCCATACGTCATACCAGTAGGTGTCTTCATCGGATCCTTTGGGCTCTACTGGGTCGGGTACAGCAACACGCTCAGGCGTATCGTTGTAATGCTTCCAGTTACCCCAATTTTTATATCCTGGTAATGTTAATTGTTTTTCATTTTCTTGTTTTAAATACTCTTCTTTAGTGATACCACAGCCTTCGTTAGCGCAGCACTCGTATGGTTCCCCTAAGAATAAGGGGGTATGTACTACCCACTTATGTTTACAAGTCTCAGACATGAGTAGGGGCTCCTAACACAAAAATCACCAATCCGATGCATCCAAAGATAAGCATAAGCTGTTTATCTTTGTTTTTGTGGGCCATCATAGCCCCTGCGATAAATAAAGCTGAACCTATTGCACATAATACGTTAAAACTTGTCATTTTATAATCCTTTGTTAAGTAGTTAAAACCGTTTTTAAAAACGATAAAATAAGATTTTGTTGATTTTGACGGGCGGCATCGGCGGCAGCTACTTCCTCGGTAGAAGTATAGGTATAGGCGTATAAGCTGTCATGGGTGTACATAGCAACCATACGTGTGGAATAGGAGGTATCGTCGAAATTGTCAGCTCCGACGCTGACAGCATTAACCAGGTAAGCCACGCCATAAGCAACATAAGATGCCGCCGAGCCTAGTAAGGAGGCGGGACATGTAGAGGCGACGCGGAAAGTCAAATCCAAATACATAAGAACATTACTTTTTTCTTCTTCGGTTAGATTCGTAAAATCTTTAATAGTTTTTAAATATTTTACACAATCTCTTAATGTTGTATCCCCTGAATTTTGATCTTCGTAAACAGGTAAGGTGCTTTCAACACATAGAATTGCAAATAGTATAGATTGGCTTCTACTCATCAATCGTCCTGCTACCCATATTTTATCTGAATAGGTAATATTCTCTAGATCTAAAAATTGTTCTACTGTAAAATCTTTAGTTCCATTAACAGCTTTGTAATGTTTAAGTCTCTCTATACAAGGATTTAAATCTGAAAGATATGCATAATTTATAATCATTTTATAATCCTTTGTTAAGTAGTTAAAACCGTTTTTAAATAAGTTAGGTTTAAATCTTCTTGCTTTTTCCGGGCGTCATCGGTGGCGTCATCGGCGGCAGCATAGGCGGCAGCATAGGCGGCAGCATCGGCGGCATCGAAGGTGGCATAGGCGGCATAGGCGGCGGCATAGGCGGCGGCTCGTACCTCATCAATCGTTGCCTCGTCTTGGGTCCACCGCTCAGCGGCCTCAATCGCGAGGCGGGGCCGCTCTTCTCCCTCCGGCACGAACCGCAGGACTGCGCGTGCACAATCACACGCGATTCGCACCAGCACCTTGCGCTCGACGTTGCGGCGGCGCGCGTACCAGATCATCCAATCAGGCCGCTCGCACATCTCCCAGGCTACGCGCGGATCGGTTTGCGTG
>JACCDG010086595.1_pt1 | contig 38305 bp, 43 predicted proteins | sample 7442471 | NCBI WGS metagenome assembly JACCDG01 (sample SAMN15323444, study PRJNA562643) | freshwater metagenome | isolation source: river surface water | place: USA:Blue River Watershed | collected 2017-08-17 | reverse complement strand
TACACGCCTCACGTTGACACCGGCGATTTCATCGTCATCGTTAACGCATCCAAACTCAAAGTGACCGGTACCAAGTCCCTGGACAAGAAGTACTACCGTCATTCCGGTTTCCCCGGTGGTATCACCGAAACCAACTTCCGCGACCTGCAAGCCAAGCATCCTGGCCGTGCGCTCGAGAAGGCCGTCAAGGGCATGCTGCCCAAAGGTCCTCTGGGCTACGCCATGATCAAGAAGCTGAAGGTGTATGGCGGTGCCGAGCACCCGCACACTGCCCAGCAGCCCAAGGCTCTGGAAATCTAAGGAGCGGAACAATGATTGGTGAATGGAACAATGGCACCGGCCGTCGCAAATCGATCGTCGCCCGTGTGTTTCTGAAAAAAGGCTCCGGCAAGATCACCGTGAATGGCAAGGACATCCAGGCTTACTTTGGCCGCGAGACCTCCATCATGATCGCCAAGCAACCTCTGGCACTGACCAACAACCTCGAAGCGTTCGACATCCAGGTCAACGTGCACGGTGGTGGTGAATCCGGCCAGGCCGGTGCAACGCGCCACGGCATCACCCGCGCCCTGATCGACTACGACGCATCGCTCAAGCCCGCACTGAGCGCCGCAGGCTTCGTGACCCGCGACGCCCGTGAAGTCGAGCGTAAAAAGGTCGGTCTGCACTCCGCCCGTCGTCGCAAGCAGTTCTCCAAGCGTTAATCCGCTTTTTCTGCTTCGGCCCAAAGCCGCAACGGTTCGCTGTTGCGGCTTTTTTCTTGCCCGCATACCCCCAATGCCAGTGGAGGTACTGCCCTGGAAAGCACCGCAATAACCCAGCGCGGCGCTATACTATTCGACCATACACGGAGATTCCCCATGAGCGCTGTTGCCAACAACATCCAGACCGAAATGCCCGCCCCCATCCTGTTCACCGACAGCGCGGCGGCCAAGGTGGCAGACCTGATTGCCGAGGAAGGCAATCCGGACCTCAAGCTGCGCGTGTTCGTGCAGGGTGGCGGTTGCTCGGGCTTCCAGTACGGCTTCACTTTTGACGAGATCGTCAACGAAGACGACACCACCATGACCAAGAACGGTGTGTCCCTGTTGATCGACGCCATGAGCTACCAGTACCTGGTGGGCGCCGAAATCGACTACAAGGAAGACCTGCAGGGTGCGCAGTTCGTGATCAAGAATCCGAATGCCACGACCACCTGCGGTTGCGGCTCGTCCTTCTCGGTCTGATTACACAAAAAAATCCTGCCCTTTGGTCATTTCGAGGAGCGCACGCGAAGCGGCAATCCCGGTACCGAAAAGGTTGGAAGATCAACGGGGGTAAATGGCCCCCAGCACACGGGCGCCTTGGGCGCCCGTGACGCTTGGCAGGCTGGCCGGTTCGCGCTGCAGGCATCGGTGGGCCAGCCAGGCAAAAGCGGCCGCTTCCACCTGCAGGGGGGGCAGCCCCCGGCTTTCGCTGCTGACCACGGTGGTCTCTGCCAGACCCTCTTGCAACTGGCGCATCAGCTCCAGATTGAGCGCACCACCGCCGCAGACAATCAGCTCCCTGGCTGGGGCCGCATGCCGCAGCACATCCTGGATGCAGGCCTGTGCGGTGAACGCCGTCAGGGTGGCTTGCACATCTGCAGGGGCCAGACCCTCGAACCCCGCCAGACGCGATGCCAGCCAGGCCGGGTTGAACAGATCGCGCCCGGTGCTCTTGGGCGGCGGCTGGTGCAAATAAGCCTCCTGCAACAGGCGGGTCAGCAGGGCCTGATGGACCTGACCGGACGCAGCCCAGGCGCCGTCGCGATCGAACGGCTGGCCGGTATGCTGCTGGCACCAGTGGTCCAACAGGGCGTTGCCGGGACCGCAGTCCCAGCCGCGCACTTCATGGCCTGGCATCAGCACGCTGAGGTTGGAGATGCCACCAATGTTGAGTGCAGCCACGGCCATGTCGCTTCGGCCAAAGATGCCCTGGTGAAAGGCCGGCACCAGGGGCGCACCTTGCCCACCGGCCGCGAGGTCCCGCGTGCGGAAGTCGGCCACCACATCGATGCCGCTCAGTTCGGCCAGCAGGGCGGGGTTGTTGAGCTGAAGGGTGTAGCCGGTGCCGTCGTGCAGCAGGGGCTGGTGCCGCACGGTCTGACCATGGGCGCCGATGGCCGCGATGTCGGCGGGCGTCAGGCCTGCATCGCTCAGCAGGTCCGAGACAAGCGCTGCGTAGGTTCGTGCCAGCGCGTTGGCGGCCAGCGCCGCGCGGTGCAGTTCGTCAGTACCGCTGTGGTTGAGCGACAGCAGACTGGCGCGCAGATCGGTGCTGAACGGTCGGGCAGCGTGTTGCAGCACGCGCATGGCGCCATCGGTCTGCACACTGGCGAGTACGCCATCGACGCCATCGAGCGAGGTGCCCGACATCAGGCCGATGTAAAGCCTGGGGGTGTTCATGGTTGCGGCAAACTGGTCAAACCAGCCTGGACCGAGGTTTATAGCTCGTTGCCGTCGCGGATCTGGCTGGCCGCGGCCAACTGCAGACGTGCGGCATCGGCCTGTCGCTGGAAGGCGGCGCGGGCCGCAGGAGAAATGGGCGTGCTCTGGGCCTGCTGGATGACACGCTGGGGGTCGGTGTAGACGCCGTTGACGCGGAACTCAAAGTGCAGGTGAGGGCCTGTTGACCAGCCGGTGGAGCCGACGGCACCGATCACCTGACCTTGGGTGACGCTCTGGCCCTTGCGCACCTGGATGCGGCTGAGGTGGGCGTACACCGTGCTGTGGTTGTTGCCGTGGCGCACGATGACCATGTTGCCGTAGCCGCCTTGGGCGCCAGCAAATTCCACCACGCCATCGCCGACGGTGTAGGCGGGAGTACCGCTGGGTGCCGCATAGTCCACGCCCTTGTGCACCTGCAGGGTCTGGAAGATCGGGTGCAGGCGCATGCCCATCCCACTGGTCTTGCGCGAGTAAGCCACCGGTGCGGCCAGGTAGGCGCGGCGCAGGCTTTTGCCATCGAAGCCGTAGTAACCGCCTTTTTGACCGGGTTCCTGGAACCAGACGGCCTGGTAGGTCTTGTCGCCGTTGACGAACTCGGCGCTCAGCACCTTGCCCGTGCGCACGGGTTCGCCGTCGGCTTCGAGCACTTCGTACACCACGCCGAAACGGGCGCCCCTGCGCAGGGTGCGGTGAAAGTCGATCTGGCTGGAGAAGATGTCGGTCAGCTGGTTGATCACGCTGTCGGGCAAACGGGCTTCATCGGATGCCGCATAAAGCGAGCTCGACACGGTGCCACCCGAGACGCGGATGCTGGCGTTCATCGGCACGGTTTCGAGGCGGGCATTCAGGCCGCTTTCGCTGCGGGAAACGGTCAGGCGCTGGAATTGCGCGTCGGTTTCGTTGCGCAGCCAGCGCACAGTGAGCTGCGTCATTTGCTGCTGATCGTTGGCTTCGGCGGTGACCGAGCGGCCGGCGCGGCTGAGCGCATCGCGCACCTGCGGATGGGTGCGCATGAAGCGGGCCGCATCTGCGTCCACAATGCCCAGGCGACGCAGCAGGCTTTCGGCGGAATCGGCGGCGCGGGTGGTGTCGCTGCGCAGGAGTTTGAGGTCGTGCAGGTCCAGCGCCTGTGCCTGCGCTTGCAGGGAGGCCACCACCACCGGTTCGGTGGTGGTGCTCACGGGCAGCTCGGCGGCGTCGGGGCCCAGCGAGGCCACAGCGAAGGCACCGCCTGCCACGGCCAGCAGGCCGCCGCTGAGGGTGGCCGTGATCTTGCGTGGATGGCGGGCAAGAAAGTCTGCAGCCGGCTTGAGGCGCGTGGCGACCGGGTGCGGACCATCGAGCCAGACCAGTGCGCGCTGCACGCCCAGCAGGACCAGACCTGTCGTCTGCGCCAGACGGTGCACCACTCGCACCAGTGCGCGGCCGATCAAGGCTTGGAGGTTTCGGGACAAATTCATCAAATCGGACAACAAAACCGCCTGAAGGCTTCAGGCGGTGGGTGTTCGGGAGGCGCCCCTAAAATGGACAACCTGCGTATCTGTTCGATTTTACCGCTCCTGCGGTTCTGTAATCCAGAAAAAACCCTTATGAATCAAGCGCTTGTTACAAAATTCCCGATCACGGACAAGACCCGTGAGGCCCTGGCGGTCACTCTGCGGGGCTGCGAGGAGCTGATTCCGCAGGAAGACTGGTTGCAAAAACTGGCCAAATCGGAGGCCACCAGGGTGCCGCTGCGCATCAAGCTGGGGCTGGACCCGACCGCACCGGACATCCACATTGGCCACACGGTGGTGCTCAACAAGATGCGCCAGTTGCAGGATCTCGGGCACCAGGTGATCTTTCTGATCGGCGACTTCACCAGCCTGATCGGCGACCCGTCCGGCCGCAACAGCACCCGCCCGCCGCTCACGCCCGAGCAGATCAAGCTGAATGCCGAGACTTATTACAAGCAGGCCAGCCTGGTGCTGGACCCCGCCAAAACCGAGATCCGCTACAACAGTGAGTGGTCGCTCCCATTGGGTTCAATGGGGATGATTCAGCTGGCCGCCAAGTACACCGTGGCCCGCATGATGGAGCGCAACGACTTCCATGACCGATTCAAGGCCGGCACACCCATCAGCGTGCACGAGTTCCTCTACCCGCTGATGCAGGGTTACGACTCGGTGGCGCTCAAGAGCGACCTGGAGCTGGGCGGCACCGACCAGAAATTCAACCTGCTGATGGGCCGCCACCTGCAGGCCGAATACGGCCAGGAGCCGCAGTGCATCCTGACCATGCCGCTGCTCGAAGGGCTGGATGGCGTAGACAAGATGTCCAAGTCCAAGAACAACTACATCGGCATCACCGAAGACGCCAACACCATGTTCGCCAAGGTGCTGAGCATTTCGGACACGCTGATGTGGCGCTGGTACACCCTGCTGTCCTTCAAGAGCCTGGCCGAGATCGAGGCACTCAAGAAGGAAGTCGAGGGCGGGCGCAACCCGAAAGACGCCAAGGTCATGTTGGCCAAGGAAATCACGGCCCGCTTTCATAACGCGGCTGCGGCCGACGCTGCCGAGCAGGATTTCATCAACCGCAGCAAGGGCGGCATTCCGGACGACATCCCCGAGGTGTCGCTCACGGGCGCCCCCATGGGCATCGGCGCGCTGCTCAAGGCGGCCGGTCTGGCACCGTCCACCAGCGAAGCCAACCGCCTGATCGAAGGCGGCGGTGTGCGCATCGACGGCGCGGTGGTGAGCGACAAGGGCCTGAAAGTCGAGGCCGGTACCTGCGTGGTACAGGTCGGCAAGCGCAAATTTGCCAAGGTCACGCTGGCTTGATCCGCGTCATCCGGCATTCATGCCTTGGGTGTAGGCTGTTGTCATGAACATGGCCTCACCCTGGCTCACCCCCAAACGCCTGTTGTGGGCGTCGGTGGTGGTGGCCATCGTCACCATCGCCCTCAAGACCCTGGCCTGGTGGCTGACCGATTCGGTCGGCCTGCTGTCGGATGCGATGGAGTCGCTGGTCAACCTGGCCAGCGCCATGTTTGGCCTGCTCATGGTGACGGTGGCCGAAGCGCCACCTGACGAGGATCACCCTTACGGCCATCACAAGGCCGAATATTTTTCTTCCGGTTTCGAGGGCATCCTCATCATCGTCGCGGGCCTGGGCATTCTTTGGACGGCGGGTCACCGCGTGTTCGACCCGCAGCCGCTGGAGCAGGTAGGGCTGGGTCTGGCGCTGTCGGTGGGCAGCTCGGTGCTCAACGGCTTGCTGGCCTGGGTGATGTTCCGCGCTGCGCGCGAGCACCGCTCTTTGGCACTTGAAGCCGACGCCCGGCACCTGGTGACCGACGTCTGGACTTCGGTCGGGGTGGTGGTGGGCATTGTGCTGGTGCATGCCACCGGTTGGCTCTGGCTGGACGCCGTGGTGGCCATGGCGGTGGCGCTGAACATCCTCAAGGAGGGTGGTCATCTGGTCTGGGAGTCGTCGCAGGGGCTCATGGACGAAGCGGTCGAGCCCGAGGTGCTGGCGCAGATCCACGAGGTGTTGCACGGATTTGGCTATGCCATCGATGGCCGCGAGATCATCCATTTCGACCATGTGGTCACGCGCAAGGCGGGACAGCGGCGCTTTGTGGACATGCACATGCACATGCCGGCCAACTGGTCCCTGGGGCATGCGGCTACGCTGCGCGGCAATGTCGAGCGCGCCCTCATGGCGGCCGTGCCCGGCCTGCGGGCCACGATCCAGTTGCTGCCCACCGATGTCGAAGCCCACTTCGACGATCCGAAAGACGCCTCATGATCACGGTGCTGCAGCGCGTGAGCGAAGCCAGCGTGCGGGTCGAGGGCGAAGTCATCGGCCAGATCGGGCAGGGCCTGTTGGTGCTGCTGTGCGCCGAGCAGGGGGACACCGACGCGCTGGCCGACAAGTTGCTTGCCAAGGTTCTCAAGCTGCGCATCTTTGCCGATGAGGCCGGCAAGATGAACCGCAGCGTGCAGGACGTGGGCGGTGGTCTGCTGGTGGTGAGCCAGTTCACCCTGGCCGCCGATGTGGCGGGCGGTAACCGGCCCAGCTTCACGCAGGCGGCCAAACCCGACGAAGGTCGCCGTCTGTACGAGCACTTTGTGGCCCAGGCGCGCGCGGCGCATCCGCTGGTGCAGACCGGGCGGTTCGCGGCCGACATGCAGGTGGCGCTGGTCAACGACGGCCCCATCACCATCCCGATCCGCATGAGCGCCTGACCCAGGGCCCTGTGATGCCGCCCCGCCGATAATCGGGGCATGACTTCTTACCCTGCGTCTTCGGACGGCTTTGTCGCGCTTCGCCTGTCTTCGGCTTCCCTTACCAACCTCGAACAACTGGGCTACACCCGGATGACGCCCATCCAGGCGGCCAGTCTGCCCATCACCCTGGCCGGACAGGACCTGATCGCCCAGGCCAGTACGGGCAGCGGCAAGACGGCCGCGTTCGGCCTGCCCCTGGTCGAGCGCCTCGCGAGCGCCGGTGTACCGGGCGCGCCAGTGCAGGCGGTGGTGCTCTGCCCCACCCGCGAGCTGGCCGACCAGGTCACGCAGGAAATCCGGCGCCTGGCGCGCGCGCGCCCCAATGTGAAAGTGGTGACCCTCTGCGGCGGTGTGGCCCTGCGTGGGCAGGTGTTGAGCCTGGAGCACGGCGCCGATGTGGTGGTGGGCACGCCCGGGCGCATCCTGGACCATCTGGAGCGCGGTTCGCTCAATCTGGCGTCTGTAAACACGCTGGTGCTGGACGAAGCCGACCGCATGCTGGACATGGGCTTTTTTGACGACATCGCCAAGGTGGTGCGCCAGTGTGCCAAGGACCGCCAGACCCTGCTGTTTTCGGCCACTTACCCCGAAGGCATCGACAAGCTGGCTGCGCAATTCATGCGCGCGCCGCAGACGGTCAAGGTCGAGGCCCTGCACAGCGCACACAAGATCCGTCAGATTTTTGTGGAGGTGGCCGAGACCGAGCGCCTGCATGCGGTGTCAACGCTGCTCGCCCATTTCCGCCCCGAACGCACGCTGGCGTTCTGCAACACCAAGCAGCAGTGCCGCGATCTGGTCGAGGTGCTGCAGGCGCAAGGCTACGTGGCGCTCGCGCTGTATGGCGAGCTGGAACAACGCGAACGCGACCAGGTGCTGGTGCAGTTTGCCAACCGCAGCTGCTCGGTGCTGGTGGCCACCGATGTGGCCGCCCGTGGGCTGGATGTGGAGGGGCTGGAAGCGGTGATCAATGTGGATGTGACGCCTGACCCCGAGGTGCACATTCACCGCATTGGCCGTACCGGGCGAGGCGACGCCGAGGGGCTGGCGATCACGCTGGCCAGCATGGACGAGATGGGACGCGTCGGGCGCATCGAGCAGTTGCAGGGGCGCGAGTCGCAGTGGCAGGCGCTGGACAGTTTCAAGCCAGCGGCGGGTGGTCGTTTGTTGCCGCCGATGCGTACGCTTCAGATCGTCGGCGGCCGAAAGGAGAAGATCCGGCCGGGCGACGTGATGGGGGCGCTTGCCGGGGAATGTGGCTTGACCCGTGAGCAGGTGGGCAAGATCAACGTGAACGAGTTCTCGACCTATGTGGCGGTGCTGGCCGATCTCGCGCAGAACGTGGCGGTGGCGCTCGGCAAGGGGAAGATCAAGGGGCGGTCGGTGAAGGTCCGGCTGCTTTAGGGTTTTGGCTTGTGCGAGCGCCGGTGAGAGAGGGGATGCGGCGGGCTCCTCAGAAGCCGCTTCGCGTCACACATCGTCGCCCGCCGCATCCCCTCTCTCACCTCGGTGGTCAATCAGAGCCAGAGCTTGTGGCGGCTATTTGGTTCACCACGGTCTCTGTCTGGGTGGGGGCCGGGTGACGATTTACGGTACCCCGTCATGAGGAACCCGGCCCCCACCCAGACAGAGACCTCACAACGCCGAATTCAGCGGTAAGGGTTTTTGATCCCCAACCCCGCCAGAATCTCGATCTCGTAAGCCTCCATCTCTTCGGCATCGGCCGCAGAGGTCTCATGGTCCCACCCCTGGGCATGCAGGGTCCCGTGCACCAGCAAATGCGCGTAATGCGCCGCCAGCGTCTTGCCCTGTTCCTTGGCTTCGCGCGCCACCACCGGCGCGCACAGCACCAGATCGGCCATCACCACCGGCTCTTGCGCATAGTCAAAGGTCAGCACATTGGTGGCGTAGTCCTTCTGGCGGTAAGCCAGGTTCAGGGCGCGGCCTTCTTCTTCGCCGACGATGCGCACCGTGATTTCGGCGTTGGCATCGAGCGCGTGGCGGATGGCGCGGATCACCGCGTGGCGGGGCAGGGCAGCGCGGTGGCGAGTGGCGTATGGGATGTCGCCGAATTGCAGCGAGAGTTGAAGTTGTTTCAGGGCCATGGTCACTCCGCAGTTTTGCGCCGAGGGGCGCTGCCCTGGGCGTCGTAGGCGTCAACGATGCGCGCCACCAGCGGGTGGCGCACCACGTCGGCGCTCGTGAAGCGGGTGAACGCAATGCCCTTGACCCGTTTGAGCACGCGCTCGGCATCGATCAGCCCACTCGGTTGCCCCTTGGGCAGGTCGATCTGGCTCACGTCGCCGGTGATGACTGCTTTGGCACCAAAGCCGATGCGCGTCAGAAACATCTTCATCTGCTCGGGCGTCGTGTTCTGTGCTTCGTCGAGGATCACGAAGGCGTTGTTGAGCGTGCGCCCGCGCATGAAGGCCAGCGGTGCAATCTCAAGCGCATTGCGCTCGAAGGCCTTTTGCACCCGCTCGAACCCCATCAGGTCGTACAGCGCGTCGTAGAGCGGGCGCAGGTAGGGGTCGACCTTTTGCGAGAGGTCGCCAGGCAGAAAGCCCAGGCGCTCGCCGGCTTCCACTGCGGGGCGCGTGAGCACGATGCGCTGCACCGCCGAGCGCTCCAGCGCGTCCACCGCACAAGCCACGGCCAGGTAGGTCTTGCCGGTGCCGGCCGGACCGATGCCAAAGGTGATGTCGTGGCTGGCAATGTTGTCCAGGTAGGACCCCTGGTTCGGGGTGCGTGCCTTGAGGTCGGCGCGGCGGGTTTGCAGCGGGGGCTGCTCGGTGCCGTCCTCGCCGTCGCCGGCCATCATGAGCTGAACGGTGTCGGCCGCGATCGGGCGCTCGGCCATTTCGTAGAGTGCCTGCAGCAATTCCATGGCCTGCTTGGCCTGGGCCTTGGGGCCGTCCACCTTGAACTGCTCATGCCGGTGGGCGATGCTGACCTGCAGACCGGCTTCGATGCTGCGCAGGTGCGCGTCCATCGGGCCGCACAGGTGCGACAGGCGGGTGTTGTTGTGCGGGGTGAAGGTGTGGCGAACGATCAAGTGATAATCCTGCTCAGAGGGTGGTGCAGCCTGCTGTGGTGGGCCGCCAAGACCCGATTTTCCTCCAGACTGCGTAACCCAAGGCCAACGCTCCATGATCGGCAAACTCACCGGCACGCTCAGCGAAAAGAACCCGCCCGAAGTCATCGTCGACTGCCACGGCGTGGGCTACGAGGTCAATGTGCCCATGAGCACCTTCTACAACCTGCCCGCCACCGGCGAAAAAGTCAGTCTGCTGACGCACTTTGTGGTGCGCGAGGACGCCCAGATCCTCTACGGTTTTGGCACGGCGGCCGAGCGCGAGGCCTTTCGCCAGTTGATCAAGATTTCGGGGGTGGGGCCGCGCACAGCGCTGTCGGTGCTCTCGGGCATGAGCGTGACCGAACTCTCGCAGGCGGTCACCAGCCAGGAAGCTGGCCGCCTGGTCAAGGTGCCGGGCATCGGCAAGAAAACCGCCGAGCGCCTGCTGCTCGAACTCAAGGGCAAGCTGGGCGCCGACATCACCGCGCCCACCGCTGCCCAGGGCGACGCACAGGGCGACATCCAGCAGGCTTTGGTGGCGCTGGGCTACAGCGACAAGGAAGCCGCTGCCGCCCTCAAGGGCCTGCCGCCCGATGTGGGCGTGAGCGAGGGCATCAAGCTGGCGCTCAAGGCGCTGGCCAAGTAATTCAAGGATGTCATGAGCATCAAGACCGACGACTTCGCCCTGCCGCCCACCCCCCGTGTGGTGTCGGCCGCGCCCGTGTCCAACAGCGAAGAGGCCATCGAGCGCGCTCTGCGCCCCAAGCAGCTCGATGAGTACGTGGGCCAGGCCAAGGTGCGCGAGCAGCTGGAAATCTTCATTGGCGCCGCCAAAAAGCGCGAAGAGCCACTGGATCATGTGCTGCTGTTTGGCCCGCCGGGCCTGGGCAAAACCACGCTGAGCCATATCATCGCGGCCGAACTGGGCGTGAACCTGCGACAGACCAGCGGCCCGGTACTCGAAAAACCAAAAGACCTGGCGGCTCTGCTCACCAACTTGGAGCGCAACGATGTGCTTTTCATCGACGAGATCCACCGCCTCTCGCCGGTGGTCGAGGAAATCCTCTACCCGGCATTGGAGGACTACCAGATCGACATCATGATCGGCGAAGGGCCGGCTGCGCGGTCCATCAAGCTGGATCTGCAGCCCTTCACGCTGGTGGGCGCCACCACCCGGGCCGGCATGCTGACCAACCCGCTGCGCGACCGCTTTGGCATCGTCTCGCGGCTGGAGTTCTACACGCCCGAAGAACTCACCCGCATCGTGACCCGCAGCAGCGGCCTGCTCAAGGCGCCCATCGACCCCGAAGGCTCGTTTGAAATCGCGCGTCGCTCGCGCGGCACCCCCCGCATCGCCAACCGCTTGCTGCGCCGGGTGCGCGACTATGCCGACGTCAAGGGCGATGGTCGCATCACCCAGGCCATGGCCAAGGCGGCGTTGTCGATGCTGGATGTGGACCCCGAAGGCTTTGACCTGATGGACCGCAAGCTGCTCGAAGCCGTGATCCACCGCTTCGATGGCGGGCCGGTCGGGCTGGACAACATCGCGGCCAGCATCGGTGAAGAGCGCGACACCATCGAAGACGTGATCGAGCCCTACCTGATCCAGCAGGGCTATTTGCAGCGCACACCGCGTGGACGCATCGCCACGCTCGCGGCCTTCCGGCATCTGGGGGTCACGCCACCCAAGACGGCGGGTGGGTTGTTCAACGAGTGAGTCACTGGCCTCCAGGCAGGCACTTGTTCGTCGTCCTGGAGCCTGACCCGAGGCCATGGATTGTCCGGTCGAGCCGGACAATGACATCCATGTGTCTTGTCATCCTCGGGCTTGACCCGAGGATCCATGGATTCCCCGGTCAAGCCGGGGAATGACAGAGGCTTTGATCCAGGGGATGACAAGGACTTTGAACAAGGCACCTGATCAGGTGCTTGTCTCGTCCCGTGACTTGTCGTCCAGGTGGCTGGTGTCTGCCCAACCCACCAGGCTCAGCCCCTCGGGGGTCCACAGCAGCCGGTTGACCGCCGTGTTGGGCAACTGCCAGGTGCGGGGGGCCTGCAGGTCCAGCCGGGTGGCCGCGCGGTAGAGCACGTCCATCACGCCGCCGTGCGCCACCAGCACGATCTGCTCGCCCACGTGACGTGTGGCCAGTTCATCCACCGTGGTCAGCACGCGTTCGCGCAGCATGATGAGGGACTCCCCGCCACCGGGCGGAGCCCATTCGGGCGTCCGCTTGCGCCAGTGGTGGGCGTGTTCGGGCAGTTCGGCCTCGATCTCTGCAAAAGTGCGCCCCTGAAAGTCGCCAAAGGCCCGCTCGCGCAGGCCGTGGTGTGTCGTCACCGCCCGCCCGACGGCTTGGGCAATGTGTTGCGCTGTCACATGGGCTCGGGCCAGGTCGCTGGCGTAGATGGCGTGAACCTCGTCCCGATCGGCCAGCGCCTGGGCCAGCCAGCTCGCCTGCTGCAAGCCGGTGTCGTTGAGCGGGATGTCCAGGTGACCCTGGATGCGGGTGTCCACGTTCCAGGCGGTCTCGCCATGCCGGATGGCGAGGATGCGGGTGACGTGCATGTCAGCGCGGGATCTCGATGTTCACCCGTTGAGGGCCGGCAGGCGGGTTCGGGAAATTTGCGAGCGCTGCCTTGAACAGGGTGGCAAATATGGTGGTGCTGTCGCTCCAGGGGCCGTCGTGGCTGGCCCGGGTTTCGTACACCACCTGGCCCGAGCGCAAGTCGCGCAGGATCAGGCTGACCTCGCGTCGGTAATGTGTGGGCGGTGGAAAGCGCATGCCCATGCCAAAACCCACGCCCGAACCCCAGGGCACGCCGCGTCCGATCGAGATGCTGCCGTAAGGCCCTGGATAGGGGTGGCCCCAGGGGTCTGCCAGGTACTGTGTGCCCTGAAACCCCACCAGCACGCTGATGTGGGCCGCCGCGTCGTCGCGCAGCAGACCGACAGCGGCCAGCGCCTGCTCGGCCTGCTGCTCAGCCAGACCCGCTTCGGGGTTGCTCACCTGCGAGGGCAGGCGCTCGAAACGGTATTTGGCACCCTGCAGCTGCACCCCGGACGGGACGTTTGCCACAGCCAGCACCTGGCTGTCGACCACGCGCATGCCAGCGCAGCCGCTCAGCAGGGCGGCCAATGCCAGTGTGAACAGGGAGACAAGGCGTTTCATGGTGTCAATTCATCGAGATGACCTGGATGCCGGGCAGCGAAGCTTCGTTGAATTCTTCCTCATCGAAAGCCTTGTCGCCAGCCTCGTCGGCAATTCCGGTGATCTGAAGGTTTTTGAAGTCGTGCAGGCTCGCGTCCATCAGGTGCGAGGGCACCACGTTCTGCAGCGCGGCGAACATGTTCTCGATGCGGCCGGGATGCTTTTTTTGCCACTCGCGCAGCATGTTGCCCACCACCTGGCGCTGCAGGTTTTCCTGGCTGCCGCACAGCGTGCACGGAATGATGGGGAACTGTCGGTGCGCCGCCCAACGCTGCAGGTCGGTTTCGGCCACATAGGCCAGCGGGCGGATCACCATGAACTCGCCGTTGTCGCTCACCAGCTTCGGGGGCATGCCCTTGAGCTTGCCGCCAAAGAACATGTTGAGGAAGAAGGTCTGCAGCATGTCGTCACGGTGGTGGCCCAGCGCGAGCTTGTTGCACCCCAGCTCGCGCGCCACGCGGTACAGGATGCCGCGGCGCAGGCGCGAGCACAGGCTGCACATGGTCTTGCCCTCGGGGATCTTGTCCTTGACGATCGAATACGTGTCCTGCGTCTCGATGTGGAACTCGACGCCCAGGGCCTGGAGGTAGTTGGGCAGCACTTCGGCCGGAAAGCCCGGCTGCTTCTGGTCGAGGTTGACCGCCACCAGCGTGAAGTCGACCGGCGCGCGGGCCTTCATCTTCATCAGGATGTCGAGCATGCCGTAGCTGTCCTTGCCGCCGGACATGCAGACCATGATGCGGTCGCCCGCTTCGATCATGTTGAAGTCACTGATGGCCTGGCCGACCTGGCGGCACAGGCGTTTTTCGAGCTTGTGGGTTTCGCGCTCAATCTTGGCGGCCTTGGCCGCGTCAGGCGCATCGGCCTCGACCCAGGTGTGTTCAACGGTTTCGTTCATGGGCTTCACCACTGTCCGGTTTCCATGCGAATAGCGACTTCGCAATCTTCAAAAATTTCGAGCTTGGCAATCTTGACCCGCACGCCCAGCACGCCGGGCAGCTGCATCAGGCGGTGGGTGAGCTTGCCGATCAGGGTTTCGAGCAGGTTCACGTGCTCGGCAGTGCACTCGTCGATGATGATCTTGCGCACCTTGCGGTAGTCCAGCACATGCGTGATGTCGTCGTCGCTGGGCAAGAGCGGCTGCGTGCCGAGGTTGAGCTCGGCATCGACCTGGATCGGTTGCGGGTCGGTTTTTTCATGGTCGAGGATGCCCAGGTTGGCGTCGAAACGCAGCCCGGTCAGCGAGAGGATCTGGACGCCGCGGTTCAGCATGGGGCACTCTTGATACGGATGATTTCCACGCCCACGCCCTCGCAGTCCGGGTACACATCGGGTTTGCAGCTCGACAGGCGCACGGCCTGCACGCCCGGGTGGGCGATCAGCTCGGCCATCAGGTCGTCGCACAGGGTTTCCTGCAGCACGATGTGACCGCGCGCCACGCGCCGGGCAATCACCTCGCGCACGTAGTCGTAGTCCACCACTTCGGCCAGGTCGTCGCGTGTGGGCGTGCTGCCGTCCAGCGGCACGAACAGTTCCACATTGAAGACGATGCGCTGGGGGGCGTGCTTTTCAAAGTCGTGCGCGCCGATGCGCACATCCACCACATGGTTGCGCAGGAACAGGCGGCGGCACGTCAGCGCCAGGGAGGACAGCGGGTCATTCATGGTGCGGGTGTCTCGTCGATGGCAAACATCACGTCGCGCGCCAACGGCACCAGGTGCTGGCCGTTGTCCACGCACAGTGTGCTGCCGGTGATGCATGGGTTGCTGGCCAAAAAGAGGCAGGTGGCCGCCACCTCGGCCGGGTCGATCGGCTCGCGCAGCAGGTTGACGCGGCTGGCGCGGTCGAAGTTCTCCTGCGTCTGCGGACCGCTCAGGAACATCAGGCCCGGGGCCACGCCGCACACCCGCAGCGCGGGCGCGAGCGATTGGGCCTGCAGGGCCACGGAACGTTCGAGCGCCAGCTTGCTCACCGTGTACGAAAAATAGTCCGGGTTGAGGTTGAACACCTTCTGGTCCAGCACATGGACCACGCTGCGCTGACCCGGTGTCGACTGCGGTGCGCTCTGGCGCGCCATCAGCGAGGCCAGCGACAGGGGGGCCAGCAGGTTCACTTCGAGCTGTTCGCGGGCGCCGCCCAGGTCCATGTCGGTGCCGGTGTCCGGCTCGAACAGCGAGGCGTTGTTGACCAGGCAGTCCAGCGGGCCGGTTTGAGCCTCAATCGTCTGCATCATCCGCTCGCGTTCGGCGGCCTGGCTCAGGTCGGCCTGTACCAGGTGCACCTTGGCACCACCGGCCTGCAACTGCCGCTGCAGGGCCTGCGCTGCGGCTGCCGAGCGCTGGTAATGGCACCACACCTGCCAGCCGGCCTGTACAAAGGCCTGGCAGAGCAGGGCGCCCAGGCGCAAGGCGCCACCGGTGACGAGAACGGTTTTCAAGGGGGTGTGTTCCAGATGTGAAATGGGTCGGATGCGGGTGTTTCCGACCAGACCCGGATTATCCCCGATGGCCTTTTCCTGTGCGGGCGGTCGTGGCGTTCGTGCGGTCGGGCCATGCGCGACAATCGCCCGGTGACCGACGCTTCCACTACCTCCCTGCCCGAACTGCAGCAGCGCCTGCGCAGCGCCATCGCTGCGGCTGGCGGCTGGCTCCCGTTTGACCGTTTCATGGCCATGGCCTTGTACGAGCCCGGCTTGGGCTATTACACCAATGCCCTGCAGAAGTTCGGCGCCATGCCCGATTCGGGCAGCGACTTTGTGACCGCCCCGGGCCTGACGCCGCTTTTTGGCCAGACCCTGGCGGTGCAGGTGAACGAGGCCTTGAGCCAGACCCGGACCGACGAGGTCTTTGAATTTGGCGCCGGCACCGGGGCCCTGGCCCTGCAGCTGCTCGATGCGCTGGGCGAGCAGGTGCGCCGTTACACCATCATCGACCTCTCGGGCACGCTGCGCGCGCGCCAGGCGCAGACCCTGGCCGCGCACGTCCACAAGGTGCGCTGGCTCGACGCCTGGCCCGAAGCCATCGAAGGCGTGGTGGTGGGCAACGAAGTCCTCGACGCCATGCCGGTGCAGCTGCTGGTGCGCAAGGGCGGTGCGTGGCACGAACGCGGTGTGGTCGCCGAGGCCGATGGCCTGGCCTGGGCAGACCGCCCCACGCCGCTCAGGCCGCCACTCCAGATCGAGGGCGAGCACGATTACCTGACCGAAATCCACCCCCAGGCCGAGGCCTTCGTCGCCAGCCTGGCCGAGCGCCTGCTGGCCGGGCGCGGCGGCGCGGCCTTCTTGCTGGACTACGGCTTTCCGGAGGCCGAGTACTACCATCCGCAGCGCCACATGGGCACGCTCATGTGCCACCACCTGCACCAGGCCGACGACAACCCGCTGGAGAAAGTCGGTCTGAAGGATGTGACCGCGCATGTGAACTTCACCGGTGTCGCCCTGGCCGCGCAGAACGCCGGGCTTGAGGTGCTGGGCTACACCTGCCAGGCGCACTTCCTGTTCAACCTTGGCATCACGCAGCGCATGGAAGACTCCCCCTTGTCTGAACGCGTGCAGGCTGCGCGTCTGGTCAACGAGCACGAGATGGGCGAACTGTTCAAGGTCATTGGCCTGGGCACCACCGACTGGCCGGCGCGGGGGTTTGCCCACGGCGACCGCACGCACAGGCTCTGATGGTCCGCTGGTTTCTCGTCACCCTGCTGGCCCTGGTCATCTTCAGCGGCCTGCAGCCCTGGCTGCAAAAACTGGGCTTTGGTCGACTGCCGGGTGACCTGAACTTTCGCCTCTTCGGACGCAACTGGCAGATCCCGATCACCAGCACCCTGATCCTGAGCATGATCGCGGCCGCCATCGCCAAATGGCTGTGAGGGCTTGAATACCCCGGGGGCTACCCCCACGTGCAAGGCACAACGGACTTTCAACAAGCCTGCCATGACCGATCCACTGCACATCGTCTGCCCGCATTGCCACACCACCAACCGCGTGGCCGCTGAACATCTGGGCAGCGCACCCAACTGCGGCAAGTGCCAGCAGAGCCTGTTCAACGGCCGCCCCGTGCCGTTGGACGCGGCCAGCTTTGAGCGCCACATCGGCCGCAGCCAGGTGCCGGTGCTGGTGGATTTCTGGGCGCCGTGGTGCGGTCCGTGCCGCATGATGGCCCCGGCCTTCGAGCAGGCCGCCGGCCTGCTTGAACCCCATGTGCGCCTGGCCAAGGTCAACACCGAAGACGAGCAGCAGTTGGCTGCACGCTTCCACATCCGCAGCATCCCCACGCTGGCCTTGTTCGCCAACGGCCGCGAAGTCGCGCGTCAGGCCGGGGCCTTCAGGACGGCGCAGGACATTGCGGGCTGGGTGCGCTCGCACCTGTGAGGGTTTTGCTTGCATTCGCGTCCATCGAAACAAAGAAAATCGACGCCAATCCGTGACAATCATGGCTTAGCCCATGAAAACCATGCAAACCAAGACTTTCTCCATCCTCCCGCTCGTTTTCGCCATCGCCGCGGGCGCCCTGATCCCCGGCACCGCGTCCTCTGCCCCCAAACAGCACCACACAACCAAGGCTGCGCCCCAGAAAAAGGCGGCAGCTGCCCCTGCTGCCAACGCCCTGCCACCTCTGCCTGCACAGACCGCACTGGCGGACGGTGCGCCGGCGCTGCCCGCCAAGGCCTGGCTGCTGATGGACTTCGACTCTGGCGAGGTGCTCGCCTCGGCCAATGCCGACGAGCCGCTGCCGCCGGCATCGCTGACCAAGATGATGACCAGCTACATCGTCGAGCAGGCGCTGCGCTCGGGCAAACTCAAGCCCACCGATCTGGTCACCGTGAGTCAGAACGCCTGGTGCCGCGGCACCAGTGCCGAGTCGTGCATGTACCTGCCTCTCAACAGCCAGGCCACGGTGATCGACCTGCTGCGCGGCATCATCATCCAGTCGGGCAATGACGCCTCCAAGGCGATCGCCGAGCACATGGCCGGCTCCGAAGCGGGCTTTGCCAAGCTGATGAACGCAGAAGCCCAACGACTGGGCATGAAGAACACCCAGTTCGTCAACCCCACGGGTCTGCCCGATCCGGCCCACAAGTCCTCTGCCCGTGACCTCGCGATCCTCGCGCGCGCCATCATCCGCGACGGCGCCGAGTATTACCCGATCTATGCCGAGCGCGAGTTCAAGTACAACGGCATCAAGCAGGGCAACCGCAACGCGCTGCTCTACACCGACCCCACTGTGGACGGGCTCAAGACCGGTCACACCGCCGAGGCGGGCTATTGTCTGGTCACTTCGTCCAAGCGCAACGACATGCGCCTGATCTCGGTCATCCTCAACACCCACAGCGCGCAGGCCAGGGCCGACCAGACCCGTACGCTGCTGGGCTGGGGCTTTGGCAGTTTTGAAAAGGCCACGCCGATCCAACCCAACGCGGTGGTGACCACCGCCAAGGTGGCTTTCGGCAAGGCCGACACCGTGGCGGCGGGTCTGGGCGCCCCATGGGGCCTGACCGTGCCGCGAGGCCAGCAGGTGCAGACCACGGTGGAGCTCCAGCCCGGCCTGGAAGCGCCGGTGGCCAAAGGCGCCGTGGTTGGCAAGGTGGTCGCCACCTCCAACGGCAAACCGGTGGGCGAGGCCCCGCTGGTGGCGCAGGCCCAGGTAGAGCGTTCGGGCCTCTTGCTGCGGGCCTGGCAGCACCTGATGCGCCTTTTCGGCAAGTGATGGCTGGCGGAGCGGCTGGGTCTGTTCGGGGCCAGCCTGATCAGACCCCGTTCAGCGCCTTGTCGATCGCGCAGACCCGTGCGGCTTCGATCCGGTCTCCGATCTCCGGTCCCCGCAGCCCTTCGCGGGCTGCTTGCGCGGCCGTGTCGGCCGTGACCACGCCGAGTGCCGCCTGCAGCGCCAATGCCAGGCGCTGCGCCTGCGGGTAGTCCTGGCCTTCCAGCCCCAGCCGCCCACGCGCATCGGCCTCGCAGGCCTGCAGCACCAGGGCAAAGCGTTCGGGCTGGCGGATGGCGTCGCAGCGGGTCAGCAGGCGCATGAGGGCGGCGGCGTTCAGTTCGCCGCTGCGGTGGATGTTGCCGTGCTCGCGGGCCACGACCTCGGCCAGCTCCTTGCAGTCGCTGGGTGCGCGAAGGCGCTCTGCCACCTGGCGGGCCAGCTTGACGCTGCGCCCTTCGTGGCCGATGTGGCGCGGCAGCACATCGGCCGCTGTGGTGCCCTTGCCCAGGTCGTGCATGAGCGCGGCCCAGCGCACGGCCAGCGGGGCCTGCAGCCGGGCGCTTTGGTCGAGCACCATCATCAGGTGCACGCCGGTGTCGACCTCGGGGTGGTGTTCAGGGCGTTGCGGCACGCCCCACAGCCGGTCCACTTCGGGCAGCAGCACCTGGAGCGCGCCGCATTCGCGCAGCACCTCGAACATGCGCGAGGGCTTGGCGGTCATCAGGCCCCGCGCCAGTTCCTGCCAGACGCGTTCGGGCACCAGGTGGTCGACTTCGCCGTCCTCGACCATGTGGCGCATGAGCTGCATGGTTTCGTCAGCCACGGTGAAGTCGGCAAAACGGGCTGCAAAACGCGCCAGGCGCAGGATGCGCACCGGGTCTTCGGCGAAGGCTTTGGTCACATGGCGCAGCACCCTGGCCTGCAGGTCGCGCTGGCCACCGTAGGGGTCGATGAGATGGCGATCCCAAGGGGGAGGGCCTTCGACAAGCTCAGGCCGAACCGCGTTGGAAGAGGGATTCGCTGTGGCGGCCTCGGCCAGAGCAAGGGGCAAGGCCATGGCGTTGATCGTCAGATCGCGCCGGGCCAGGTCTTCTTCGAGCGTCACGTCAGGCGCTGCTTGTACCGCAAAGCCCTTGTAGCCGCGCGCGGTCTTGCGCTCGGTGCGGGCCAGGGCGTATTCCTCGCGGCTTTTCGGGTGCAGAAACACCGGGAAATCCTTGCCCACTGGCAGGTAGCCCTGCGCGGCCATGGCCTCGGGCGTGCTGCCGACTACGACCCAGTCGCGGTCGCTCACGGGCAGGCCCATGAGCGCATCGCGCACCGCACCGCCGACGACAAAGATTTCCATGCCAGCCCTCAGCGGTGGAGCCGGAAGGGCTCTTCGAAGTCGATGAAATCCTTCTCGGCCAGCGCGCCGTCGATCCAGGCTTTCACGCCGGGCAGGGCGCACAGGCGGTCCATGTAGGCGGCCACCTCGGCGGGCACCGGCAGGGCGTAGGTCTTGAGGCGCATGACCACTGGCGCAAAGTAGGCGTCGGCCACGCTGAACTGGCCAAACAGCATGGGGCCGCCATGCTCGGCCAGCAGGCCGGACCACATGGAGACGATGCGCTGCAGGTCGGCGCGCACGGCCGGTTTGTCGCGCAGGGCCAGCGCGCCCACCTCGGGCAGGTGGGCTTCGATGTTCATCGGGCAGGCGCTGCGCAAGCCGGCAAAGCCGCTGTGCATTTCGGCGCAGACGCTGCGGGCACGGGCACGCGCTTGGCGGTCAGCGGGCCAAAGCTGTCTGTCCGGAAATTGCTCGGCCAGGTATTCGGCGATCGCCAGGGTGTCCCACACCACCAGGCCATCGTGCACCAGCACCGGCACCTTGCCCACCGGGTTGATCGGCGCCACCACTTGCTTGAACTGCGATTCGGGCGTGAAAGCGTCAAAGCGCACCATGACCTCTTCAAAGTCGATGCCCGCCTGGCGCAGCAGCACCCAGGGCCGCATGGACCAGGACGAGTAATTCTTGTTGCCGATGTAGAGCTGGATCATGGTGTTCTCCCGAGTTGTCGAGCCGCCATGTTAGCGGGCGCAGTTTCAGAACACCCAGAGCAGGGCCGAGGTCATCAGCAGATAGCGCAGGAACTTGCCAATCGCCATGTAAAGCGTGCAGGGCGCCAGCGGCATCTGCAGCCAGCCGGCCACCGCGCACAGGGGGTCGCCCACGCCGGGCAGCCAGCTCAGCAGGCAGGCACGGGGACCCAGTTTTTCGAGCCAGTGCAGGGCGCGCAGGTGGCTGGGCGAATCGCGCCAGCGGTTGACCGCCTTGCGCGCGCCCCAGCCCATCCACCAGCTGACCATGCCGCCCAGGGTGTTGCCCACGGTGGCGACCGCAATGGCGGGCCAGAACAGCTCGGGGTTGAGCTTGATGAGCCCGAAGACCGCGGGCTCGGAGCCCATGGGCAGCAGCGTCGCCGACACAAAAGCCACCACGAACACGGTGGACAGCCCGAACTCGGGCAGTGCCAGCGTTTGCAACAGTGAACTCATCCAGGCTTCCATGCGGGGCAGTGTAGCGGGCTGTCCAAATGCCCCACCTGATGCGGCGTTGCCTACCACAAACAACTTTCAACTGCTGAAATTTTGGGCAATTACAATCGTGCCTCCTTTTTGAGCACCCCCGGTTTTTCACCCCCCATGCAGATCGGTCCATACACCCTGCCGAACGCCTTGTTCGTTGCTCCCATGGCGGGCGTGACGGACCGGCCGTTTCGCCAGCTGTGCCGCCAGTTTGGCGCGGGCTATGCGGTCAGCGAAATGGTGACCTCGCGCAAGGACCTGTGGCACACGCTCAAGACCAGCCGCCGCGCCAACCACGAAGGTGAGCCTGGCCCGATTGCGGTGCAGATCGCCGGCACCGAGCCCGGCATGATGGCCGAGGCGGCGGCCTACAACATCGACCGGGGCGCGCAGATCATCGACATCAACATGGGCTGCCCGGCCAAGAAGGTCTGCAACAAGTGGGCCGGTTCGGCCCTGATGCAGGACGAGGCGCTGGCGCTGCAGATCGTCGAGGCGGTGGTGACGGCCTGCGAACCCCATGGCGTGCCGGTCACGCTCAAGATGCGCACCGGCTGGTGCCAGAGCCACAAGAATGCGTTGAGCATTGCGCGCGCCGCCGAAAGCGCCGGTGTGCAGATGGTCACGGTGCACGGTCGCACCCGCGAGCAGGGTTACAAGGGCGAGGCCGAATACGACACGATCGCTGCCGTGAAAACTGCGCTGCGCATCCCTGTGGTGGCCAATGGCGACATCACTTCCCCCGAAAAAGCCCACGAAGTGTTGCAGGCCACAGGGGCCGATGCTCTGATGGTCGGCCGCGCCGCGCAAGGCCGACCCTGGATTTTTCGCGAGATCGGCCACTACCTGGCCACGGGCGAGCATCTGGCCCCACCGCTGGTGGCCGAGGTGCGCCGCGCCTTGCTGGAGCACCTGCAGGATCACTATGGCCTTTATGGCGAGTACACCGGTGTGCGCTCGGCGCGCAAGCACATCGGCTGGTATGTGCGCAGCCTGCCGGGAGGCGAGGCCTTCCGCGAGCAGATGAACACGCTGGAACACAGCGAACAACAACTGGCTGCCGTCGCCCATTACATGGACGGACTGGCCCAACAGATGGATCGGCTGCCTCTTGCCACCCATGAGGCCGACCTGGAGACAACTGAATGAGCGAACGACAAAGCATAGACGCCTGCATCCGGGCCAACCTGGAAGACTATTTCCGCGACCTAGACGGCACCGACCCGGCCGGCCTGTACGACATGCTGCTCAAGGTGATTGAAAAGCCGCTGCTCGATGTGGTGATGCAGCGCGCCGGGCAAAACCAGTCGCGCGCCGCCGACTGGCTGGGCCTAAACCGCAACACCCTGCGCAAAAAGCTGGTCGAGCACCAGCTGCTCAAGTGATTTTTACCTTTAGACCTTTAGGAATATTTTCATGAAAGCCCTGATTTCCGTATCCGACAAGACCGGCATCGTCGAGCTGGCGCAGGCCCTGCACGCCTTGGGCGTCGGCCTGATCTCCACCGGCGGCACCGCCAAACTGCTGGCCGACAAAGGCCTGCCGGTGACCGAAGTGGCCGAAGTCACGGGCTTTCCTGAAATGCTGGACGGCCGCGTCAAGACCCTGCATCCCAAGGTGCACGGCGGTCTGCTGGCCCGCCGCGATGTGCCCGAGCACATGGCCGCACTCAAGGCCCACCACATCGACACCATCGATCTGCTGATCGTCAACCTCTACCCCTTTGAAGCCACGGTGGCCAAGCCTGGCTGCACGCTGGCCGACGCGATCGAGAACATCGACATCGGCGGCCCCGCCATGGTGCGCTCGGCCGCCAAGAACTGGAAAGACGTGGGCATCGTGACCGACGCCAGCCAGTATCCGGCCGTGATCGAAGAACTCAAGACCAACGGCAAGTTGAGCGACCAGCTGCGCTTTGCCCTGGCTGTAGCCGCCTTCAACCGCATCAGCCAGTACGATGGCGCCATCAGCAACTACCTCTCCAGCGTCAACTTCGAGGCCGAGAAGCTGAGCGAGTCGTATGTGCCTGAGCGTGCCCAGTTCAGCGGCCAGTTCAACGAGCAATATGTCAAGGTGCAGGACCTGCGCTACGGCGAAAACAGCCACCAGCAAGCCGCCTGGTACCGCGACCTGGCACCCGCTGCCGGATCGCTCGCCACCGGCGTGCAGCTGCAGGGCAAGGAGCTGAGCTACAACAACATCGCCGATGCCGATGCGGCCTGGGAATGCGTCAAGAGCTTCGAGGCGCCTGCCTGCGTCATCGTCAAGCACGCCAACCCCTGCGGCGTGGCCGTGGGTGCGAACCCGCACGAGGCCTACAGCAAGGCTTTCCAGACCGACCCGACCAGCGCGTTTGGCGGCATCATCGCCTTCAACCGCCCGGTGGACAAAGCCGCGGCCGAAGCGGTGAGCAAGCAGTTTGTCGAGGTGCTGATGGCGCCCGACTTCAGCGCCGAAGCCCTCGAAGTGTTCAAGAGCAAGGTCAATGTGCGCCTGATGAAGATCGCCTTGCCCGCCCACTACGGCAACGTGCGTAACGTGCTGGAAACCAAGCGCGTGGGTTCAGGCCTGCTGCTGCAAAGTGCTGACAACCACGAGCTGGCCTTGGCCGACCTGAAAGTGGTGACGGTCAAAAAACCCACGCCTGAAGAACTCAACGACTTGTTGTTCGCGTGGAAAGTGGCCAAGTTCGTCAAGTCCAACGCCATCGTGTTCTGCAAAAACGGCATGACCATGGGTGTGGGCGCGGGCCAGATGAGCCGTCTGGACTCCGCCCGCATCGCCAGCATCAAGGCCGAGGCCGCCCAGCTCAGCCTGCAAAACACGGTGGTCGCCAGCGACGCCTTCTTCCCCTTCCGCGATGGTCTGGATGTGGTGGTGGATGCCGGCGCGACCTGCGTGGCCCAGCCCGGTGGCTCCATGCGCGACCAGGAAGTCATTGACGCGGCCAACGAGCGTGGCGTGGCGATGGTCTTCACCGGCGTGCGCCACTTCCGCCATTGAACTTGGCCATGTCACTGCGAGCGAAGCGCGGCAGTCTCCATGGATTGCCGCGTCGCTTCGCTCCTCGCAATGACTTGTACGTATGAAATTTGAAGACCTCGGCCTGATCCCGGCGCTTTTGCGCGCCGTGGGCGACATGGGGCTGTACGCCCCCACCCCCATCCAGGCCGAGGCGATTCCGGCGGTCCTGAAGTCGGCCGACGTGTGGGCCACCGCACCCACCGGCTCGGGCAAGACGCTGGCCTTTGCCCTGCCGCTGCTCCAGCAGCATCTGCTGCGCCCCCGTCAGACCAACTTCCGCCGTCCAGTGCGCACGCTGGTGCTGGTGCCCACGCGCGAGCTGGCGGTACAGGTGGGCGATGTGCTCACGCATCTGGCTTATCCGCTCCAGCTCAAGGTGTCGGTGGTCTACGGCGGTGTCTCGATCAACCCGCAGATGATGGGCCTGCGCGGCGGTGCCGACATCGTGGTGGCCACGCCCGGGCGCCTGCTCGATCTGGTCGACCACAACGCGCTGCACCTCAAAGATGTGCAGCACCTGGTGCTGGACGAAGCCGATCGCCTGCTGGACCTGGGCTTTGCCGACGAGTTGCAAGAGGTGCTGGCGCTGTTGCCTGCCCAACGCCAGACCCTGCTGTTTTCAGCCACCTTTGCACCCGAGGTGCAGGCGCTGGCGGCCGACTTGCTGCACGCGCCGGTGCGCATCACCGCCGAGGCCTTTGAGGGCCACACGCCCGACATCACCCAGCGCGCGATTCGTGTGGACGAGAAAAAGCGCACCGCCTTGCTGCGTCACCTGATCCAGGAGAACAGCTGGAAGCAGGTGCTGGTGTTCGTGGCCACGCGCTACGCCTGCGAGCATGTGGCGGACAAGCTCTACAAGGCGGGCATCTACGCCACGCCTTTCCATGGCGAGATGAGCCAGGGAACGCGCCAGGACGTGCTGCGCGACTTCAAGGCCGGCCGCTGGGACGTGGTGGTGACCACCGACCTGGCCTCGCGCGGGATCGACATTGCGATGCTGCCTGTGGTGGTCAACTACGACCTGCCGCGCTCGGCCACCGACTACACCCACCGCATTGGCCGCACCGGCCGTGCCGGGGCGCATGGCGATGCGCTGAGTTTTGTGACCGCCCAGGCGCTGGCCCACTGGCAGCTGATCTGCAAACGCGAAAAGCTCGATCTGGCCCTGGAGCAGATCCCCGGCTTCGAGCCGGTCGACGAAACCCCAGCGCCTCAGGGCAACGGCGGCATCAAGGGCAAACGCCCGAGCAAGAAGGACAAGCTGCGCGCGGCGCAGGCCCAGGCGCAAGCCCTGGAGGCCAGGAAGGCCGATTAAGCCTCGCTGTCGGCTTCGGCGGCGTTGTCGGGGGCCTCGGGTTTGGCGGGGGCTGGCACGCGCACGCCATGCTTGCTCAGGATCTCCACGTACACCGAGGCCATGCCAGACTTGGCTGCGGCGTCCACCGCTTCGATCACGGCCCCCACGCGCACCACTTCGGCGCTGCTGGCGTCTGCGCCCACCTTGCAGTCAAAGTCCCAGAAATCGGCGCCGGCCGGCACCGGCCGGTTGCGTTCGCGCTTGAAGTATTTGCGGATGTCGTGCTTGACAGCTTCGAGCACGCGGTCGGGGTGCTTGCCCTCGGCGCGCAGGGGGTAGGTCTTCTTCATGGGGGGAGTCCTTCGGGATTGGCAATCGCCCGGAAAGGACGTGAATGCAGGGGCGGATTATCGCTTCCTGCCCGGCTCAGCGTCCCAGGCGTGCTTTCAGCTGAAAACTCACCGCGCCATACAGCCGGTCCTTGAGCGGTGGCACCAGCGCGACGTTCAGGCCAAAGCGTTCACCTTCCCATGTCGCTACCGGGAGGACGGCCGGAAACCAGCCGCCGTTGAAGGCTTTGGGGTAGCCATTGAAGGCGCCGCCGACCACGCCGAGCTTGATGCCCGCCACGGTCCAGGGTTGGTAGTAGGCGCCCACATAGCTGGAGTGGGCGTTGTCGCTGTTGATGAAGCGGCCAGCGGTGGCGCTCCAGTGGTCGTCCAGCTTGTACTCGAAGCCGAGCCCCGGGTTGGCGTTGCGCAGGCCCTTGTCGGTGTCGAAGTGAGCTGAATAGAACCCGGCATTGAGCCACAGTCTGCTGGCTTCGAAGTCCGCCTGCGCTGCGCCTGCGCAGCACAGCAGGGCCAGCGCAAGCAGGGGGCGCATCACAGGGTGGCGAAGACTTCGGCCGCCGCCTGCACGGTGGCGGCGATGTCGGCATCGGTGTGGGCCGCGCTCACAAAGCCGGCTTCGTACAGCGCAGGGGCGATGTAGACACCGCGGTCCAGCAGGCCATGGAAGAGCTTGTTGAACTTGGGGCTGTCGCTGGTCATGACCTTGGCGTAGTTCTGTGGCAGCTCGGGCAGCAGAAAGAAGCCAAACATGCCGCCCTGGCAGTCGGCACTGAAAGCCACACCGGCTTTGTCTGCAGCGCCCTGGAGGCCGTCGACCAGGCTTTGGGTGCGGGCGCTCAGGGTGTCCCAGAAACCGGGTTTGGCGATTTCGCGCAGCGTGGCCAGGCCGCAGGCGGTGGCCACCGGGTTGCCGCTCAGGGTGCCGGCCTGGTAGACCGGCCCGGTGGGCGCCAGCTGACGCATGATGTCGCGCGGGCCACCAAAGGCCGCCAGCGGCATGCCACCGCCGATCACCTTGCCCAGCACCGTCATGTCGGGCTTGAAGCCGGGGATCAGCTTGGCGTAGACGCTTTGTGCGCTGCCCAGGGCCACGCGGAAGCCGGTCATCACCTCGTCAAACACCAGCAGCGCGCCGTACTGCGTGCACAGTTCGCGGCAGCGCTGCATGAAGGGCACGCTGGCGCGCACGAAGTTCATGTTGCCGGCAATCGGCTCGATCATCACGCAGGCGAGCTCCTTGCCGTGCAGCGCAAAGGCCTCTTCGAGTTGCTGGATGTTGTTGTATTCGAGCACCAGGGTGTGCTGCACCACTTCGGGCGGCACGCCGGCGCTGGTGGGGTTGCCAAAGGTGGCCAGGCCAGAGCCGGCCTTGACCAGCAGGGCGTCGGCATGGCCGTGGTAGCAGCCTTCGAACTTGATGATCTTGCTGCGGCCGGTGGCGCCACGGGCCAGGCGCAGCGCGCTCATTCCCGCTTCGGTGCCCGAGCTGACCAGACGCACCATTTCCATTGAGGGCACGTGCTTGAGGATTTCTTCAGCGAGTTCGATTTCGCGCTCGGTGGGGGCACCGAACGAGAAGCCGTCGAGCGCCGCCTTTTGCACCGCTTCGAGTACGGCCGGGTGACCGTGGCCCAGGATCATCGGGCCCCAGGAGCCGATGTAGTCGATGTACTGCTTGCCGTTGGCGTCCCAGAAGTACGCGCCTTGCGCACGCTGCACAAAGCGGGGCGTGCCGCCCACGGCGCGGAAAGCACGCACGGGGGAGTTCACGCCGCCGGGAATCACGTGGGCTGCGCGGTCAAACAGTTGCTGGTTGCGGTCGGTCATGTTGTCTCAGTGTTTGGTTTCGTTGAACGGCACTTCAAAGTAATTGGCGCCGGGGTGCATGTTGTCGTCTTCCTCGCCTTCGCCTGCTTCGGTTTCACCTTCGGGCTGGGCCCAGAACAGGCGGTCGGGAATGACCTGGCCCATGCCCGGGCTGTAGCCTTCGTCGAGGCAGCGGTCCAGGTAGCTCAGGGCTTCGCGGGTGGCTTCGGGCAGGTCCATGCCCGAAGCCAGCAGGGCGGCCAGCGCCGCCGAGAGGGTGTCGCCGGCACCGGCAAACACGGCTTCGATGCGCTCGTATTTTTCGTGCACGACCACCGCCTCGGGCGTGGCCAGCACGTTGTCGATGTGCTGCTCGGGCAGGGGCAGGCCGGTCACCAGGGTGTAGGGCACGCCCAGCTCGCTGGCGGCACGCGCCAGGTCGCGCGGGCTGGGGTTGCGCTCGCCTTCCCATTCGGGCAGCAGCCAGCGGCGCAGGGTGCTGTGGTGGCCCACCAGCACGCTGGTCTGCGGCAGCAGCAGTTCGCGGAAGGCGTCCAGGTAGTCGTCGATCTTGTTGTCTTCCCACCAGGACAGGTTGGGCATGTAGGCCACCACCGGCACGCCGTCATAGTCGTCGGCGATTTCGGCAATGGCGGCCAGATTCTCGGGGTTGCCGGCAAAACCCACCTTGATGACTTGTACCGGCACGTCTTCGGCAATCGTGCGGGCCTGTTCGCTGACGGCTTCTTCGTCAAAGGGGAAGAAGTCGTGGATGCCGCTGGTGTCCCGGGCGTAGCTGCCGGTCACCACGGGCAGGGTGTGCGTGCCGACCGAGCCCATGGCCAGCACGTCGCCCGTGAGGCCGCCGGCGCCGCTGGGGTCGTTGGCATTGAAGACCAGCACACAGGCCAGGCCCTGAGACTCGCTTTCTTGCGGTTCGGTGGGTGGGGTGTCGTCTTGGGTGTCGGTCATGAAAGGTGCTGGGGCCGGGCCTGCGCGAGTGCAGGGAGGGTGCCCGATACAATCGAGTTCATTCTATTCGACAACTTTTTCACAGCAACATGGAATACAAAACCTGGATGTGCCTGATCTGCGGCTGGATTTACGATGAGGCTCTGGGCGATCCGGAGCATGGCATTGCGCCTGGCACGAAGTGGGAGGATGTGCCGATGAACTGGACTTGTCCGGAGTGTGCGGCGCGCAAGGAAGATTTCGAGATGGTGGCCATCTGATCCCTGCTTGAGGTTCTGAGCCCGCCAGCGCAGCAGGCCGGCCGTCCGGCTTCTCATGCTGCGGGTACGCAGAAATCGTCGCCGAACGACCGCCCCGCTGCGCTGGCTCCCTCCCCGGTCGACCAGGCAACACTCAGCCGCCTTCTTCAGGCGGCTTTCTTTTTGACCACCGCGTAGCGCGTCAGCGTTTTCTCTCGGGCCTCGGCGTGGTCGACGATGGGCCGCGGGTAGGTCTTGCCCAGTGTCACGCCCGCCGCCTGCAGCTCCAGCTCGCCCGCCAGCCAGGGGGCGTGGATCGCCTTGGCCGAGAGGCCGGCCAGTTCGGGCACGTAGCGGCGGATGAATTTGCCCTCGGCGTCGAATTTTTCGCTCTGGCTGACGGGGTTGAAGATGCGGAAGTAGGGCTGGGCGTCGCAGCCGCTCGAACTCGCCCATTGCCAGCCGCCGTTGTTGGCGGCCAGGTCGAAGTCATTCAGATGCGTGGCGAAGTACCTTTCGCCCCAGCGCCAGTCCACGCCGAGGTCTTTGCATAAAAAGCTGGCCACCACCATGCGCAGGCGGTTGTGCATGTAGCCGGTCTGGTTCAGTTGCCGCATGGCGGCGTCGACCAGCGGGTAGCCGGTCTGTCCGGCGCACCAGGCGTCAAAGAGTTTGTGGCCGTGCGGGCCATGGTCCCAGGCGATGGCGTCGTAGTCGCGCTTGAAGCTCTCGCCCGCGCCCACATGCGCAAAGTTGGCCAGCACCTGGGTATAAAAATCGCGCCAGATCAGTTCGGACAGCCACACGCCCGCCCCTTCGCTGCCCGCCGTCATGCGGGCATGGGCTTCGCGGGCGAGCTGGCGGATCGAGACGGTGCCAAAGCGCAGGTGCACGCTCAGGTAGCTGGGGCCTTTGACGGCGGGGAAGTCGCGCCGCTGGCCATAGGCATCGATGCGTTGCAAAAAATCGGCCAGCAGCGCCTGGGCGCCTGATTCACCCGCCGGGATGTGCAGGTCTTTGAGGTTGGTGGGCTCGAAGCCCATGTCCGACAGGCGCGGCACCGGCTGGCGCAGGGCTTCGGGGCGCGGGGCCAAGTGCTGCGCGTAGCGCTCGACCGGGTAGGCCTGGAGGTAGAAGTCGTTGACCTTGCGCAGCCAGGCGTTCTTGTAGGGGGTGAAGACCGAAAACGCCGTGCCCGACTGGGTCATCACCTCCTGTCGCTCGAACACCACATGGTCCTTGCAGGTGTGCAGGGCGATGCCGTGGTCGGCCAGGTGGCCGCGCACCTTGCCGTCGCGCCGCTGGGCGTAGGGTTCGTCGTCGTGGCTGGCAAAGACGGCCAGCACGCCCAGCTGGCGGGCCAGTTGCGGGACCTCGTGCTCGGCCACGCCGTGACGCACGATCAGGCCGGCGTGTTCTCCACCGAGCTCGCGCAGCCGCGCATCCAGCTCGACCAGCGACTCGCGGATGAACTCGACCCGGCGGTCCGCGCGGGGCAGGGCGTCCAGGATGGCGGTGTCGAACACGAAGGCCACATGCACCTGGCGGCAGTGGTGGAGTGCCTGGTAGAGCGCTGCGTTGTCGTGCACACGCAAATCGCGGCGCAGCCAGACCAGACCGGAGGGGTAAGAGGTGTCCATGGCGTTTTGTCAGGGGGCGAGCCGTTAAAATCGGCCGCCATGTCACAGGATTCTGCCTTCACCCAGCTGACCCACCATTTTCTGGTGGCCATGCCGGGTCTGGAGGACGGGATTTTCTCGCGCTGTGTCATCTACCTGTGCGAGCACAGCCCGCGTGGCGCCATGGGGCTGGTGATCAACAAACCGGGCGATCTGTCGATGCAGGCGCTGTTCGACAAGCTCGATCTGCCGCTGCTGCGCGAGGACCTGCGGCCCATGCCGGTGCTGCAGGGCGGCCCGGTGCACACCGAGCGGGGTTTTGTGCTGCACGAGCCGGTGCGCATGGAAGACCCGGCGCAGGACGGTGGCGACATTTACGCGGCCACCCTCAAGGTGCCGCAAGGCCTGGAACTCACCACCTCGCGCGATGTGCTTGAAGCCCTGGGTGCGGGCGCCGGCCCCCGCCGCGTCCTGATGACGCTGGGCTACGCCGGCTGGGGCGAGGGACAGCTGGAATCCGAAATCGGCGAAAACACCTGGCTGACCATGCCCGCCGACCCGCGCATCGTGTTTGACACGCCCCTGGAGCGTCGCTACGACGAGGCGCTGGCCTTGCTGGGCCTGCAGGCCTGGATGCTCTCGCCCGAGGCGGGGCACGCATGAGCGGGCCTGCCCTGGCCGAGGTGCCGCCCGCGCACCAGACCTTTCTGGCGCTGGACTACGGCCTCAAGCGCACCGGCGTGGCGGTGGGCAACCGCCTCCTGAAGACCGCCACCCCCCAGGGCACGATTGCCGCCGAAGGCGATGCCCGCTTCGCCAAAATCGCCGAGCGCATCCAAGAGTGGCAGCCCGACGCCTTGGTGATTGGCGTGCCGACGCACCCGGACGGCGGCGAGCACGAAAACACCCTGCGCGCGCGCAAGTTCGGCCGACAGCTGCGCGGCCGTTTTGGCCTGACGGTCTACGAGGTCGATGAGCGTTACACCACGACCGAGGCGCATTCTTACGGCGCCAAAGACGCCGATGCGGCGGCTGCCGCGATCATTCTTGAACAATTCCTGAGGAGCTTGCCGTGAGTGCTTTGGCTTTGGATGCAGAGGCCCTGTACAAGGAGCTGCTGCGCGGCGTGCGCAGCCTGTGCCAGGCAGACACCCGCCTGGTGGGCATCACCTCGGGTGGTGCCTGGCTGGCCGAGCGGCTGCAGCGCGACCTGGGCCTGAGTGGCCAGGCCGGGCAGGTCTCTTCGGTCATGCACCGCGACGACTTCGCCCAGCGCGGCCTGTCGGCGGGCGGGCAGACCCAGCTGCCTTTCGAGGTCGATGGCGCCGACATCCTGGTGCTCGACGATGTGCTCTACACCGGCCGCACCATCCGCGCCGTGCTCAACGAGCTCTTTGACTACGGCCGTCCGGCCCGCGTGCAGCTGGCGGTGCTGGTGGACCGCGGCGGACGCCAGCTGCCGGTGCAGGCCGACTTTGCGGCCGCCCGCGTGGCGCTGCCCGAGTCCCAGTCGCTGGCGCTGGCGCGCGACGCCGCAGGCGCCTTCAGCTTCCAGGTAGAGGACAAGGCTTAAGCTGACCGAGGACCGCATGCTCTACAAACGCAACAACCCCCAACTCAACAAAAACGGCGAGCTGATCCACCTGCTCTCCACCGAGGGCCTGTCCAAGGACATCCTCACCCACATCCTCGACACCGCGCAGGGCTTTGTGAGCGTGAGCGACCGCGAGGTGAAAAAGGTGCCCCTCCTGCGCGGCAAAAGCGTGTTCAACCTGTTCTTTGAAAACAGCACCCGCACCCGCACCACCTTCGACATCGCCGCCACCCGCCTGTCGGCCGACGTCTACACCCTCGACATCGCCCGCTCCTCGGCCAGCAAGGGCGAGTCGCTGCTCGACACCATCGCCAATCTGAGCGCCATGGCCGCCGACATCTTCGTGGTGCGCCACAGCGAGTCGGGTGCGCCATACCTGATTGCCCAGCACGTGGCGCCGCATGTGCATGTGGTCAATGCCGGCGACGGTCGCCATGCCCACCCCACGCAGGCGCTGCTGGACATGTACACCATCCGGCACTACAAGAAAGACTTTGCCAACCTCACTGTGGCCATCGTCGGCGACGTGCTGCACTCGCGCGTGGCGCGCTCGGACATCCACGCGCTGACCACCCTGGGTTGCGCCGAAGTGCGTGTGGTTGGCCCCAAGACCCTGGTGCCGGCCGACATGGCCCAGATGGGCGTGCGCGTCTTCAACAACCTGGAAGATGGCATCCAGGGCTGCGATGTGGTCATCATGCTGCGCCTGCAAAACGAGCGCATGAGCGGTGCGCTGCTGCCTTCCAGCCAGGAATATTTTGAAAGCTTCGGCCTCACGCCCGAGAAGCTGCAGCGGGCCAAGCCCGACGCCATCGTCATGCACCCGGGCCCGATCAACCGTGGCGTCGAAATCGACTCGGCGGTGGTGGATGGCCAGCAAAGCGTGATCCTGCCGCAGGTGACTTTTGGCATCGCCGTGCGCATGGCGGTGATGAGCATCGTGGCGGGTAACGAAGCCTGAGGGGAAACAAGAAGATGAAGATCCTGATCCAGAATGGCCGCGTCATCGACCCCGCCAGCGGCTTTGACCAAAACGCCGATGTGGCGATTGCCGCCGGACGCATCGTCGCCATTGGCCATGCGCCCGCCGACTTCTCGGCCAACCGCGTGATCAACGCCCAGGGCTGCATCGTGGCCCCGGGCCTGGTGGACCTGTGCGCCCGTCTGGGCGAGCCCGGGCAGGAGCACGCCGGCATGCTGGAGTCCGAAATGGCCGCTGCGGTGGCCGGTGGCGTCACCAGCCTGGTCTGCCCGCCCGACACCGACCCGGTGCTGGATGAGCCCGGCCTCGTGGAGATGCTGCGCCACCGCGCCGAAAAACTGCACCAGTCGCGTGTGCTGCCGCTGGGTGCGCTCACGCGTGGCCTGAAGGGCGAAGTGCTGACCGAGATGGGGCAGCTCACGGCCGCCGGCTGCGTGGGTTTCAGCCAGGCCGAAGTCGCGCTGGCCAACACCCAGGTGCTGCAGCGCGCGCTGCAGTACGCCAGCACTTTTGGCTACGGTGTCTGGTTGCGCCCCCAAGAGCTGCACCTGGGCAAGGGCGTGGCCGCCAGCGGCCCGCTGGCCACCCGCATGGGTTTGTCGGGCGTGTCGGTGGCGGCCGAGACGATCGCGCTGCACACCATTTTTGAGCTGGTGCGCAGCACCCGCACGCGCGTGCACCTGTGCCGCATCAGCAGCGCCGCCGGGGTGGAGCTGGTGCGCCAGGCCAAGGCCGAGGGCTTGCCGATCACGGCCGACGTGAGCATGCACTCGCTGCACCTGACCGATGCCGACATGGGTTACTTCGACAGCCGTGCCCGCCTGGTGCCTGTGCTGCGCCAGCAGCGCGACCGCGATGCGCTGCGTGCTGCGCTGGCCGACGGCACGCTGGACGCGCTGGTGTCTGACCACACCCCGGTCGATGCCGATGCCAAGGCCTTGCCTTTTGCCGAAGCTGAGCCCGGGGCCACCGGGCTGGAGCTGCTGTGGAGCCTGGCGCTCAAGTGGGGGCAGGAAGCGGGCATGGACCTGACCACCGTGCTCTCCCGCATCACGGCACGGCCGGCGCAGGTGCTGGGCAACGCCTTGTCCACGCTGCAGGGTTCGGTCGGGCAGCTCGCGGTGGGTGGTGCCGCCGATGTGGTGGTGCTGTCCACCGAAGGCCACTGGCCCGTGGCCGACAGCAGCCTGCGCAGCCAGGCCAAGAGTACGCCATTTTCGGGCTACGAACTGCCCGGCCGTGTGCGCGCCACGCTGGTGGGCGGGCACATCGCCTTCGAGGCGAGCTGAGCTGAGCCTGGACTTTTCCCTTGTTTTGCTTGCTGCGATGACACTCGGAACAACTCGTCACTGCGAGCGAAGCGCGGCAGTCCATCGGGTCGCAGCATGACCACCTTGCGTGCCCTCTGGAAGATCCTGCGCGGCCTGTGGCACCTGCTGGTGGGTCTGTGGACCATCCGTGCGCATTTCCCGAGGCTCTCTCAGGAACAGCGCGAAATGCGGGTCCAGGCCTGGGCGCTGCAGCTTTTGGCCCTGTGGGGTATCCACCTGAAGGTGCTGGGCCAGCCGGTGCGCAGCGGCCCGGCGCTGATCGTCTGCAACCACATCTCCTGGCTCGACATCCTGGTCATCCATGCGGCGCGCTTTTGCCGCTTTGTCTCCAAATCCGACATCCGCGAGTGGCCCATCATCGGTCCGCTGGCCACGGGAGCGGGCACGCTCTACATCGAACGCGCCAGCCGCAGGGATGCCCTGCGCATGGTGCGTGACATGGCCGATGCCATGAAAGAGGGCGATGTGGTGGCGGTGTTTCCTGAAGGCACCACCAGCGATGGTCGAGAGTTGTTGCCCTTTCACGCCAACCTGATCCAGTCGGCGATCACGGCCGAGGTGCCAGTGCAGCCGATGTCGCTCAAGTTCGTCGACGCCCTCACCGGCGAGCTGACGCTGGCGCCTTGCTACATCGGTGACGACACGCTGCTGGGCTCCATCTGGCGCACGCTCACGGCCGGGCCCATCCATGCGGTCGTGCATTTCGGGCCACCGCAGCATGCCGAGGGCCGGGACCGTCGCCAATGGGCGGCCGAGCTGCGCCAGACCGTGCAGAGTTTGCGCAATCAGGGCTGAGCTGCGTTCTGCTTGGCAGCGGTGGCCGGGGCCGGCGGCTCCTGGGTGCAGGGCATCTGGCACAGCTCGCGCTGCTGCACCGGGCAGGCGCGGTTGAAGGTGACCACGTGATCGACTTCGGCACGGATGCCGATCCACTCGCCCAGCTTGTGGTCGTGGTGGCTGGGCACATGCGCCATCACGGTGTGGCCGCTGGCCAGGCGCAGGGTGTAGAGGAATTCGGAGCCGCGAAAGGATTTGCGCACGATCTCGGCCTTCACCGGGGCATGGTCGTCGTGCACGATGTCGTCGGCGCGCAGCAGCACATCGCACTGGCCTTCGCAAAACGCGCAGGGCAGGGGGCATTCGGCCACATCGGTCAGGGTGCCGATGGGGGTGTCCACCACGATCTGGCCGTTGACTTCACGCAGCGTGGCGGGCGTGAAGACCCCGTGGCCGATGAAGTCGGCCACAAAGCGGGTGGCCGGGCGGTGGTAGAGGCTGTAGGCATCGTCCCACTGGTGCAGCTGGCCTTCGTGCATGACGCCGATCACGTCGCCGATGGCAAAAGCTTCAAGCTGGTCGTGGGTGACCAGCAGGGCGGTCGCGTTGGCGGCCTTGAGGATGTTGCGCACCTCGTGCGCCAGCCGCTCGCGCAGCTCCACATCCAGATTGGAAAAGGGTTCGTCGAGCAGCAACAGGTCGGGCCGGGGCGCCAGGGCACGGGCCAGGGCCACGCGCTGCTGCTGACCGCCCGAGAGCTCGTGCGGAAAACGGTTCTGGGCGCCCGTCAGGCCCACCAGGTCCAGCACCTCGCTCACGCGTTGTTCGCGCTCGCGTCGCGGCAGGTGCTGCAGGCCAAAGCCCACATTGCGGCCCACGTCCAGGTGCGGAAACAGGGCGTAGTCCTGGAACACCATGCCGATGCGGCGGCGCTCGGCCGGCTCGGTGTGCCCCGGTTCGCTGACCACGCGCTTGCCCACCAGGATTTGGCCCCCAGACACCGGCTCCAGCCCGGCCACGGCGCGCAGCAGGGTGGTCTTGCCGCAGCCCGAAGGGCCGATCAGCACGCCGATGTCGCCCGCACGCAGGCCCAGCGTCACGCCCCGCACCGAGGGGGTGTCGCGGCCCGGGTACTGCACATCGAGCTGGCGGATGTCAAGGAACATGGGTCCATTGTAGGAGCCCCGACCCGGGGCGATGGCATGGGGCGGGCTGAAGCCGCTCTCTACAATCCGTGCATGCCTCGTTTTGCCGCCGCCAGCCTGTCCCGGCTGGGTTCCCTGTTGTTTGCCCTGCTGGCGCTGGTGCTCGCCCTGCCGGTCATCGCGGTGCTGGCGTCCTGGTTGCAGTGGACGCCGCAGTCCATGGACCTCCTGCGCGAGATGGCCACCACGGTGCTGCCCGACTACGCCTGGACCTCCCTGGCCCTGTGCCTGATGGTGGCGCTGGGCGTGACGGTGCTGGGGCTGGGCACGGCCGCTGCGGTCACCCTGTTCGATTTCCGCGGGCGAGGCGTTTTTGAATGGTTGCTGCTGCTGCCGCTGGCCATGCCGGCGTATGTGGTGGCCTATGCCTGGACTGATTTTCTGCAGTTCAGCGGCCCCCTGCAGGTGGCCCTGCGTGAGGCTTTTGGCTGGCGCGGCGCGCTCTGGCCCGATGTGCGCAGCGTCTGGGGGGCGGCGCTGGTGTTCACCGTGTCGCTCTATCCCTATGTGTATCTGCTGGCACGCACCGCCCTGCTCGAGCGTGTGGCCAGCCTGATGGAGGCAGCACGCCTGCTGGGCGCTTCCCTGCCCAGGCGCATTCGCGAGGTGGCCTTGCCGCTGTCGCGCCCTGCAGTGGCGGCGGGCGTGGCGCTGGCGCTCATGGAAACGCTGGCCGACTTTGGCGTGTCGAGCTATTTCGGCATCCAGACCTTTACCGCCGGCATCTACAAGGCCTGGCTGGCCATGGACAACCGGGTGGCTGCTGCCCAGCTGGCCACGGTCTTGTTGGTGGTGGTGCTGGTGCTGCTGCATCTGGAGCATCGCGCCGAGCGGCGCATGCGCTTTGCACAGGGCCGGGTTTCGCGCCAGGGCACGGCCGAATCGCGGCCGGTGCGGCTGCGCGGGCGCCAGCAGCTGCTGGCCTGGGTCGTGTGCAGCGTGCCGGTGCTGCTGGGCTTTGTGCTGCCGGTGCTGATCCTGCTGCGCGCCCTGGCCGGCAGCGAGGTCGAGCTGCCCTGGGCGCGTTTTGGCGACTGGGCCTGGAACAGCCTTCGCCTGGGCGGCATCACGGCGGTGCTGGCGGTGGCGGTGGCCTTGCTGCTGGCCTTTGCCTTGCGCCAGCGGGCGAGCGTCTGGAACCGCGCCGTCACGCAGGTGGTGGGCATCGGTTACGCGATTCCCGGTGCGGTGGTGGTGGTGGGTTTGCTGCTGCCGGTGGGCTGGCTGCAGCTGGCGTGGCCGCAGTCCTCTGCGGGTGCCTGGATCACCGCCACCTCGCTGGGGCTGGTGTGGGCTTATCTGGTGCGGTTTTGCGCGGTGGCCTTGCAGTCGGTGCAAAGCGGCTATGCCCGCATCCCGACCAGCCTGGACGATTCCTCGCGCATGCTGGGGGTCACCGGCTGGGCATTGCTGCGCCGCGTGCATGCGCCGTTGCTCAAGCGCACCACGCTGGCCGCGCTGCTGCTGGTGTTTGTGGATGTGATGAAGGAGCTGCCCGCCACCATGGTGCTGCGGCCCTTCAACAGCGACACGCTGGCCGTGGTGGCCTATCAGCTCGCCCGCGACGAGCGCCTGGGCGAGGCGGCGCTGCCCTCGCTGGCGCTGGTGCTGGTCGGGCTGATCCCGGTCGTCCTGCTCAGCCGCACACTGGGGCAAAAGCCCGACTGAGACTCACATGCCCTCGACCAGCACCACCGTGCGGCGAGCGGATTCCTTGCTGATTTCCAGGATCTTCTGGTACTCGGGCGAGTTGTAGAAAGCCTGGGCTTTCTCGGTCGACGGGAAACGCACCACCACCAGCCGCTTCGG
>JACCDG011856135.1_pt1 | contig 38328 bp, 61 predicted proteins | sample 7442471 | NCBI WGS metagenome assembly JACCDG01 (sample SAMN15323444, study PRJNA562643) | freshwater metagenome | isolation source: river surface water | place: USA:Blue River Watershed | collected 2017-08-17 | reverse complement strand
CGACTCGCCCTGATAGGTAGGCGCACCCGATTGCCCTTTGTTGCCGTAGACGTTTATGACAACGGAGAAAACACCACCGCCCGAAGTGATGGAAAACTGGATCTGCGTAGGTGTGACGGACGAATCAACCTGTGTCACAGTAGCGTTGCCGTCAATCGTCACCGTGTAACGCTTATACTCAGCATCACCAGACCATGATAGCGTCTTTGTGCCCGTGGTGGTGAACGTGTCGCTATCTAATAACTCTTCAGCGTCCGCCACGCCGTTGGAGCTAACCACAGTCATGCGCTTCATAAGCCGGTCATAGTTTTTGCGCTTAGATCCGACCGTGGTCAGGTAGTTTTTGGAAAAGGCGGCAAACTCATCAAAAACCGTCGGCCTCGGTTGAATGTAAAGGATGTTGTCGTTTGAATCCTCATCAAACCGCGTGTACATGACATAGCGCGTCTGCCCTTGTTGGGTGCAAACCTGCATGAGCTTTTCAAAGACTTCCGTAGCCTTGACAGGATCTTCAAATCCATTCGCCAAGTTACGATCCCCGAACGCCGACAAGTCTGCAATGGAGTCGGTGGTATAGAGTAGGCCGATTTGGTCGCAAATCTGTTTCACAACCTCATCAACTGAAAATCCTCCGGAAAGATCCTTTGGGTTCACATCCGTTTCGACGGCCTTCTTAAACGCATCACGCCCCGAGCAAATGACGGCGGGGAACTCAGGTGCAGGCGGGTCCGTATATTCTGGGCTGTCAAGATAATAGATCGACTCATAAATCCATTCGATGTAGCTCTGATAATAGATAGTCAAATCGGTCAACTGAATATCGTCTTCCCACGCGATCCCATCCCAGACCACCGCAACCTGAAAATACTTGTCATCGCTCCCGCCCGTAACCGTGATTTCAGTAGTCCCGTTGACGGTCGCGCCGGCGTTAGTCCATGACGCGGAAGTGGTATTGTTGGCCTCGAATGTCGTCCTGTCGTTAAAAGATCGGTAGTAGATTGTGCCGTTTGTATTGTTAGCCGTAACGGAAAACTTTGTGACGGAGTTTAATCCCTGTTTGCTAAACGGATGCGTTGAAACAAAGTACCCCGCTGGCGTATAGCTCGAATCATCATACGTCTCTTCATCGTAGTACGTGTTAAAAAGGTCTGTGAAATAAATATCCGCATTGCCGTCGGTATTCTCGGAGTCTGGCTGGATATATCCGAGCGTGTTACCCGTGTAAAACGTATACCCATAAAGCCCGTCAATCAGTGACATGGCCTCGCTCGTCTCGTCGCCTAGATCATTGAGTCTGTAACCAGCTTTCAGTTTAACCCGCGTGTTAATGTCAAGAACGTTGTCAAGATCCGATCCGCTCCCCGGAGAATAGATTCCCCCAGGGTTCAAAACCTCAAAGTCAACCGTCGCAACCGATGGGATTAAGGGAACGTTAGCATAGTCATACCGTTGGCCAGACTCGGACCAATCAATGCCCTTGTTTTCATTCAGATGCTCGATGATCTGCCACTCACCGTCGGCGTTCTCAAAAAAAAGTGATGCTTCGGCCTTGAGAGATGATCCGATAAGATCCCCTTGGATCTCCTCAGACCTTGCCAGTGTGCTCGCTGATCTCATACGTAATTCACACTTTTAAGCACAAGCGTCACGTAGTAATACTTCGCGCCGTTCCAAGTACGCTGTTTGATCTTGGGAACGTCAACGGCAACATCCATCGGGAAAAGGCTTGTCGAAACAAAATCAGGAATGTCGGATGAATCTGGTTGATAGGAGAAGTTCGCAGAAGGTTGGTCTAATAAATCATGAAGCTCCGCATATTCATCACCATTAATGCGGATGATGATTTCATCAATGTACCGCTTCCCGCTAACCTGGGCGCGGATGAGACCGCCAGCCGTGGTGGACTCAGATCTTTCAAGGTTCAAATCAGGCGTGGAGTCAACCCCACGGATATAAGTAAAAGTGGTAGTGCCGTCCGATAATGTCACCGCGCACCCCCAAAGGCTTGGTCGCCGTTGATGCGCTGGACCCTGTTAATGAACGCTACGGGGTCCGTGATGCCGTTTGCCACGTAGGTTACATGTTTATTGTCATTGTTAGTTGTAGAGCTACCACCGCCAACGCCAGCCGCGTTCATGAGTAGGCTCGTCAGTTCAGCCGGGAGAATGGCTTCCGTACCGTGGCCGACCATGGCAGGGAATGGGCCTGTGACAAGGCCACCCTCGGCGAATTCGGGAATGGGTGTGGCGGCGATCAATGCGGTCTGGGCCGCTCCCGTGATACCAGCGGCAATTGCGAGGGCTGGACCGACAAATGGAACCGGGTTGACAAGCGCGGCTACTACAGCGGCGGCGGTATTGATGATTGATTGAGTGATGGCGACAGCTTTTTGAGCTATGGCCGCCTCTTTCATTCTTTTCTTTTTGTCCTCTTCGGTTATTTTTCCTTGCCTAATTTCCTCATCGGCCTGATTAGACACAAGTTGGACAATAAAATCTGAAACAGCCCCAGCCGCATTGCCGACTGCTTGAGCGGTGGCAACAACGGCATTTGCCCTTTTCCTTTCTTCTTCCAGAAGCTCATCTGTCCTTTTTTTCTCTTGTTCTCTGATAATGTCATTCTTCCGCTGGTTTAGCGTGATCTCATCTTGAGCCGCGATACCCTTCAATGCTAGTAGTTGGTTAATCTTGGCAATCTCAGCATCTCCACCTTTCTCTCTAATGTTTTTAAGGGTTTCCTGTAAATCCTTTTCCTGTTCGGCTCTCTTTTTCTGTGCTTCAGCTGCCGCTACTTCAGCCGCCTTTTTATCTCTTTGGGCTTGAGCCGCCACCTGCTCCTTATTTATAATGTCTTGCAGAGATTTACTTAATTCTTTATTTTTACCAGTTAGTTCATCAATGACTTTTTGATTGTCGGCGTTGGCTTTAGTCCATGTCTTTGACTCTTCTTCGACATCCTTCATGTACCTAAGTTGCTCGCCCATCTCTTTATTGTTTTCGGCAATCTTTTGCTTGAATCTCTCGATAACCTTTTCGTTTTGCTTGATCTGAAATTGAAGCTTGTCGGCCTCGGATGTTGTCTTGGGACCAAATAAAGACGCAAGCCCTTCGGCCACCTCTGCAACCAGGTCTTTCCAAGTTTTCATAATCGGCGTTAGGAAAGTGCCGATTGCAATAGCTAACCCCTTAGTCGCCGCCTCTGCGCGTGCCTTGGCTCCGGCATAAGTATTCGCCGCCTCTGCCGCCTTTCCCTCGAACGCCGCACCCTCTTTTATAAACCCGTCATATAGTATCTGCGCCTTTTGTGCCTCAGTTAATGATTCAACCTTTAGCCCCTGCGCCCTCGCACCATCAGCGAGAATCGCGGCGTAATTTTTCTGGATACCGGAAGAGTCGGTGAGAATGCTATTCTCATTTTTAATACCTTCCGTTGTAAGCCTAACAGCCTCACCTAATTCAAGGTGTGCCGGACGCGCTACCGATGCGCTATCCTTAAACGTGTTCATAAGCTTTATGGCTTGGTCAAGATTCATCCCCTTGGATAAAAGGTTTGCCAAGCCGTCAGCCGCGTCATTAAATGAAATGAGTCCGTCAGCAGATAATTGAGTAGCCGCTTGATTTAAAGCCGTAAACGATACGCCGACATTTTTGGCAATCCCCGCCAGCTTCGATAGTGTCGCAGTTTGCTGTGCCGCTATGTCGGCAAACTTTTCTCCGATCTTTACCGCCGCAACAAACCCGGCGACCATCCCAGCAAGCACCGCGACAACGACCCCCCCCTTTTTCCCTAACGCACTAAGTGCATTACCTTGTTGGTCGGAAGATTCCTTGGCCTTTTGTCCAGTCTTTGATAGCTTGTCGGTTTCAGTATTTAAGGATTTGAGGTTGGCAACAGCCTTCGCCACCTCAGCCTTTACTAAAATCTCAATTTCGTTTGTCGCCATTATCTTGCCTGTTTTCGTCTCGCTTCGTTAGCCCGTTCTTTGTTCAGTTCATGTGACTCTGCCGCGCTTGCGATATTAGCTTGGTGCCACGCAAGTGCAAGAATGAACGGCGTTTTATTCGGGTCTCCGCACTCTCTGCCAATGAATCGTTGTAATCCATCGGCTTGAATGGAGCGTCCTGAACTAGCTTGAAGTTCAGAAGGTATTTCAGTGTAAAAAAAAAGCGTTGATTGTAAACCCTGAAATTATCAATGATGTCGAATAAATAATAGTTGTCTTCTAAACAGGTATTTAGGAATGCCCGCCACATCTTTTCTAATTCCTTTTTCTTTTTTGGCTTATCTGTAAATTCCCAAATAACACTAGTTAAATTAACAATACCTTGGATCAGTTCTCCGGATTCTTTCGTGAAATCAGACTCCTGAACTGCTGTTTTTTTTGCAAACTCACCCATCCTATCAATCATTGGCTGAATCAATGATGTCAATACTTGATGAAGCCTGACAATTGCAGTAATAGATTGAAATTTAGAACTGAATACAAAATTAGAATTTGGTATTGGTTTTAAGAAAGGCTTGCTAGTTACAATTTCATAATAGGTAACGGGGCGGAGTTTCTCAACAAAAGCATCTTTTTGAAAATAAAAAGGCTCATTATTTTTAGTCTCCACCCCATCCCCCTTACGAATCCTGAACCAGACGGAAAGCGTTTCGAGCATCTCCGCGCAGGGCATCCTTGAACACGTTGAGCGTGAAAGGAAGTCCTTTGTATTCTTCAGCCGAAAAGTCGATAGACCCTTCAGCGGCGAATTGACAGATGAAGAATTCCCAGATCATGTTGTATCCGGCGCGGTTTTGCCCGACAAGCGTCACCTTGAATTGTGCGCGTGTAGCCGGAGCGAATCCGAAATGCGTTTCAGATTGCGAAGTCTGCGATCCGTAGGAAACACCGTTGAGCACGGAGCGGAAAACTTTAGCGTTAGGCGTGAAGTTTTTACCTTTGATTGCATAGCTCCATTCGAGAGTGTCCTCGACGATGAGTTCGCGCGGCACGCCTTTCTTAAACTGGATAACCTCTTCTTTAGGCTCCAGGGAAATTTCCTTGATGTGCCCGAAGTAGTCGCCATAAAGGCCATACGCCGATGGGTAGTGTACGCGCCAGCTATAAGTAGCCGCCGCCGTCCAGTCCCCAGCAGTTCCCGCCGCGCCCGACGATACGTTAAACATCGTAGTGCAATCGAAAACAAGCGTGGTGTCCGTGGTGTCCTTGACGGGACCATACCAAAGCGTACTCGATGCGCCAGTAACCAAAAGGTTGAGGCCAACCGTGGAATTGTACGTGTCCGTGCCGAACGTGCGCGAAGTGGCAGGGGTGAAAGTAATATCATTCGAAGATTCACTCTCCACGCCGTCCGTGCCCTCATAGGCCACCTGCATGATAAACATGTCGGTGTCTTTGAGGATAAATGAGTCTTTCGCCGACGTATCGGCCTCATTGTTGTAATACTGGGTACCTAAAGTAGCCATAATCTAGTCTCCGGGATGGTAGGGAACTGTGAGTGATAGTGAAAGCGCGTAGTCGGTTGTAACACCTTCCACCAGCTCAATATCCCCGACAATCCATTTGTGCTCTTTTGAATCGGTAAGATCCCTTGCAATACCGAGTAGCACTTTCATAGTCGTCCGCCAGTTTTTTTTATCGTCACGCACCGTGACCTTCACGTCAAAATCCCAGACCTTGGCCGTCCTAATTTGACGCTCTTTAGTACCGGTCCCATGCGTGATTAAGCACTTGAGACCTTCGCCTTCCAGATCATTGACCACGCCTGTGTTAGCGCATTGCTTTTTACAGACCTTTTCAATTTCATTGAAGGCGTTAATCACCGGGTAATCTCCGTAACAAAATTACTTGCACCTTTTTCATCGTCAGTAATGTCGCCGTCCTCATCCTCATCGTAATCCACCTTTAAGCTATTAAGCTCAGTGGAGTACTTGTCGGAGTAGTAACGGAATTGCAAGTCGTTTTTGTCGCCTTCGGTTTCCCTGAGTGCTTGAAAATAGGTTTCAAAAAACTTGTAAACCACAAGCCTTTTGCATTGCGTAGAGTCGATGAGTAAGTACGCCCTTTTAGCGTTCTTATTCAAATCCTCTACAACCTTTTCTCCGGCCAAATCAATCTGGCTTTGATAACTCCTCCGGAGAACGTAATTTTGAGTTGTAATCGTTGCCGAATACGCCGGTTCAAAAGTAATAGTATTGATGGTGCTATCATAGTCCGTCACCCTGTGGCTCGTCACTTGGTCCGCGTCATTCAGTGGGAGAATGTCAATAATTCCGCCATACCAATACTCGTTTACTTCCGTCCGCTCCGTGTCAATGATCGTGTCTGTCGTTCCAGAATCAGCCTGACCTTTGACTTCCCAGGTGCCCTTCTTGACGATAGGATTTTCGGTAATCAAGTCTTGGTCGTTTACTGGATTGATAAACGGATAATTGACGATGTCAAAGAAATAAACAATGGTCTCACCGTCAATCGTGTAGACGACTTTATAGTTTTGACCAAGGGACCACTCAAGATCCGTTGGGTCCACCGAAAAATCAACATTATAAGCGGCTACGTTAATAGCTGTCGTCATGTCGGTTTCGGCCAGCATTTCCTCACCCGCCGAATTGTAAATAGTGATCGTCGCCTCAGTGATTAACTGCGGGAGGTCACTACGTATCTTTTCGTAGGTAAAGGTGTATTGACTATCAAGCATTATTTCGAGTGCCACGTTTTAACCTTTTTTTATCAACCTTGTCTTCCACTTTTTTAAACTGGATGAAACCCGACCCCGAGAGATTTTCATAGGTTTCTCTCGGGATGGGCTTCCCAGCAACCGATCCATTTTCAGGAATCGGCGCATAGAAGAAGCTGGTGCCTCTTTTTTCTACGAAAAGAATCACCGCTGGACGTAGTTGACCAAAACGCGGAACAGGAAGTTAGTCGTCCCGGCCACGCCGTTGTAAACGTAACGCGCATAGATGGGAGTGGGGACCGTGGTGGAGAGCGAGTATCCACCGTTAGAAACAGCGGAAACAGCTTGCTCAACCAGCGATCCAACGCCGATCTGAAGGTTGTTAACAAAATAGTTAGTCGAGCTAACAATGCCAACGTTAAGGAGGCAGTTAGTAATAACCGACGTGTTGCTAATGGAGTACACCCGGATGGACATAACAGCGGCATTCGGAGGGAGGAGTCCCACCTGAATGTAGTTGCTCGCCAACGTGGACGAAGAGCCGGGGTGGAAGTCCTTATAAAAGGCACCCACCGTATATTTGTATTGAGCCGAAGCGAATCCCATAAGGACCGCAAGGCCGAGAATATATTTTTTCATTGTCTTTAATCTCCTTTAGATTAAGCGTTGTCAGTGTTGAGGCGAGCGACAGGAACATGTTTCGCGGAGCGGGCACCCAGGGACCAGTTGGTCGAGGTGGCGAGTTCGGCGTTAGTGTAAATGTCTTGTTGCGATCCGGCCCATTTCATTCCCTTGATACCAGCGGAGAACGAAATTCGGAATTTGATCTTGTCCGCGAAACCGTTTTCCACGTCGGAGAAGCGGAACTTGGGGATCATGTCACCGCGAACCGCGATAGCACCTTTTTCAAGGGCGTACACGTATTCGTCAGTGGCATCCGGAGGAGTGATTTTGTCGGAGACAAGCACGTCCATTCCGAGCACCTTGGGGGCAATGCCAGACAGCACAATGCTGTTTTGACCTTGAACGCCGAACGTGTTGGAAGTTTGTGCAATGAGACCGAGTCCCCACATGGTCTGGGCGACCGAGGCGCGCATAAGGAGGGCACCGTTCTGGAAGCGGCTTCCGTAATCTCCACGCACCCATTTAAGCTGGTTGAGGAGGTCAAGGGAAACGATTGCTCCCGATCCGACTTGGTTGCCAGTGTTGGCGGCGGCTCCACCAAAGAGGGCTTGAAGCACAGCGGTGTCAAAGTAGACAGCGGCGGCGCGACGGGCTTCTTGGGCGATGCGCTCGATGTTGTCGGCTCCACCGGCTTGGATCTCACCCTGAATGTCATCAATCAACCCGATATTACCCCTGCGGATAATGGGATGAGAGATCTCGATCTGGGTGCGCTCTTTCGAGGACAAGCTCGAACCGATTCCAAGGGCTTGACCCTCTTCATCGTCCTCAAACATTTGATTTCTAACGGCGACGCTATAGGTGCCGGAAGGGAGCGGGGTGCTATCCATTTCGATAACTCCGCTTTGGACAAGGACGGACTCATTGGTCCAATCCGATCCGACGAGTCCCGTCAAGACCTTAAGGTCAATGACGTTATCGGTATAACTTTGTGATGCGGGCATGATTGCCTACCCTCTCCCAGATAACCGGGAGGTTGCACATCTAAAACGGCCTAGGCGATTGCTTTAGCAAACCCCGTAGCGTTAGCACGGTAAGCCGCGAAACGCTCCTCAGCCGTCATGGTCTTTACTGGTTTTTGTGTACCGCCAGCCGTGCCAGCACGTTCACTTGCGGGCGAAGATTGTGGAGCGGACTCAACATGCGAGTTGAGCCATTCGTCACGATCTTCGAGAGGGAGTTTGGAAATGAACTTGTCATATTCCGCCCTAGCTTCCTTGCTTAGTTGTCCCTCTTTCTCAGTAACCCTTTCAGTCAATTTTGCTTCAAACGCTGTCCACTTACTTTTGTAAGTTTCCAGTTCTGTTTTAAGCGTTGGTACTTCCTTGTTATAAGCCTCTTCCCATTTCTGGGTTTCTTTCAGCCTAGCGGCCTCTTTAGCTTCATCTTCCTTGATTCTCTTATCGAGTTCGGCCTTGACCGCTTGGCGTTGTTCGATAACTTTCTTTAACTCGCGTTCCAAATACTCAGGAGACTTCCCGCCGCCTTTGTTTTCTTCCGCGCCCGTTTCCACAGGTGGAGCATCCGCCCCTTTGTTTTCATCTGCCATATAGTATAAACCCCTCTAGGTTAGATTTCAATACTTGGAATTATACTGAGTATAAAAGGAAATGTGCAAGTTATTCATTTATTCATTTGATTTAAATTTCTCGTTAAAAATCTCTTTCTCTGCTTCCATTGAAGATAAGAGACTTTTATAGTCATCGTATTCCAGTACGATCCATCCATCCTCATTGAATCCATCTGTAACCATTTTCATCTCAGCTGGCCAAGCTGGGTTAATTCCATTTTTCATTTCAAAGGATTGTGGGAAACTTGAGTATGGCTTATATGCTACTTTCATTTTCAAAACCTCGCAGTTGTCAAGTCGGCCTTCCATGAGAAAAAATCATGATAGGCGTTTCTCGTAGTGGTCCCAACAGTTTTACCAAAAAACATTTTCTCTCCAGTTTGTCTTCCCGTAGTGATTGGGATATTTGTTGTTATAGTGCCGATAGAGCTACCATTGATAAAATACTCTGCAATTGTTCCAGTGCTATTAACTTCTATAGTAAGTAAAATCCATGCTCCCGCGACAACCGGAATCGTTGATGCGGTTCTAGTCCTAGTGCTATTTGTCGCAGTAACCATAATCCAGTTACCTGAAATTGTCCTATCATATTCAATCCATACCCCATCAGCGGAATCGGCGTTAGTTGTCCCATCGAGATAGCCAAATCTATATATATATTCATCTACCCCGGTACTCAAAGAAGAAAAGGCCATTAGTGTCATGGCCTCATAGCTGCCCCCACCGAAAAGAACTGTGCCAGACCCAGAGCCAACATATAGAAAATCTGTTGATGCCGTTGTAACAATATATGCAATGATACCCGGATGGCCCTTTGAATCGGTCCCACCAAGCGGGCCAGCCGATGAGCTACTTGCAAGCGCACCTCCAGATAGGGAGGCCGCTACTCCATCCTCGGTTGAAGTCATGCATTCATGATAAACGGCTCTCTTACTTTTCCTTAGCGGATTGTCAAGTGGTATTACATAAACCGGCCCACCGTTTGCCGTACCTGCTACATATCCCATTTTAATAATCACTACCCGGAATGATCCGGGACAACAAAACAATTATATATCGAAATCAAAGTTTCATCACCTTTTTGAATAGCTTATAAAACGCGTTTGTGGCGAACGCCTGTATGCTGGGATCATCCACGGAAAGCATGTTAGGCCGCCGTGCAACGTTCCCCCGTGCGACCTCAAGGTTAGTGCTTTTACCGCTATCCAGAACAATGCCATTCGATTTACGCGCCGATCTATTACCGGCAAATCCAAGTGTCGCGCTTTTACTGTCGCTTTTTTGCACCTTGAAAGACTTGGCAAGCTGTCCAGTTAGCGACATATTTATAACGGGTTGTCTCCCGGCCAGACCTTTTTTAATCAAATACTCATGGCTCCCCGGACTAAAAACCGTTGTATCCGCACCACTACCGGCAAGCCATTGTTTTTTTACCCGTGTTACAACCGACTGTCCAGTGCCGACCAGTAATGTGCTCATCGTGCCGTTATCGGACATGCCTTTTACCAGCGCGTCAATCGTCGGGATCTTAACTGTCACATCGGCCATTTTTTATCCCCGATAATAAACCGCGCCAGCTTTAGCGCAAGCATGGCAAGGCACACCCAAAAGGCGCACGCTCCAAATATAGCGAAGAAAGCCGTGATGCACGCCATTAGTACCGTCCGTCATTCCCCATCTTGGCAATGGCGAAACATAAAATAACAATGGCCACGGTACATACAAGCGCGAGTAGTGGCAGGGCGATTAGGTAGATCATGGGAAACCCATATTCAATCTACTTGTTTTAATCATTTCTAAGTATTTCAAGTATTCATTTTTTGTTTTTGATTTTTTACTAGAATTGCAATGGGTACATGCCGGTAGTAGATTACTCTCTTTATTGTCTCCACCCCTACTCATTGGCATATCATGATCTATTGTCATATTTCCGAATAACATTTTTTGTTTACAGTAATGGCAGCAGAATCCCTCTGACATGAGGACACGATAAACAATATCACGATTTATTATACCATCCACTCCATAATATTTAGCTTTCTTATTAGCCTGTTTCACCTTTGATTCGAGCTTGCAATGGAACCAATTCTTTTTTCTCCATTCTGCATTATACTTTAATGATTTTTCCTTATGTCTCCAATAATTTCTCTTTTGTTTTTCTTTCTGTTTTATTGGGTCTGCAAGTCTTCTCTGTTTTTCCTTGAAAGCCCTTTCCTTTGCATTTATTTTATTATAGATGATACCTTGAGATTTATGGCATTCCTTACAATTTGGCCTAAATCCATCCTTACTCTTTGAGAGTCTATTAAAATTCTCAAAGTTTATTTCTTTTTCTATCCCACATTTTGTACATATTTTTCTCATGTATGACTCCTAATGGAATCATACAATGCAGTCACTAATTTATAATACTTTCAAGAGTGTGCCTGCAGCGATACCCGCCGCAATAAATCTCTACTGGCAAATCTGTTCCGTTATCCAGCTTAGACCACTCTTCCAAAGTCTTAACCTCGCCCAAATGCTCCGCGCAAAATGGCCTTGTAATGTTGTCGTCAGGCCCAACGTACTCGAAATATTCAATCCCGCTATCCGTCGCCAGCATGTTCGACGTAATTTGCTCGAAACCAGATATTGCTGTATCGACCGCCAGCGCGGAGGTGTTTGAAAGATCCGATGTGATGCTATTCAGGTCCGCGAAAATGCTCTCTCGGTCCGCGATCCCGAACGAATAATTTAGTAACACGCGCTGTAGGTTTGTCGCCTGCGCCTCGCCCAAGTCTGTGAACACTTGCAAGTCCCGCGACTTAATCATTTGCAAGGTACGCTCCGATACGTCCGTGAATTGCAAGTTAGGGATTAACTTGCCATAGTCTTTAAATAGGCCGTCGATGATGTCCTGATATGAGTCCGCAAACAGACTCCCGACAGCCGTATAGTATCCACTTTCAGTAAGTAGCGTCTGCACCTGCGCGCGTGCCAAGGCCGCGTCAACCGTTGCGTTTCCGGCCTGTAGCCCAACGATCTGTTCCCGCATAAGCTGTTCTAAGCGCGTCGCCACGCCAGCCAGTTGTTCGGTCCAGTAAGATTTAAGCCCATCAACCCGCTTGAGGCGGCTTTGGACTATTGACCTGTTTGCCATTGTTTCCCACTATCTCTTCATTGTCGTCCTGTACGTCTTTTGGTACGCTTCCCGGCTTGGTGATCTTGGGCACCGTCAGGACGCTCGGAGCTACCCGACTTGCCGCGTTCAGTGCTTTGTTTTTCTCATAAACCGCAATCGCTTCAGCCTCGTTTAGATCCGGGTTATTCTTGCGGATGATGTCAACCGGAGTCGCCGCGTTTTGCGAGATGAGGAATGTCCAGTCTCCGTTCTCTTCGGCCTTGGTCATTTCGACCGACATATCATCATAGTCGATCTTAAACTTGGCATCCTCGCTAATCTTTTCAGGATGATGCACGTTATTCACCACGCGGGTGATCTCGAAAAGCTCATTCTCAAACTGGCGGTAGAAGCCCACCATGTCCTGCCGACGGTCAAGTAACATCTTCCGATCCATCTGCGCCCGGTATCCGCTCTCAGGTGTGCCAGTGATAGTAAACGCACTTGGCGGGATGCCTCGCTGGGCGAGGATGAGTTGCACGCGCTTAACCGCGTACTCCATAAACTTGTCAATGGCCGCTTCGCTGTCAATCGTCGCAATGTCGGCCGCGCCACCATCGGATAGGATCTTCCAAAGCGTCGCATACCCTCCCGACACTTCGCCAGGGAACTCGGTCCCCGTCGGCCCGGTCAATTTCATTTGTTTGAAGCTTCCGAACTTAAACATCTCCGACATGAGCGTAAACATGATGGCCGTCTGGATACTGGCCACCACTAAATCAGAATTGCGTGTGAAGTTGAGTAGCATCTCAACCGGCCATTCCTCGCCCGTCAAAACAAACGGAAGTAACGGCTCACCGTCCGCATCCTTGTACGGGTTTTCCTCATACATGGCCGCGCCGACAGCCTCATTTTTATTCCACGAATAAACTCCTGGCTCATAAGTAGCTCCGTCAATGACGGATGGGTACTTCACCCAAAGGTAACACTTTTGGTAGGAATGCGCCGTGTTGCCCGTGCTCGATACGGAAGAGAAATTGTTACCAACAAAATACTTTACCGCGACGATCTCTTTCCAATCCTCACAATTAGTGTAAATATCATAGGCATCTGGCGTGATTAGATCGTACTCAATCTTGCCGTTTCGGTAGACGCACTTAATCAGCATGTGATTGACGAACTGATTGTACCTGTTACAGGTTTTCATCACTTGGTTGATGTGAGACTCCGCCTCAATCTCCGCGTACCGTTCATCGCTCTCTTCCGCGCCCTCGTCAACCTTTACCGTCCGCGTGGGCGGGTTTTTGTAGACGAGCGCCGTCTCTTCGGCCACCTTTTTAAGGATGTTAATTTCCGTGGTGATGAGTGGGTCCAGCCTTCGACGCGCCTTGACTCCAAAACCGGCGGCAATCTCCGTGCGGATGAGGTCTTCCCACGCATCATTATAAATATTGATCCCGTCGCGAATGGCGATCCTGTCGTTAATCTGAGCCTGCTGTGAAATCAGCTTGACATACTCTTCCGTTAAACTCGCCATAAAAAAAACCTGAAACCGGATAACCGGCTTACTCTACTTCCACCCTAGCCGATTCGCCAGTGAGATAAAAAAATCCGGCACTAAGCGCGTCACAATTATGCACCAAAATACCGTTGGCGAAATATTCATTACTTCCCCTTACTTTTAGATTGTATACGGGAATTGAATTTTCTAGCACATGATTTTGAACAAAATCTATTACTCTTTTGTTTAGAGAAAAATTCAACCTCACACTCTTCGCATTTCTTTGGGTATGCAAACTTATTTCTGATAGCCCTATTTTTCCTGGCACATGAGTATGAGCAATAAGTTTGGTGGTAGCATTTTGTGAAGAATCCCGCACCACATAGCCCGCACTTCTTTTCAAAGCTTTGTCTTTTATTCCATCCATCAATTCCATGCTCCCTATGCCATTTCCTGCCAGCCTCAGATGCATGCCATTCTTTTGTGAGATGCCTAATCTTTCCAAGATGGGAAATTTGCTTTTCAGAACTTGGCCGAATGTCTCCGCGCTTGATGTGCTCCCGAACATGATCCAGATGGTTTTCAAGACGTAGGTTTTCAATAGCATTGTTAAGCGTATTGCCGTCTTCATGGTGAATGACCATGCCTTTAGGTATGGCACCGTTATGATGCTTCCAAACTTCCCTATGAAGCGATCCGACACCATTTTCAATATGCTTGGCACTCGGAAAGTAGTAATTCCTGAGATGCTTTCTTTTTGATAATGGGTATCTGCGAAATTTGATGCCGTTGAATTCAATCGTGTCTGTGGTAGGGGCTGTTTTATAGATTCGCATTCCAGTATTGTACAATGATTTGACAAACTATCCATTTTGACAAACATGCCATCTGCATAAATAGGATGGTTTCCAGTGCCAAATAATTCACGACCGGAAGACGATTTAAGCCTGTAGATATTTCTGGATTCTCCAGTTTTACCTGATTCTAAAACCTCCCTATATCCATCTCTAGTTAAAACCATATCACCCTTTTTTATTTTCTCGATCTCAATTTCGCCCTTATCCGTTAACACCATTGTACCGGCAATTAGGCATGCGTCGTCGTGTCCTTTACCGTCGCCAGTGAATCCGTCCAGCTCATTAAGAAAATCATCATTCCACGCGCCTTCAATTAAAATTATTTTACCGATGCCCGCTTGCGACGCAACCGGGTTCGCCCTTTCGACTTTGTCGCCGGACTCTTTCCTTGAGCTAACTGCAAATCCTTGAAAGCGCGAAATAAGATAATGCCTCTCCGATACTCCAGCTTGTCCCGGATCTTGGATAAGACGGATATGGCACTGCCTACCGTCCCGATGAGCCACCTTAAGCATTTCATTGTCGCGATCCGCCGGGTTCGCTCGAAATCTTGCCACATCTTCGACATAAAAAAAGCCGTCCTTAGCTTTACTAATTTTAACGCCAGCCGTGTAATCAGGATCATTTGTCTCCGTTTTCGCAGTTGAGGCCCGGTCCCACGCGCGAACGATTCTTCGTTCGATAGGTAGGTTCGTCCGTGGATCGACCGGGACTCTAGGGATTATTTTAAACCATTCTCGCTTAAATAGCATACCCCGCGTTCTTTTTATTTTCCAATTGCCGTGAAGCTTAATCTCCCGCTCATACTCAGGTAGTGCCCTTAGATTCCCCACATACCCCGGATCGGCCTCAAGTAACTTTTTGTTATCAAACACGGACGACTTGATAAACGTAAGGCTTTTTATGTCGGCCTTGTCCTGCGCGTATGGCAGTAGGTCGTCGGGCTTGTCTGCCCACTCGATTTTGTCGCCCAGCCGGATAAAGTACCTTAGTACCCCCGACCGCTCCGGTATGGCATAGCCCGTGTCCTTGTCCCACCACCACGAAATGAGCCTAGACAGCCAGCTATCCGGCTCCGGGTTGCAAGTGGCCCTAACGTATGGCCGTATCCCGCACATGCTCCGGTTACGGCTCAGGAGATACCAAAACTGCCTTTCCGTGAAGCTCTGTAGCTCATCGAAACCTTCGAGGCATATCTCGGAGCCGTCCCAACTGTAAATGTCGTTTTCGTGTTCGAGGTGCGCGAACTTGATCTTAGCCTTGCCTAGCGTGACCTCAAGTTTTTGTTCCCGAAACTCCGCGCCCAAAGGCCCGTACATCTCCCGCGCCTTGTCCCAAAGACCACCGGGGTTGGTTACTTGAGTAGTCTCACGACGATAAATAACAGCATTAAAACCGTCAACGTCAATGTGCCGAAGCGGCTCCATGAGAAGGGAAAAGGAATTGTGGGTAACAATAAAGTCGTTTGTGATATAGAGGCCGTTTGGATGCGCCACCGTGATGCACCTAGAATCTAGGTCGTCTCCCACCTTTTCGATATTTATAACCCTGCGCCCACCCTCAGAATGGAGTTCTGTGACCCTATCCTTTTTCCTTGGAAGTGTGAAAAGAGAGTTTCTATCCCTACCCGTTATGTAGATATTCCATGCCGGTCGGCCTATTTTTTTCTCGCCCAAGTGCTCATAAACAGGTTCAGGTTTATCCGTGATAGTCGCCGAATATCCAAGTGACCTAGCCAAATACTGAACGTCATCAATCAACCTTTTTGAGGTAGAGCAAAAACTTGCATGTCCCCTTTGATCCGCTGTCCCATCCGTGTCCATCAATCCGTTAAGCATGTCTCGCCTAATAGAGATGGGGCCATTTTTATAATAATTGGGGATGAACTTTTCATGCGAATAAAGCCCAGCAAGCCCGCAAGCCCTAAGACCATCCTTTATCTGTCCACCAGTGATGATGTAATCCCCATCACCCTTTTTTTTATTAACGCTATCGGTTATCCCGTAAGTGCTTAATTCCTTTGATACTTTTTCGTAGATAAAAGAATCCGGCTTATGCCAGTTAACAGTCTCCGCTGTTAGTCCGCCATCACCTATCAGGACTCCGAGCGTGTAGGGAGGTATAACAAACCATTTCCCTGGACTGCACTGAGAATTGACCGGCTCACACATTGGTATTAGTGGCCACCGTGGTCGTGTGTTTTTTACCTTGTCATCCTTTGCCCTTTCAAATAATTCTATAAGCTTTGTAGTAGTGACATTTTTATATCGGCGCATTAGCTCCGCATTAAATCTTTCAGAATTGTCGGAATATTCTTTCTGCGAATATGCAGTCTTGATTTTATTCCTAGTCCTTTTCCCACTAATCTTTATGGGCCAAAGGTGCTCATCGTCAACCACGACAGATGCGCCATCAATGAAGGTCACTCTGTAACACGTTCTGCGTCTAACTGGATGGACAAAAATAACTTCCGTGGTCGTTCCATCTGGGTTACAGACCATGTCACCGATTTCAACATCGTCAATTAACTTTGGACCGAATGGCGTTTGAACATAACTAGAGTATTTCAATTTAAACTCCTGATAGCTTTTGCTATCGGAGATATTATACCCTAATATGGTGGCGTTGCGCGAGGTTACTAATAGGTTTCCCTTGCCGCCTCCCGCCGATCCCCCATAGATACATATGTCCGCTTTCGTGGCGAGGAATTCCCTTTGTGGCCCTTCTTGCGCTCGGATGACTTTTTCATTCATTCATACCCGCAATTATCTCCGATGACCTGAGCGGCTTGGCATAGATGCGCCTCAGTCCCTCCATGCGGTGTTTGTAGCAGGTAAATCCCTGCTCGCACTTGCACTGTACAGGTATAGCACTCTCCCTGACGTACGGACCGGCGTAGCTAAAGAACTGTTTCCAGCTCTTGAAATCGTTGTAGCTGTAGCCCTCCGCAAACAGTGATACATTCGTCGGTAACGTCATATCGAATTCGCCAGTGTCCCAATTGACTCTTCCCATTAGTCATTCCCCAGCTCTTTACAGATTTTTTCGGCTTCGGTCAATTCAACCGATTCTTTGATAGCTTCGGCTATTTCATCATCAGTCATCCCCATACCCCTTAGCCTTTGCGCCTCGAAACTGTCCAGCATTTCCAGCGAAAGATTCAAAGCGTACCCATCCATTTAAGCGCCAGGTTGCCGAAATGCTTCTTCGCTATCTTGTACTGTTCCCAGTAGCTTACGTCCAGCCCCTTGATAAAAATACCGTTCTCCATGTGTGACAACCCCTCCAGATTGTGAAATGTGAGCTTAACGTAACCGTCCTTACAGTCAATATCTAGGTTGTAGGTCGTGCATTTGGCAGGCTCCGCGCCGTTTATGATGCACACCCGCGAGTGTCCACGGATCACGCCCTGCGTCTCATTGCTGTAGCTTATGACAGCGCCGATGTTTTTATACGTGTTTGCCATCCATAACAGGCTACGGTGATACTGCTCATACTTGCTTAAATCAGTCTTAAAGCCGTATTCAAACGGCTCGAACTCGCTTTTTGGAGTCTTTTGGAGATGGGCGCATCCGGTTAAAAGGATGGCGATTAGCAGTAGCCTCATTCTTTTTTGTCCCTGCCGTTGTCGACAATCTCGATCTTAAACCGTTGCGGTTCGCCCGTGTTCTCCACTACCTGGTGGTCGCCGTAGTCCTTGCGATACCTGCGTTTCAGTAGGCTCTCCGCCGCTCGCCAGTCTTCCCTACCAGCTTCCCGCAGTTGGTTGACTATCTCCATTAGACCCTCAGTCTCCCACTTATTCACCTTGGCTTCCCATTCCGGATCGTTCTTGCACCTGTCATAATGCCAATTGTGACTGACTCCGATTAGTTTTTGCGCCGCCGAAATAGTTAGACCATTCCTAACTGCACTCAAAAACACCTCTTCCATCGCCTCGTTTACCATGACAGATTTACCCGATTTATACTGAGTCTAAACTATTATGTGTTTCGCTACACTTGGCCGGAAATGTCCGCGCTTTTTTCGGGAAAGACTTCTTTTAGCACTCTAGGGTTACCGTTGCAATGGATCTTCCCGTCCAGCGGATTGTAGCACAACACAGCCGCGTATAGGCCGCGCTTCTTTGCCTCGGCCATGCAAAACGTCATAAACTTTTGATGCGGCGGCTTGTCGCCGATTAGTCCGGGAATTGTTCTTTGGATCATCGTTAAATTATAGCCTATTTTACTTGAAAAAGCACGCTATTCGGACTCATCAAGCCATTCTTTTTCAAACCCCGGGAAGTGTGCCTCATCATCGTCGTCCGCTTTGTGGTACTCCCAATCAAGATAGGTGCTGTAAATCCCGCCTGAGCTAGTCGATATTTTGTACTTAAACACCACGTCCTTAGTGCCCTCTTCCGGTCTAGTCTCCGGGAACTTCATCCACTTCATGAAAATAGCCTCCTACAAGGATTGTTCGCCCACGCCGAAATCTTTGGATGCCTCGCCAAAAACGCCTCCACATGCCACGCCCGGAAGTCTCCCCATCCCTTCCCCTTGCTTGTATGCCCGACATGATGCGCGTTTGATACGGCTCGGAGATTGAGTAGTGAATCAATAAGCTGTGGGTAGCGTTCGCGCAAATGTCCCTTGTTCCTGACGTGGAAATGGTCAAGGTCCATCTTTCCGGCGTTTAGCGGAGTCCCACTAATCGCGCATCGTCCACCTTGGCGCATGTAGAGGTATTCAGCTTTTTGTTCGTAGGCGATCATGAGATTTTATTTAAAAAAGCATACTCACCAAACATTTCCTTGGCATGTAAATTATAGGCTATGGCCGCTTCCTCCTCATTCAAAAAATAGCCAATAAATTTCTGCTTTCTAAACTTACATATTTTGGCAAGCCATTTTTTTCTTCTGCTGTCTAGCGATACACCCTTATATTTAGATTTTCCATCCTTATGCTTAGTTAGATTCCACATATTTTGATTTTGCTTAACAATTCTAAGATTTATTTTTCTGTTATCTAGTGGATTGTGATTTGCATGATCAATAAACATATTTTCAGGATTCCCCATAACCATTCTATGCATCCTTTCACTTTTCCTTTTAATCACCATCCCATCTGGTCCACGGTAAGGTATATTTGCAACAGCATAACCATTTTCCCTAATATGCCAATTATATTTTGATAATTTTTCAAAATCCTCATCATCAACAATGGCATAGCTACCATTGCTCAATTTTATCTTTTTCATATCCCCTCCTTTACAGGGAGGCCCACCGGGGTAAAGGCCCGGTGAGCAAAATAATTATAATATCTATTGGATATATCTTCTAGCTGAAAAGACTCTTTCTACATATGGGTAGTTTATCCCATTTGATATAGTCCCAGAAATGCCAGTATTATAAGCGCTCAAGCAAAATGCAAAACGGCTTGCTGGGTAATCAATCTCATCATAGACGCGACTTGCCTTATAAAGATACCACAGAGCGATCACACGGGCTATGTTGGTATTAAACAAGCACTTCGGCTCCATCCACTCCGTACCGGGGTGTTCCCAGATGTAATGCTGTAACGCTATTTCGCTTATTTGGTATTTCCCGCGTCCGTGATGCGCTCCTTTTTTTGATACCGCCCAAACGTATCCGTCGCTCTCCGCTTGTGCTATCGCCGGAAGCCAAGCCTCCCAGCTTATACCGGCCCGGCCCGACATGGCGATGCTGGACATTGACAGCGGGATCGGCCCAAGAACGGAAAACAAAAGCACAACGGCGATTATGACCTTTTGCATATCTCATAATGATACAAGCGACATGGCTTTTTTGATAGTGCGAATCTTTTCCTCACGATCACGCGCCCAAAAAGCCGCCTTCCATGCGTTTAATCTAATGCGTGGGCTAAACCAGTTAGCCCGCCAGACTTTACCGTCCCATGCGCCTTGGGTTTGCAGGTATTTGATAGCGTCTACTCTCATGACATCACCTCATTTTCTATTAAAAATTCCTCGAACTCTTCCACGGAGCGGCAAACGCCAGTAATAACACCCTCCGCCTTTAGCTTGGATAGGAATGCCTCTTGCTCCGGCTTAACCCGGCCCGTCTTGGTCTTAAGCTCACAAGCGAATGCTCGGCCACGATGCCAGAATAGCAGGTCGGCGATCCCCTTACGGTGCGTGGTGGCCTTGTTAGCATGCCCTTTTTCCATGTGTACAAAAGGCACGTAAAGGTCGCGTAGGATCTGATTGCAATTCTTTTGTATCGTGGACTCAAGCTCCACGCCCACATAGCTCACCGCTTTCCTTCCCTGAGCGAACGCTTCGCCTTGTATGCCGTGGTGAGGCTCACGCCCTCCTCTTTTGCGGCCCGGTAGTAGCTGATCTTTTCTTTTTTAACGCGCTCGAAAATTCGCTCGATGGCTTTTTGCGTTGCTAGGCTCACGTTTCCACCTCCGGAGCGTATTCTTTTTCGCTCATGCCAAATGTCCATGCCACGGCCTCACGCGCTCGTTTGATCGTTGGTGGCACACGGAGCCAGTATTTTTTAATCGACCCATCCGGCTCCGGCGTTGAGTTGTCCAGCTCCACCATCACGATAGGCTCATCGTCCTTGACGGGCGACGAATAGAGCGTTCCCATCTCGCTTGAATCAATCTTTATGGCGTTCGATTGTTTCAGGTATTCCTCCGCGCCCATAATCTCGATCATGGCGCGTCTGACTTCGGCATTTTCCTCTAGGTTAATGTCGGATGCCGTGAATTGTTTTTTGATAACTTTCTCAGATACGCGCACTCCATGCCAAGAGTAAAAACCATACCCATCCCAGAATGACATTGCCATTTCTGATTCATGGTGAAGCCTATTTTCTGAATCTTGGTGAAGCGTCTTGAATCTATCGCTAACAAAGACAATATTTTCAAACGGATACCAAAACCCAGATCCCGCCATATCTTCCCATGCTTGCAATCCCTCAAATTGCTCGTCGGTATGAATTTTTTTTAAATTGATATGCGGGAATGTATAAAAAGAAATCCATGACAAATCCATTTGCCCGTAAAGATATGTCGGAGTAAATTCTAAATTCTTAATTAGATTGGCCCTGAGATTGTCCCCGAGATTGTCCCTGAGATTGGCCCCGAGATTGTCCCCGAGATTGGCCCAGAGATTGTCCCCGAGATTGGCCCTGAGATTGTCCCCGAGATTGTCCCTGAGATTGTCCCCGAGATTGGCCCAGAGATTGTCCCTGAGATTGGCCCCGAGATTGTCCCCGAGATTGGCCCAGATATTGTCCCCGAGATTGTACCCGAGATTGTCCCAGAGATTGTCCCTGAGATTGGCCCTGAGATTGGCCCCGAGATTGTCCCCGAGATTGGCCCAGAGATTGTCCCTGAGATTGCCCCAGAGATTGGACCAGAGATTGTCCCTGAGATTGGCCCTGAGATTGGCCCCGAGATTTTCCCCGAGATTGGCCCAGAGATTGGCCCAGAGATTGGCCCCGAGATTGGCCCAGAGATTGCCCCAGAGATTGGACCCTATCTTACCTTTAAAAATATTGATCCAAATTTGCGCCATATATGGACTATCGCAAATCCAAACCATCGGTGATTTTCTACCTAATTTTTCATAAAAAAAGTTAATCGCCTTTACAGCTTTTTGCCTGTCGGCCCGGCCACATGAAATACCGCGAAGCCTCTGAGCCTCACGGTATTCATACATTTTCCTCTCTTGATCCTCCGTCATTGACTCGATTTTCATTTTTAGTCCCTCACATTCCTGATCGCTTCCGGGCTGTACTCGCGCTGGATAATGACGCGATACTTCCCGAAGGGAAGTGTGATTTTTGAATGCTCCTCGTGGCAAAGATCCGAGGTCTTTTCAACCTTCAAAATCTTTTCACCCGCATTCTTCGCGTGCTGGTAAAGGTACACGTTTTGGCCGGAAAACGCGTGCGCGTGTCCAGTCACCTCACCATATGCCAGAATCACACGGCCATTGTCGCGCGGGATTTCCTTCCCCACATCCGTGCCGTTATCCTCGATCACCAAAACATCGCCCTGCCGATAATGTTTCATAAATACTCCTATCACCTTATTATAGCGCATTTTGGCTATATGTCAATAAATCTCATCTTCGCGCAAATCCTCGATGATTTTCCAGTCTTGCCAGTCGTCGGCGGTGTAATCCGGCCTTTGCTTGGCTCCAATGGAAACGCGCCTTAACTGTATTTGCTTGTACCATTGCCCGAAAAGGTATCTGGTTAAATCGCGTACCAATTCTACGCCTTCTTTTTTTCTGAGAATATCATTCTCGATAGACGCATCCCTTTCATCCAAACGTCCGATTAGACCTAGCACAAGTTCGACGGTTTTCATTCCTTCACCACCTCATAGACATTCATGATTTTACCAGCGGGCATATGCAAGCGAATGTCTTTTTCATACGTCCGCCCAAAGCCTGAGTTTTTAACGCACGACCATCTGCGCGTGTCACTGTCTCGCATACCGTGGAGGACAAAAACTTGCCTAGCGTCCTCTTTGATCGACCCCGACCCCTTAAGGTTTCCGATATGGAGTTTCACTTCCCCGTCCTCCTCATCATTCGAGTTGACTTGGGATAGGCAAATAATCGGGATCAAATACTCTTTTGTGATCTGTCGCATGATCTTGGTGGCCCGTGATGTACTCACGGCAATGTCAGACATGCCGCGCCCCATTCCTCGGAAGCTTTGAAGAAAGTCAATCGCTACCCATTCGACCTTGCTTGTCAAAATACGTTTGCGGAGGTCTCGCTCCCACTCGTCAATGGTGAACATCTTTTCGAGCACCGTCACATTTTTAGATTGCCCTGATTCATTGTCCGCCCTGAGCTGTTTAATCTCATCACCGGCCAGCTCGCCCATCATCACACGGGCATAGTCCATCTGAGATTTAGCCGCCATGAACTTGGTGGAAAACGTTTCGCCAGTGTCCTCAAGCGAATAGAGTAACCCTGATTTATCTGTCGATATGTCCAAAATGATATTCGTCAAAACCTGCGTCTTAGAAAAGCCCTCGCGCCCGGCAATGATGATCGGAACCGGGAAGATCCGCCCCTGCGAAAACATCAGTTGAAGGTTCACATCCTTTAGCCTGATGCTCCGTTGCGTCATCACCGTAAGTTCGCCCGATTCAATTTTGTTTAGATGCGCCTCCGCCAGGTCATGCACGTTGTCCGCGTCCTTTTCCGACACACCAATAAGCGCGGTCCTAAGATCCTCAACCTTTTTCAGCCTTTGCTCCACCGTGGAAAGGTCGTCGGCCAGGATCTTCACAACCTCGTCTTTGTGAAAATCCCGGTAGTCGGCAAGAAGTTGCTGGGGAAGCTCAGGGGTCCAGACCGTCGGCGTTGACACAATGGCCTTTAACTGCGCTATGTGAATATCCTTGTGTACCTTCGGAAGCTGGGATGCCTCGATGGTGTTAATCACCTCCGGAAGTTTCGCCGATCCGTTTACCGACAAGCTCTCCGCGATAGCCCCAATAATCTTTTGCACGTTGGGGTCTGTGATCCATGCTATGTCGATCTGTCCGAGTAGGTCATATACTCCGTCTTTTACCAAAGCATAGATGAGTCGTTTTTGGGAAAGCATTAGTATAGATTTCTCTCAATGGAGTTTTTACTTTGATTCGATATTCTATGCCCACCCCTATTTTTCTCTTTCCATTCACGCCGAGCCAAAACCCTATCCGTCACAATCACTTTCCAGTCGTTACCCATAGGCTCTACGGAATTGATAATTTGCATGACGGCGGACACGATATGTCCGACCGTAGGCCACTCATTTTTGGACTTCATTTCGTGTATAAAAGCATCTTTTAAATCCTCGAATGGATATTCCTGTAAAAGATCAACCCACACATCAAAGGTTCCCGCTTGCATGGGTTTACCCTTGGCCACGAATAAAGCCGCTATCAGACTAATTAATTCTTTCTCTTCGTTCTTTTTCATGCTTTTCCTCCAAACGTTTCATTGCCCTATGGTACTCGATTTCATTCTGAGATAATTTTCTAACTGGACCATCACCAAATATATTAGCTTTAGATATGTATGAGGCTATCCCCTGACTAAACAATCCCCAAGGAAAACCACGTTGAATTGCATAAACATCTTCAAAAAATGGCTTGATAGCCCTAATGCAGTCATTTAGACCATACCCAGAAACGATCCTAGCGGCCTCTGTGGAGGTTTTCCCGCTCCGTTGGGGTCTAATGCCATTCAATGCCTCAAAAGCGTCACAGAAGGCGTTAAACAGCTTTGTGCCGTCCGTTGTTTCGCGTGGCTTGGCGAGTAAAATGGATTTATTTTGTTTTTCTTTCCCCTCTTGGCTTTTTCTTTCCTCTTGAAGAGGTAGTGGGGAGGAGGGATCTTTAGATCCCGACTCATACTCTTTATTATTGGTTTTATTATTAATAATAATATTATTGTCGGTAATTTTTTCAGTACCCCCTACGTAAGAAACTACCGACGGGTTCGTAATTTTTTCAGTACCCCCACCCATCAACATTGAGTCAAAAGATGGCCCTTGACGGTACAGGGTTCGGCTTCCAGATGTCATATCAAGGTGTTTTTTCAGCAACCCGACGTCGCAAAGTTTTTGTATTCTCTGGGAGAGCCTTTGTTTTCCGATGTCTAAAAATGGGCATTGGTCTAACACCTTAGAATGAGCCACCCATACCCATTGTCCACCCCCCGGAATTGTTACCTTAAAAAAAGAATCAGAGACAAGCATGGTCTTAATGACCTCGAAAATACAAAGGTCAATTAGATCTATCCCAGCCATGTCTAGGCGCAAATCGAATGCGGCCTTTATGTTTAGATTTAGGCTGTAATCATACCGCCGAGAGCGTCTTTTGACTTCATCCTGAAGTTCAGTTTCTACGTTAATATGCGTCAATTTATATTCAGACATTTATACTCCTTTTTACTCACGATACAAGCCCCCCAGGGGAGCTTATTCCCTGGGGTTTGAGGCTTGCGGAGCGATTTAATTATAACACTAAGCCATCGTCATTTCAATTTGATCCTTTCTTTTTACTGCTCCCTGAAGGTTTTTCTTTGCCAGATCGAAGTACGATTCTTTGAGTTCAAATCCGATCCCTTTGCGGCCCATCTCGACGGCTTGATAGACCTCAGACCCGATCCCCATGAACGGAGTGAAAACCGTATCGCTGGGATTTGTGTAGAGATGAATGGCGCGCTCAATCGTTTGAAGCTGAAGTGGGCAAATATGCTTTTCATCTTCCTCATCACGGCCAGATCGAAACTGTAAAGTTTTTGAATAGTCAATGTCCATCCATACCGGCGAGGCGTATTTTTGCCAAACGTCCACATCAATATCGCAGCGCACGGGATCGAACCTTTCACCGTCCTTTCGGAAAATCAAAAGGTAGTCGGGAATGCCAACACGCGACATGGTGGAGTCTTTTTTCACTTGCTTGTGAAGTAGCCCGAGCGCCTTTGTCCGTTGCATCTCTACAACCGGATCTTTCCAGATCGTCACACGGGAATGATAAATGAACCCGACAGACCGGAATAATTCAAGAATCAATCCTGAAAAATCCCTGAGGCCAATGAATCCCTCTTTCCCTTTTTGGATCGGCAAGTCCATGCAATGAACTGCCACATTTCGACCAGACTTGATAACCCTAAAAAGATCTTTTACCAGAAAACCAAATTGATACATGAACTCCTTGTAGTCCTTTGAATTCCCCATATCCTCGATATGCGCCGAATATGTGTAAAGATCGGCGAATGGAGGGCTGAAAATTGAGAACCCCACGCTCTCATCTTTCAATCCCTTGATAAGCTGGATGCAGTCGCCGCGCTGGATCGTATAAAACTCATTCTCGATTTTCTCACCTTCTTTCACTAGCTCCATTTTTTTCCTCCCTAGATCGACGTTGATAGCTAAACTCATTTCATCTTGCATCTTTTTGAATTCCCGTTGTTTCCGCTTGATTGAATCGACAACATTCTCCATCGTATCAGTGGTGATGATGTGAATATTGACGATGTTCTTTTGCCCGAAACGGTAGCTCCTGCGAATGGCCTGATAAAGACCCTCGAAAGAAAAATCGAGTGAGGCGAAAATTTGATTCCGGCAGTTTTGGTAGTTAAGACCGAACTGAGCAATCTTTGTCTTTGTGATGAGCACGCGGAACTTGTTTTCGGCGAAGCCCAAAAGATTGATCTCTTTTGAATCGGGAGAATCCGAGCCTCGCACCTCGACAGCTTCGGGGATCAAAGATTTCAGATATTCCGCTTCCTCGTTTTGCTTCACCCAGACAATGAAGTTTTCATCCTTGTTACTATTGACGATGGATGCCGCCAAATCCATGCGTTGATTGCGAGTGCGGCGAAGCTCTGCATTGAAATTTGAAGCGTCAATGATTGAGTCATTAAAAAAAGATCCATTGTCCTGCTTCGGAGTCTCGATAACCTTCTCGGAAATATTGAGATCTGGAAGCACGTATCCCTCCATTTCAAACCCTATGTCCTGCGGTCGATTGAGCATGACAGCCCACGATCCAACCCATTGATAAAACTTCTTTTGGGCATGTCCCTTAAGTCTCCATTTGGCCGTCTCACCGCCATCATGGACAAAGAACATGGCAAGCATCTCATTTCTACCCATGACATTCAAGAACTCGGCATGATTGCCAAGCTCCATCGGATCATTTGGTGATGGCGTGGCAGTACAAGCAAGCTTGAATGGAGTGTCCTGAAATGAATCAATGATCAGCTTTTTTGTCTGTCCTTCAAAGTTTTTAAGAATGCTAGACTCATCCAAAACGATGCCAGAATAGACAGATGCGTCCACAAGCTCAAGGCGTTCATAATTCGTAATCTGAATGTCACCGCTTCCGGCCCGGCAAACTTTGATACCAAACTTTTCACCTTCTTTGATCGTCTGCCCTGAGACAGCCAGGGGAGCAAGAATCAAAACGGGTTTTTTTGTTTTGACGGCCACCTGATGCGCCCATTCAAGTTGAGTGATCGTCTTTCCCAGACCACAATCGGCAAACACGGCATATCGACCTTTCTTTAGAGCCGTTTTGACAATCCATTTCTGGAATGGGAAAAGATTTTTGTTTAAACTTTCTTCCGAAATATCAAATCCAGACTCTTCAATCCGCTTGATCTTAGACTTCAAAAAGTCAATATATTCTGATTTCATCGTAGCTCCTCGATTCAATGGCCCATCTCCCTCTAAAGAGTGGGGCGCGGGATTAGAGTCCCGGCCCCGAGCCACGATCAGTTAAAATTATACCACATCCCGCACGTTTTCGCCAGCTGTCAAGGATTACTGGACAACTCGTTTTTTGAGAATCGCGCCGATGAGCTTCTTCGGCAAATACCGACCGGCCTTGTCCTCGGCCACCCTGTCAATGATCTTTTTAAGCTTTTCCTTTGTCATGTTCCCGGCCTCCTGAGCCGTGGTTTACTTGTCGGATTTTTTCAGAATGTCATTAGCTTTTATTTGTGCCGTACATGTCAAATCTGGAAATGGCGCAGGCTGGAAAAATAAGCGGCCAACATGCCGCTGTAAAAACCTCTCGCAATCAATACGCTTTTCGCACCCCACGCCGTTGCACCTAGCAATGTCATTTGCGAGAGTCATTTTTTTTCCCCTTTAATCTTTTTGTGGCGCGGACATCGACTTGCCATGATCCGTCCCATACATCCCAACGCAGAGAACATTGAGCATAAAAAAGCTTTTCGCCCCAATAATAGGAGTCGCCATCATAAGGCGAAACCGGCCTACAGATCGACCCAGGAGGGACGGAGGCGAAGTTAGCGACGATCATTTGCACCCCATTACATTAACGTAAAAACTTTCAGTCTCTTTTCGCCTCGCCTCGGAAATCGCCATTTGTTTGATCTTCTCACGCAGGACTACCACATTTTCTTCGTGGTCAAAGCTTTCTTGATTCCCCATGTTTTAACTCTCCATTGCAAAGTGCTGTGCTTTATCCCCAAAATCCTAGACCATTCACTCATGGTCTTTTTTATCCCACCACATTTAAGAATTACGCTATTTCTTTTGTTTGAAGAGTTTTCTTTTCTAGTAGCCCATCGGCAATTTGATGGCTCATAATTTCCATCATTGTCTATTCTATCTATTTGCCTTCCCTCTGGACGATCCCCCATATCTTTAAGGAAATTTTCAAATCGATCCCACCGCTTGCATATTTTTATGCCACGGCCACCATAATCGGAAAATCTTTTATCGTTTTTGTTCAAGCATCTGGAACGCATTTTTGACCAAACATCATATATTTTTGTTTCGGAATAACCGTGCTTCTTGTTTCTGCTTAGGCATCCGCAAGATTTGGATTTTCCAGACAATAGATCAAATCGGCTAACGTTTCTAACAGTCCCACAGTCACAGGTGCATGTGACCATATAATGCTTCATCGAACCGATCACTTTCCAATTTGTATAACGCATCTATAATTCTACACTCAAATCGGGATATTTGTCTAATAATTCTCTAATTATTTCATTCCTGAAATGCTCTTTAACGGCATTCAGTCCTTCCGGGGATTCGTCGAGCACGTACCATTCGCCATCGAATTGACGATAGTTTCTCTCGCTCTGTTTGCCACTTTGGAAAAGCTTGAGGATGTCGCCATCCGACATTTCAATCGGCCTCCATATTCCCGCGACACGCGCCACTCTGTCCGCTCCGGGGTTTGAATCGGTACTCATTTCAATGCCTCCAAAAGTTTGATGATCGGGAACATGCCTGCGGTGCCGAGAACGTAGAAGATTGCGCCGATTATTTCAAGTGTCTTTTTCAATTATTCCCCCTCATATCGCCGAACTTGATTCTCAGAAAAATCTTTGAAGTATTTATCCTCTCCAAATGTAGCTCCTTCCCAGCCTGTACTTTTTTCAGATTCGACTCATCACGTATCATCTGCGCGTAAAGTTCAAAGTTTTCAGCCTGCGCCGTTTCCTTCAAAACCGTGATGGTACCTTCTTTCTTGTGATCGCGGATGTAGTTGGCATAGGCAAGTTCATATCGTAGGCGCGACTCCGTGTAGCGGTCCCTGGCCTCCGCCTCGTGCTCCGTAAAAGCCTCAAGGCATTTCTGTGCGTCAAACAGGGCTTTGTCAGCAAGGGAGACGTATATGGGGATTAGGTCGCCCATTAAAATATCCTGTGCTAAAAGGCGCGGTTACACCGATCCCATTCAGCTTTTTCCTCGATCAATTCGCCGATGGCCTCGATGTAATCGGTATCTTCACCAGTTTCCGCGTCCACAACAAAGACATCACCAAGATCCCAGCCGCCCTCCGCAGGATCGTGATAGGTCGCTGAGATATACCGCGTATATGTTGGTGTGCCGTAAATGTGATAATCGCGCCCGTTATAAGTGATCGTGTCGGTAGGCGTGGTGCCGTGGCGTTTTTGAGCGTGTTCTAAATATGTCATGTTGCCCCTGTTTGATATATTAACTATAGCACATTTTGGCTATAGTGTCAATAGGGGTGATAATTTTTTTTCAGGAAGGTATTCGAGGCTCAAACGCCACGCATCGCGGATTAGGTCGGTATTGTCGTTTGACATGATCTGGATGCAGTCATTGACCTTTAAATGCGGATGGGCGCGGCGGAAGTTGAGTACCTGGCGCATGATAACGCCGTATTCCTGTTTCGGCTCTTTAATCGTGGTGTGCTTCATCTTCTCAAGCCTGTATTTTTTGTCGCGCTCTTTGTAATAAGCCTTGTACCGTTTCGCGTGCTTTTTTTGGTTGGCACGTACCGATGCGCTGGAGCACTCCCGGCACTTGGCAGTGAGGCGGTCCTTGGTGTTCGGATGTTTGTAAAAAGCATCAGCCGGTTTAGTGGTGCAACATGAGACGCACATTTTAGACATAAGTTTCCGCCTTTTTATTTAACTCTCGAATTAAATCATTCGCCAAATCAATGGCATATTCCTCAAGATAGTTATTTGGACGATGCTGCCTAATGTCTCGGAATAATTCCGTATTTGAAATTATCGCAGACATCATTAATCCGGAATAATACTCTCGGAGTGTCAATCCAGTATGCGTACCAAATGGAAAAACATACCCACCATCATTCTTTTTCATTCAATCCTCCTAAAGATTAAATTAGCCTCGCCCGGGAGTCGAACCCGAGTGCAGTACCACTCCGAGGCAAAAGCCGATGTACGGGACCATTCGGCAAACATGGCACTTCACTATTACGGATTTTTACCGCACTTCGCGCCAATTTACTCGCTTGCCATCGAAGGCCACGGCTTAACCGGCGAGCACCACCCAATCTAGTCTACACTTTCGCGGTATATCAAAAAGGTGCGTCTTCCCCGTTTTGCCAGTCGTCCGAGTTCATCGGAGCCTGTGGCTTTTGGTATCCGTTGGCTTGTTGGGATTTTGCCATCGGCACCTTGAAAGACATAGAGAAAAACTTTTCGCCTTTCTTCGATGTCTTGAGCCATGCGCCGATCTGTAGTGCTTGTCCATTGACAAGGCAGGAGCCGCTATAGTCAGGTTGTGTCTCTTTGGACTTCTTGTGATTTTTGAAAAGTGATCCTGTGTTTGGTTTTTGTTCGTATGCCATTTTTATTTGTCCTTAATTTTGACTCTAGGTCTTTGATTATTTTTTCGAGATCGTCATTCAGTTTTAATTGATTTTGATACACCCCCTCAGTCATCGGTTTTTGCCTGTCTCATTGCCGTACCAATATGGCCACCGCGCTCCATCTGGATTCGTGCCGATTGCCTTGACCAGTTGACTTTGTTAATCAAAAACTTCTGGAACTTCATCGCGTCCATCCCCGGAGGTACGGAGCCGCCCCATTCAAATTTGAACGTCTCGTAGTTGTATGAGACGGACCCGCTGACCGTGATCGTCTCCACGTTAGCGGCGCAAATCTCATTCTCTTCCGGCGTTAGTTTGATGTCTGCCAAGGTCTCGGGTTGAAATTCTATGCTCACTTCGCCACCCCGTCCATCGAGATTTTTTCAATGACGGCATCAGCTAAACCTTTCTGGTCGCCGTCCAGGAAATGCTCTTTCGCAAACTGATAAAGCGCGTCCTTGCGTACCATGATCCCGCAAACATAGTCCTTGTCCATCTGCGTCATGGTCGTGGGTGTAAGCAGGGCCATGTTTTCGGCCCAAAGTTCATCATGTGTTTTCATTCAATCCTCCTACAGATTGTTTTTTTGTTGCTCGATTAAATGTATGACCATCGCAGTCACGTTTCCGTTAAACTTTTTGACGGCCATAGACTTAAGTTTGTCATAGGTGTCAACGGGGAGATTAAAAAGTATTGCCTTGCGCCCTACGGTCTTTGACATTGTTACTTGCTTTGCTCGTAAAGATTTACGGCTTGACGCGCCACCTCTTCGGCCTCTTTCAAAGCGGATTCCAGTTCGTCAATGCGTTTAGTAGCTACGTCTAGCATTGCGCCCAGACCGTTAGCCAAAAACTCCGCGTGCAATCTTTCGCGCCATTCGGATTTAATTTGTGTTTCCATGACATATATATACATTGGTTATATATACTTGTCAAGCGGAAAATAAAATTGAATATGGATGGCTTATTCAAGGATAAAAAAAATAGCCGGGTTTTTAGGCCCGGCCATCAATCATAGGAGGTGATTAACCACATTGTATGTCATATCCGGCATAATGTCCACTTATGCCCTAGAAGCCATCGTAGCAGCCTTTGTGCGCTGGTTGGTAGTCTAGGTCAGTTAGGTCGCGCCAGTGGCACCTTGACCGCTTTGGGTGGCTTAGGCGTGCCGTGGAGGACTTCACGGGCGAAGCGGATGATGGCGGAGACTTGGTCGTGGAGGTCCCTTTCGGTCCAAAATTGGTTAGGCGATTGACGGGCAATTTCATGCAGTGCCTCCCGATAACGCTCTAGATCACTGAGATTTTTCAAAGTCTATCACGTTCCCCAAGGCTAGCATGACTTCATTTTGTACGTTATTTTTTATGGCCTCCATAGTGGGCTTGTCGGAATGCTTGAAAGACCTGTTTACCCCGAACTCTATGCCAGTATCTACCGCCTCAGAAATGAGGTCATAGATGCGGAAACGCATTTTGATGGATGGTTTCATCACCTTTTTTGACACCATTTTAGTAGACTTTTCCCTTAATTATTTTCAAGTTTTGAACATGGAAATTTCCAGTTGACAGATCTTGTTCCACATATGCGAATCCGTGATTCCATTGGGTAACTGGATTATATGCTGGGCTTAACTCACATAAACACCCTGTACTCCATGTACTTATTATCTTCCCCCTAATTGTATTAGATGCGTGCTCACTTGTCCTATGGGAATGGCCAACCAAAGCACAATCATTTGCCCTTAAAAATAATCCACGTGCCACATTTACCGGTGCTATAAATCCAGATTTCATTTCGTGCCCATGCCCGATGGTCAATTTCCCCAAGTGCATTAATCTCAAGTCGTCAACAAAGTCTATACCACGCTCCGCCAAGTTCAAAAGATTCTTTAATTGAAACTCAGGAATATCTAACAGAATGGGGGCATTGACCACAAGATATTTTTCGAGCCTAACGCAATGATTCCCTAGTTTGTAAATGATCTTGGCTTTTGGGAACTCCCGCTTCAGAACATCTAAAAACTGGTTAGTATCCGCAAGCTCCTGCGCTATATTTCGCATCCTTGGGTCTGGTTGAAATCGACTAGCCATATAAAAATCGATTAAATCTCCGTTAATCAGGATGCAATCCGGGCCTTTCTTTTTGATCCATTCAAGGCAAGCCGTCACCGCCTCCATTGAAAAATATGGGATGTGTAGATCGGATATAATCGCCACTCGTTCATAGCGGATTTTATATGGATCAGGTTTTCGCTCATAACTAGCCGGAAGGTTGAATGGATTTCTTGGACGCTCACCGTCCTCGAATAGCGTTTTGTTTGCGAGCCTACCGTGACCCTTTCTTTTTTTACCGCGCACATGCCTAACAGTGTCGCGCCCTTTCTCCGCTGTCAACCACATTTTAGGATGCGCCTTTGCCAGCATCTTCCCCAGCGTCAGGCTCGGAAGGTTGGGAAACTTGGTAATCAGTTCCCGCGCCACCTCAGTTTTTATTGGTAGTCCCATTAACTCCACTTTTGGCCGATCTTTTGGCCGATATTACTTTTTGATTAACGCGATTAAAACAGCTCCAAAGACACCCCCGGCGATCAGCCCAGCACCCCCGGCGATAAAAATAGTCTGTAGCTGGTCCCGCTTGGCTTGTGCCTCTCCCTTGAGCCTCAAGGACCGCTCCGCCTGCCAAAGCTTGTCCAGCGCGTCCCGCTCCATCTGTAACCCAATTGACAGGCTTGTGGACGCGCCGTAGGCCTTTGTGAGCGATTCGTAAGCTATGTAGAGATCGACGTAGTTGTTAGGGTCAAAGAACGCACCGGGAAGGCTACGGTAGCCCAAGGGCGGCTTTTCTTCGGCTGACAATGGCTTGCCAGCCTGAATTGCTAAAAATAGACAGGTCAATAGAATTGATCGTTTTATCATAGTTCCCCGCCGTCCGGCTTGCTTCCGAAATTTTAACTTGATTAGCGGCTTTTAGCCGATTGATTTCCAAAGTCTGGTCCTCGATCACCTTTTCAAGGCCCACCTTTTGCTCGTTATAGATTTTAGTCTTTTCTGCGTTCTTCACAAGGATGTACGCAATCACGCCATACCCCAAAAGTAGCACGATGCAAAGCGCAACCAGGTATTTATAGGTGGTCTGTTTCCAGTAGACCCATGCGCCCATCATGGCCTCGATAGGCAAATCAAGCATGGCCTTTCGGTCTGGATCTGAAGCCGGTAGGTCACTCATCCTTATCAACCGGCACTCGCTTAACCGCTATTTCAGCGGGTCGAGGCTTACGGCCATACTTTCTTTCAAATGACATGATGGCCATTTTTTTGTCTGAAAAGTCGAATCGCTCGGACTTCCAAATATACCAATACCAGATTTGATAATCCACAGCTTCCATCTATTTCGGTGCCTCTTCGGTTTTAGTTTCTTCTTTTGCTACTTCCACAGTTTCATCTTTACCAGTGATTTTCTCCGTAACCTTTTCAGCGATACCCGCCGCGATCTTGTCAGAAACGTCTTTCGAGAAGATGCGGTAAAGGAATTTCTCATAAAGGAAATTATTCACAAGGCCAAAGAAGAGTCCGGCGATAACTACAACTATCCATCCCTTATATGATGGGAAATCAGGAACCCACTTAAGGAAGCCCAAAATCCACATCAAAAGGAAATAGATAAAAGCAACACCGCTCGGCATGGATGCCATAATCGGCGAGCTAAGTTTTTTACCCTTAGTGAATCGCGTGTAAGTATCACCTATACCAGCCACGGCGAAAACCGTAAACGCTAAAGGCGGGACTATTGTCCAAAGTAAATTAATGATTTGATCGGCCATGTTATTCCCCTGTTTTTATTTTCCCAAAACTTAACCATCGACTAATTGAACATACAGCCCTAAAAATCTCCATATGCTTGCTTAACTTATCCACAATTATTTCCATCCTGTTAATTCTAAGGATTAAGCTCTCATCCTTATTTTCGGCAACCTTCTTTAATGTATCGAACTCACCGCGAAGTTTTACTTGCTCAACGTACATGTCATTCAGGCGTTTTTCGTTGTCCGCCCGCATGTCCTTTAAGAAGATTATAACATCCTTAACAGTATAGGTTTTTTTGGCTTCCATGCCTTACCCCTTTACCCAATCTGGGTACTCGCCCGTCCTGATCATTTCCGTAATATAAAAAGCCCTTTGCCCGGTAGGATTATTGGGAGTAGGTGGAGACTTGCCAACTTGCGAACTCCACGGGAACCCCAAAAGCCTATCTGCCAGCTCCTCGTACTTCTCATCTTCCATGAGTTTAAGCGATTCCCGCCAGCTCATCACACCTGAAAATCCAACGTTATACGCCAAGTCAAGCCATGCGCTTTTGCGTGCATCTTCGCATTCCTGAAACCATCCCGTCATGGCGCGGAAACGTGAATCAAGCTCATTCAAAACTTGCCGCACTAGAAAGAACGCCACGGCCTTGGCTTGCACCATGTTAAGCCGGTTAAGAATCTCTACCGTATCCTCAGCGGTCCATTGCGCCTTGGCGTCTCCCTTCCCCAGTGTTGCCACAACATAGGACCTCTCGTTTAATGTCAACGGATAGTCCTGAATGTTGCGCCCGATTCCCCATGTGACAATTCCCCGCGTATCAAGATACGCCTTATCCCTGAATCCCTCGGCCACTTCGAGGATGCGAACTTCTTTTTCCAAGTACTCGTTAACCATTTAATTCCCATCCTGAAATAGGTGCCCGCACTTGGAAATTGAGAAGCTTAGTATTCGCCAAACAATCATTGCCATTTTCATTTAAAAAATTAGACGTATCCCCATAAACCGTGAGGCGCATTTTAGTAGCACCGCTACCTGAGTCATAAAAAAGTACGCCCACGGCATTCGAGGCATCAGCATATAGGCGCACTGAGTTTTCTATTTTGAAATAATAACCGAGTCTTTGCACTGACAAAACACCGCTACTACGCGACATGGAAAACGGCAATGTAACCGTTGCCGCGCTTGGCGCTACCGTCCCTGTGGTAGCATTAAAATCCATCAAAAGATCACCACCTTCACGCCTCATCCTTGATGTTACCGATGTCACGGTGCCAAATCCAGCACTAAAATCACCCGCAACCATGACCCCGGAAACGTATCCACCGCCCGCGCTTTTCGTAGACCAATGAGTCGTAGCCGTCGGCGTGGCCTGCTTCGCCGCGATAATAAGCCATGACAGCGGGATAACCTTGCAAATCGTGCTCCCATCGTTTGATTTCAGCGTGATCACCTTGGTTGTGCTCGTGTTTTGTAGCTCGATAAACGCGCCCGCCGAAAAGCTATTATCAAGCGTCACGGATATATCCACGCTCGGAGCCATGCTTTGACGCGCTACCGATGCGCTCGTTAGCGTCTGGTCCGTGCCGGGAGTCGATAGAGTGTAGCTTGCGCTAAGGCTCGTGATCTGAGTCTGCAGACTGTTAATATCGGCGGATGCGTTGGCATCTGCGCTGGTTCTGGTTGGTACGGGCATGGGTGGATTCCTTATTTAATTCTCATCAGATAGCGCATATTTATAAAATCTCCGACCGCACCAGCCGTATAGACCATTGTGGCGTTTGCTCCGCTCGTTATAGATGTGGTACCGGCTATTCCTTTATTTGTAAGGTTGGGGGTTGCTTGACCATTAAATGGACTGCCAGCATCTGAAATTGTTGAGCCGTCACAAATAGCAAACCCGTATGGCTGGACAACGGTCGAATATGCCGTCGCATGCCATGGAATTATACCGCCAAGTGGTATGACACCAGGGTTGTCACTATAACTCGCCTTTGTTCCACGACTAACAATCCCAGAGCTTGACGCGGGGAACGCTAGTGCTGGAGCAATCAATCCACTCCATTCCCTACTTAATATTTGACCACCACTAATATCTACCATGTAGCAATTTGTTAATTTCATATCTTTCCCGGTAGCACTAGACGATGAGTTCCCATCACTCCATACATCTCTCAGGATGAGATAATCAACATCATTGATCTTAATATTTTCTATTGCCCCTGTTTTTGAATTGCCATAAAATTCCCCGCCATAAATAGATATTCTGGTTAATGGTGTTCCATTATTTTGTCCAAAATTAATACATTGTGAAGAGGCATCCTTTCTATATACCTGCGCCCCATTCTCAAAATAGAATGAAATTCTGCTTTGATTCAATAATGTTATTTTTTCATAATATTTCCCCTTAGATATATATATATCACCAAGCTCCTCGGCGTTGGTTCTGTCATTTAGTGAATTAACGGCATCCATTATTTTCCAATAGTAAGCCCCCCCAGTATAACAACCCTGTGACGAGCAATCACGAATTAGTGAATTAGTAATGCTGGTTGTGCCAGATGCTAGTGTTATTACCGCTAGTGCTTTCTGAGTCGACGAAACATCTGGCAAAACCTTATCGGCAGAATCATTCCCATTCAAAATGGAGATAGTGTTATCCGAATTTATTACAACCACATCATACCGTCCAGTGGTTGGTGCGGTGATTGTTCCGCTATTCTGTCCAGACCATTTGCAAGCGATACCGCCGATGATAGCCTCGCCAGCCGAAACGGCCACGGTCATATTTGGAGAACCCTGGGCCGTTACTAGGCCACCGGAGACAAGTATATTTCCTCGCCCCAAAGAATCGGAGCGGAGGCGGTCGCGCAGTACGGTATGATAGTCCCTTGCGTTTGACACCTCACTAACACCGGGAGTTATGGATAGTGCATCAATTTGATCGTATATCCCATTGATGGCGTTTTCAGTATCCGTGAAATTATCACGAACTGGCTTTGATACCAAGTTGGAATGAAACTCAATCTGTCTTAGGCTTAAATCAGGCATTATGAAAACTCCACTGGTAAAAGATAGTCATAGTCGGTAGTATCCTCGGTAACATTCAATGGGAATTGTCCGTCCCAAAGAATGCCAGAATCAGCCGACAATCCAACATCCCATTGAAAATCAAGCAAGTCCTCAAGCTCAAACCCGGAGTCAATTAGCGTGAAAGTGCTTTTGTCTCCCGGCGAACTCGATCTATCCCAATGATGATTTATATTATTTATCAAGTAAATTGTGTTAATGAATACGATGGGGGAAATGATTAACGCGCCGTCATTCAGGTCGGCCAAAAGGTATAGGTAAGGGTAGGTTAGACCACCGGCTTGATATGATGGGATGCCGTAATCCTCGATAAACGCCTCGGCAATTTTCCGCGCCTCAGTGCTGGAAATGAGTAGCTTGTTCTCAATGCGCCGTGTCTGACCAGCGTTCGCAACCATGTTTGTGTAATT